>Ga0182024_10019400_pt1 | contig 12540 bp, 8 predicted proteins | sample P32metaG_FD_120480 | JGI IMG/M metagenome (GOLD analysis project Ga0182024, IMG submission 120480) | Permafrost microbial communities from Stordalen Mire, Sweden - P3-2 metaG (Illumina Assembly) | ecosystem: Environmental > Terrestrial > Soil > Wetlands > Permafrost | place: Sweden: Stordalen... | reverse complement strand
CTTTTCGACTCCGGGATCGAGCAGGCATTCCCGGAGTACTCCTTGGCCGACCATTCCCGAGGCTCCGAACAAGATGACGTTCATGCGGGTTCCGATCCCAGAGTGCCACCACTGCTCCAAAAGAACAATAAGCAACGACCTGCGGGAGTCTCTATGAGCGTACGGCTCACCGATGGGAGATTTGGCGCACCTCTCCAGATAGCACTGTAAGTAGACACGACGCGGCACGCCACAAAAAATCCAGTGGCGTGTCGCCGTCAGATCGTTAGCATGTCCCCTCCTTTACAGTCGGGGCTCGGTTTCGGTAGGATCGCGCGCAACCGAGCTTAAATCGGTCTCATCATTGGCAACCCGATTCCGAGGTTCGCGCATCCGATTGGTCCAAAACATTATCCCATCCATTTGGTGGCCTCCGCGCGCGCCGGGACTCGCTGAACTTGATAGACTTTTAGCGGAGCGGGAGTTAGAATCGTGCGGCTTTGTCGGGCCCTAGGTATCTTCGTTTGCGCGGTGATCCTTGCCGCTGCCGGCGAAAGCTTAGCCGCCCAGGCTGCGGAACAGACGCCGGGCGCGCGGTTCACTCTCGATACAACGCTGGTTCTGATTCCAGTGACCGTCACTGACTCGATGAACCGCTTCGTGCTCGGTCTTCATAAAGAGGACTTTCGTCTGTACGAAGATGGGTCTGAGCAGAAGATCGCGAATTTCTCGGGCGAGGACGCACCGTTATCGGTTGGCATAGTTTTTGACACCAGTGGCAGCATGGGCGACAAGCTGCGGACCTCGCGCCGGGCCGCGATTCAGTTCCTCAGAACGATGAATGCTCAAGATGAGGCGTTTCTCATCGAGTTCGGCGATCGAGCGATGTTGAGCGTCGGGTTCACCCATCAACTCGATGAAATTCAGAACAAGCTGGCGTCGGTCGAGCCGGGTGGGCTCACGGCAATGTTCGATGGCGCGCAGTTGGCGCTCCACGAGATGCAAAAAGCGAAGAATCCTCGTAAAGCGATCGTGATTATTTCAGATGGCGGCGACAACAACAGCCGGTATTCCGCGCGTGAAATCGAGTCCCTGGTGCGTGAAGCCGATGTGCAAATCTACGCGATGGGGGTGTTTGAGCCCTCGCTTTCCCGGGGGTTAGGCAAGGAGGAATTCAATGGTCCGCGCCTGCTGTCGCAGCTCGCCGAACAAACGGGAGGCCGCGCCTTCACCGCGTCGGATGCCAACGATCTGCCGAGCGTTGCCGCGCGGATCGCCATCGAGTTGCGGAACCAATATGTTCTGGCCTACCGCTCCAAGAATCGAAATAACGATGGCAAGTACCGAAAGGTGGAAGTGAAAATTACGGCCCCGCCCGGAATTTCCAACCTGAAAGTGCACTGGAGGCTCGGCTACTACGCCCCTTCACAATAGCGACGTTAACGGCGAATGACGCGCGGGGCTATATGTGGAGCGGGCACATGCGGAGCGGCGATGGCCGGAGTTCTCGGTGGAAGCGGGTAAGAAGGTCTCGGGAGATAAGGACCTATAGGCCGCCCGATTGTGCCAGTCCCAGTGGAAATCCTGATCGGTCGCGGATAGAGGAGTGTTCCCGCCGGCAAGCGTTGATAGAAAAGACCGTAGGGGTAGACTGAAAGATAAGGGTTCACCCACGATTGATAAGGGCTCCAGAAACTGAGTCCATACGGGTAGGCAATACCCAGCGATGGAATGCCAGTCTGCGGAAAATAGCTGAACCCTCCGAGCGCCACGCCAGAGGCATCGATCTGATCGGGATCATCGGTGATTCCCGCGGCAATGCTGTTATCTTCAGAGACAACCGAGCTACGGTTCATAGCCCAGATGTTGAATGCGTCCGATGCCGGCGTCGTCGCTTGCCCGGCGACAAGCACAGATGCAAAGGGAAGCACCTCGCCCCTTTTAACGGTCACGATCCCGGAGGCGCTTTCGGTGGAGACCTCGGCGGTGCCACTCAAAACCCTTAGTTGCGCTGGCTCGGAATCTATCCGAGCCACGCTGTCTTTCAGAACACGCACCTGCCAAGTTTTATACATAAGCGTGTCTGGGGGATTCGCTGCTTCCTCATGACCCACTTCGATAACGGCGGACCCGCGCAGCAATTCGATTCGAGTATCGGCAAGGCTGTTCGATAGCATACGGACGGCGCTATTCTCGTCGACGCGGAGGATGACACCCGGGGTGAGTAGGACCTCCGCGCGGCCAAGTTCAGTTCGCAGCACACTGCCTTCGCCAATCTCCTGAAACCGGCCGAATCTCTGCTGAAGTTGCTCATCTCCGATGAAGACATAACCATCGAAGAAATAAAGGAGGCCGGAGCGCGTGGATCTGACGGATTGACCTGACACGGCCGAACACACTGCCAGGAACAAGGCAATCAAAGGAAGCGGCGCGATGCGCGGGTGATTCATAAATGCCCCTTCGCAAAGAGTATGACTCCTGTTTAGCGTCTCGTCAATCCGATATATTACGTGAAGACGCCGGCTGAAGCCGACGCTGCAAGCTGAAGCTCGCGCCACACCCACATCAGTGACCGACCATTGCGGCTTCCATCAAGTTATGCAGGTTGCCCGACGCGTCGAAATCCAGAGGCTCGGGGTCGCCTTCGACCTCCAGCATTGGATTCGCGGCGATCTCACTGCGGAGATTTTCGCTTAATCTCAAGTTTGCCAATTCCATCGAATTGGCGATCCACGCGATCGTTACGTCGCTCTGGTTGAACTTGCCGACCGTCGGCCAGAATTTTTCGAGGCACATTTTGTCGCTGGGAAAATGGGCGGGAGTGCGGATGGCGGCGGGCGTTGAGGCCGTTAGCGAATTTATGTGCGTCGGGGTCCAATCGATCACTTTGAGTAAGCGATCGTTGATTACGTCCGCCATGCCCAGACCGACTCCGTTGCCATAGCTTTTGTCGCTCAGGCCGCGCAGGAAAATCCGGTGGATGCGCGGCGCGGTGTCCCAGGGATTGTATTCGCCATTCACGCTGCGGTTGACGACCTTGGTATCCATGCCGGCGCCGGAGTAGGTTTTTCCAATCTCGTCGATGATCAGAATGTCGACCTCCTTCACCGGAATCCGGCCCATCCACGTTTTGACGAGCGCGAGCAGTTCCTCTTCTTTCTGCTCCATCTGATTCACGGGCACGGCGGTGAGCTGCGCGGTCGAGTGATTGGCGTCTTCCAGGATCGCCATGCCGCCGAGAATTTTTCCGCTCTTCAAAACCTGTCGGCCGACGCTGCGAATCACATGCTCCAGGCCGAGGTGGTAGGCGAACGTATGATAGCGCTGCGCTCCGGCGAATTTGCCGAGGCCGATGGCCATCATCTTGAACAGGCCGCTCTCGATCTTGCCCGCGAAATCGGTGTGCCACTTCACGCGGCCGATCAGGAAGACGCCGTCGGAATTGAAAGCGTTCTTATCCATGAACGCTTCGATCCCATCGGGCGTCGAGCCGAGCGGCTCCACTTCGAGCGAGCTGATGACCGGGCATCCCATCGCCGATTCGACGATGCCGTAGTGCGCGAGCACATCGGCTTGGCCCTCGGCGGTCGCTGCGCCGTGGCTGCCCATCGCGGGAAACAGGAAGGGCGAGAAGCCTCGCGATTTCCAATAACCGACTACCGCGCCGACGATGGCCGCGACGTTGGCGATCCCCCGACTGCCGACACCGATGGCGATGCGCGCGCCGGGCTTGAGATTCTCGCCAAAACCGGCGGAAGCGAGCTCCTTCTGCACGGTGGAGGAAATATCAGCGACGCGGCGATCGGGGAATTTTTGATGGATGTTGAGAAGGCGCGAAAAACTCATAAACCTAGAATACGGCGAAGCGCGATGTATTTGGGAAAGACCAGGGATTGCAGGACCGGCTCGCCCGCATTGTCGGGCAGAGGCCATCGTGCGGCGAGCTTTTTCGCGTCCTCTTTTTGGCCGTTCGCGAACAGAGCCTCGGCGTAGAGCGTGCGGATCAGGCCGTCGGAGGAAGGCTCTGAGGATTCGTAGGCGCGCTTCAATTCGTCGACGTTCGAAGGCAGCTTCATATCGCCCCGCCAGACACGGACCTGCACGGCGGCTTGGGGGCTCGGCGATTTCTGAAGGCTCGCGATGGCTTGATCCGAGCGTCCGGTCGAGTATTCCCAGAGGGCACGTTGCCACGCGATGGTTGGGTCCTTCAACTTTGCGCGAAAATCCAGGTAGCGCGCGAAGAGTTTATCGGCTCCCGAGAGATCGCCCGCGAGCCAGTGCGCGTAGGCCGCTTTTCGAAGATCGCCGCCGGATATCAATGCCGCGTTCAAATCGTGGGCGCGGAGAAACGCTTTTTCGGCCTCCGCGAATTTTCCGTTCATGAAATACATTTCGCCGAGCGAGTCCTGCGAATTCGGCTCCTCGCCGGGGAGCTTTCCGTACTGCGCGAAGGTGGATTCCGCCTCGGCCACTTTGCCCTGATAGCCGTAGGCATAACCGAGTTTGTTGAGCGTGTCGGCATTTTCCGGCGAGACGGCGAGAATCTTTTTGTAATCTCCCTCGGCCAGCGCAAAATCGCGATCCCTGATTTCGAGCTCGCCGAGGTTGGCAAGAAGCAGCGGATCGGCGACCAGCGCCGTCAGTTTGCGCAGCGCTTCATGTTGGGCAGGCGAATCCTTCGCAAATGTGGCGCGCGCGAGTTCGATGCGCAGGGCGTCGACGTCGGACTTGACGGGATGCTCCAGCGCGCGGCTCGCGACTTCGATTGCGCCCGCGGTGTCGCCCTTTCGCGCCAGCGTTTCAATCCAGGCCAGCCACACCTGGCCGAAAGACGGATCGAGCGCGACCGCTTTCTCAAAATCGCCGCTTCCCCAGGCCGCGATGGCATCTTCGTTGGAGGTCGAAAAGGGCTGTGACTTTGGTTCGAGGCGTTTTGCCAACGTATTTACGTCGGCGAGTACGGGACCGTCGATACTCTCGGTCGAGACCATTTTGTGGCTGGCCGAATCCTCTACCTCGACGGTCAGGCGGAGTGCGTTCGCGGTTTTCGTGAAATAGCCGTGAACGAAGCGATTGGCATTTTCCAGATACGCATCGTCTATGGAAGCTGCGGCGCGGGCGGTGCCCGAAATTTCGGCGGCGGCAATTCTGGGCGCGGTGCGGGCGATCCAATCGAGCGATGCGTCGCCGGTTAGATTATCGAAGGGAAGGAGGGCGTAACGGGGAGGGGATTGAGGGGAGTGATTGCAGGCGGAGGTTAGGATTAAAGCAAGAATTAAAAGTACCGCTCCCTGTGGTCGCGGCTCGTGGCCTGCAGCCGACGCCCCCGTCGGCTTCCGTGAACGTTCAAAGAGCCGAACCAGGGGGTCCGCCGCAGACGAGGGCGTCTGCCCCACAGGCAAGTATTTCAAGACTCCAAAGAGCATGCGCCAATTTCAGTTGAACTGCGCGCGTCAGAGGACTTTGTGCTCCGCGGCTATGATCAGTTTGAATTCCGGATTATCGCGGACGAGTTGGAACTCGGGGTCCTTTTTAAACTTGTCCGGTTCCTTGAATCCCTCTTCCAGCGCCTTGCGTACATAGATGAGTGTGTGTTCGACATCGCCTGCTTTGGCGTACGTCCGGGCGAGGTAGTAATGAAACTTCGCACGTTCGTCAACTGTGCGCTCCTGAAGAAGAATGCCCATGCTGCTGCGATGTTCAAATACTTCCGGATCGAGCGCGAGCGCCTGCTGATAGGTGGTAAACGCCAGCTCATAGTTCTTGCGCGCGAAGTACGACGTGCCCAGGTTGCTGAGGATCGAGGCGGAATCCGGCGTGAGCCGCAGCGCTTTCTTGTATTGCGTAATGGAGCGGCGGTAGGATTTCCTGGCGTAATAAACCGTGCCCAGATTGTTGATCGCCTCGGCGTAGGTGGGGCGCAGTTTCACGGCGCGTTCGTAATATTTACGCGCGTCCTCCAGATCGAGCATCTGGTGATAGGCGATGCCGGTCTTGTTCGCGAGGACTGGGGAATCCTCCGCGCCGGTCTTATAGGTCTCGAGCGCTTCGCGGTACATCTTGCGCGCCATGAAAATATCGCCGCGCTGCTCAGCGGTAATGTTCTTTGGCGCTTCCGCGGGACTCGCGGAAGGCTGTCTCACGTCGGCCGGGGAACGGAACCCGGCGGCGGTAGAACTTCCCTGGATCTGGAAAACCAACGTTACGAAGAGAAGACTGGAAACCATGCTGGCCCCCTTTTAAAACCTTGCTAATACTTTACCACTCTAAAAACAAGGTGGCGTAACGATATAGATCGGCTTTATTTGAAAATTCCTTTAAGGCGGCCGAGGAAGCCTTTCCCTTTTTTCGAGGGGTCGTCCGACTTCTTATCCGAATTCCAATCCGTAATCTGCGTGCCTCCGCCGTGCAGGGCGCAGGTTTCGATGGGCTGCGTGCCGGCGAGAAAGACTTCGCTGCGGGTCTTCGGGCAATTTGCGGTGGCAAGCTGGCCGCTCTCCGGATCGATGTCGGCGGTGACGATGCCGTCGGGGGCTGAAAATGCGTGGACGTTGTGATATTCGCGATGCGCGTGCGCGAGCTTCATGAACTCGGCCCAGATAGGCAGAGCGCTGTGGGCTCCTTCGAGCTTGAAATCGCGATTGTCGTCGAAGCCGACCCAGACCACGCAGATCAGTTTCGAGGTGAAGCCGGCGAACCAGCCGTCGCGCGAGGTGCCTGTTTTTCCGGCCGCGGGGAGGGTGAAATGGAAGCGGTAGGGAACATCGGCGCCCGTGCCGGACCGCAGCACTTCCTCCATCATGTTTTCGACCAGGTAGGCGACGCGCGGATCGAGGGCACGCTTGCGCTCCTGCGTCTCCTCAAAAATGTCCGCACCCTGCTGATCGCGTATGGTCTTGATGAACGACGGCTTCAGACGGTCGCCATTGTTGGCGAAGACCGTATAGGCTCCGGCAATTTCGAGTGGCGTGACTTCATACGCGCCCAACGCGATTGAAGGCGTCGGCTTGATGTTGATGTTCAGGCCGACCGCCCGGGCGGTTTTCGCGACGTTATCGTATCCGGTCATCTCAGCGACCTTGACTGCGGGAATATTCAGCGAATGCGCCAGCGCATAACGTAGCGTAACGATTCCATTGAATTTGCCGCCATGGTTATTCGGCTCATAGGGCGGCTGGTCTTCAAAGTAGAAAGTGGTCGCTTCATCGATCACGGTCGAGGCGGGAGTCAGTGCGTCCGGGCCGCCTTGCAGCGCCTTGGTGAATGCCGCCGCATAGACGAACGGTTTGAAACTCGATCCCGGCTGGCGTTGGCGAAGCGCATGGTCTAGCTGGCTGACTCCGTAGTTGCGTCCGCCGACCAGCGCCTTGAGTTCGCCCGTTTCCGCATCGAGACAGATGAGCGCGACCTGCGCGAGCGGGTTTTCCTCGTTGGTGCCGTACTTCTTGTTGCGGCGCTTCCACTGATCGTCGGTTTCCTTGATGCCTTCCTTAACCGCGGCCACCGCGTCGTGTTGCAGATTCATATCGAGCGTGGTGTAGACGCGATAGGAATTGGTCTGGAAGTCGCGATCCTGGAAACGATCTTGCAGAGTCTGGTTCACCAGGTCGACGAAAAACGGCGCATCGGTCGATTCCGCGGCTTCGCGCGTATTAACCTTTAAGGGAGCCTCCAAGGCACTCTCTAAATCCCTTTGCGAGATCTGCCCGTTTTCCCGCATCAGGTTCAGAACGACGTTGCGGCGCTTCTTGGCTTCGTCCGGGTAATAGAAAGGATTGCGGCGGCGCGGCGAGTTGATCAGCCCGGCGAGCATCGCGGCTTCCGGCAGGTTAATCATTTTCAAGTCCTTACCGAAATAAGCCTGCGAGCCTTCCCCGAATCCATTGATGCCGAAGCTGCCGACGTTGCCTAGGTAGATCGAGTTCGCGTAGAACTCGAAGATCTCCTTCTTGGTCAGTTTATTTTCCAGGTAGAGGGTGATGAACGTCTCGGGAATTTTGCGGCTCCAACTGCGCTCCGGCCCGAGCCACAACGTTCTCGCCAACTGCTGCGTAATGGTCGATGCACCCTGTCCGCCGCGCCTCTGCTTCACGTCAACATAGACCGCCCGGACAATGCCTGTTGGATCGAATCCCTTGTGCTGAAAAAAGTGCTTATCCTCGGCTGACAATAGCGCGTTCACCATCACCTGCGGGATCTGGTCGTACTTGACCACACGCCGCTTCACGCGGGCGCGATCGAACAGGTTGGTCATCAACTCCGGCTCCAGCATGAACCGGGTGCGCTCGGTATGATCGCGCAGGGAAATGATCTGCGTGACCTTGCCCTTGTCGACTTTGATGGTCGCGCCTTCCGAATCGAAGGCGTCGGGGCCGGGATTAATTTCTATCGCGTCGGAGCGGAGGTGATACCAGCCTGCGCGGCTCGTGTTCGACTCGGTATAACCGCAGCGGCGCAAATATGCCGCAATTTCATCGAGGCGCCCCTCGTCGCCGACCATGACCGGCCGAGGTGCGGCGTAGAGAAGGGAAGTGCTGGCGAACGGTCCGGCGGCGAGCTTGTCCTCGATCATCCGCCCGTACTTCACGTAGTAGTAACTAAATACCCCGACACTCGCCGCCAGCGCCAAAATGCAAGCGATGACGAACATTTTCCCCCATCGGCTAAGGAGAAATCGGGCGAATAGGGTTTTTTTGATGTGTAGCTTAACGGCCACGTCGGGTGTCTTCTGTTGAAGACAATTCCTTCCACATGTCTTCGTGCGGCTCCCAGTCCGGCTGCTGACGCCCGGTGATTTGAAGCTCGGCTACCTTTAGGGTACCGTGTCCGTAGGTGCAAATGTATTCGGTGCGCGGAGCGCCCAGCAGAACATGGGTCCACGAACCGGTCTGAATCGGCATGCGGAGGCGGCGCAAGCACGTCCGGCAACGGTAGCGTTGGTCCCAAATAATCATCCAGATCAGCCCGATCGCGAATAGCGCCTGGAACATCATAGCGATGGCGTAACTCAAGGCGTGCGAGGCAGGGAAGGGTCCGCCTTCCACGTATGCCCGGGGAGCGGGAAGCAGCCGGTTGATGAGCCAACCGAATCCGAGGACAATGCCGGCCGCGACAACCAGCTTGGCGATCAGGTAAGCCCAATACTTCATAGTCTGTTGGACACCCGCCAAAGGCTTAAGTTCCGAACCTCTCTTTAGTGTTGCATATCTTCGGCTATCCACTTCCTGATGGTCGCGGCTCTGATCGCGTTACGGAGCCGCGACCGTCAGGGAGCGAGTAGGCGGACGGTCCTTTCGCACCCCCACGATCACGATTCCAACGGCCAGCAGGCTCATTGCGGCACCCAAATAAACGCTCAAAGGCCGATACCGCATTTCAATCGTATGATTGCCCGGTTCGACCAGGACGCCGCGCACCATGCCATATGCACGCTCGATTTTCGCCGATTTTCCGTCCACTGTCGCGCGCCAGCCGGGGAACCACGTGTCGGTCAGGATCACGATCCCTCGACACTGCATCTGGGCCTCGATGCGCACATAATTCGGCTCATGGCGCGGCATCCAGACTTCGTCTCCTCTGCAAGACGCCAGTCGCGGAGGAACCTCGCCGACGAGGAACACTTCATTGCTCGCGTCGAAGCCGGAGTCCCCCAGCAGATCGCGCGCCTGCTTCTGCCCGATCACTTTGCGGGATTGGTGTACCGACCAAACACGCGGAAACGCGTTCGAATTCTCGTACACATTGACGCCCGCCTGCCCTATAAACACTTCGCTTTGATCCGGACGCGCCGGCGTTTTCCCCACGAAATACCGGATCCCCAAAATATTCTGCACCCGTTCTGAAAAGATGTCATGAGCCCACAGGCTCGCCGGAACGCTGGCCGCATACGCGTTAAACGCCTCGATTCCATACCAGTCGCCGATGTTATAAGGAATCTCTTTCTCATCGTAAGTGAAGCGCGCGAACTCGCCTTGCGCCTTCAGATACCGCGCGATATCGAAATGCGTGGCCATCTTGGACAGATACTGAGTGCGGGTGTGATCGGCTGTCGATGGCAGCCAGTAATCGGTGACATTTCCCAGCTCGAACAGGATCAAAGCAAGCGCCGCGACGCTCCCCGCTCGCGCCGAAATTCCTCCCGATCGCAGCCCTGCCATCAATCCCGCGAGCAGCAGCGCAACGAACGCCGTGATCACCATGCGATTATCGGAGATCGCCAGCATCACGCGCGCGGCGTAGAAAAACAGGCTCGCAAATAGCAGCACTGCGGCGAATCCTGAAAGAATCCAGCCCGCGCGTCGCGTCACGGATGCGCCTTCGGGAAGCGCTAGCCAGTCCACTCCAAAAGCGGACAGTGGCGCGAGCCCCAGCATGAAAACGATCGACCATGCCTCCGGTACTCGAGCCTTATCGACCAGCGGCAGGACCGCGTAAATCATCCCGTGAAACACGCTGTTCGCTCCCAGCGCAAACACGATCCCTCCCAGCGCCATCGCACCCAGCCATCGCACCCTCCGATCTTTCCAGCCCAGCGTCAGCCCAATCAGCGCGAGCGAAATCGCCGCGGAGCCGACAAAGGAACTATAAGCGCCCGGTTCGATTCCCGGAACGACCAAGCCGATCAGCGAAACCGGCTTTAAGGAATGCTCTTTATGTAATTCATAGGAAACGGTTTCTCCTAGTCCCTCCGGCTCGTCCGCCCCCACCCATCGCACCGCCTGCCTCCCGTATTCCGCCATTGGCAGAGTCTGAAACGCGCTGGTCATTCCTGCAATTCCGAATGCCGCGATAGCCATCAAAACCATTCTGGCTACTGGCTCCTGGCTACTGGCTACTACCGCGATCCACAGGACCGCCGCCGCAATGCTCACAAACAAAGGCAGTTGATGATGTCCGACTAACCACGTGACCCCGAGAAAGAAGCCTGAGAGCAGGGAACTCGCCAGCACTCTTTCTCCCCTCGCTACGCGAAATATATAAAGGAAGACCAGCGGCGCCCAGACCGCTCCGTTGAGCATTTGAGGCCAGTCCGTATAGGCGACATAGCCTCCCAGCGCGAAAATGCTCCCGGCAATGATCGATGCTCCCCGCGACCTGCCCAGCTCCCGAGCCAGCGCATAGCACGTAAGAGCGGCTAAGAAATGGATCAACACGTAATACCAATGCAATACACCCTGCCGCAGCCAGCCGTGGCTATTGAGGGGCATCCAGAACAGCAGCCAGTTGAGAGGATACGCGGCCCCCGGCTGGCCCTGTCCAAATAGAGGCTGACCCGTCCAGCTATTGGGGTCCCACATGGGAAACCGGCCCTGATGCCACTCGCTTGCCTGAAACTGCATCCAGGGCAACATCAGGTTCGACATATCCGGCGATTCGAGCCAGGTATATTGGTTGGTCAGCACTAATTTCCAGTGAAATAGTACGCTGATAATGAGAAGGGCGGCTGCTGGAGCTAGTCGCCGTAGCCATGATCCTTTCCAATCACGCTGGTGGTTTTCAACCACTGACATAAGAGGTCATGATAGCGGGAATTGTCCCAAAATCAAAGAGTTATCGTTTGGCGTACCAAGTGCTATAACCAGCGCCGTGAAGGCAAACGGGATGAAAAGCGCGCTTTTAGCATCGGTGCTGATGTTAGGGGTGGCGTGGGGCCAAGCGCCTGCTCCCGCCCCTGCACCCGCGGGCGAGGCAAACGAGGATACGGCCGACACGCCGAATCGTGCGGTCGCGCGCATCAGCATCATTAACGGTGTCGTGTCAGTCCGGCGGGGAGATTCGGGCGAAGCGGTCGCGGCAGCGTTGAACGCTCCTCTGACATCGACCGACCGCCTGTTAACCGGCGAAGGGTCCCGCGCCGAGATCCAGTTCGATGCCGCAAATATGATTCGCCTCGCGCCCTCCACCGAGGTTCGCCTGGGGGATCTTGCTTATCATCAATATCAGGTTCAGATCGCGAATGGAACGACTCTGTTCCGGGTCCTGAGGGACAGTGACGCACAGGTTGAAATCAGCACTCCGAGTATCGCTATAAGGCCTTTGAAGCGGGGCGTTTATCGCATTACTGTTAAAGCAGACGGTTCAACGGAAGTTACCGTTCGATCAGGTGAAGCGGAGATCGCCTCTCCCAAGGGTACGGAGAAGCTTGTAGCGGGCAAAACGATGGAAGCTCGCGGCTCCACCGACAATCCCGAGTTTCAGACGACTGGGGCAATCGCCCAGGACCAGTGGGACAAATGGAATCTGGACCGTGATCAGGATCTGGAAAAATCCGTCAGCGGACGCTATGTAAATCCCGATATCAACGGTACCGAGGAGCTGGACGCCAACGGCCGCTGGGTGAACGATCCCGCATACGGCCAAGTCTGGGTCCCGACGGTCGATCCCGGCTGGGCTCCTTATCAGGTGGGCCGCTGGGTATGGGTCGACTATTACGGCTGGACCTGGGTGAGCGGCGATCCGTGGGGTTGGGCTCCTTATCACTATGGCCGGTGGTACAACGGACCTTACGGTTGGGCATGGTGGCCGGGCGCGATCTATGGTCCTTATTACTGGCGGCCGGCG
>Ga0182024_10019399_pt1 | contig 12540 bp, 10 predicted proteins | sample P32metaG_FD_120480 | JGI IMG/M metagenome (GOLD analysis project Ga0182024, IMG submission 120480) | Permafrost microbial communities from Stordalen Mire, Sweden - P3-2 metaG (Illumina Assembly) | ecosystem: Environmental > Terrestrial > Soil > Wetlands > Permafrost | place: Sweden: Stordalen... | reverse complement strand
CATTGTGAGAAAGCGCTGAAGGTGGTTCCGGGCGCCACGCATCTATTCGAGGAGCCGGGTGCGCTCAAGAAAGTGGCGGAGCTGGCGCGGGATTGGTTTGTGGAAAAGCTGAGCTCCTCCGCCGCTTAGTCCGGCTTCAACCAAATCGCGACTCCCTGCTGGCTCTCGGCCGATCCGATGAATAGCGTGACGGGAACCTCCGCTGGAACCACTGGATTATGGACATCTGGGTTGGCGCTAAACAGCTTGGCCAGATCCGGAGCGTACACGCTGATCTCGTAGACGTTGCCTGGTAAACCTGGGACCTGTTTCATCACAGCGGCAATACCGCTGATGTAGAATCCATCTATAAAAACGGCTACCGTCTGATTTGTGACAACATACGGCCCGACATTCGAGACCTGACCGACGCCCGTGGCAAAGATTGTGATAGGCGTACCTGGCACGGCGGGATTCGATTCCGAGTTCCGCGTGCCGTCAGCGTTCAAAATGTAGCCTTGGCCGAAACCACTGTTGTCGAAGGAATAAATTCCAGGCGAAGCCGCGGCCACAGGCATGTTAACCGGATTCGAACTGACACCGCCATTGGAAGCGATTATCTGAACGCTGCCGGATGTCGGCGCGTCAGTTGGTATGACGGCCACGATACGGTCCGTGTTGGCGAATACAACCGGCACGGGGTTGCCGTCCAGCATCAACTTGGCATCCGGTCCAAAGCCCGAGCCGACAATCTCGATGGCTTCTCCCGGGGACAAAGGCACGCCCAGGCGGCTGGCATAGTTCACGATTGAATCCACCCGCACAGCGGGAGCCGGGGGAAGCGCGATCTTGTTCACGATTACAGTAGTCGCCACGGTGAAGGGAAATCCCGGATCGTAGATTTCGTAACTGCTGTTAGAGGATTGGGTTGTCCCTGCTATCAGCAGATTTCCATTTCCGTCAGGAACCCCGCCCTGAACGACGAAGGGCACCGCGTCGCCTAGATAGGTGGAAAACAACAAGTTGGACAAGCTGGGATCTAACCCAGCGACAAATCCGGAGCGTGCCGAGAAAGACCCCTGAAATGGCGCGCGCACCGGGAAGGCCTTGGAATCCGTATAGCCGCTGACGATGACGTTGCCGGAAGCGTCGAGCGCCACACTCGCGCCGGCGTCCGTGCTCTCGCCCCCAAGGAGCGTCGCCGCCAGTACTTTCGAAAGCGTCCCGTTATACTTCACGACGAACGCATCAGTACCGCCCCCAGCTGCGCCGCCGCCCGGAAGACTTGGAATAGCGGGCTGCGGAGCGGACTGGAAGGCTCCCGGAGTTGAAATGAAAGTGCCGTAGGTGCTGCCGGTCGCGTACAGATTGCCATCCGTGCCAAGCGCGATCGAATTAATTATGACGTATTCGCTGGTGTTCGATTGGAGCAGAGCGCTCCCGGTTGCGTTCATCAAATAGACACCGACTGCGCTGGGAATTGGGTCGTTGAATCCGTTATAGGCGAAATAGATGTTGCCGCTGGGAGCCAGTGCTATGGCATTTACGACCTGAACAAACTGCTGTTGCTGATTTTGGAAGATGTAAGTAGAGAACAGTAGCGACGAACCTTGCGCATTGAACTTCGTTAGAAACGCCGAGGCATTCACGAAACAAGGTCCAATGCTTCCCGGCGCGCAACCGGTCGGTGTGAATTTGGTTTCATAGGCTCCTGGAGTGACTGGCAGGTCGCCCGATGTTTGACCGCCAATGTACGGATTTCCAGCGGCGTCCACAGCGATCGCGTGGGGCGCGGAATTGCCATCCGCGAAATACGTCGACCATGCCAGCGATCCATCGGAATTCAATTTGAAGACAAAACTCGCTCCGCTGGTTGCGTAGGCGCCTTTGGTAACTGGAAAATCGGTGGAGTTCGTCGAGCCGGTAACGTAGACGCTGCCGTCGTTTCCAAGCGCCATGCCGGCCGGGTTGTCAGAGCCCGAGCCACCGAAGTATGTGGAGTATACGATGTTGCCGGCGGGATCGAGCTTCGTCACGAAAACGTCCGTGGATGGAGCGGCTACGGCAAAGAGGTACGATCCCGCAAATTCGAGCTCGGTGAATGTGTTTGTAGGCGCGATGGACTTGTAGGTGGTGAATCCGTCGGTACTGGCGATGATTCCGAATCCGTTCCCACTTGCATACATCGCGGCCTTCTGCGGATCGGCTACGATTTGCGTCGTTGGGGTCGCAGAGATTTTCTGGGTCCAGGTCTTGCCGGAATCTGTGCTTTGAAACAGGCCGGTGCTGGTCCCGCCGTATAACGTGCCTTGGTGGAATGGATCCGCGGCGATCGTGTATGCATAGGACCCATCCGGCAGAGGAGCCAGTGAGGTCCAGGTCTGGCCGTCATCCGCGCTCTTGTAGAAGGAATCCTGCGCAGGCGCGTAAATCGTTTCCTTGGCAAACGGATCGGCAACAAGCTTCCCGCTTAATGCGGCCGGAAGAGGTGACACGCTCCAGCTTGCACCAGCATCAACGCTTCGCATCAGACTCTGTGGGTCTGCGAGAACAAACATCACGCCGGGCGATTGCGGATCCACCCAGATTTGGTAGGCGTCCATCGACTTGACGCTTCCTGAGTAACCGTAGACAGTCACAGTTTCGTTGGAGACGGTCGGGATGCCGTTATTGATGCCGGTCCAAGTGGCGCCGCCGTCCGTACTTTTCAGCACGCCGAGCGGAGTAGTGGCCGCGTAGAGAATGTTGCTGTTCGCGGGATCCACGGCCACGGAGTCGAGATTCGTAACCGAAGGGAAGCCCGTTAATGCCTTCCACGTGTTTCCGCCATCCGTGCTACGCGACAATCCACGCGGCGAAGCAGCGTAGAGAGTCTGGGGATTGCTGGGATCTTCGGTAATGCTGGTGGCCGCAGCCAAGAAGGGCGAATAGATTTTCTGTGACGCGCCAGAGCTGGTGTTAATCCGGGTGAGAGGTGACCCACCGGCATTAGGCTGGGCGGCGGCCGCAGTTGGGAAATCCAAGGAGGTTGTGCTGCCTGCGATATAGAAGTTCCCATGCCCATCGCTCGCGGCCGCAGCGACGGCGCTCGTGCCTGATCCGCTTACCGTCTTGAACCACTGCAACGCGGGCGCGCTGGATGAGTCCGCGTTGAGATAAGCCTGAGAAAAGATCAGAACGGACGAAAGAACGAGCCGCTTCGTCATAGGAAAATAGTGCTCCTGTCGCGACGCGGGGTTGTTCTGATTATACCGAGCCGCCACCGGTCGCTTAAGGCGGCGGAAAGGCACCGTCTCCCTCACGGTCGCGGTTCGGCTCCGTTACCGAACCGAGAGCGTAAGCGACCGGTGCTTTTGAATTTTTCACGGATTCTCACGGTCGCGGTTCGGTAACACTCTAGCCGTCGTGTGGACTGCGAACGATCGTAGATTCCTTCAATTTGTCCAGTTCGCGGCGGGCGATGGCGGCCCACGAACTGCTGGGGTCCAGCTTCAAATACAATTTCCAGTGACGTACAGCTTTCAAGGGCTGGCCGATGGATTGGTAAAGAAGCGCGACATTGTAATGCGCATCCGCATAGCTTGGATGAATCTGCAGCGCGGCCAGGTAGTGGGCCAATGCCTCGTTTCGATTGCCCCTCTCATCGAAAAGATTGCCCAGGTTGAAATGCGCCAGCGCATATTTAGGATCCACTTCCAACGCTTTGCGATAGTTACGCTCGGCCTCCCGCCAATCCCGTGCGTTGAAATACACGGTGCCTAGATTGACCAGCGCCCCCGCCGATGTTCGATCTATCTCAGCTGCTTTTTGATAAGCCTCAATAATCTGCTTCATCGGAGCGCCGGTCTGTTCCAGCTCCAGACCCTTTTCGAACCAATGCTCCGCCTCGCGGCGCGTCTTATGCTTCTCGCCGGCGCCGACCTCCTTGCTGGACTTGTGTGGAAAGGACAATAGCTTCTTGATCTCGGCCGCGTCGAAATCCAGCAGCAGTTGCCCCGAGATCGGTTCCATTCGCTGTCCTTCGAATAGAACCTGGATTTTCTTGCCCTGGGAATAAATCTTGAGCTCGGTGAGCGGATTGACGTCGCTCAACCGCTTCCGGAGCGCCTCCAGAGCCTTGCGGATCTGGGCGGGGGCAATCTTGCTCTCTCGCAGTTCCACCAAAGTGCGTAGCGCAAGCAGGTCCGAAAACGTGAAGGAACCGCTGGATGAAACGAACTTCTGCTTCTCCCAACTGCGCAATAGGCTGGCCGATATGTCCAGCAACCGGCACACTTCTTCGCGCGAGTAGGCCTGCTTAGTTGCTGTCGCGGGCACGGACAAAGTGTAGCAGAGGGGCTAGGGACTGGGGGCTAGGGTCTGGGCGAGAATTATGCCTATGGTCCTATCGTTTACTCCTGAACAGGCGGAGCGTCACATCCAACACCTGGTTGACTTGTTGATTGACGCGGTGGACAGCGGGGCGTCGATTGGTTTTCATGCCGCCGCTCGCGGAAAGCGAGGCGCGGATTTATTGGAAGGGCGTCGTTGCGGCTATGCGGAGTGGAACCCGGGTTCTGCTGGTGGCTCTTGACGGTGACCTGATTCAGGGCTCGGTGCAGATTGATCTCGAAACGCGAGCGAACGGAAACCATCGCGCGGAAGCGATGAAACTGTTCGTGCATCGGCGCGCGCGGCGGCGTGGATTGGCCAGGGCCTTGATGGTGGAGCTGGAATCCACTGCGCGGAGGCTGGGTCGGACGCTGCTCGTCATGGACACGCGCCAGGGCGGAGAGGCGGAGAAGATGTGCGAATCCCTGGGCTACGTGCGGTACGGCGCAGTGCCAGGTTACGCGCGCAGTGGAGATGGCCGGTTGCACACTACCGTGTTTTTTTGCCGCCAATTGGACGAATGACCGGCCTTATTCGAACAGTGCGGAGAGCGGCATGCTGATGACGGGATCTTTTGTTTCCAGGACTCCGGAAGTAGCTTCCACCATTCCAGCTCGCGTCACGACATACGCTTTCTTATTGCGTGGACTGACGATCCAGACGTAGGGCACACCGAAGTCCAAATAGTCGTCGATCTTCTCCTGCATGTAATCCATGGTGTCGTCTTTGGAGAGAACTTCAATGCAAATGAAAGGTGGCGAAGTGACAATTGGCTCATCGGATATCCCAAGAAACGTAACGTCCGGAATTCTGTAGCGTGTTGGGCTAACTTGCACGCGCTGCTCGAGCAGGACCTCCATACCAAGTTCCTCGGCTCTGGCCGTGAGACGGAAAATGAGCTCGCCTTGCATTCTGCTGTGAGGCTTTTCTCCCAAGTTCCTCCCCACGATCTGCCCGTCCAGATACTCGCAGTCCGGCTCGTAGCTAGTTCTTAGATACTCCTCAACAGGGACGATTGGGTAATCCAAATGTCGACTGGACAAGTTCTAGAGCATCCTCCTTGGTGTGAATCTTCGATTCGAGCTGCGCGTCTTCCACAGCCTCCAGCATGCGTGCAAATGCGGGGCCAGGCCGGTAGCCGGCTTCCTTCAGATCGTCTCCCGAAAGCAGCCGGGGCGGGCGCAGCACTTCCGGCGGCGATTCCTCAAACTTTGATTTCACAAACTCGTAGTTCTCCAGATGCCCGTGGCTGGATCTGCAATCCAGGCGATGCAGCTCCAGGTGCTCCTCGAACCGGTCCATACGCAACATGCGTTTGAGTTTGCTATCGCGCATTTCGAGAACGTGCTTGAATCGCATGTGATTCGCAATCAGCGCGATCACCTGATCGATGTCCGCATTCGAAAACCGCAGCCGAGTTAGGATGTCGCGCGCGATGCGTTCGCCCAGCTCCACATGGCCATCAAAGCGAATGCGATCGGCCACGCGAAAAGTTCCGGGTTTACCGACATCGTGCAGCAATACGCCAAGGGCTAAAGTCGGCGTGGGATCGCGCAGTCCTTCCAGCATTATCAGCGTGTGGGTCCATACATCGCCTTCGGGATGAAACTCGGGTGGCTGCTCCACGCCCTTCATGGCCGCTACTTCAGGAAGAATGTCGACCAGCAGCCCGGAGACATCCAGCAGTTCAAAACCCCGGCGTGGTGCTCCTTCGGTGAGAATCCGCACCAGCTCGTCGCGAATGCGTTCCGGGGAAACGCGTGTGATCCGCAGATGCAGCTTTTGGATGGCGGCTAGCGTGCTGGGCTCGATCTCGAAGCCGAATCGCGCGGCGAACCGAATGGCTCGCAGCATGCGCAGGTGGTCCTCTTCGAAGCGCTGCTCAGGGTCGCCGATGGCCCGGATGATCTTAGCGCTAATGTCGGCCATTCCCCCCACATAGTCAACAACCGGAGAAGTCAATGAAGCTGGATCCTGTAACAACGCGTTGATGGTGAAATCACGCCGCAGAACATCCTGCTTCGGATCGGTTTCGAACGTAACATCTGAGGGATGCCGCCCATCCTGATAGGAATGATCGCTGCGGAAAGTTGCTACCTCGACGCCGTCCACCACCACGACGCCGAATTGCGCGCCTACTAACTGGGCTCGCGGAAAGATCTGGAGCAACTGATCGGGCCGCGCGTCCGTCGCGATGTCATAGTCCTTCGGTTCCCGCCCCAACACCAAGTCGCGGACGCAGCCGCCCACCAGCCAGGCCTGATAGCCGTGCTCGCGAAGCTGCGCTGCAATCCGGATGGCCGTGCTCGGACCCATGTGATCATCGTAGGATAGAAACGTGGCCCACGTAGACTGGAGCATGGGAACTAGTCCCGCCGATGGCATCGGAAGTTAGCAAACCCACCACGACCCAAGCCAAAGTCGTGGTAGCCACCACCGTAGCGTTGTCCTTCATCAGCTTCTGGCGTGGCGCATCCATCGTTCTTTCCGACCTCGCCTCTTCGGCCTTTTACGCCGGCGGCATTGCAGTCACCGCGGTTGGCCCCGCGGCGCCGTGGTTCGTGCTGGCGGTCATGCTGTTCAGCTTCGCGGTGCGATCCGTGTACATGGAAAGCTGCAGCATGTTCGTGCGCGGCGGCGTGTACATCGTGGTGAAAGACAGCATGGGACCTTTCATTGCGCGCCTGTCGGTTTCATCCCTCATATTCGATTACATTCTCACCGGACCCATCAGCGTGGTCAGCGCCGGGGCGTACCTGGGGCATTTGCTGGATGAAATCGCAAAAATGCTCGGGCAGTCGTTCCCGTTCAATGTGAACTACTTTGCCGCGTTTTTCGCTGCGCTGGTGACGTTGTACTTTTGGTGGCAGAACATCAAAGGCATCCACGAATCCAGCGGCAAGGCTCTTCGCATCATGCAGATCACCACCATCATGGTGGTGGCGCTGGTGATCTGGTGCCCGTTAACAATTTTGCTGCGAGGGCACGTGCACTTTCCTCCGGCGCCGCTGCCACGCAATCTGCAATTCGGTCCTACGGCGCTCGGCTGGTTCAAAGGCACAATCTGGCCGACCATTCCGATCGTCGCGTTGATCATCGGCTTCGGTCACTCGCTGCTCTCCATGAGCGGATTTGAAACGCTCGCGCAGGTCTACCGCGAGATCGCTTATCCCAAATTGAAAAATCTGCGCATCACCGCAAACATCGTTTGCTGGTACGCGGTAGTGTGCACCGGAGTGATCACGGTGTTCGCCGGCATGATCATCAGCCCCGAGGATATTCGCAATCTGTACGCCGACAATCTCCTCGGTGGACTTGCAATGCAGCTAGCCGGGCCGGAGCTATTGAAGCTGGTGTTTCACATCTTCGTAGTGATTGTGGGCGTGCTGATTCTTTCCGGCGCCGTAAACACATCAATTATCGGCGCCAACGGCGTCCTGAACCGCGTGGCCGAAGATGGCGTATTGCTGGATTGGTTTCGCAAGCCCCACAAACGCTTTGGAACCACACACCGCATGGTTAACACCATCACGCTTCTTCAACTAGCCACCATCGTTGTGAGCCGCGGCGACGTGTACCTGCTGGGCGAAGCCTATGCGTTTGGCGTGGTGTGGAGCTTTTTCTTGAAGTCGCTCGGCGTGCTGGTGCTGCGCTATCAACGTCACGATCAGGAATACAAATTCCCCTTCAACATCCGGCTAGGCAGAGTGGAGATTCCCATTGGGTTGGGAGTCACCACATTGATCCTCGGATTCGTTGCCATTGCGAATTTGTTTTCGAAGGAGTACGCCACTAAATACGGCGTTGGATTCACACTGGTGGTGTTCGTGGTCTTCACCATCTCGGAGCGCATCAATTCCAGGAAGCGCGCCCTTCAACATCTGGAGAAAAAGCCGCTTGAAGAATTCAATCTGGAACACCAACCCCAGGCCACCTCCACGCTGCACGCCCGGCCCGGCTGCATTCTGGTGGCGGTCCGCGATTACCACAACATGGAGCATCTCCGTACCGTTCTGCAAAAGACGAATCTGCGGCGGCACGATATCGTGGTGATGACCGTCCGAACCATCACAACCGGCGCGGGCGAATATGATCTCTCGGACGATCAGATTTTCAGCGACTACGAGCGGGAACTATTCACCCACGTTGTGGAGATAGCTGAAAAGGAAGGAAAGCCGGTGGAACTTCTGGAAGTTCCTGCAGTGAATCCCTTCGACGCGATGGTGCAATCCGCCGCCAAGCTCAAGGTTTCGCGATTGGTGACCGGCGTTTCGGCTCGTATGACGTCCGAGGAATTGGCGCATCGCATTGGCCTGGCGTGGGAAAGTTTGCCGGAGCCCCGCCACGCGTTTTCGCTCGAAGTGATCAGCCCGGACCGGCCATCCATGTATGTCAACCTGGGCCCCCATCCGCCGCGTCTCTGGCCGGAAGATGTCGATCGCTTGCATGAGCTGTGGCGGCGGATGAGCGAAACCGAAGGGGTGGGTTCGAAACTCCACCATCGCGATATCGTCGGTGTCGCGCTACGCCGGCTGGAGAGGGATTTGACGTCCGAAGAACGGGACCAAGTGTTGAAAGATTTGAGCGACGAGTTGCGGAGAAGTTAAAAACGTTTCTCGTTTCTCGTTTCTCGTTGGGAGGCGACTGCGACCACCCGTATGCGCCGATAATCCAACATCCAGACGCCATCGCGGAAGAGCGTCGGGCGCAAATGCGCGGCAACTTCGCGGACCTTTTCCTTGACGCCATTAGCGGCCAGATCCCGGAAATAGCTTCCGCAGAACATCTCGATCCAGTCTTCCATGCCGCGCTCTCCTTCGATAGGCGTCGGCCGGTCGAAGAGGCTGGCCTGGCGCACTTCTAAACCGTGGCGCTCCAGCAAGGATGCGTATTCACCGATGCCGGGGAACCACCATGGACAGCGCTCCTCGGCTGTCGCGCCCAAAACCGTTTCGAGCGCAGCCAGTATCGACCGAATATTGCCCTCGCCGCCGAATTCGGCGACGAAGCGCCCGCCCGGCCGGAGCGCCGCGGCTATCGATTGCACCGCCGCTTCCGCATTCTTCACCCAGTGCAGCGCGGCGTTCGAGAACACGGCGTCAAATGATTCCTCGAACCGGAAGCTGGCAGCGTCAGCCAAAACGAATTTGAGATTCGGATAATTCTGGCGCGCCTGGCCCAGCATCTCAGGAGAACTATCCAGGCCTACCACCTGCGCGCCGCTCGCGGCTATCTCAGCGGTCAATTGTCCCGTGCCGCAACCGAGATCCAGAATCCGCTCGCCGTCGCGCGGCTGAAGCAACTCCACGAGGCTGCCTCCGAACTGCCAAACGTAGGAATGCCTGCCTTCGTATTGCTCCGCGTTCCAGGCGCTCAAGCTTTCTTGCCGCGCGCTTTCGCCTTCTTGGGTTTCTCGGACGCTTCCGGCTCGGCCTCGGGCACTGCTTCGGTCGCCGCTCCGGGAACAGCGGCAGCCAGAACCTCCTTAAACAACTCCGCCTTCTTGAGGTCCTTCTTGGAGGGCGGCGCCTCCCCGTTGCGAAAGTCGTGATCGTGGTAGCAGGTTCGGCAGCGGACCTTGGCTGGCTTCGCGGTCACGATGGAAACGATGGAATGGTTGGTAATCCGGCGGCACTTAATACAGTGATCGTCGATTACATCCCCTAAACGAAACTCCGACATAGATAATGACGAATCTCGCACGAGTATATCAGAACGGGAACAGCCAAAAGCGGATTGCTGGTGTGTCAGATCACCTTGCGTGCCGTGTTCGCACCGTCGAAAACACTTGGTCTCGGAGGGACGAATGCAAAGTGGGGCGGACCCCCTGGTCCGCAGCCGACGCCCACGTCGGCTTGCTCCTGGTATTTGTCGATGCTTGAGGCAGCGGGTCCAGGGGGACCCGCGCGGACCAGGGGGTCCGCCCCACTCGCTGCCCGAAGGTTTTCATCCGATTGGATGGGCTGCAAGCCCATGAGATACACTCTTCGGAACACAAGTGTGCCGTGGAGATGCAGGCGTTCACGACTGTGAACGCGGCACTTCGCTATTGCACCGCCAGGATCGCGGGCGGACTGGATACTCCACCGATCGTAATCACAATGGGAACCGTCGGCGGAGGAGAAAAGAGGTTCGGTACCTGCACATTGATCTGGAAAACGCCAGACACCGACCCCGGCGCGGAACCGGCGTAAGTAACGTCGGCATTGACGTAATTTATCTGCACGCTGACGGGCAGCGTGAACTGCGCCAGTTGACTGGACGGCCAAATACCGCCATCGACGCCCGGCGGGTTCATCGCGCCTCCTCCCGTGCCGTAGAACGTCACCACGCTTCCCAGTTTTGCGGGATTCGTCGGCGAGTTGGGTGTGCCGTCGGCATTCGTGATGGCGGCTAGCTGTGTCAGGTCGTTCGCTAGGAAGATTCCGGGCGCGGTCTGATTCAGGAGGACGGCGTTACTTACGGAAGCACCGTTGTAAGTCACTTGAACCGACACACCCGGATTGGGCGAGCCGCTGCCGGCTTCCCACGGGACGACCGCGTTGATCTGCTGGGACTGCACGTACAGCAACGGGGCCGGAAGGTTGCCGAACAAGACCTGCACGCCGGCCAGTTCGGTGGGGAATCCGTTGGGTCCCGCCTGCGCATTGATGCCCTTCTGAGGGCCAATGCCTTTGCCCCGCAATGTGACAACTTCTCCGGGTGCAACTGCTTCTTCGGCAAAGCTAGCGGCATTCTGAATTGTGTAAGCGAGACAGGGACCGCTGGGATGATTTGGATCGTTGATGAGGAGATTGTCGACGAATGCCAGGTTGAAAGTACCGAACTCGACGACTCCGGGGAAATCCGTAGAATTGGTCGTGCCCGCAACGTCGATAGATCTGCCACCCAGGGCGACGACAGCGGACGCGGCATCCGCGCCGGACCCTCCCAGATAAGTCGCTCCGCTAACCGTTCCATCCGGAGCGAACTCCACCGCGAAGATGTCGGTGGCCCCTCCGTGGCTGCACGCCTGGAACGCACCGGCCGTCGTTGGAAACCCGTACGAGGCCGCGCCCACCACATATGCGTTCCCCGCGGTGTCGATGTCAAGGGCTGAAGCACCGGTGATATAGGTGGAATAGACCAATGCTGAGCCGGCCGGATTCAGCTTCGAGAGAACGTTCAGTTGGCCGCCCGATGTCCAAGGAGCGGACGGCCCGGTCGGCTGGAAAGCACCTGGGGTTACAGGGAAAGTGTTGGATAGGGTCGCGCCAAGTACGATAGCATCCCCTTGGGAGTCCACCCTGATTGCCATTCCGCCGGTTTCTAAGCCCTCGCCTGCGCTGTCACCGCTTGGGCCAACGAAGGTGGAGTAGACCAGGCTCGCGCCCGAAGGCGCAATCTTGGAAACGAAAATTCCTATCGGCGCTGGCAGTTTTGTTTGGAAGGCTCCTGGCGTCGTCGGAAAATCCGGCGACGCGGAAAAGCCAGTTACATAAGCATCTCCGGAGGCATCGACAGCGATGCCAGATCCTAAATCCCCGATATTTTCGGCGCCGCTTCCACCAAGATAGGTACCGTATACCAGGGCCGAGCCAGCCGCATTTAATTTCCCGACGACACTGGTGGATATTGGGTTCGAGCTGGAGGTCTGAAATGCTCCGGGGGTTACCGGAAAAGGAAAAGCCGTGGGATTCGTTGTGCCCACGAAATTGGCGTTTCCTTGGCGATCTACGGCGATTCCGGATACGAGTACCGGGATATAAGTGGAGTATACAAGCTGACTGCCGGCCGGGTTGAGCTTGGTGATGAAGCCCGAGTTACCCCTCGGGTTCGGCTTCGGGAACGCGGCGTTGGGCGTTGTCGGGAAATTATTCGGGGTTGTACCTGCAAGGGTTGTGCCGGCTACGTAAGCATTGCCTGACGAATCCACGGCAATGGCGCTTCCGCTGTCAAAGCCGTCCCCGCCTAGATAGGTCGCGTACGCAATTTGTCCCATCGCGTCTAGCTTGATGACGAAAGCATCCGGGCACGGGAAGTTACTCGGTCCCCCCGGGCCGATGCTATAAGCCACGCAAGTCCCGACGCCATAAGCCGGCTGTACTGCTCCCACTGTGGTCGGAAGAATCGACGACGATGTCTGACCAGTGATATACAAGTTCCCCTCTGGATCGCCCGCCATCGCGTCGACGAGAATGAGGTTTTGAT
>Ga0182024_10019397_pt1 | contig 12542 bp, 11 predicted proteins | sample P32metaG_FD_120480 | JGI IMG/M metagenome (GOLD analysis project Ga0182024, IMG submission 120480) | Permafrost microbial communities from Stordalen Mire, Sweden - P3-2 metaG (Illumina Assembly) | ecosystem: Environmental > Terrestrial > Soil > Wetlands > Permafrost | place: Sweden: Stordalen... | reverse complement strand
CGCGACGCCTCCACTTCGAGCGGATCTTCTTCGTTCAAATCGCGCAGCTCTAGCAAATCCTTGTGCCGGTACAGCGCGTTGTCATCCAGATTGATCTTGGCGTCCAGCGCGTAGACCTTGCCGTCCTTGGTGAGAATGAACGGATTGATCTCAGCCAGCGACGCGTCGCATGCGTTATAGGCATTGGCAAGCGCCATCATCGCCGCCACCGCCGCATTCACGCTCTCCGCCGGGATGCCTATTCCGAAAGCCAGATTGCGGCCCTGAAACGCCGCCAGACCGTAGCCGGGTTCGAGAGCCTCTTTCAAAATCAACTCCGGCGATTTCGCGGCCACTTCCTCGATCTCCATCCCTCCCGCGGCCGACGCCATGAAGACTGGCTTGCCCAGGGCGCGATCGAGAACTATACCCAGATAAAGCTCGCGCTCGATGGGCAGCGTCTCTTCCACCAGCAACCGTTGCACGATCCTACCTTCGGGTCCGGTCTGATGGGTTACGAGCCGCATGCCCAGAATTTTCTTGGCAATTTCAGCGGCTTCGTTGGCGTCCTTGGCCACCTTTACGCCGCCTCCCTTACCGCGCCCGCCGGCGTGGATTTGTGCTTTCACAACCACGCTGCCGCCAATTTTTTTCGCGGCGGCTTCCGCCTCATCCACCGTGAACGCAACTTCACCCCGCGGCACAGGGACATCGTATTTCGCCAAGATCGCCTTGGCCTGATACTCGTGAATTTTCATGGGATCAAAAGGTTTAGTGTAGCAAGAGTCGCGGCGGCCTAAGCCCCTGCGCGTGGCGGCAGCTCCGCGCACGGTGTTACGATAGTGACCCGATAGCCGGAGGTCCCATGGACGACGAATCCATTTCCACGTTGAACACCGTCTGCACGGCCGGTCAGGCCTGTGAAGGGTTCAACGGCGATACCAACGAGCGGCTGAAGCACTTGGCTGATGTTGGGCTGCTAGTGGTCGCGTACGCGCCTGATTTTTTGACGCGCCGGCCAGTCTACAGGCCCAGCCTCAAAGGCTGGGAACTCTTCAAGCGGCTCATTCATGCGGGGAAAAATCCGGCGTAGCTCCTGCTATCACGGCCCCAGTTCCAGCCTTGCGATCGCTTCGCGGTGAACTTCGTCCGGACCATCGGCCAATCGAAGTGTCCGCGAATTGGCCCAGGCCGCGGCTAAGAACGTGTCTTGGGAGACGCCGGCGGCGCCATGCGCCTGAATCGCGCGGTCTAGCACGCGCAGCGCGACGTTCGGCGCCACCACTTTGATCATCGCGATCTCGCGGCGCGCAGCTTTGTTGCCCGCCGTGTCCATCATGTAGGCTGCCCTCAGCACCAATAGCCGCGCCTGTTCGATCTCAATACGCGAGTCGGCGATCGAGGCGCGCAGGGCCCCCTGTTCCGACAGCTTCTTTCCAAATGCAACGCGTGATTGCACGCGCCGGCACATCGTTTCCAGCGCCCGCTCCGCCACGCCGATCAACCGCATGCAATGATGAATGCGCCCCGGTCCCAGACGCCCCTGGGCGATCTCGAAGCCTCGGCCTTCGCCTAACAGTATGTCCGACGCCGGAACGCGAACGTTTTCGAACGTGATCTCGCCATGACCATGCGGAGCGTCATCGTAACCGAATACCGTGAGCATCCGTTCGACCCGGATGCCCGGCGCGTCCATCGGAACCAAAACCATGGACTGCTGCTGGTGGCGCGGCGCGCTCGGATTAGTCTTGCCCATGAAGATGCAAATCTTGCAGCGCGGATCGCCCGCGCCTGACGACCACCACTTCCGACCATTGATAATGTAATGATCGCCGTCGCGAACGATGCTGGCCTCAATGTTGGTCGCATCCGACGACGCCACGGCCGGCTCCGTCATCGAAAAGCAGGAACGCATTTCTCCCGCCAGCAGTGGCCTCAGCCAGCGCTCCTTTTGTTCGGGCGTGCCATACCGAACCAGGACTTCCATGTTGCCCGTGTCCGGTGCCGAACAATTGAATATCTCGGGCGCAATCGCCGAGCGGCCCATAATCTCGCACAGCGGAGCATACTCGAGATTAGTAAGACCCGCGCCATATTCGCTCTCCGGCAGGAACAGGTTCCACAGGCCCGCAGCGCGAGCCTTGGGCTTCAGTTCTTCAATCACTCGCGACGGCTGCCAGCGGTCGCCGTGCTTGGTTTCGTCCGCGTGGCGCTGCTCGTTCGGATAGACGTGTTCGTCCATGAAGGCCTGCAATTTTTGCTGCAGAGCCTTGGTTTTAGCCGAGAACTCGAAATTCATTTTCCGGTGAACACGGGGGCGCGTTTTTCCAGGAAATGGGCGACCCCCTCCTTGAAATCCGCGCATTTCAGGCTCTCGATCATCTCGCCCTCGGATGTTTCGAAAGCTTCCGATAATGTTTGAAACATCCCATTGTAAACCTGCTCTTTGATGATACGCACCGAGCGCGGGCTCACGTTCTCGGCTAGTTGCTTCGCGTACGACTGAACATCGTACAAAAATGTTTCGGCCGGGAAAACCTGATTCACTAACCCCATTCGGGCAGCCTCTTGCGCATCCACCAGCCGCGCCGAAAACAACATGTCCAGCGCTTGCGCGGGTCCAATCAGACGCGGCAGTAGCCACGCCAGCCCGTACTCGGCAATCAGCCCTCGCCGGGCGAATGCGGTTCCGAAGCGGGCCGTCTCGGAGGCAAAGCGGAGATCGCAGTAAAGCGAAATAATAAAGCCCAGCCCCACCGCCGGACCGTTTACCGCTGCGATTACCGGCTTCTGAACGGAAGGGAAATACGAATACTTCTTTTGAAAATCCGGCCGCACATTCGCGCGCTGGCCGTTACCGGAATTGCGCAGCAATTCGTTATGCAAATCGCCGAGACCCTCGCGGGTAACGGTTTCAAGCAGCGACATGTCGGCGCCCGCGCAGAACCCACGGCCCGCCCCGGTCAGGATAATCACCCGCACATCTTGGTCCCGCTCGGCCTCGTCCATTGCCGCGCGAACCTCTTTTTCCATCGTCGCGGTCCAGGCATTCAGCTTATCGGGACGGTTCAGAGTAATCGTCGCGATGCGATCGCTGACAGCGTAAAGCGTCTCCTGGTTTGCCATGCTGGGGCGATTATATCAATGCCGCGGCTTGTTGAATCAGATTGTGGACGCGCCTGTCAAAATGGCGGAAGCGCTCGTCTTTGGTCTGCCCTCGGTGGAAGCGCACGTAAATCTGCTGCAGCACGACGGCGAGTTTGAAGATCGCGAACACCTCATAGTATGCAATGCGCGATACGTCGCGGCCGGTCTGTTTCGCGTAACGTTGCACGATTTCGTCGCGGCTGAGCCATCCCGGCCCGGAGGTGAGCGTCGGTTTCTCGCCGCCAGGATCGCTCGGCTGCGTCCAGTAACACAGCAGCACGCCTAGGTCGACCAACGGATCGCCCACACTCGACATCTCCCAATCGAGCACCGCCTCGATCTTGCCCGGATCGCTGAAATTCAACATGACGTTGTCCAGCTTGAAATCGTTGTGCACGATGGTTGGCGCGGGCGACGGCGGCATCCGCTCGGCTAGCCAGGCGATGAGCCGCTCCATGAGAGGGATCTCTTCGGTCTTCGCGCGAGTCCATCGCTCGAACCAGCCCCGCACCTGCCGCTCCAGAAACCCGTCGGGTCTACCCAGCGAATCCAGCCCATGGCTGAATATATCGACGGAATGCAATTCGATGAGACAATCGATCAATCCCGCGCTCACCCGCGCCGGATAATCCGGAAAAACCGCTAAGCTCGCGGGAATTTCGTCGCGAACTACAATTCCGTTGCGCCGCTCCATGACAAAAAAGACCGCGCCGATGACCGAAGCATCCTCACATAAATGGAACGCTTCGGGCGCCGCCGCAAGCCACGGGTGAACCGCCTTCAGCACCCGATACTCGCGCGCCATATCATGCGCCTTCGGAGCCACCGGCCCAAGCGGCCCCCGCCGCAGAACATATTCGCGCACGGGCGTTCGCAACAAATACGTTAGGTTCGAATGACCACCCGGGAATTGTTCGATGGTCAACTCTCCGCTGGCTTCGATTTTGTCTTTTAGGTAGGCCGCGAGCGATTGCGAATTGAGCTCCTCACCCGCACGCACCGCGGCGGAATCGTTGGTCACAAATCCCTCAAGTTTCTTTCTGAACGCTTTTCACGAGTTTAAGCGAAGCGACCTCGCGGCATGGTGCGCCCGAGAACTAGGATCGTGTTCGAAAGCAACGAAATCCTTCATGCTAAGACTCATCCTCGCATACAAGAATTTCGCTGCGAACCAGAACATCAGCCACATCGGCCTGGGTGTCGCGGCTCTGAACACATGCAAGGTGCTTCGGCGCAGTGGGATCGCTGCCGACGTGTGGCCCATCACCAGCGCCAAACAATTGCGAGACCGGTTGGAGATCGATCCCGCCACTCACGTGGTGATCTCGGCGCCTTGGATTCCATCGACGGAAGTCTATGGCCTGGTAGCCGCGCACACCTCCACACAGTTTGCCGTAAACTGCCACTCCAACGTCGGCTTCCTGCAGGCCGACACGAGCGGCGTCAAACTGGTGCGCGAAGCCATGGAGATCGAAGCCGGCACCCACAATTTTCATCTCTCCGCAAACAGCCTGCGATTCTGCAAATGGATCCGGTCTGCATATACCCGCCCCTGCGCGCATCTTCCAAATCTGTACTATCTCGAGCAAGACATGCTACCGTGGCGTCCGCTCTACAGCGGCGGCACTCTACGCGTCGGCGCATTTGGAGCCACCCGGCCGCTGAAAAACTTCATGAGCGCCGCGGGTGCGGCACTCGAAATTTCGCGCCGTTACAAGGCCAATCTCGAGCTGTGGCTTTCGGCCGGCCGCACCGAAGGGGCGGCGACACGATCCTCAGATCCGCCCACGCCATGCTGGACGGCCTTCCGCACGTGAAGTTGGTCGAGAACGGGTGGCAATCCTAGCCCCGCTTCCGTCAAAGCGTCGCGCACATGCACCTGCTGCTCCAGCCAAGCTACACCGAATCGTTCAACATGGTGACCGCCGATGGCGTCGCGGAAGGCGTGCCCTCCGTGGTTTCTCATGCGATCGACTGGGTGCCCGATCACTGGAAGGCCGCCATGGACGATGTTCTCGATATCGCGCGCGTCGGCCGCTATTTGCTCACCGATCCTTATGCGCCGCAGGAAGGTATGGAGGCGCTGAAGACCCATAATTCGGATGGCCTGAAATCCTGGCAGGCTTTTCTCGGCATCTAAACGATCAGCATGCAGTCGCCATAAGAATAGAATCGATAGCCCGCATCGACCGCGTGCTGATAGGCGTCTAGCACGAATTCCCGGCCCGCAAACGCGCAAACCAGCATCAGCAAACTCGATTCGGGCAAGTGAAAATTCGTCAGCATCACGTTAGTTCGCTGGAATGGAAACCCGGGCCGGATGAACAGATCAGTCTCGCCGGTCTTGCCAAGATACAAGCTTTCCACTGCGCGTACGCTAGTAGTCCCGGCGCACACCACGCGTTTGGCGCTGCGAATCTTGGCTTCGTTTTCGCAAGTTATGTGGAAGCGTTCCGAATGCAGGGATTCGCCATGCACAGGCTGAAATGTTCCCAGCCCGACATGCAGCGTCACATACGCGGTGTCCGCCCCCGCTTCGCGGCAAGCCTCCAGAATTTCCGCCGTGAAGTGCAACCCGGCCGTTGGAGCCGCCACCGATCCGGCCTCGCGCGCAAATACTGTTTGATAGCGCTCGCGATCTTCGCCAGTATCCGGCCGCTTAATGTAAGGCGGCAACGGGACATGCCCGGCTGTTTGAAGCCATTCATAAAAATCGCCGTCCCTGTCAAAGCGAATCGTTCGCTCCCCATAATCGCCCCGACCGACAACTTCAGCCTCAGCACAGTCGAACCGCACTCGTTCGCCCACGCGCATCTTGCGTCCCGGATGCACCAGCGCAGTCCAGGTCTTCGCATCGTCGCTCACTGGCTGCAGCAGGAAAACCTCGACTTCGCCCGACAGATTCTCCCGCCGCTTCGGATTATTCTTGCCCACCGGCAGCGAAAACACGCCGGCGCGATGCCCAAACAGGCGCGAAGGAAAAACCTTCGAATCGTTCAGCACCAGGCAGTCGCCGGGGCCGAAAAATTGTGGGAAGTCGCGGAACATGCGATCCTCCCAGCGCTGTTCGCTACGGTGGAGCACCAGCATGCGCGACGCCGCGCGATCAGCGAGCGGCTGCTGCGCGATCGACGATTCCGGCAAGTGATAATGAAACTGGGACAGATCCAAAACCCCACAATAGCAATGCGCATACTCGGGATCGAGACTTCGTGCGACGAGACGGCGGCCGCCGTGGTCGAGGACGGCCGGACCATTCTTTCGTCGGTGGTGGCCTCTCAGCTTTCGACCCACGGCAAATACGGCGGCGTGGTTCCGGAGCTCGCGTCCCGAGAGCACCTGCGCGCGATTGTACCGGTGGTCCGCTTGGCTCTGGAGCAAGCTCGCACAAATTTCGACGACCTGGCCGCCGTCGCGGTCACCGAGGGCCCCGGCCTGGTCGGCTCCTTGCTCGTTGGCATGACTTATGCGAAATCGATCTGCTTTGCGCGCGGCCTGCCCCTCATCGGCGTGAACCACATCGAAGGCCACATTCACGCGGTGTTGCTCGAGGCGGCCGGACAGGTCGAGCTGCCAGCGGTGGCGCTAGTGGTCAGCGGCGGGCATACGCACCTTTTCGAGATGCGAGAACATCTCAGCTATCGGCTCATCGGAAAAACGCGCGACGACGCCGCCGGCGAGGCCTACGACAAAGTTGCGAAGCTCCTCGGTTTCGGATACCCGGGCGGCCCCGTGCTTGACCAGCTCGCGCCGCATGGCAATCCCCGCGCCGTGAAATTCACGCTCGCTCGAATGAAGGGCAATGCGAGCGATTTCAGCTTTAGCGGCCTAAAGACGGCGGTCCTCCGTTGGGTCGAGCAGCACGACCTTAGCGCGGAAATCGCAGCCCGCAAAAAAGTATCGAATGCGACTCATGAGGATTGGCTACGGTTGACTCCTCAACCGACCCTCGACCTCATCGCGTCTTTTCAGCGAACCGTGATTGAGGAACTGCTGCGCCGCGCCGCCGCGTCCGTCGAGGAGTTCGGTGCCCGCGCGCTGATCATCTCCGGTGGCGTAGCTTCGAATGCCGGCCTGCGCGCAGCCGCTCGCAACGCGAACCTTCCCTGCCCCGTCTACTTTCCTTCGCCGCAGCTCTCCACCGACAACGCCGCCATGATTGCCGCGGCCGCGTTCCCAAAATTTCAGCGCGGCGATTTCGCTGATTTCGATCTTCGCGCCAAAGCCAATCTGGCGCTCGCTTAGCCCAGGGAATCGTACAATAGACCCAAATGCCGCGTCGCGCTGGGTTCCTCTCTTTGATTCTCGCCTGTAGTTGTTTTGCCGCCGTCACCCGCGTCGAGATTGTGGATCGAAGCGAAGTCTTGGGCGGCGCTTCGTTCGGTACCGCAGGCCCCTATGAACGCATCACCGGAAAACTTTTCTTCGCCGTCGATCCAAAGCTCGCACCGAACCGCATCATCGCCGACATCGATCTGGCCCCGCGCAACGCACAAGGCAAAGTCGAATTTTCGTCAGATTTTTACATGCTCAAGCCGCGCGACCCGGCCAAGGGAAACGGCACCGCGCTCGTCGAGATCTCAAACCGCGGCAGGAAAGACCTGCTGAATACGTTCGATCTGGCCGCTGCTTCGCTCGATCCGCGCACGCAGTCCGACTTCGGCGACAATTTTCTTCTGAATCGCGGCTTCACGCTGGTTTGGGTGGGCTGGGAATTTGATGTGGCACCGGACACCGGCCTACTACGCCTCAATGCTCCAATCGCGACCAGTCACGGCCAGCCGATCTCAGGCCTCGTTCGTTCCGAATGGGAGGGCGATGAGCGCGTCACCATCATTCCGCTCGAAGATCGCAATCTCGCCAGCTACGCACTCGCTGATCCCAACGATCCAGCCAACAAGTTGTATGTCCGCGACACGCTGCTCGGCGAGCGTCATTTGATCCCTCGCGACAAGTGGACATTTTCCGACGCTTCGCACGTAAAAATGGACACCGGCTTCGAGCCGGGCAAGATCTACGAGGTAGTCTATAAAGCCAAGGATCCCGTGCTGGCCGGCCTCGGCCCTGCTGCGGTCCGCGACACGGTCTCATTTCTGAAGTACGGCGGAAGCCCGGAAATTCCGCTGAACGACCAGCATAATTACCTCAAGCGAACCCTCGCCTTCGGCGCTTCGCAGAGCGGCCGATTCTTGCGCACTTTTCTATACGACGGTTTCAACGAAGACGAGCAGAGCCGGCGCGTCTTCGACGGTGTGTGGGCGCACATCGCAGGGGCTGGTCGCGGCAGCTTCAACGCGCGATTCGGACAGCCCTCGCGCGATGGACATCCATTCTTGAACATCCTTTATCCGGTGGATATGCCGCCATTCACCGACGCCGAGGGTGTGCTGCTGAAAGCGCAACAGGCCCACGTCGTCTCCAAGATTTTTTACAGCAACGGCTCGTATGAATACTGGAGCCGCGCCGCATCGCTGATCCATACCACTCCCGATGGAAAACAGGACCAGCCGCCCGCCAAGACGACGCGCATCTATTTTTTCGCCGGATCGCAGCATTCTGCGGCCACTCTCCCGCCGCGCAAGGTTGACGCGCGGAATCTCGCCGGAACGAACGACTATCGCACCGCCATGCGCGCCCTATTGATCGCCATGCAAGCCTGGCTCAAGGACGACAAGGAGCCGCCCGCCTCCGAATATCCGCAAATCGCCAAGGACCAGTTGGTCAGCTTGAATGCCTTCGCGTTCCCCAGGATCACGAACGTCGAGCTTCCACGCCGCAAGCGCGAGGTCTACCGGTTGGACTTCTCGGCCGAACCTCCAAGGACCGGCGAGCATTTTCCAAGCCTGGTTCCACAAGTGGATCTGGATGGGAACGAGACCTCCGGTATTCGCATGCCTGAGATTCAGGTGCCGCTTGCATCCTACACCGGATGGAATTTACGCAGCCCGAGAATTGGCGCTCCCGACGAGTTGTACAGCCGGACCGGATCGTGGATTCCGTTCGCACTGAACAAAACAGAACGCGAGAATCGCCACGACCCCAGATTGTCCCTCGAAGAGCGCTACCCCGGCAAACTGGATTACCTCGAAAAGATCGCCGCCGCAGCGCACAAATTGGTAGCCGCAGGCTTTCTGCTAGACGAAGATGTTCCCAAAATTCGCGATCTCGCCGCGTCGGAATGGGACTATGTTCTAAGATCGAACTGATGGGCCCTCAACCTACGCAGAGCGAGCAACCGAAAGTTCCGATTCCCGGCGTCAAGAATTTAATCGCGGTCGGATCGGGAAAGGGCGGAGTTGGAAAAACCACCGTTTCGGTGAATCTGGCGGTTGCGTTGGCACGCGCCGGTCACAAGGTGGGCCTGCTGGATGCCGACGTGTATGGGCCGAACGTGCCGCTCATGATGGGCGTTCGCGCCACGCCACACGCCATTGGCGAGCGCATCCAGCCGATCGAGAAGAACGGCGTTCGCGTCATGTCGATGGGCTTTCTCAACCCTGGCGATAAGCCGCTCATCTGGCGCGGGCCGATGCTCCATAGCGTGATTCAGCAGTTCCTGCGGGGTGTGGATTGGGGCGAACTCGACTATCTGATCATCGATCTTCCGCCCGGCACTGGTGATGTGCAGCTCTCCTTGATTCAGAGCGCGCCCTTGACCGGCGCCGTAATCGTTACCACGCCCTCCGATGTTTCTCTGGAAGACGCACGCAAAGCGATCCATATGTTTCAGCAAGTCCGCGTGCCGATTCTCGGTCTCGTGGAAAACATGAGCTTCCTCGAGTGTCCCCATTGCAAGGAGCGCATTGATGTGTTCAGCTATGGGGGCGGCAGGAAGACCGCCGAGACCATGAATATTCACTTTCTGGGAGAGCTGCCGTTAGATCCCGCCGTGCGGATAGGGGGAGACACGGGCCAGCCCGTTACGCTTGGAGAAGATGCCGCGCCGTTCGTTGCCATCGCGCGCGAAGTGGAGCGTAGAGCGGCCGAAGAAGGCGGCAAAAAAGGCCCGTCAATCAAGATCGAGGATTGACAAGGAGCGCTAATGATCGGTTCCATCCTTGGCAGCCTGTTCAATTGCTCGCATTCGCGGCTGACGCGCCCCATCACGCCTGTTAGCAAGCCGGGCGTGCCGAGCGGCGAAACTTATGTCGTGTGTCTCGATTGCGGCAAGCAGTTCTCTTACGATTGGAACCACATGCGCATCGGCGATGCGATCAAGCGGTCCCCCGATACCGGCGTGCTGAATCCCGACATGCCGGGTCCCTCGAAATCAAAACTCAAGTACGCGTTGCTCGGATCGGCGATACCATTGGCCGTTCTGGTTGGCAACGTCCTGGTGAGTAATCGGCGTGCGAAAACGAAAGCGCCGCCGAAGGAAGACCTGAGCCGAACACTGGAATCCGGCGCCGATTGGGACCACTATATCGAACTGCGTCACGGCGCCCGCTTTCGCGTTCGCGAATTGGTCGACTACATCGCGCGATCGGGCCTGGACTACATCATCAGCGGCGAAGTGGATTGCGCTCTCGCCGACCATCCTAAGCCCAAGTCCCTCGATTACTGGCTACGCGAAAATTTCGCCAAGAATAAAGAGGCCAAGCAAGCCACCGAGGACGTGATCGCGCAGCTGGTGGCCACCACATCGTTCGAGCAACGCGACGACCTGCGCTGCCCCGATAGCGGCCAGAAGTCCAAGGGCCTTCGACTGAAATTCACGCAAAGGGCCGCTACTTAAACGCCGGGCCGAGCAGCTTCTCGACATATTTTCCGATCAGGTCCACTTCCACGTTGATGGCCATCGGCGCCCGGTAGGTATTGAGGATCGTGTTCTCAAAGGTGTGCGGAATGATCGCGACTCCGAGCGTTCCGCCTTCGAGTGACGCCACGGTCAGGCTCACGCCGTCCAACGTAATCGAACCCTTCAGAATCATATAGCGCTCCAGGTGTCGCGGTACTCGGACTCTGAGTTGCCAGTTTCCATCTGGCAGCGGATCCAAACCAAGGAACTCGGCCGTTCCATCCACGTGGCCCTGTACGATATGACCGCTAAGGCGATCGCCTACCGCAGCCGCGCGCTCCAGATTGACGCGAGAGCCTTCCTGCAAGGCTCCCAGGTTGGTGCAGGCCAGCGTCTCCGGCGATAAGTCGCACCAGAATCCGTCGGGTTCCAGTTCGACCGCCGTCAGGCAAACGCCATTCACCGCGATGCTGGATCCTTCGCGCGTTTCTTCGAGAACCTTCTGGCATTGAACATTTATGCGCGTTCCGGGCACGCGAATCGTCCCTACTTCCTCGACGATGCCCGTGAACATTTCAGTTGGCTACGTAAGCCTCGACGGCGAACTCATCCGGCGGGATCGGGTCGAGCTTCACGCTGTGAAGCTGAATCGCATCGGTACGGCGCAAACGGCCCGCGCCACCGGCCACCGGAAGGGATTGCAACCCTCCCAGAATCTTAGGCGCGTAGTAGAACAGGATTTTGTCCACGATCCCCGCTTCGAGCGCGGCCCAGTTGAGCTTGCTTCCGGACTCAATCATCAACGAGCGATATTGTTCGCCGCCCAGGTAGGCGACCAGGCTCTCGAGATCGGTGCGGCCCCCCGGGCCATCGAACACCAGCACGCGCACACCGCGATATTCGAGCGCGCGGCGGCGTTCCTGAGATGCGGCCGAAGTGGTGACGACAGCCACATCGCCGCTGGCGCCTGTCACGATATGCGAATCGAGCGGAATGCGAAGCGTGGAATCCGCCACGATCCTTAGCAGCGGCCGGCTGCGCTCTTGTCCGGTGCGATCGGTTAACCAGCAGTCGTCCGCCAGCACCGTCCCGATGCCCGTCAGGATGGCGTCGGAATTATGACGAACCTGCTGCACGTGCGCCCGGGCCCGCTCGCTGGTGATCCAGCCGGAGTTATCTTCGGGTGCAGCGATCTTCCCATCCAGAGTGAGAGCGGCCTTGAGCGTAACCAGCGGACGCGCGGTGCGCATCGCATGCACGAACGCCTCATTGAGTCGAGCGGCCTGTTCGGCATAACCGGAGGCCACTTCTACTGCGATGCCGGCGTCATGCAAACGGCGGAACCCTTGCCCCGCGACCAGCGGATTCGGATCTTCCATCGGCGCCACCACGCGCGTCACACCGGCCTCGACCAGCGCATCCACGCAAGGCGGCGTGCGGCCCTGATGCGAGCACGGCTCCAGGGTTACGTAAAGGGTGGCTCCACGCGCGCGATCGCCAGCCTGATCCAGCGCCAGGATTTCCGCGTGCTTCACCTGCGCGTACGTATGGAATCCGCGCCCCACCACGTCCGTGTTTTTGACCAGAAGCGCGCCGACGGCCGGATTCGGGCTGGTTCGTCCCATGCCCTGCCGCGCCAGTTCCAGCGCTTCGTCCATCCAAGAAGTTTTTGTGCCGG
>Ga0182024_10019396_pt1 | contig 12542 bp, 16 predicted proteins | sample P32metaG_FD_120480 | JGI IMG/M metagenome (GOLD analysis project Ga0182024, IMG submission 120480) | Permafrost microbial communities from Stordalen Mire, Sweden - P3-2 metaG (Illumina Assembly) | ecosystem: Environmental > Terrestrial > Soil > Wetlands > Permafrost | place: Sweden: Stordalen... | reverse complement strand
TCTGACGTTAGAGTTTGACGGCCATTGAACGCTGCGCTAGAATCAAAGTGCGGGGTGGAGCAGTCTGGTAGCTCGTTGGGCTCATAACCCAAAGGTCGGTGGTTCAAATCCATCCCCCGCAACCAAATTCCTCAAACACTTACGAGACACTTTCCCGGCTCCCGCTAGCGATTGCTAACGGATTGCTAACAACCGGTTCGGTTTTACCGCGTGCTTGTTCCATTGCTTTTTCGTAGCGCCCGCTGGCTTCCTTGCCACGTCCGGGGAACAGGTGCCCGTAGGTGTCGAACGTCACCTTGATGCTAGAGTGTCCCATCTGGTCGCGTACGAAGGCCGCCGTTCCGCCGTTCGCGATAAGCTGTGACGCAAAGAAGTGGCGCAGGTCATGGAACCGCGTGCCGGGCAGCCCGGCGCGTTCGGGCACTGGCTTCCATATTTCCGCATTGAATTTGTCGGGATCGATGAATGAGCCAGACTCGTCAGGAAAAACGAAGTCGGACTTAGCGCGCGTCTTCAAATCCGCCAGCAGATGCATCAAGCTTTCCGTCGCGGCGATTTTCCGAAATGACTTCCGCGACTTCGGCGGGCCAAGGTGCCATTCCCACTTATGCGCTCCGTCTTGCCCCCGACGCTTCGAAATCGCGTGCCTTACGTTAATCTCGTGCTCGAACCAATCTATGTCCGAGAACCGTAGGGCGAGTGCCTCGTTGCGGCGCAGGCCCGTGAACGCGCCCAGGTAGGTCATCGCGTACCCTATGCCACCAATTTCCTTGGCGGCGTTAATCAACGCCCACGTTTGTTCCGGCGTCGGAGGCATAATCTGGCTGGCCGTGAGAGGCGGCAATTCTAAGCCGAGCGTCGGATCAATGAACAGCAGCCGACGTCGCGCGGCGCTACCGCCCTTCTTACCTGCAAGCATCGTACGAAGCAGCGTCACGCAGTTATGAATCGTCTTTGGGGCCAGCTCATCCTCGATCATTCCTGATACCGCCGCCTCGATATGCTCCAGGCGAATCTCTGCGATACGAAACGCACCGAGGTGCGGGACCAGTTGGCGCTTGATCAGCGATCCGTATCCAGATTCCGTGCTGCCTCGAATTTTGCGTCGGCCCTCCAGCCAAGTTTCTGAGAACTTCTCAAACGTAATCGAAGTTGGCCTAGCGAACGTGCCCTTCTTGATTTCGCCCAGGACTTCGGTGAGGCGACCTTGCGCCTCACCTTTCGTAGAGAACTTGCCTTCCCAGCACTGCGGGCCATCGTCCGGATTACGGTATAGGATCGACCAGGTTTTCCGCGCGCCGGATGGCCTGATGATATGGCCACGTTGGCTCATGGCAGCGCTCCCGTGGCTGCGGCTTCGCTGATTGCTCGAAGGTCTTCTTCGGTGAAGCGGATGTACTTGCCGAGGCGGCGATGGGGGATGGCCCTACGCCTGGTCCGCTCGTACAGCCAACTCACTTTCATGCCCAGCCGGGCCGCCGCTTCTTCGATGGTATAGAACAGCTTGCCTATCACGACCGATTCCGTCGTCATGATAGCTCCACGTTCGCGCGCAATCCACGGCGTTTGCCCTTGTCGCGGCGAGTGCGGCGGCTGGTGACGGACGGCAACGCTGGCTCGTCCTCTATGCCCTCGCGCTTGCGTTTCGGCGGCACGTAGGCGGGCTCTGCCTGGCCGGAGCCTTGCGCGTGGATTCCGCTATCCTCAGGAGGCTCATTGTGCCCCATCAGGATCAGAGCTTCGGTTATCTGTGCCCTACCCTCGGGGGAGTCGATGTCCATCAAGCCACGGCCCACGTAAGCATATGGCGACACCTGAGAAGTTGTCCACGTCGGCTTTGCAAGTTCACGCGCGAGGTCGAGATGATAGCCCAAGGGCAATGATCCGATGGGCGGCGCGTCTGGAGAGAGAATTAGAAATGGAAGCGTCTGTTTCGCCGCATAGACGAATGCAGCCGCTTTGTTAGTGAAGGCCTGAGAATGGGTAGAGAGGCCAGCAGGTCCGCCCGGATCGGGGTGCGGGAAAAGCTGGAATGTCGTTACCCGAAAATGATAGTTGAGGTTAGTTGTTGCATCAGGTTTGCGTTTGCTGGTAAGCACAGAGAAATGTCGTTTCTCTGATCACTTTCCCCAGCACCTCGCAGATCAGCGCAGATAAATAGGTGAGGCAACCCCTGGGAGGAGCTTTGGCCCATCACGGCGGGTATTCCCGCCCCCCTGTGCCCTACCCGCTATCTTTGCCCCACCGGTCAGTGTGGATGAGGACCGGCTGCTTTCGGGTTCGGAGTCGTACGCCACTAGTTTACCAAGGCACGAAACACCGCCGCAACTATTTTTGATATTTAATACGTTCCCGGCACCGCATATGGCTGCGGCCCATAGGAGCCGCTGGTAGCGACGGCCCGCGTCATATAGCAGAAGGCATCTGCCACGTGTCCGAGTGTTGAATCTCTTTTGTCCAGGACGGGCAGTCTATTTCCACTGGCGTCAGAAGCCCAGCGGACTAAGCGCAGATCGCGAATGAGAGCCTTGCACTTGGGATGGATACGAATTGCCGGGCGGCCAGCAGCCGACTTCAACATCGCGTTTAGGCGATTAACCTTGTCTCGGACAGCTTCATTCGATCCGTACTTCTGAATTGTAAACGTCAAACCGCTCCTAGAAAATTCGGATCCGATAATGTCCCAATCAGACCGTGGCACCTGACCAACGCCACTCGACGTCCGCCGCTGGGTGCCGCTAGCGTCGCCGGTGAGGATAACCTTTCGTGTTTGCCAGCTACTCGGCAAGTTCCGAATCTTCTCAATGGCAATTTCGCACGCCCCCACCGTTGTGGTGTTCATCAACTGCACTTCATCAAAGATGACCAGTTCGAAGTGGCGTTCATTCGTTAGGATGCGCCGCATATGATCGGGAATTAGTTCCGTCACCTGGCCGAAGACAAGAGAAAATCCATCAACGTTAAAGTCGACAGAAACGCGAACCGCAGGAATATCCTCATTGAAGACCGCCCCCTCATCAACATGCTCCGCTTCATCGAACACGAAAGCTTTTCCGACCATGGTCGCATCCAGCGGCATTTGCTGGTAGCAGGTTAACCATGCTTCTTGACTCGTATTCGCCTTGCGCGCCAGAAGCTCTTCCTTGGTATAACCGAAGCCGTCGACGCGGACCGGACCTAGTGGCAAAGGCTCACCAGCAGCCCGCCCCAGTTCATCCGGCCCCGTCGCCAGCGCGGGTAAGCTAATAACGCGCGCCTTTAGCGGCGCAACGTCCTCGTGCCCACCAACGAGACGCCCTATGAAATCTTTCGAATCATACCTCGTGCCGATCACAGACGTGATTGCGCCTGCCTGCAGCCGTGACTGAAGCGTGGTTTGCCACAACTCCCAAACCTGGCGCTGATATGTGGGGCTTGTTCCCTGTTCCGAATTTTTCGAGCTATCGTCAATCACAAGCATGGCCGCGCCGCGACCTGCTACCTGGCCAAGGACGCCTGTCGCAATTAACAATCCGCCTTCGATGCTCGTATTGAATCTGCTGCTCGCGGAACTATCCTCAGCCAGGGAAAAGCCGCATCGAGCCTCATGGAGTCGCAGATCAGTTTTGATTAACCTGCCCATGGTATTGGACAACTCATCCGTCGCCGAAACATATATGCATGGGTAACCAGGATAATTGCTGAGGAGCCACAGCAGCGCGCGCCTGCCAGCGGTCTCGGATTTGCCGTAACGCGATGGTAAGCTCACCACCACGTTCCGATCCCCTGCGCCAGTCATCGCGTCAACAAGCGCATCGCTAATCAACCGTATATGCGGCGCAGGGGTAACCAGTTGTTGCAGGTCATGAGCGAGGGTTAACGAGACCGTCAGCGGCGAAATTTTCCAGGCCGGGCCGTCCGCTAATTCAACCCATTCACGGGCTTCTTGGCTTGCCTCTTTGATCTTGTGCCTGTAAGTCTCAAGCCCCTTGTCACCTAAATGCTTTTGGACATACTGAACGGCAACGTGCTCGGTGAATCCGATATCGCTATCGGCTACCTTTTGGATGATCAGAGCTTCCACAAAGGACTTCAACAAGGGGTTGGCTCGAATAGCTCGTGCCGTTTCCGTCGCGGCGCGGATATCCGATGGCCATGACTTCGGAAGTTCGCGCGCGTCAAGACTGCCGGGGGCTATCATTGGTCGTGATCTCCTCGATCCATAAGGTGGCTAGCCGCTTTTTGACTGTTTGAATGCGTTCTTCATCGGCTGGATCGGGCGGTTCGATTTCCAGGCTGTGCTTCATTGGCAGCAAGTAAGGAAGTAAATCCGTTGCAGCAGCGCGCCGGACATTTATTGGGATCTCACCAGTATCATCGTTAGCGATGGCCAGCAAGATCATGGCCGGATGCTTCGATTGTCCTGACTCGATAGCCGCGCTCAGTTGCTCCTTGATAAGCCGCGTGAGCCGATTCATCGTGCCCTTGGGCCTGCCGCCCTGGCCGGGAGCGAAGGTGGTGCGGCCACGCGTGGGGGCTAGCGGAGGAATCTCACCTAAGCAAAGATCGTTGTCCATAATCTACCCCTTAAACCCATCCGCGCGCAGCACGGAGAGGATGGACGATACCGCAGACTTCGTGTCGTCAGCGCTCATATTCGGCCCAATCCGTTCTATGTCAAACTGCGCGGGAGCAACCGGCGCGGCTGCTGCCGGGCGCAAGACCCTATTGATCGCAGCCGCCGCACTCCTGATATCTTCATCACTCATACGACCTTGAATCCGATTAATATCGAACTCATCTGGTTTCTTTTGCATTTGTTTCTCCTTTGCGGCCTGTGCTTCTGCACTTTCCTGAAGTTCATCCAGGTCAATGCCATACTCTTTTTTTATTCGCGCGCTGATGGCATCTATCCCTGCTTGAATCGAGGCGAAGCGCGCGTTCATCTCGTCTTCTACCTGGGAGGTTTTGTAGTCCATTGGCTTACTCCATCTGCCGTGCGCGATAAGCCCGTTTCACTTCTTCGCGCTTTTCAACGTCCTCAACCAGCCGAGCCTTAAGATCGGCAGCGCTAAGGAATAATGAGCGCGCTTCGTCAGCGAGCTTTTGCGAATTGGTTTTGCTCAGATCGATCTCCGCGCCAGCGCCAGCATCACCGGTTGCCGCGAATCCTTCAAGGAGCTTGGCCCGTTCCTCTTTGGCCGTTGCGCTCCACCTCGCTGACCGATCGATCATCTCGTCAACCTCAGCGCCCATAGCTTTGCTATGGGCATCTGGCAGGGCTACGGACTTGAGGTAATCAAGGCCGCTCTTAGCCACGGCCCGCTCCGCTCGCAAGGCCGCCAATTCCTTATGGGCGACCTTGGCATTGGCCTCGTGCCCGACGATAGTAGCGAGGTGCGCCACCTCGCCTTTGGCAAGGATCTGTTGGTTCAAACGGTTTACCGTGGCAGTTAGGCCATAGTAGGTCCCGTTCAGATCGCGGACGGCCGTTTGCGCCGCAAGAACGGCTTCTTCGTGTGTGGTTGCCATATGGGATAGGATCCTTTTAGGCCGCAGGCTTCGTGAGGACAACCTTCTGGTCGCCACGGGTGGCAACGGAAAGGACGGCCTTGCGCCGAGCATGTTCGACGCGGTGCGCGGCAATTTCTTCGTCATTGCTCAAGCGGTGGGAGCCCCCGACGAGACACTTGGCCGCTATCGGTATGGACGCCAGCACAACGTCGCCAGCGATGGTATTCGCCTGGCGGTTTTTCACTGAAGTGATGTACACGCTATCGTCGGTCGGCTGCGAAGGTGATTCAGAAATGGCCTTGCGTACGTTTGCCTCTTCGGCGCGTACGTCGGCCCAATATTCTTGGATGTTGTTCATTGTGATTTCTCCTTTGAAATTTGATCTTTGATGATGATGGTTAGTATTCGAGGTAAGCCTGACAGGTGAAGTTGCCGCCGATCAACTCGGTCACATTCACCCGCAGTACCCCGCTAGCCGTGCCGAATGGCAGGGCCGGAAAATCTTCTTTCTTCCAGCTGTAGTCATTTTGATTCTCTTTTCTTGAAACTTGGGTTATACAAAAACGCTGACGCGGCACGATTCGCCCAGGAACCCGTCAAACTGGAATTGCTTTAGATCAATTCCGTTCGCGCCTTGGGTTACCAGGTCGAAACGATCCACGAAGTTCGCCGAGGCTGTTAACACCATCGCGTGCCCGGCGGTGCTTGCTCCGGTGCCATTGATCGGAGTCACGCCATCGGCGAAGCTAACCAAGGTGTACTTGGTCGAATTGACAATGCTTCCGATGTAGAAGATGCCGTTGACGGCCAGGTTGGTCGCGAAGCCCCACTGGATGATGATGTTGCCCGCAGCCAATCCGGTCGTACTGGCAACCGTTATGTTCGAAGGACTCGCGTTGGTCGCGCCAGTTGGAGTTAGGTCCGAACCGGCAACAATCCCGCCACCTGTGTTGGCGGGTGGAGGAACTGCAAGCGACCGTAGTACACCGGCAGTAGCGCCGCTAGCCCCAGCAATGGTGCCGAGGGCCTCAACGTAACAGTTGTGAAGGTTTCCCCCGGCTGGCTCAACATAGAGTCTCTGAGCCCGCGTGATCGGGTTGCCGTTCACGTCGGTGAATGCCAGCGGTACTGGCGACGCGCCGAAGGTCAATAGAGTTGTGAAAACTTGAAGCATCTTTTTCTCCTTAATTCGTATTCCGTGCTTTGAGCACGCGGTCCGGTTCCATCGCAACCGCGTCGGCAAGCAAAAACGATTCAAACCGGGTAACCAGTTCGTTGCTGAACTGGTTGCTGCATTTTGCGGCAATCAACTCGGCCTTCACAAACGCGGCCAATCTGGCCGGGCGGAAACTGCCCTCTATGCCCCAGCGCAGGCACAGCGCGCCGTGCGATTGCCGGATCTCGGCCCGCGCTTCCAAGTTCTGCTGCATTGCGAAGAAGTCCACACCGTCCTGCTGCGGCATAGGGGGTGAAAAGCAAGGCTGCCGGACTTCTTCGCGATGAAGCAGACGTTTAAAGAACGACAGCATTCTCATATTCATTTCCCCTGCTCACTACTAGAAAGGCGGCTCCGGTTTTAAAGTGGCCTGCTCGGGCTCGGGCTTAACCGCAGGCTCACTGCCCTCGGGCCGGAAGTAGAACCAGCTTCGACGTCCATCGCGCATTTCTTGCTTTCGATCCCAGCCCTTGCTCGTCAAAATGTTGGCAACTTCCATTTGCTCTTTGCGGCCAGCCATTCCCAGCGGCTTCTTCAATGCATACTGAATAATTTCCGCAACCGAAACGCGTTCAGTCGTGGAGAGAATGTCAACCGGCAAGGATTCCTTGGCTTCCTCGTTCCAGGCGTCAGGTGCTTTCGGATCATTGCACCAGTCCATAACAGCATCGGTCCAGAGGGACTCCTCGTACCGTTCCGCCTGTATTTCCGCAAGCTTGGTGCTCTGCTCGTTTGTCGGATGCCACGGTTCTTTATCCTTGAATCTTTGCAATGCTTCCGCCCATAGTTGATCGCGGTCGGCCACAATTGCTTCTACGCGAAGAGCGCCGCCCGTTCCCCAACTGCCCACTGGCACAGTCCAGAACCTTCTTGCGCCGGTTTCATCTTTTAAGTACGCGCGCTTGTTGACCGACCCAACCATGCAACACTGCCGTGGGAAGTCTTTCGCCACCGTCCCATGCGGCGGGCGGAAGGTATCAACCTGGCGCGTTATGAATGCCTTGATTTCACTAACTGCGGCGCGACTCATAGCATCCATTTCCGCCGCTTCCACGAGCCACTTTTTCTGAAGCTGGATCGCCGCATCCTTGGAGCCAAGGTCCTTGGGCAGTGAATCCGTAAACCAAGTGGCGTCCGGCATGAGCGCGCGAAGGGACGAACTTTTGCGCTCACCTTGCGGGCTTTCCAGAACCACCATGTAGTCCGCCTGGCAGCCGGGCTGCATTATGCGAGCCACCATCATGATTAGGAACTTCGCGCCGATCATTCGATTGATCTCGTTATCCTCGGCGTGCAGGTAATCAACGAGCCAGGTATCCAGGCGCGGCTTGCCGTCCCATTCAAGGCTGTTCAGATACTCGCGAATGGGGTGCCTACGCCGCCCCTTTTCCATAGCGACGGCGTAAACCGCCTGCTTCACGATGTCTCTTGAGATATACGGGAACCCCGCGAACTGCATGACCTCGGTTATCCAGAGTACTTGCTCGTCCTCGATGTATCCCTTTTTGCATTCAGGATGCGCTGGCGAATCTTTCAAGAACTCAGCGCGGCATGCAAAATCGCTATACCCAACGGTGTCTTTCCACTCCTCCGCATAGCGCAGCGTCATCGTTATGTTCGCAAGATTCGACACCAGCTTTGGCGGATTCCCTGTTCTAATTAGTCCTGCGCGCCACGGCTGCCCATTCGCAACGACCAGGCCGGTACTGGTGGCGACCTCCGGTTCTTCCGTTGCAATATTCAGCCACTTGAGCGCCGCGTCCACGGCCTTCGGCGGTATATGCTCTTTAAGCTTCGGAACGCCAGTGACTTCCTCGCCCGCCCTAAATTTCTCGAAGGTACTCCGAACGGATTGCTCTACGCGCCCTGGTTCATCAGAGGTGCCCAGCGCCGTTGGATCATGCGTGGTTACGGACTCATAGGTCGCTAGGACGAATGCAACTGCCGATTCTTCATTCCACCGCGCGCGCGCCAAGGCACCCGCCAAAGCCAACTCGGTAAGATTGCGTTCCTTCTCGGGCCAATACTTCGCGAGAAGCGCCGCTGCCGCTATGCCCGCAAGGGACCGCTGCAACTCATCGCCAGGGACTTTGGGTATTTCGCCGCATTGGCTGAATCGGATCGGTTCGCCCGTGTCCTTGTGGGTTGAGTTGGGAGCAACCGTTTGCTGGGTCTTGCCGAGCTTCGTGCACGTGCGCAACTCACAGAGCGTTTCCCGGTTGAAAGGATCGACGTACTTCTTCGCCGTGGTAGGCGGGCTTGCATAGTAGAGAGAATGCGAGTCCGGGCTCGATGGAAGATGGCCCCAGATTACTCCCGTTGGTATACGGAGCCGCCGCGCAGCCACAATGGCCTGGGGGCAATCCATATCGAGATCCACCAGGCCGCCGATGAGGAGAATGCCTACGTTTCCGTCCGCACCAAAGTGGTTCGGAAGATCCTCTTCAGTCAGGCGAAGCTGCTGCCAGGCGTCTCCTATTGGACGTTTGGCCCGATACGGAATCGCAACCGGATAAACGCCACGGCGCAACCAGTAGCGCGCTGATTCGAGCGCGTTAGCGTCTGGTGCGAGAAACACGGAAGGTACGGCGCATTTTTTGCGACGCCCTCCTTTTTGTGAAACCCAGTTTGACTACAAAACTACAATAACTACTCGAACTCAAATTGGCCCCGGCTCCCACATAGAAAGCCGGGCCCTGACGTAGCGCGGCGCAAGGGAGACGCCGCCAACGCCCTTCCGCGAACCGATGTCAGCAAGCCGGTTCCCGGAACTTTGTCAAAGGCGCTTGGATCTTGCTCCTCTATTCTCAGTGTATGTAGCAAGCGATTTTGTCAAGCGCCGAAAAGGGTGGTTTCTCGTTAAAACTCGGTCATATTTGAGTTTGCACCAAGCACCGACCCCCTCTTTTGGTTGGTGCAGGAGGTCGGTGCGGAGATATCCCCCGACGACATAGCGAGATACACCACTACACCAACCTGCACCATCTATTTCTATATGTATATCCTATAGGTGGAAAAAACGCCCTCCCAAAAGTTGTGAGAGTGATTTTCACACTCGTGGCACAAGTTGGAAAAGGGGGTTGGTGCTTGGTGCAGTTGGTGCACTCCCCAAAAAAGTATGGCTGAAATACTCGAAAACCCCCACTTAGCGCAATCTCTTTCATATGGGTTGGTGCCTTTGCACCAACTGCACCAACAGGCACCAAGCACCCCTTGCACCGATATGGCCAGGCAGCCCGCCAGCACCCGACCGTTCCGCCGCCGCGCCCGGCCAGGCGGCCAACGAACCAAGGACCGGCACGAATGGCACCACCGCGTTCCGGCGCGCGCACGGGGCCTGTCCTCAAAAACGCCGCCACTATGTGCGCCGCTAACCGTTTGATATTCCAACAGCCGCGCCGGGCCGAAAAGGCGTCTTCAAAACCGTCCGTTTTTGAGGTAGCATGACACACCTATGCGAGTCGCCCTATACACGCGAGTTTCCACCGACCGGCAGGAGGTCGAAAACCAATTAATCGCTTTACGCGCCTGGTGCGGCGCTGCAAGCCATGAAATCACAGCCGAGTTCATCGATGAGGGTTTCTCCGCGAAGACCGCAAAGCGGCCCGCGTTCCAACGCATGCTAGCCTCGGCGCATCGGCGCGAGTTCGACCTGCTTCTCTTCTGGAGCCTGGATCGCTTGAGCCGCGAAGGCGCGCTGGAGACATTGAAGCATTTAGAAACTCTCGGCGCGTGGGGAATAGCGTGGCGCAGCTACACGGAACAGTTCTTCGATTCGTGTGGCCCGTTCAAGGACGCCATCATCGCTTTCATCGGCACGGTAGCCAAGCTGGAACGAATCAAAATCAGTGAACGCACCAAAGCCGGGCTCGTTCGCGCCAAGCTGGCAGGGAAGACGCTAGGCCGCCCGAAGCTGGAAGGCGCACGGGCAAAGATCCTGCGGCTCAAGGTGAAAGAACCTTTGATCTCGATCCGCCAGCTTGCGGCCCGCGTCGGCGTATCCAAGGCTACCGTGGAGCGGACGCTTTCGCGTCCTTAGGCTGCCTTAGCCTGGGCTAGCTCCTCCGGGGTGGCCTTGGTGGATCACACCTTAATATCCGTTCGCCTTGTTCCATGCATGCCGTGCCCAGATGTTGTTAAACAAGGGCGGGTATACTGCTACATTGCCCTCTCTAAGTGCTGGCTGCTGATTAACAAGAATAATCGCCTGCACGTTTACGGAGTTAATCACGAAGCCATAAGTGTATTTCTCAACCGTAATAACCATCGCAGCCACTTCAGCCTTGCCGCCGGGGGGTACCACAACAGACAGCGAGCCGATTGCCGAACCGACAATCAACCCGTTGTCAGTTCGGGTCATGGCAAAGGTGAATGTCAGTGAACTGACTGGCACCGTACTGCGATTTTCAAAGATGCCATAAACGGTCGACTTACTGTCTACCCAATCCAGCGAGGTGAAGCAGAATAGGGCCGTCGTCGTGCATGTCGAGGGCTCGGGTGCCCTTGGCTTCTTGTCCTTAGCGTGGCACTGCGTGGCTGCTAACACGAAAAGCACTCCTATTACCCTATTCATGTTACTTACCGATCAGCGCGACGATGAGAGAGCCAAGAACCCATGGTCGGCTAGACTTTGCGCCGGTAGCTTCGGCCCGCACTTCGGCCCGGTACTGCTCTTCGGCGGCGCGCTTCCGTTCTTCCTCCTCGATCCGCTGCTTATCTTCCGGTGTGAGTTCCATGACTAGAACCTCTAGGTCCGTTATTTGCCCTTTCGCGTATAGGCTTTGACCTTGGTTCCGTCGCTCTTTCGGTACTTGGAAACAGCTTGTCGTTTTGGATTCTTCTTCGTACTCCGACCGAGTGCGAAAGCCGCGAGGGCAGGCAACAATGGCAATGGCATTGAATTGCTCCTTTGGAAATCAAATCGGAAGAATTGGTAAAAGACTATAGTCCCTTGGCCGGATGAACGATTTATATTAGGGTGAGTACAATACGGACAACACCAAAGCAACGGCGTTCGACCGCCTACCACGAGGCCGGGCATGCCCTTTTGGCTCATTTCTTTAAGCTGCCCTTTGATTATGTGACGATTCTGCCGGGTGAGGACACCCTCGGACACCTAGCCCTCAGGGCCCACTCTCGCCCTCGCACGACTCATTGGATAAAGGCGCTGTTCTTAAACGATCCTGCTGCTAAGTTGTTCGACGTGTTTAGTCGTTTGACTCAACGCGCGCAGGCAGAAAAGAATGTAATGTGTTTTTTTGCCGGGCGCATTGCACAAGAGAAATATCAGGGGACCTACGCGCGCGGCGGACACTCGCATGATTACGCACACATAGACAAGCAGGTATCAAAGTTCGGTGGACCGCCAAAGGCTCAAGCTCACTGGCGTCGCTGGCTTCTCGCGTGGACAAAGGAAATTGTGGATTTCCATTGGAACGAAGTTGTCGCCGTTGCTGAGGCCCTCGTCGAGCGTAAACACCTTACCTCGGATGACGTCACGAAAATCATCGAAGCCCAACGGTCTGCTACTCGTGCGCGCCCGTTGGATACGCGCGTAAAATGAGAGCATATGGTAACGACTTGCCCTATATGCAAGCTTCCGCTCGAATCGGCCCCGGCTCAGGGACCTAGCGGCTTTCAGATGCACTGTCGTCGATGTGGCACTTACCGTGTCACGCACGGAGTCGCCAGAACCCCGTTCGATCCGGGAGACCAATGGCCTTTTCTTTCCGCTGCTACAAGGCAGGCGCATGAACGGGGTCAATGTTTGATGCTTGATCAGGATGGCTGGAGGAAGCTAGCGGAAGAACACTCGAATAGCAGTGTTGAAAAG
>Ga0182024_10019395_pt1 | contig 12543 bp, 8 predicted proteins | sample P32metaG_FD_120480 | JGI IMG/M metagenome (GOLD analysis project Ga0182024, IMG submission 120480) | Permafrost microbial communities from Stordalen Mire, Sweden - P3-2 metaG (Illumina Assembly) | ecosystem: Environmental > Terrestrial > Soil > Wetlands > Permafrost | place: Sweden: Stordalen... | reverse complement strand
TCGGCCGGCCGCGCCCGGTCGGGTTGGCGTCGGCATGACGACGCCTCGCGTCGAGGCGTGAGACGGTGCCACCCGACACCGTCGACGAGGCCGAGTTCCGCAACGAGGTGCGCGCGTTCCTCGACGCGACCCTTCCACGCAAAGGCACACACGCACGTTCCGGCGCCGACGGGGTGACGCGTGCAAAGGAATACCAGCACCGTCTTGCCGAAGCTGGATTTGCGGGAATCACCTGGCCGAAGGAGTACGGTGGCGCGGGCCTTCCCGCCAGGTTCCAGCGGATCTTCGACCGTGAAGCCACCGCGTTCCAACTTCCGCCCCGTGCGCTCGACATCGGTCTCGGCATGTGCGGTCCGACGATCCTCGTGCACGCGAGCGACGAACAGAAGCGTGCGTTGATCCCGCCGCTGCTGCGCGGCGACCACGTCTGGTGTGAGCTCTTCAGTGAGCCCGGCGCAGGTTCCGACCTGGCGAGCGTGCAGACCCGAGCACGTCTCGACGGCGACACGTGGATTCTCGACGGGCAGAAGGTGTGGACGTCCGGCGCCCAGCACAGCGATTTCGCGGCCTGCCTCGCACGCACCGATCCCGACCGACCCAAGCGCGACGGCATCTCGATGCTGGTCGTCGACATGCGCGCGCCGGGCATCTCCGTTCGTCCGATCCGCCAGATGACCGGCGACGCGCACTTCAGTGAGGTGTTCCTCGACGGTGTCCACGTCCCTGCGACGAATGTGGTCGGCTCGGTCCACGGAGGATGGCGGGTGGCGCGCACGATGCTCGCGTTCGAACGGACAACCCTCGGGGGAATGGGGTCGACCGGCGGCGGTCGCGGTGGTATCACCGCGCTCGTGTCCGAGGCGCGCGCCCGCGACGTCGCCTCCCGACCGGAGGTGCGCCAGCGACTCGCGGATCTGCGTATCCGCCAGATGGTGCTCCGCCATCTGGCCAGCTACCTCGAAGCCAACCGCCGCGCGGGACGCAGCTCGGGCGGCGAAGCTTCGATCCTCAAATTGGCGATGGCACGTCTCGTCCAGGACGCGGCCGAGGCCGCAGTCGACATCGCAGGCCCGAACGCAGTTGCGTGGGAGTCCGCAACTCATCGAGGCTCGCAGTGGTGTTTGCAGTTGCTCAACGCACGGTCGGCGTCGATCGGTGGGGGCACCAACGAAGTCGTGCAGAACGTGATCGCCGAACGCGTGCTCGGACTCCCGCGTGACGTCGAAGTGGATGCCGACGTTCCGTTCCGAACGTTGAAAGTTGGGACACAGCGTGAGGGCTGAGCCTCTTCTTGCAGGTTTGCGGGTCGTCGAGGTCGGCCAGTACGTCGCGGCGCCGTTCGCCGCGACCCTGTTCGCCGACCAGGGTGCCGACGTCGTCAAGATCGAGCGACCGGGAGGCGATCCCTACCGCCAGGACCCGGCGCGGTACGCCGCATGGAACCGGGGCAAGACGTCGTCGGTCCTCGACCTGACATCGCCCGACGGTCGCGCGCAAGCGCTCGCGCTCATCGACGGCGCCGATGTGCTCATCGAGAATCTGCGGCCGGGAGCGATGGCGCGGCTCGGGCTGTCGCTCGACGAGCTGCGGGCACGACAACCCGACCTCGTCACCTGTTCGATCTCGGCGTACGGCAGCGGCGGACCTTCGCGCGACGACCCCGGTTGGGAGCCGCTCGTGCACGCACGCGCGGGAGCACAACAGGGAATGTTCACCGCTGCTCGGCCGATCTGGCTGCCGTTCCCGATGGCGAGCGTGGCTGCCGGGCTCTTCGCAGTGCTCGGTGTGGGTGCCGCGCTGGTCAAGCGGGAGACCACCGGATATGGCCAACACGTCGAGACGTCGCTGTTCGAGGCGCTGCTGTTCTTGAACGGCGGTCCGATCTTCCACCGGGCGCGGCACCGACCGGGAGTCGGACGCGAGGCGCGCACGCCGGTCCTGCGTGCGTACGAAACCCGCGACGGCCGAAGCGTCATGGTCAACTTGAGCGGCACCGAACGGTGGCGCGAGCTGTGCCGGCTCCTCGGCCTCGACGGCGATGGTGACAGCGGCCTCGACTTTTCGAACCCGGCGTCGCTCGCGAAGTTGGCCGATCGCGCCTGGTCCGATGGCGTCCTCGAGGATATGACGCGCCGCTTCGCGTCGCGTACCGCCGACGAGTGGGAGGAAGCTCTCCTGGCAGCGCCGGCCGCGGTGTCGAAGTGCAACACGCTGGAGGAGTGGCTCGGGCACGAGCAGGCGCGCGCCAACGAGTTGTTCACTGACGTCGGTGATCCCGCGCTCGGAAACCCGCGCCTGGTCGGCCCGCCGATCCGCATTCACGCAGATCCAGGTGGTCGCGTCCCGTCCCGTCGTCACGGCTCGGGCGGCGGTGCGCTCGGCGGCCACCGCGTGATCGACATGTCGAGCTTCTGGGCGGGACCTCTCGCGGCGCGGCTCATGGCTGAACTCGGCGCGGATGTGATCAAGGTTGAGCCGCCCGGCGGTGAAGGCGCATATCAGCTCATGCCGATGCTGCCGAACATCTATGTCGACGGCAACCGTTCGAAGCGAGGACTCACGCTTGATCTTCGCGACGACGAGGACCGGGACCGGCTGTTGGACCTGGTCGGCGCGGCCGACGTCGTGGTCGAAAACGCGGTCGCCGGGACCTGGGAACGGCTCGGGCTCGACGAGCAGCATCTGCGCGCCGTCAATCCGGGCCTGGTGTACGCCCGAGCGAAGGGCTTCGGGCTGTGCGGGCCGCTCGCGTCGCGACCGTCGTTCGACTATGTCGTGCAGGCCGCGACCGGTATGGAGATGACCCAAGGCGGCGGCCGGGCGCAACCGATGAACTTCACCGCGAACGACTACTGCACCGGCATTCACCTCGCCGTCGGTACGGTGCTCGCGTTGCTCGCTCGAGCTCGTGGGGCTGCTGTGACCAGCGTCGACGCCTCGCTGATGATGACGGCAACCGTGTTCCAGTCCGAGCATGTCGCGCAGATCGCGATGAACGGTCATCGCGACGACGCGGTGGGCGTCGATCTTCGGGGACCTACTCCGGGACGCCGCTTGTACGAAGCCGCCGACGGGTGGTTCGTGATCTGCGCGGTCACACCCGATCAGCTCGCCGCGATCGGTGTCGCGCTCGGTGTGGCCGATGTCTCGAGTCCCGCGATCTCGCGGGCGGTCGGGACGATGACCGTCGCGGACGCGTGCGCGCGGCTCGACGCGCACCGTGTACCTGCGGCGAGGAGCGTGCATCCGTGCGCCGTGCCCGACGACGAGCAGGTGCTCGGCCGGACGCTCCTGACCACTGTCCGCCATCCGGTCGCGGGCCGGGTCGTCCAAGTCGGGATCCCTGTGCACCTGTCGGTCGATGTCCCCGCGGTGAAAGGTCCGGCGCCGGCCCCGACGCGCGGCCGACGGACGGACGGGGCTCACCGATGAAGGTCGACACCGGCATCGGAGCGAACCTCGCGTCGATCGCCGCCCGAACTGGTGCGGCCGAGGAGGCCGGTCTGGACTGCGTGTGGGCCGCCGAAACCGTCAACGATCCGTTCTTGTCGCTCGCGATCGCGGCCGAGCATTCGCAACGGCTGTCCATCGGCACCGCGGTCGCGATCGCATTCGCGCGCAACCCGATGAGCTTGGCCTACACCGCGAACCAACTCCAGGAGTTCTCGCGCGGGCGCATGATCCTCGGTCTGGGCTCGCAAGTGCGTGCCCACATCGAACGGCGGTTCAGTTCGCAGTGGTCGAGTCCGGCGGCTCGGATGCGCGAGTTCGTGCTCGCGTTGCACGCGATCTGGGCTTCGTGGAACGACGGTGGCCGGCTCGATTTCCACGGCGACTTCTACACCCATGCGTTGATGACGCCGGTCTTCGCACCACGACCGCACGAGTTCGCCGCGCCGCGCGTGTTCCTCGCGGCGGTCGGTGAGCGGATGACCGAGGTCGCGGGAGAGGTGGCCGACGGGATCGTCACCCACGGCGTGTCGAGCCCGCGCTACCTGCGCGAGGTCACGCTGCCCGCACTTCAACGTGGTCTCGACAAGTCCGGCCGGACGCGAGCAGACGTCGAAGTGACATGCCCGGGTTTCATCGCGGTCGCCGACAACGACGAGCAACTGCCGAAGGCACGCGCGGCGATGCGCCGGCACCTGGCCTACTACGCGTCGACACCCGCGTACCGTGCGGTGCTCGACCTGCACGGATTAGGCGACCTGCAGCTCGAGCTTTACGCATGCTCGAAGCGAGGCGAGTGGGACAAGATGGCGGGGCTCGTCGACGACGAGATCCTCGACACCTTCACGATCATCGCGACGCCCGACACCCTGACCGCCGACATACGCGCCCGTTACGGCGGGCTCGTCGACCGGATCAACGTCTCGTGGTGGCGCAAGGAATGGTGGCCGGCAGTGAACGACGAGCTCCGAACGCTGTGACGGACGTTCACGGCTTTACCGCGCCGGGGTTCGAGCGCGTCGTGGATGTCTTGGCCGACGCCGCGCCCGTGACGATCGGCGATCGTGAGCGCATCGTCGATCTCGGCTCAGGCGGCGGCGCCTTCGCCGCGTGCGTCGATGGCGAGTGCGTGGTCGACGTCTGGGCCGGGGACGCCGCGCCCGGGATTCCGTGGGCGGAGAACACCCGCGCGGTCATCATGTCGGCGACCAAGGGACTGACTGCGCTGTGCGCTCACGTCCTCCACGATCGAGGCCACCTCGACCTCGACGCTCCGGTCGTGACCTACTGGCCAGAGTTCGCAACCGCGGGCAAGGAGCGCACGCTCGTACGCCACGTCCTCAGCCACCAGTCGGGGGCGATCGGGGTGCCCGACGCCGACCGGATGATGTCGTGGGACGGTACGGGCTGGGACGACACGGCCGCGATCGCGGCGGATATCGCGGCGGCGCCGGCGGCGTGGGATCCGGGCACCAAGCACGGATACCACGGACTGACGTTCGGCTGGCTGGTCGGCGAGCTCGTTCGCCGCACCTCGGGCGTGAGTCTCGGGACGTTCTTCAGGACCGAGATCGCGCAACCCCTGGCGGTCGAGACCGACATCGGTACCCCGACCGATCGGCTTTCGACCGTCGCACGCGTGATGGAGTGGACGCCCCGAACCTCGTCGCGCCGCAACACGCTGACCGCACTCGATCCAGACTCGTGGGCTGGCCGATCGGTGCTCGCCGGCCCCCACGGAAGCCTCTTCGCCGACGAGCAGGGCACGCCCCGGTTCGCGTCGTTCATGAACACCGAGGCGGTACTGAACGCGGAGATCGGCGCGATCGGCGCCACGTCCACCGCCCGGGGCCTGGCACGTGTCTACGCGGCGCTGGCGTCCGGAGAGGAGCTGGTGTCGCGTGCCTCGGTCGCGCGCTTCAGCGAAGAGCAGGTGTGCGGCCGCGACGCCGTCATGCGCGGACCGAGCCGCTGGGCGATGGGCTACACGAGGGAGGCTCCCGCACTGCTGGCCGGCCTTCCCCGCCAACACGGCCCGAACGACGAAGCATTCGGACACATGGGAGCCGGCGGTCAAGTCGGTTTCGCGGATCCCGTTGCCCGCATCAGCTGCGCCTTCGTACGCAATCATCTCGAGAATCAGGCCATGCCCCTCATGGGTGCCCTCATTGTCGATGCGCTGTACCAGTGCCTCACCGATGACCGAGTAGTCCGAACAGCTGGAGGAAATTCGCGTGACTGACACCGATCGCGAATTCGAAGAAGCAACGAAATACGTCCTGCAGGACCGCGACATCGAAGCGGCGAAAGCACTCGTCGGCATCGAAACGCCGAATCGGTCGCGGGAGCAGCTGACCAGCGCGACCCCCGACGCGATCCGCAACTACGCCCGAGCGGTCGGTGACGACAACCCGCTTTGGCACGACTTCGCGTACGGCCTGACGACCAGATGGGGTTCGCAGATCGCCTCACCGTCGATGACGACGATCCTCAATACCCCGATGAAAGGTGACCGCGCTCCGCAAGGGCTGCGCCGGCCGTCGTTCCGGGGGATCCACGTGTTCGTCTCAGGCGGATCCAGCGACTGGTACCGGCCCGTGTATCCCGGAGACTCGCTGTACAGCTATCAGGGCCTCGAATCGGTCGAAGTCAAGCCCTCCGAGTTCGCGGATCAGTCGGTGATCCAGATGCACCGCACCGTCAAACTCAATCAGCGAGGAGAAGTCGTCGCCATCCTGCGCCTGCTCGCGATCTACACGGAGCGCAAGACGGCACGCGACCGCGGCAAGTACGCCGAGATCGAGCCGGCCGTGTACTCAGACGCCGACATCGCCGACATCGATGCCGTCTACGCGGCGGAAGGGCCACGCGGCGCTGACCATCGATGGTGGGAAGACGTTCAGGTCGGTGACGCGCTCCCGAAGATGGCCAAAGGGCCCCTCACCGAAACCGAAATCATGGTCTTCCACTCGGGGGGCTACGGGTTCGTGCCCTACGCGCCGTCTGCATCGAGGATCGGTTACAAAAACCGTCAGCGGATCCCCAAGTTCTACGTCAAGAACGAGTACGGAATTCCAGATGTCGCGCAACGAGTGCACTGGGATTCGGCCTGGGCCCGAGCGATCGGGAATCCGATGGCCTACGACTACGGGGTCATGCGCGAGTCGTGGCTCACCCACTATCTGACCGACTGGATCGGAGACGACGGCTGGATCGTCCGCCAGAGCGACGAGGTGAGAAAATTCAACTACATCGGTGACACCCAGATCCTCTCCGGTGAGGTCGTCGGAAAGTACGAGGAAAACGGGCGATGTTACGTCGACGTCGCCCTGCGTGCCACGAACCAACGAGGAATCGTGACCGCGCCCGGGAACGCCGCCGTGTTGCTTCCCAGCCGGACACACGGACCGGTGTGGCTGCCATCGGCACCGGACGCCGTGCAACAAAAGGCAACCGAAATGTTCGGCCGCCACTGCGAACTGGGCGGTATGGCCCCGTGGGCGAACCTGCCACCTCGGCCTTGAAGCCTCCGCGGATCAACAATCGATTCTTCACGCCGACGCGGCGTTGCAACAGGTAAGAAGCCGTCGAGTCGCGCGTTTAGAGCGTAAAGACCGTTTTCGGTGCGAGGGTCAGCGTCGTCTGGTAGCAGAGGTCGGCGGATACCTTCGCGCCTTTGCGGAATCGACTTGAAGGTCGGTTGATCGGTGCGCCCACGCTTGCTGCACAAAGCGTCGCGACCGGCAACTTCGATTCGTCCGAGAACGTCGAGCCAGCTGGAGTACACAAGGCACGGGGGCCGATCGTGACACCTATCCGTGTTGTGATCGCCCGGATTTTCCTGCCTCGGTTGCGAGCCCCCCGCGTGCTGCGCGGATTACTCCTTGGTTGCGCGGTGTGGCCCCCGACGAAAGTCGGGGGCCACACCCCAGTCGAAAGTGGTCGAGTTGCAGTCTCAGAGGTGGAGCAGCTGCTTCGGCGCCAACTCTACCGCGACTGCGGGCTTGGCCTTCGGGTTGTAGCACGCGACGGCGGACACCTTCGAGTTCTTCGGAATCGACTTGAGCGCCGCGCCTTTACCGCCGGTAACGGTGCCACCGATGACGATATCCGTGTCGCCCTTCGCGCAAACACTCTTCTTGGGGAAGGTGTACGTGAGCGAAACGGCCGTCGTGCCGGTACCCTTCCAGGTGATCGTGCCGGGATATGGGCTCTTCTTGACGACGAAGACCAGCTTCCCCGAACCGCCCGTGTTCGCAGTATCGGTACACCCCGACACGGTCCCGGTGCCGGTCACCGCAATCGCAAGCACCGAACACGTCGGTGCGGTCGTCGCGGACGCGGGCCCGGCAACGGACCAGGTCGCCAGCGACGCCGGTAACACCAAGGCCATGGCCGTCAGCACCCGGACCGTTCGAAAATGATGCATGAGGATCCCCCTGAGATCGATCGTTGCTCACCGATGGCCGTCGAGCGGGAACTCACGACCTGTACACCAACCGCGAGAACGGGCCGAGTCATTGCCCGTCACGAATGTAATCGTCCGGACCCTGAAAAGGAAACACTCTTTTTGTGTGCGGATCGCCTGCATGCGAAAAGATGCTCGACGGAACGTCGGCTTCGAATGCGCTGACCTGCGCGGACGGCACTCTGCGCAGCGCGCGAAGACGACTCAGATCGCTGGAACCGCCAGCCCATGGGATGCCAGCCGATAAGCGGACCCAACGCTGTGACGTCCCCGCTCGACACCGATCCTGCCTCTGCGGCTGACGAGCTCCCGGAGGCGAGTCGCTCGCGCCCGTCCAACGCGAGATCAGGTCACCAATCAAGGTGCCCCGGTGGGTGCCGAAGCCTCGTGGGACCGGGCCAGCACGCACGGCGGAAGGGCGCTCAGGCGCACGCGTCGGTGTCAGCCGTCGATGCATCGCCGGTAGAACACGCTCACCGTGGAGTTGAGTGCCGCGCCGTCTCTGACGTCCGCGAACGCACAACGACACCGACGGGCCCGCGCGACGTCACTGCGAGCAGCCGTGTCGCCGACGCGCGGAGGCTGCCGGCCCGACACGCACGCCTCGCCGAGGCGGCTTCGTCGGCCCTCGCCCTGCTCGCATGTGCCCCGATCGCGGTTCGGAGACGATGGCCGACGCCGATTTCGGGACTGTCAACGATCTCGTCACCCCGGGGCAGTCATCCGAACCTCGTACGCACACGAGCCGCCCCGCTTGGTCACGCTCCGACGGCCGAGATTTCGGGTTCGCACGATTCGGGTCGGTCCAGTGCTGGGGTGAGGCAGGCGACGCCAGCACGCCAGCGGCTCGGCCGTGAAGAGGACGACCCGCCCAACGTTCCGTCGGTGCCTCGGCTCGGCCCTGCGAGCACAACCCGGCCGGGGTTCCGAGACCGCCGTCCTCCCTGGTGGGTCCGAGACTGCGAATGTTTGCGCGGCCCGTCGACCTCGACGTGCTGGGGAGCGATCCCGTCGGCTCCGCAAACACGAGCCGATGAGAATCGGCAGACAGTTCGTACCGAACCGACACGACCGCGGTTTCGGCACGCAAACGGATCGCGACCTGACGGACAGCGCAGCAGTCAAGTTCAGCGTGCGGGGGTGAGATTGGTGCTGAGGGGTGTGGCAGTTTGGTTGCGGCCTCGTTGTTTGGCGGCGTAGAGGGCTTGATCGGCGAGTTCAAGGATCGCGGCAGCGGTGTGGTCGTGACCGGGTTCGTAGGTTGCGACGCCGACGCTGATGGTGAGGATGCCGTGCGGGCTGTTGCCAACATGCGGCACGGCAAGCTTTTCGATGGTTTGGCGGAGGCGGTCGGTGGCAATAACGGCTCCGACGAGCTGTTCGTCGGCGTACAGAACGACGAATTCTTCACCGCCGTACCGGTAGGCCGTATCTCCCGCACGTTGTTCTGCGGCGAGGATCGCGGCGATGTGTTGGAGGGCTTCGTCGCCTCGGGGGTGGCCGTAGGTGTCGTTGTAGGCCTTGAAGTTGTCGAGGTCGCACATCGCGATGCTGTAGGGGCGGGCGTGCCGTCGCGCTCGGGCGTGCAGGATCTGGAGGTCCTCCCGGAGTCGGAGCCGGTTGCCGAGTTGGGTGAGGGGATCAGTGCGGGCTTCTTCGGCGAGTTCACCGTTGTGTCGTTGGAGTTGGATGCGGTAGTCCGCGAGTTCGGTGTGAAGTGTGGTGACGCGTTCTGCTGCGATGAGGCGGGTCTGGACGTCGAAGGGGTCGAGCGGTTTGATCAGGTAGTCGTCGGCGCCGGCTTGCATGCCGGCCAGGACGTCGGCCCGTGCGCTCATCACCGTCGCGAGGATCGTGTAGGTGTAGGCGTTGGTATCGGCAGGTCGGGATCGGATGCGTCGGCAGAGTTCGGGGCCGTCGAGACCGGGCATCATCCAGTCGGTGATGAGGACGTCGATAGGGATCGATTGCAGGAGCGACCATGCGCGGTCGCCGTCGTTGGCGACGAGGCATTCGTGCCCGAGTTTCTGCACGACTGCTTTGACGAGCAGCCGCGTCGTTGTTTCGTCGTCGGCGACGAGGACCCGCATTTCAGACCTCGGCGACTTCGACGGCGAGTGCCGCCCGTACTTGCGCGAATGCGGCTTCCGCATCGTCGACAAGTCGGGGTGCGGTCCCGAGGGCGCCCGCTCGACCGAGGGCTTCGAGTCGGCCACAGATCTCTGCGAGACGAACCGCGCCAAGGTTCGCGCTGGAGCCTTTCAACGTGTGAGAGGTGCGCTCGAGGATGTGCGGATCGCCTTCGGCGAGTGCCTCGCGTAGCGTCGCGAGCAGTTGCGTCCCGTCGTTGAGATATTCGTTGACCAACATGGACAGCAGATCACCATCGCCGGCATCGAGCTCGCGGAGCACGGCGAACCGTTCGGCGTCGATCACCGTGTCGGCCGCACGTGCTGTTTCGATCTCGGGCTGTTCGTTCGGGCGGGCGATCACCGTGATCCAGCGGCTGAGTGCATCGTCGATCGTTTCGATCCGGATGGGTTTGGTGATGTAGTCGTCCATTCCGGCTTCGAGGCATGCTTCGCGGTCGCCTTGCAGGGCGGCGGCGGTCATCGCGATCACCGGGATCCGGCGATCGGTGCCGTTCTCGGATCGGCGTATTTCGCGGGTCGCTTCGTAGCCGTCCATGACCGGCATTTGGCAGTCCATGAGCACTGCGTCGTAGTCGCCCGCGGCGAGAAAACCGATCGCTTCTTGTCCGTTGTTCGCGACGTCGCACCGGTAGCCGAGTTTGGCGAGCATTCGGGTCGCGACGAGCTGGTTCATCGTGTTGTCCTCGACCAACAACACGATGCCACGCTCAACGGACCCCGAATCGCGAGCGGTGGGCTCGTGGGAGAACTCGGAGGATGGTTCCATATGCAGTCCTTCGATCAAACAGTTGAAGAGCTCCGATTGGCGGACGGGCTTTGCCAGCGTGCCGCTCAATTCCGCGGGGACCGCGACGTCCTTGGAGACGCGACCCGACGAGCTGAGCAGGAACAGCTTGGTCCCCGCGGTGACAGGATCGGCCTTGATCGCGCGGGCGAGTTCGAGGCCGTCCATGCCCGGCATGTTGAGATCGAGGATCGCAAAGTCATAGGCGAGCCGTTGGGTCGCAGCGCCGTTGATGTGGGCGAGGGCGGTCCGCGCGTCTTCGGCTTCGTCGGGGTGGATGCCCCACGATGCGAGCTGTTGGCGCAGGATGAGGCGGTTCGTGGCGTTGTCGTCCACGACGATCGCACGCAAAGACGCAAGCTCCGCCGATGTCGGTCGTGGCTCGCCGCCGGTTGGGTCTCGACGATCGAGGGCGAGCTCGAACCAGAAGGTGCTGCCCTGATCGACCTCGCTCTCGAGGCCAAGTTCGCCGCCCATGAGCTCCACGAGCTGGCGAACAATCGCAAGCCCGAGCCCCGTGCCACCGAAACGACGTGTCGTCGAGTTGTCAGCCTGGGAGAACGGTTCGAACATGCGGATCTGATCAGCAGGCGCGATACCCAGTCCGGTATCGACGACCTCGAACCGGACACCATCCGGACGGGCCCCGTCCGAGACCGGCTCTGCGCGCAGAACGACCTCGCCGGCAGTGGTGAACTTGACCGCGTTCGAGACGAGGTTGACGAGCACCTGGCGAAGACGAGTTGGGTCGCCGCGCACGGTCGTTCTGAGGTCAGGGTGGGGATGAGCAAGAAGCTCGAGACCCTTACGCTGCGCGTTGTCGGCGAGAAGCGCGACGACGTCTTCGAGCAAGAGCCCGAGATCGAAGTCGATCGACTCGAGTTCGAGCTTGCCGGCCTCGACTTTCGAGAAGTCGAGAATGTCGTTGATAATCGCGAGGAGTCCTTCGGCTGCGGTACCGACACCGGAGGCGTATTCGTGCTGTTCGGAATCGAGATCGGTGCTGAGCAGAAGCTCGTTCAGGCCAATCACCGCGTTCATCGGGGTGCGGATCTCGTGACTCATGGAGGCGAGGAACTGCGACTTGAGCCGTGACGCCTCCATGGCCTGATCGCGGGCCGCGGCCAAGTCTTCGGAGGCGCGACGTGCCTCGGTGACGTCGCTCCCGTTGAGCACGTACCCACGCACCGAGGGATCGCCGAGCAGATCGGTGCCGGTCCAGGCGATCGTTCGCCACGTGCCATCACGATGGCGCACGCGGGTTTCGAACTCGGCGGTCTCGCCGCCCTCATCGGTCAGGTGCCGCAAGGAAATGGCCATCGCGTCGCACTCGTCGGGATGGACGATGCTGGTGAACTGGCTGCCCTGGAGTTCTCGCGGGGGATAGCCCAGCACCCGTTCCGATGACGGCGTGACGTACGCGATCTGGAAGTCGGCTTCAGTGACCATGATCAGGTCCCGCGCGTTGTCGATCAGCGACCGGAAGCGGGCCGAGTTCAACGTCTGGGCCTCGCGTATCGTGAGCGTCAGCCGTACTCCGACGACAAGGAGGGTCGCGGTCGCGATGCCGACCGCGGTTTTCTCCACATGGCCGACGGTTGCGGAGATGAGCACGCACATGCTCGCGAGGGCACCGAAGGCCGGGAGCGCGAACCCGGCGGTTTTCTCGGTGCCTGCTCTTTCGGCGT
>Ga0182024_10019394_pt1 | contig 12543 bp, 10 predicted proteins | sample P32metaG_FD_120480 | JGI IMG/M metagenome (GOLD analysis project Ga0182024, IMG submission 120480) | Permafrost microbial communities from Stordalen Mire, Sweden - P3-2 metaG (Illumina Assembly) | ecosystem: Environmental > Terrestrial > Soil > Wetlands > Permafrost | place: Sweden: Stordalen... | reverse complement strand
GAATGTCTTTGATCTCACTGAACGGCCGCGGCGAATGCTGGTCATCGGCGGCGGCCCGCTCGGGTGCGAATTGGCGCAAGCGTTTTGCCGACTCGGAGTGCAGGTCATCATTGCGCAGGATGATCCGATGTTCCTGCCCAAGGAAGAGCGCGACGCCGCACAGATTCTTTCCGACGCCCTGGCGCGTGATGGCGTCGAGATACATCTCAATGCTAAGGTCGTCGCCGTACGGATGGAGGGCGGGAAGAAAGTTGCCGATCTCGTCGGCGACGGGAACGAGTTTAGCATTTTTGTGGATGAAATCCTGACCGGCATCGGCCGGGCGCCCAACGTCGGAGGCATGAATCTCGCAGCTGCGGGCGTCCGGTACGACCTCGAGACAGGTATTCTCGTCAACGATTTCCTGCAGACCACAAACGCGCGGATCTACGCGGCAGGCGATGTTTGCTTGATGCATAAATTTACTCACACCGCCGACGCTTCGGCGCGCATCGCGGTACAAAACGCGCTGTTCCTGGGCCGCAAGAGACTGAGCGCGCTGACGATCCCTTGGTGCACCTATACCGATCCGGAAATCGCCCATGTCGGTCTCTATGTTCGGGAGGCTTGGGAGAAAGCCATACCCGTAAAGACTTTCACGATTCTCATGCATGACGTTGACCGCGCGGTTACCGATGGGGAAGAAGAGGGATTCGTGAAGATACATGTGAGAGAGGGAACTGATCGAATTCTGGGCGCTACCGTAGTCGCGAGCCACGCAGGCGAGATGATCAACGGCCTCTCACTCGCGATTGGCTCGGGGATCGGCCTGCGCGCGCTGGCGCGGGTCATTCATTCCTATCCGACGCAGGCACAGGCAATCAAAATGGCAGCGGACGCTTACAACCGCACACGCTTAACGCCAACTCTCAAATCTCTGGCGAAGCGCTGGCTGGCATGGTAACCGCGAGTAACCGCACCTGTCCGACGTTCTCCAGATAGGCCTTGATCGGAGCGGATGACGATGTGGCGTGTTTAGCCAAGTTTAAGGCCCCACCAGTTTAGAAGTTCAAGGCTGAGAAATGCAGCGATACACAAGGCATGCCACCAAGCATGCCTGATCCATATGAGCGACGCGCAAACGAGCGCAACGAGCGCATCTTGCCCGACAAAGAACAGGAAGTGGGGGCTCGCTTGATTGAGAGGATTCACGGCGACCAGCAGCATTTGCGCCGCCATGAAAAGGGTCATCAACCCCCAGAAGTGTGTGCGATTGCTATAATAGAAGGTCTTTAGATTCAGACCTTCTGAGGGGACCTCGTCGGGTAAAGCCGCTGCCGCTCCAAGATACAAGAGGACGAAGAGGCCAACGGTCGACAAAACGCTGGGAAACCAAATCGTTCCGTTCTTCGAAGACCACGTGCTCATAAACTCACCGGTAACGAGTACCACACTGAGAAATGTGGCCGCTGGCGCCGCCCAATGCCATTGCACTCGTCGTCCTGCGGCCAACAATTTATGCAGGCTGATCGTGACGTCTGAGACCGCCAAGCCGACCAAGACAACGATTAGAAGAACAAAATATTGATACGAGCCCATGACGTAGGATGTTAGCGCCAAATGAGTCAGCTGGCCACTGCGAGGTAGAGATAGGGATCGGCATATCAGCATTTGCTGATGGCGCGGGCGCTGGCCTCAGTAAATTGGCCACAATATATGGCTGTCTTTCGGTATTTTTTGATTGTCGCGACCGTTGGTGTTCATCTGTCCGGAACACTCACTTTCCTTGGTATGCGTGGAACCAGCTTGGAGAAGATCAATGCCAAGAAAAAACGCCAACCTGGCGCAGGACGACTTGATCATGGAATTTCGTCTAGCCATTGGCGTTTGATTTCGCCAGCTGCAGCGCACGCTCGAACACCGGATCGTGGCCCGCGCGCCAATCAGCAAAGCTCAAAGCGATCGTCTCGTCCGGATCGAGGTTGTTCACGCGCACCGTGAAATAGTAGTTGGGCCAGAAGCAGATATCCCAATCCCTGCAGGGATGCTGGTAGTCGTGCTTGCCCGTTTCATAGGCGACGCAAAGGGGATAGTGGGGCAGGCAACCGCGGTTGCCTTCGGAAAAAAATTGCAGCTGGTCGCCGACCGGCTCACCCAGAATGGTCACGCGCGCTCCCCCCGCCTGCTTGATGAAAGCCGTGGTCGAAATACCTGCGGAGAACGTCGATGGTCCGGTCAGCATGTAGATGCGACCGGTGGGCGCGATGAGTTCCGGCAGCTTCTTTGCGAAGCCATAGGTATTCATGTAGTTGCCGCCGTCGTTGAAGCGCTGATCAAGGATCAAGTTGCAGGGCTTTTTCGCCTGCATGTCCGCCTCGGTTGCGGAAACGAAATCGGCGATATGCTGGCTACCTTCGTCCTCGTTGGACTTGAACTGGATTAACATGGTGCACGAACCGGGCAGGCGGACGCGGCGGAAATTATCATCGAAATCTCGCAGCGCGACCGACTGCGGATGATCGGGCGGATAGGTGCGCCAGCCCGCGGTCATACCTTTCAACGGCGCGCTGGAGAACCAGCGCTTGATAAAAACATATGGCTCGGTCTGCGGCGGGGTGTAGGCCTCGAGCGTGCGCGTTAGGGTGTTGCCCGATGGCGAAACGACCGTCCAGGTCGAATGCCGCATGTCGGGCGCCACATCCGTGCCGTATAGCATGTCTTGCATCACGAGGTAGAGCGAGGCATAGGCCTTGCGCCACTGCGGCGTGCCACCGCGCAGTTTTTCCAGGCACTTCATCACCTCGTCGATGGGCTTGCCATCGACGGAGACGATGCGGCCACCGAGCAGATCGGCGTTCTCGTCCGTCGCGCGCAAGACATAGAGCCCGTCAGAGAAGATCGCGACACGCACTGGAAGTTCCTTCGGCGTGGCGCCCGGGTCGTAACCGACCTTCGAGTGCCCATTGTCGGCCAACGCGTCGATCCGCATCAGCGCGATGCGGAAATGCGGACGGTCGAGCGGCGCCGTCAGCTTTTCGAGCACGGCGATACGGCGGTTCGCTTCGGCGCGCGCCGCCGGCGCGAAAGCCCGGTCGAGCGCGATCAGCTTGCCGAAGTAATCGGTGTCCTGGCGCTGAGCTTCGAGCGCGCTGGTGGGCTTGGGATAATCGACGCTCGGCGGAGCGGGATTGAACTTGACGGTGAAGAAATAGAACAACCCACCCCCGACGCCGGCCACGACCACGACGAGAACAACGATGACAAGACCGATCTTGACGAAGGCGCGGCGCATGAAAGCCTCAATCGAAGGTCTTGTGGAGCTCGATATTGAGCCGCGGCTGGGACTTGATGGAGACAGACATTTCGTACTTCGGAGATGGTCTCGCTTATGCTGAATCGAAGCCCGGCCAATTGCCGTCAACAACCGGGTCTTACGCCTAACACGTAAATCGTTGCGTTTCACTTGCGGCGCCGCAAAATTACGCCGATACCGCGAACAACACTGTGCAGAAGTGCTCATATGTCTATTTGTGCGCGGCTGCGCATGGCACTCGCTCATCGCGCCGAAACGCGACGTGGCCAGCCGCAGCAACGCGATCAAGAAAGCCTATCGAGAAACTGGGTCAGACTCGTATTGGGACTCGACGCGACCGCTGGCGCACCGGACAGGATAGAAATGTTGGTGTGGACGGCCCCCGACGGCATCGAGTGTGCCACATTGAGGTCGTTGGAGATCCTCAAACAAGGGAGCCGTCCATGAGGAAGCTTACGCGCATTGGTATGGACACATCCAAGAGTGTTTTTCAGCTGCACGGTGTTGACGATGACGAGCAGCCGGCGCTGAGGAGAAAGCTCCGCCGGCAGGATTTGAACAAGTTTTTCGGCAACCTTCCACGCCTTTGGATCGGAATGGAAGCCTGTGGAGCTTCCCATCATTGGGCGCGCGAACTTCAGGCGTTAGGCCATGAGGTGGTGCTGATTCCGCCGCAATACACCAAACCGTATGTCGATCGTGGCAAGAACGATGCAGCGGACGCCGAAGCGATCTGCGAGGCGATGCGCCGGCCGAAAGTGCAGCGGCGGTTTGTACCGGTGAAGACGCTCGATCAGCAGGCATTGCAGATGCTGATGATGGTGCGCAATGGGCTGGTGAAGCGCCGCACGCAAGTTTGCAATGCCGTTCGCGGTCATGCAGCGGAGTTCGGGCTTGTCTCAGCCAAAGGCCTTTACCGCCTCGAGGAACTGCTTGCGAAGGTTGAACAGAGCCAGGAGATGCAGCGCTTGCACGCGAGATGTTAAAGATGCTGGCAGGTCAGTACCGGCATGCCGAAGCGCAGTTCCGAGAGATCGAAGCGACACTGATGGTCCTGCATCGCGGCAACGAGTTGAGCCAGCGGCTAGCAGCCATTCCGTCAGTTGGACCGGTCGGTGTCATGGCGATGGCTGCGAAGATCGGTGATGCCAGGCGCTTCCGTCCGGGACGGGATTTTGCAGCCTTCATCGGATTGACACCCAAGGATCACACCACTGCGGGCAGAAAGAAGCTGGGCGGTATCACGCGCGCCGGCGACGAGATGCTGCGCAGCCATCTGGTTTGCGGGGCCACGGCCGTGATTCACCAGCTCAAGACCGGCAAAGGCCATAACTCGCTCTGGCTGAAGGAACTCGTGGCGCGCAAGCCCGAGAAGCTTGCGGCCGTTGCACTCGCCAACAAGACCGCACGGATCGCCTGGAAGCTGATGATCAGTGGCGAACGGTACCGTACCAAATACGCCGAAACAGCCTTGAACTCGGGCTCGCAAGCAAGGGGCCGTCCACATATGAGAACTACGTTCTTACCGTGGCTCGTCCACTCCGACCACGCCGGGCCGTCCGAGATTACGTTGGATCGTGAAGTTTGGGCGCCCCCGGGTGGGTTCAAACGCGCACGTTTCCGGTTGCCAGATTTGAGGTACTTCAGAATTGAAGGGATTCTTTGCTCGTATTCGGCGCCGGGCGACTAACTGTGCCACCAGGTGTTTAGTCCCACGGAGCCACTACCGGTTCCCAAATTCCGGAAGAAGTGAAAGAATTCGGCCCTGCCGAATCGGGCGGACCTGCGGAGCGGAAAATGCCGACTCAATCACTGGACCCATCTCTCCAAGAACTCCTGCGAGGGCGCCATATTGCAACACTCGGAACTGAAAACGCAGATGGAACCATCCACCTGACAGCGGTCTGGTATCTTTTCGAGTCCGGCTGCCTGTTTGTCGCGACTTCTTCCAAGAGCCGAAAAGCTCGTAATGTTGCGGCCAGATCGAAGGCTTCACTGATGGTGGATCTGCGAAGACCTGGGGCGGAGCGTGGTGTAACTGCTACAGGAACAGTCGAACTGACTACAGGCGAGCAGTCCCAAGAAATAAATCGACGCGTACATGCCCGATATCTGAGTGCGACAGCGATGTCCGATCCCCACATCGGGCCCGTGTTTGCCTCGTTTGATGATGTCACGATACGACTTACGCCCGTGTCGTGGATATCGTGGGACATGGCCGTGCTGGACGCCCAAGCCCTCGGGGGGCGATTGAGCAGAACGCCCGGCTACCTGCTGCCCCTAGATTGACGGCGGTTGACGGACTGGCGCACCGGACAGGATGGAGTTGAGAACTGGGAGCTGGCAGTGGCTAGGGCCGGGCTTCCAGAACGAGGTTAAATGGCGTTTCGGTGGCGCGGCGAAGGCGGCTAAAGCCAGCGCCGTCTACAATTACCTCACGCAATCGTTTCTCTCCGGCCTGCGCGCCAAGCGCCGGCCCTTTTCGGGCGAGCGACACCGGAACGCAAATCAGCGATGAGGCACCGTAATATACACGTCCCACCGGGGTTGAGGTTGTCTTCAACGCAGTCGCCTGCGAAGGGCTCAACGAACATGCAATTGCCGTCGGGCTTGAGGGCTTGCCGGGCATGACGCGCCGCCCCGACCGGATCGTCCATATCGTGAAGACAGTCGAAAAAGGCGATGAGATCGAAATCCTTTTCCTTGTAGCCGGTCGCGTCGGCCACTTCGAAGCGCGCATTGTTGAGGGCTGCCTCAGCAGCGCGCTTTCGCGCAATATCGATCGAAGGGCTATGATAGTCGTAGCCAATAAATTCCGATTCCGGAAATGCTTGGGCGAGCAGAACGGTGCTTGCGCCAACCATGACATTGGTGCGGCCGCTTGACGGGAGGGCCACTGACCTTCTGATTTCAGGAGTGCGCGGAACTCGGATCGAAGCCTTTTGAGTTCACGGCCGATCCGCGTATTGGGATTGTCGCGACCGAACACGCCACACGCCACGGAAGCTATTCTGCGACCACGACTGACAACGTTTTCGTGCGTCTCTCGCCAGATTTGACGGCACCTTGCCCGCGGGTCTTAAATGGCCGTTCGGGGCTTCTGGGATGACGGGACGTGGTGGCGACGGTCCTGCGTAAGCTGCAGCGGCGCAATGTCATCCGCGCGGCCATCCTCTATGTGACAGCGGTATGGGCGCTGGCTCAGGGCATCGCCGCACTGGGGCCAGTGGTCGGGGCGCCGGAATGGGTTGCGCGCTGGTTTCTGGTCGCCGCGGCAATCGGCTTTCCGTTCTGGATCGCGTTCGCATGGTTCTATGAACTGACTCCCGAAGGCATCAGGCGTGAGAGCGACGTCGATGCCGACAAGTCCATCCTGAAAGCCACCGGCCGCAGGCTCGATTTCCTCATCATCGGCGTGCTGGCCATCGCGGTCGTGCTTCTATTGACCGACCGCCTTTTGCGGCACGACACGTCCGTCGCGCCGCCGGCGCCCGTCATTGCGGAAAAATCCGTCGCCGTTCTGCCGCTGGTGAATGAAAGCGGCGATGCCAATGCGCTCTATTTTTCTGACGGTCTGTCGGAAGCCTTCATCGATGCGCTTTCGCTATTTCCCGGACTCAAGGTCATCGCGCGGGCATCGTCCTTCCAGTTCCGCAGCAGCAAGGACCCGGTCGCCGTCATCGGCGGGAAGCTCGGCGTCGCGCATCTGCTCGAAGGCAGCGTGCAGCGCGCGGGCGATGCAGTGCGCATCAGCGCCGAACTCATCGATGTGAAGGACAGGACGGCGATATGGTCCGAGCACTACGACCGGCCGTACAAGGATCTGTTCAAGCTGCAGGACGACATCACCAGCGCCGTCGCCACATCGTTAAAGGCGAAACTGCTTGGTGGCGGCAACGCCCCACCGCCGCAGAGCGATCGTCCGCCCAGCGGCAATCTTGCTGCCTACAACGCCTATCTGGAAGGCAGTTTCTATGCGCATCGCCATACGCCCGAAGATAAGCGCAAGGCCGTCGCGGCTTACAACGCGGCCGTCAAGCTCGACCCCGCTTATGCGGCCGCCTGGGCAGCACTCAGCACCGCGGAAATCAATGTGGCTTTGTTGTCGAGCTCTTCCGCCGCGCTGACGCAAGCCCTGCCACGCGCGCGCGCGCACGCCGAAAAGGCACTCGCCATGGCGCCAAATCTCGCGCTCGCACACAACGCCCTTGGCAATGTGTTCCGCAATAAATCCAATTGGTCCGGCGCAGAAGCGGAATTTCGGCGGGCCGCGCAACTGGCGCCTGCGTACGCAGCCCCAAAATCAAATCTGTCCGTCTTAGTTGCAACGCTCGGCCGGCCCGAAGAGGGTGTCGTGCTCGAACAGCAGGCATTGAAGTTCGATCCGCTGCGACCCGCATCCTACTTAAATCTTGCCCTGTATCTGATGCCGCTGGGCCGCCTCGACGAGGCCGAAACGGCAACCCGCCACGCGATCGCACTGCAGCCCGACGGCATCAACTTCTACAGAAACCTTTCGGTGATCGACCTCCTGCGCGGCAATGCCGGGGCAGCATTGGCAGATGCCCAAAAGGAGCCGGACGGTGCGTGGCGCGACGTAGCCGTGGCGCAGGCGCTGCAGATCGGAAGCGACCGCGCCGCTGCCGATGCGGCGCTGCAGACTCTCATCACAAAATATAGCGACGATGAACCGGTTCAGATCGCCGAAACCTACGGGCAGCGCAAAGATGCGGACAATGTATTCAAATGGCTGGAGCACGCGCGCACGGTGAAAGACCCGGGGCTCGAGGACCTGCTCTTTGACGCGCTTCTCCTGCCCTACCGGCAAGATCCGCGGTTCGCGCAACTGTGCAAAGAACTGAACCTGCCGCCGCCGAAGAATTAGGGCTCTTACTGAACTGACTACCGGCCGTTGGCGGAACGGCGGGTGTTCGCAGTCTCCGGCCCGAGCCATCACCAGTCCTCGCAAGCATTCACGCTGCTCGTGGGCGCGTTGCGACATCGAACTTGATGACTGATCCGTGCAACTGAACCCCAGACTGCTTTTGTAACAAACGGCCCGTGTCCCAGAAAAAACCGAGGAAAACTGGCGCACCAGACAGGATAGAAGTGAGAACTGGGTCCTGATCCTCATCCGTCGGCAATCGGAAAGCTGAGGGGAGTTAGCTCCCGACTGAGTTCTCACTTCTATCCTGTTTGATGAGTCGGAAAGTCAGTATCCCCAATGGGTTAGGCGCTGGCGCACCGGACGGGATGAAAATGGGAAACTGTGGATCGTCATCATCAGAAGGAAGCCGCTGAAGTGAACTGCCCATGGCGCCCAGACGGCCAAGAAGCGTCGTATTGACTTGAATGCATACCGGAGCTTTGATCCCGCGAATTGAAGAGGGGAACGGCGCAATGCGCATGCTTCATGCTTGCGGCAAATATATTTTGGCTGGCGCTGCCACACTTGCTGCGCTCGCTTCTCTTGACCCGGCTCACGCTGGTTTGCGTGTTCTCCATGCCTTCGACAGAAGCGACGGTGATAACCCCGAAGGTGCCCTGGTCGAGGACTCGGTGGGCAACCTCTACGGCACGACGGTATCAGGCGGCAGCGGCGGCGGAACCGTTTTCAAACTGGCCCCCGACGGCACCGAATCGGTGCTTCATTCCTTCACGGGTGGAAGCGACGGCTCTGAGCCCGTCGGCCTGATCATGGACGAAGCGGGCAACCTATACGGCACGACGAGGTACGGCGGCAGCGCTGGATGCGAGGGTTCCGGTTGCGGAACCGTTTTCAAGCTCGCGCCCGACGGCACCGAAACGGTGCTTTATGCCTTCGCCGGCGAAAACGACGGCACTTTCCCTAATTCCGGCGTGATCGAGGACAAAGCCGGCAACCTGTACGGCACGACTGACGAGGGTGGCAACACTGGCTGCGGTTACGGTTGCGGAACCGTTTTCAAGCTCGCTCCCAGCGGCACCGAAACGGTGCTATATGCCTTCACCGGCGGAAGCGACGGCGCCACCCCGTCAGCCGGCCTGATTGAGGACTCAACAGGCAACCTGTACGGCACGACGTATCAGGGCGGAAACAACAGCTGCACAGACGGTTTCGGTTGCGGAACCGTTTTCAAGATCGCTCCCGACGGCACCGAAACGACGCTTTATACCTTCAAGGGCGGCACCGACGGTGGAACGCCCGATTCGGCGCTCATCGCCGACAGCGCCGGTAATTTCTATGGCGAGACCTCGGAAGGCGGTGGCACGGGCTGTTCGGGGTACGGCTGCGGCACTGTTTTCGAGCTCGCTGCCGACGGCACCGAGACGGTGCTCTATAGCTTTTGCAGAAAAAGAGGCTGTAGCGATGGCGCCGGGCCCTCGGCCGGCCTGATCAGTGACAAAGCCGGCAACCTGTACGGCACGACGGGGGGCGGCGGCAGCGGTAGCTGCGGCATCGGCGAAGACCTCGGTTGCGGAACCATTTTCGAGGTCGCTCCGGAGGGTACCGAGACGGTGCTCCATGCCTTTTTAAACGTCATGAGCCACGGCTATGACCCAGGGGGCCTGATGCGGGACAAGGAGGGCCATCTGATCGGCACGACGGAGGAGGGCGGCATCAGAAGCTGCGGCGGGTTTCCGGGCCGTTCCGGTTCGCCGCCAGCCTTCCATCCGCGCGGTTGCGGCATCGTCTTCAGGTTTGAAAAGTAGAGGCGGCAGCGTGCGTGAAGAATAGTGCTTCACCGGGAGACGTGCGCGCAGCAGGGAGCAAACAGCATTCGGCGTATCAGCTCTTGTTTGCTCGCATCGCCGATGGCGCGCACCGGACAGGATAGAAATGGGAACTGGATTGTTGTTCTCTCGACGGCGCGTTACAGGCCGCAGCGGTAGCGGCGAACCAAGACGTTTCTCGGCCGAAGCTCATCGGCTGAGGTCAAATCGAATTTCCCCAACTTCAAATACCGCGATGTGCCGGGCCTCTGCCGATGCGCAACGCGGAAGGAAATCGAGGCGCACGGATGGAGTCTTAATCCCAGCCGCTACGTCGGTGTGGCCGCTGGAGCAGCGGACGATACGGATTTCAAGGAACGGCTGGAGGAATTGCAGGAAGAGCCGGAAAGACTTAACGGACAAGCGGCCATCCTGCAATCGAGCATTGCGCAGAACATAGCTGAACTGTTGACATGAGCGTCCCCGACAATGCGCTCGGGCGGTGCCCATCAGTTGATTGGTGAGAGAGCTGCACAAGCGGGGTTGCGGCGTCGCTGTAGTATGTCACCAGCGCCGCGCCGGCGTCGGCACCGACGAAGGCGGCGTCCGCCCTAGTGAGAACGAGGCATCGCTCCCGCGGAGGAGCGAAAGGAAGGTCACGACGCGGCGTCTATCGGCAACGCCGTCAATTCTTCGCCGGCTTCAGGCCCCAATCGGGATGCAGGGACGAGATTGCGGGCGGCTCGGGCTTTTTGCGATAGATGGCGTTGTTGCCGGCATTGAGTGCGTAGGCATAGAGATTGCCGTCTGCGGAGCCCACATAGACCATGCCGTTGGCCACCGCCGGTGAAGACGTGATGGAATTGCCGGTCGCCGCAATACACAGCAGGTCGCCGTACTGGTCGAAGGCGTAGAGGTCGCCATCTTCGGAGCCGACATAGACCACGCCGTTCGCCACCGCTGGGGATGAATCAATGACACCTCCGGCGTACACGCTCCACAGCATGGTGCCTGTCGAAGCGTTGACGGCGTAGAGAATGCCGTCTTCGGAGCCTACATAAACGGCGCCGTTCGCCACTGCGGGAGAGGAGACGATGTGGGCGCCTGTCGTTACTGCGGAGCGCAAGACGCCGCTGGTGGCGTTGAAGGCATAGAGCTTGTCGTCGTCGGAGCCGATATAGACGACGCCCTTCGCAAGGGCCGGGGCATCTTCGATTTCGCCGCCTGTCGTTGCTGGCCAGGAACCGGAGAGGATCGCGCCGCTGGTAGCGTTGAAGGCGTAGAGCTTGTCGTCGGCGGAACCGACATAGACCACGCCGTTCGCAACGGCGGGAGAGGATACTATGATGCCGCCGGTCGTTGCCGGCCAGCCGGGGAGCAACGCGCCGCTGGTGGCGTTAAAGGCATAGAGCTTGTCGTCTGTGGCGCCCACATAGACGACGCCGTTCGCCACCGCAGGAGAGGAACTGATTTGGCCGCCCGTCGTCACCGGCCAGCCGGAGAGCGAGGCGCCGCTGGTGGCGTTGAAGGCGTAGAGTTTGCTGTCTGTTGCGCCCACGTAGACGACGCCGTTCGCCGCCGCGGGAGAGGAGTAAATCACGCCGCCCGTCGTCACAGGCCAGCCGGAGAGCGAGGCGCCGCTCGTGGCGTTGAAGGCGTAGAGCTTGCCGTCCAACGAGCCTATATAGACCACGCCGTTCACCACCGCGGGGGAAGATAGATAGATTTCGCCCTGCGTCGCCCCAGTCCAAGCGACGTCGAGGCTAGCGGCATTGCCGCTGTTGATGACGTTCTCGTAGGGGTTGTTACCTTTTTTTTGCACCCCGAAATGAAATTGGGCCCAGTCGGTATTGACGGTGAAGGCCTTCTGCGCGGCGAGACCGGAATGGCGGCCGATGGCGGTGACGTAATGGATGCCCGGCGTGGCACTCGCAGGCACGCCGATCGGGGTTTTCGGAAAGGCGCCGCTGGGGTTGGTGACGGCGAGTGCCTCGTCGGTCGTGTCGAAATAGATGTCGACCCCCTCGCTTGCGCCGAAATACTTGCCGCTCACCTGGGTATTCCCCTGCGGATGGTTCTGGGCCGGGGTGAGCGCGATTGTTGGCGTGCCCGCGGATGCGTCCGCTGCGGCGCCAAGCCATGCGGCGGTTGCGATGAAGGCCGCAAACCGTAGCCCAAGATTCACGCGCTGCATGGAAACCTCCCCCGATCAAGTAAACGCGGCATGTCCCCGCGGTCGCATGCCTGTTTGTCAGAACAAACCATGGCACGAAAAGGAGTAATTCCAAAATACACATTGTGTGTAGGACAGCATCCGACAGACGAGTACACCTCAAAGCGGTGAGGCCCGCGAGAAACGGGGGCAGATTCGTATTGGGTGTATTGGGATTCGCCGCGATCGCTCGCGCACCGGACAGGATAAAAGTGCGAACCGACTGCTGGTCCTAATCCGCCGACAGCCACGAGGCTGACTGGCGCCGTTTTTCGACAGAGTTCGCAGTTCTATCAAGTCCGGTGAATCCACAAAGCCAGCCCCTTCAACAGGTTAGGCTTTGGCG
>Ga0182024_10019393_pt1 | contig 12545 bp, 10 predicted proteins | sample P32metaG_FD_120480 | JGI IMG/M metagenome (GOLD analysis project Ga0182024, IMG submission 120480) | Permafrost microbial communities from Stordalen Mire, Sweden - P3-2 metaG (Illumina Assembly) | ecosystem: Environmental > Terrestrial > Soil > Wetlands > Permafrost | place: Sweden: Stordalen... | reverse complement strand
TACCAGTTTACGGGTGGAGGGGTTACTGCATCATTCGAACTACCTGTAAACCCCACCGTTTTGGAGTTCACAGTCGGTACCAATTTTCAGGTGATGCCCATAGATCTTATGATCAACGGGGCGCCCTCCACTGACAAATTGTCTTTCTTCTCAGCGGGGAAGTTTGGAGGGGGTTTCGAGGCAATATGTGGTCTTACTTGTTCAGATATCAATGTGGCAGGTCCGCAGCTCTATACAGGACTTGAATCCTCCCCCACGATGCTCGGAATTGTCGCCGGAGGTGTGCCATTGACCAACTTCGGCACTACCACAGCCGTCGGCACGCTTACGTCGCCCGGCACAGTCGGCCCCGTTACCAGCACTCCTGAGCCTTCTGCCACGGTTTTGCTCGGCTTCGGCCTCTTGGCTGTGGGTCTCGCGGCAGCTACTTTCAAGTCAAAGCTCCCGATTCTGGCCAACTAACCAGATTAAACACCTTCCAATGGCGGCAAGCGCTACAAGGCGCTTGCCGCTATTTTTTTGCCTTGGGCTGCATCGGGAACGCTTCGTCGAACGCTGCGTAGTGCTGGTGAGGTTCCTCGGGCTCGTTAAGGGCGACTCCTCGGTATTCCACCCAAGCATGCGCTTCGAATAGCTGGCCGGTCTTTCGTGCTCCAATACGCAGCTCGGAAGCGATCCCTTGTCGGGCCATGAGCCACCACAGCACCAAAGATTTTTCAAGGCACGTCGCAGTTCCTAGACTGCGGTAGGCCGCTGACCTAACCATGCGCGCGGTCAACGCTGCGAGTTCTGCCGTCGCAGTACTGGAGGCATCGTAGCGATTGGATGGCCGTGCAGCAATACGCTTCTGCAGGCTCGCTTGTGTGGCACGAAAACCACGCATTCGTAAACTAAGAGAGATGAGCGGCAACAACGCAGCAGCACGCAGGAACAGTCCCCTCGCGCCTGGTTCTAACGCTCTAAATCGTCGAAGTGGTTCCCACATCAGAAGAATTCATAGTCAACAATCCATTGTCGACCAATTTTTCGAGCAGCTCGCTTAAGTGCTCGCGAAGCGTCTGAGCGTCGACGTCGTACTCATTCAGCAGTGCCTGGTAAGCTGCGTTAATGTTCGGTGCCGTCGTCGCTAATTGCCACATTCGCGCGCCAGTTTCGTCCAACCCAAAATAGCGTTCCGTTTCAATATTCAACAGCACCGCTTCCTTATCCAGGAAACGCACTAGCACATGACCAGGAACATTCACCTTATCGCCAAACATCACCATCGCCGACCACCCACCTCGTCAATTGATGTCCCAACTGAAGCTGTCGCAATTGTATCGAATAGCGGCCCGCTATGTGTGGAATAGCTTACGCTCCCGCCTAGCGTGTTCGAATGTATATATTTCATTCCATACGCCTATATAACTTGTAATGAATATACATAAATAGTAAAATCAGGGAGACCGTCACCCCAGAAGTCCCACGCATCTTATCGCTCCCCACCAGTTCTGTCCCTTTTCGTAATTCCAACCCGTCTACCTGCCCAAAGTTCCCAAATATCCCCTTCCTTCGGTACTCAGCGGTTTCCCTCCCGGCACCAAAAGCCGGCTCCGCAGCTCAACTCTTGTGTTTTCAGCAACTTGTGAACTCTTTGACTCTTTTTGCAGCAGCAACCCTTTGTTTTCAATATTTTGTGGACTCTTTTGCGTAAAACACGGGGGGTGGGGGGGTATGCCGGTAAATCCACTTGCCGTCTTTCACGCTAACTCAAATCAGCTCAGTGCGACGGTCATGCCGTTAGCGCTGCCCCGAGGCAACCGGAAATACCGTGTGCTGCGACGGCGGAATCGGAATGTCGCCTTTACGGTCACGCCAAAGGATGGAATTCAACACCCGGTTGTTGGCCTCGTCCGCGTGCCGCCAGTCCATCGCGGCAGATGCCTTCGCGCCTGGCGCCGTCGCGGCGTTGCTCTTGAAGATTAGTCCGTTGCGAAGGTTAGTGACATCCGCTTCAAATGGCTGTTGAGTGGGCGTGCCCGAAAAAAGCGAGGACATGATCGGAGCGTACGCGTCATTGTGATTCATCGGTGGCAAGCCCAGCAGCGCCTCCATGGTGCGAATCATGCTCACCGTGGTGAAGAACCCGTGCTCCACATAGGGATGTTCGGTCGAGCCGGGCGCGTATTTGCTGACTACCAGCGCGATGCTGCGATGCGCATCCACGTGATCGGCGCCATCCTGCGCGTCATCTTCAACGATAAAAATTGCGGTGTCATCCCAGTAAGGACTGTGCGAAACCGCATCGACAACGCGGCCCACTGCAAGATCGTTGTCCGCCACCGAAGCCGACGGCGTTGGAAAACCTGGCCGCGTGCCGCTCGTGTGATCGTTGGGCAAACGCAGCAGCACGTACCTCGGCAATTCCTCTGCCTTGGTATTCGCTTTTCGCGCGCGCACAAAGCCATCGAATTCGCTCAAGAATTCGTCGGCGCGCAACTGATCGGGGTAATCGATTTTAAAATCCGCGAAGCGCGGATCGAAATGCCCGCGCAATTCCGGCTTTGTAGCCACGTCGCGACGCAGCACCGGAATCGGCCACGGATAAGGACTAGGTGTTCCATTCGGTTCGCCGGCGCCCGCAGGCAATGGCTCTCCTTGCTTTATCGCTTTGCGCACGCAGGGACCACCTGTAGGAGATGGCGTGCCTTCCGTTGGCGAAGCGTCTGCAGTAAATTTGTCCCCGCACCATTCGCTAGCCACGAATTCGCCGTAGTGACGATAACTCAATCCGTGGCGCGCCACGTTGCCCCACAAATATCCAGTCCCCGGCTCGTTAACATCCGGTTCGTCGTGCTCCAGAGGATATTCATCGGCGACCATGCCTTCGAAATCGTAAGTACGCTCGCGGCTGCGGTATGCGATCTGCCACGTTTTCTCGTTGTAATCGCCGGCAATCGCCGCAGTCGACCACATGTGGCCGTCGCCGGAAACTTCTCCGGAATCGTAAAAGTTGTCGAGCACGCCAAACTGCAAAGCCAGCTTGTGCTCATTAGGTGTGATGTCTGCACCGTAAAGAGTGAGCGAAGGATCGCCGTTGCCTACTTTGAGGTCACCGAAAATCTGGTCGTAGGTTCTGTTTTCTTTGATGATGTAAATCACATGATGAATGGGATTCGCGCCATCGTGAAACGGCAGGGCTGTTGGATCGGCGAAGAGCTGCATTTGTTCCTGCGCCACACGGGTAAATTCCGGCAGATTTTTTTCGACTGCTTCCACATTGATTCGCGCGATCGAGCCGTGCAGCAGAGTCGGGATGTAGGGATGCAGTCTTTTGCGTTTGGACGGCACCTTGGATATATCCGTAGCGTTTGGACCGGTACCCAAGCCTTTGCCGGTGGCGATCAGCAAATCGTTATCCGCGACAGCGACGGCGAGCGTATACCATTCGGTGGGAATGAAACCTATCGCGGCAATTGGCTTGCCGATATGCGGTCGGCCGTCAGTCAATGTTGTCGTGTCGAACACCGCTACAGAATCCGTTGCCGCGCTAGCCGCGAATAACCGCTTTCCATCTTTGCTTTGCGCCAGCGCGTCTGTTTCATTGCCCGAGAATTCCTGTTTCGGAAGATGCGTCGAGAAGAACGCTTGAACCTTACCGCTGCGCACATCGATTGCGGCGACGGAATCGGCATTGGCCAAAGCTACGTATAGGAATTTCTCATCCGGAGAAAGCAGCATCGCGGTGGGGTGCGACCCGGGAGCAACAGGACTTTTTGGCACCAGTAACGAAATGCGCCGAACAACACTTTTGTGAACCAGATCAAGCTCCGCGACCTGCGAAGCGTTCCACAAACTGCACCACGCATGGTGGCCATCGCGAGTCGCCACCACGGTATACGGAAAAGACGAAGGCATAGAGCGATGAGTACTCAGATCGAATTGCGCCAAGTCTTTTCCGGATTCCGAATCGAGCAGTATCACGTTGTCCGATAAATTGTTGGCGATGAGAAGCTGGTCTTTTTGATCTGCTGTTCCTGAAATAACAGTGAGTCCTGCCGGATACGGAATGGCGCGTGACGCTGGAAGTTTGCCGAAGCCGCGAGCGACATGCGCTCCAGTTGGAACGGGCTGCAAAGCTATTTTTATAAAACGATCGGGAGCGAGTTTGCCCTGCTCAAAGCGATACACCGCAATGCCGTTGCCGGTATTTCCCGGTTTCTCGCCGGTGGGGTCGCTGATCGAGCCAACTGAAGCGTAAAGGTGCGTGCTATCGGAACTAAAAGCCAGGCCCAGAAAATAACTTTGATGTGCATCTTCGCCAAGCCGGTCTTCCGGAAAATCCGCGACTTGATTTGTCTGCAAATCCAGAATGGCGATGGATTGCTTCATGCCCGACTCAGCGGTACCAAAGCCGTTGTTCAGGAGCGCCGCGTATCGGCCATCGGGACTCAACGCAATTGTTTCCGGGAAGCCGTTGGTACGTTGCGGCGCGCCAGGAGTGGGCTTGACCACCGCTTTGCTGGTCGGAAGCCGCGTGCGTTCCTGCTCTTGGCTCGCACCAACTTCGACAAATAGAATTAAACAGAGAAGCGCAAAGATAATTTTCATTCCAGCGGACAAGCGGCCTCCAGCGAACCGTGATGGATGGAAATGGCACGCGGCAATCAATGCAACTGACATTGAATCGCGGAACGCGCGGGAGCACAAGTTACAAAACTGCAATAATCAGAATACGGCCAACCAAAATGTTGACAAAAATGCGGCCGGCTACAACGCAACTGAAGCCGCGAAGTTCAGAACCGTACTGACGGGAGCTATTTTAATTTTGTGCCTGGGGAACCGCCGGAAGCGCTGGCGTCGGTGTTTACTTCGAGGTTGTATGCGGTATTGACCATGCCAAAATGCGAAAATGCCTGCGGGAAATTTCCAAGGAGCCGACGGTCCACGGGGTCGTACTCTTCGGAAAGCAAGCCGAGATCGTTGCGAATAGCCAATACGCGTTCAAAGACTTCGCGCGCTTCTTGATGACGTCCCTGGAAGGCATAATTATCCGCGAGCCAGAGAGTGCACGGAATAAAAGCGGCCTCGCCGTGCGGTAAACCATCGACCGCTGGATCCAGGGTGTAGCGGTTAACGAAGCCATTCTCAGAAAGCAGATGTTTTTCAATGGCATCAACCGTTCCGCGAACGCGGGGATCATTGGCCGGAAGAAAGCCGACAATCGCCATCATCAATAGGCTGGCATCGAGATGTTTCGAGCCGTAAAACTGCACGAAGGAATTCAGCTCAGCATCGAAGCCGTTGGTGCAGACGTCGGCATGAATTTTATCGCGAAGGTTTCGCCACTTTTCTGTAGCGGGATCGGGCACCCAGCCCTGTTCGACACTCTTTACGGCGCGATCCATGGCCACCCACGCCATCATTTTTGAATGGGTAAAATGCCTGCGGGGCCCGCGTACTTCCCAAATTCCCTCGTCAGGCTCTTCCCATGAAGTTTCTAGGTGGTCGAGGAGCGCGCGTCCGATTCCCGGGGAATCGTCTTTGCTGGACTGGATGCCGGCCTGGCGGCAAAGGTAAAGCGTGTCGAGGATTTCGCCGTAGACATCAAGTTGAAGCTGATTGTAAGCGGCGTTGCCGGTTCGGACCGGGGCGGAATTTTCGTAGCCCGGAAGCCAGGGAAGTTCCAGTTCCGTGAGACGCCGTTCGCCGCGCAACCCATAAACAATGTTAAGTTCGGAGGGCTTGCCCGCAACCGCGCGCATGAGCCATTCGCGCCAATCGCGCGCTTCCTCAAGATATCCGGCGATAATCAGCGCGTGAAGCGAGAGCGTGGCATCACGCACCCAGCAGAATCTATAGTCCCAGTTGCGAACGCCGCCGATCAATTCGGGAAGGGAAGTCGTGGGCGCGGCGACGATGGCGCCGGTGGGCGCGTACGTGAGGGCCTTCAAAGTGATGAGCGAACGGGTTACTGCCAGTTTTGATGGACCCGGGAATGTGCAACGGCCGGTCCACTCGCGCCACCATTTTTCGGTGTCCGCAATGGTCTTTTCAAAGTCAAGAGACTGCGGCTCATCTCTATGCGATGCATACCAACAAATCTCGAATGGAATCTTCTGCCCGGCAGAAACCATAAACTTGGACGTGGTATGAAAATTTTCGCCGCATAGCTCGACTGGCGTACGAAGGCGGAGAGTGTCAGGTCCGGCTATGGCGATGAGACCATCATCTGTTTTGCGCACCCAAGGAACGATTGATCCGTAATCGAAGCGAATAGCCAACGCCATTTTCATGGGCACTTTGCCGCTTTGACCAACAACCTGACGCAAGAGGTCAGGGGTGTTGGTGGTGGGCGTCATGCAATCGACGAGCGTTACGGTGCCAGCTTCTGTTTCAAAGGTGGTCTCCAGGATCAGAGTGTCTTCCCGATAGCGGCGATGGATGCGCTTGATTGGGCAGTCGGGCGTTATCAGCCAGTAGCCGTGTTCTTGGGTGCCGAGGAGTGCGGCGAAGCAAGCGGCGGAATCGAAACTGGGAAGACAGAGCCAATCTATAGAACCCTCGCGCGAAACTAATGCGGCGGTATGGCAATCACCAATCATTCCGTAGTCTTCGATTCGCAATGACACGCTGACGCTCCTTTGAAGCAACTATTAAGATTCTAAATTACTTGCCTGCGGTGCCGTCACGGAGAAATGAATAGCGATCTTTAAGGGAGCGGGCTCTATCGGCAGCGATTCCCGTGGAATTGGTCGGCGATGGAGATGGCATTGACTTTTGAGGCCGTATGCACGATTGTGTCTGCCTTAGTCCCCTGATTTCCAAGGCGTTATGTAAATGACGCGAGTATAAAATACTCGTGGAGTCGCAGGGAGTTGAGCGATTGCACAAAAGTGGGCTTCTATTGGACCTGACGTTAGCGAGCGATCCACAGCTGCTTTGCGTAGTGCGCGCTGCGATAGAACGATTGACGGAAGTGATTGGGTTTTCACCTCCGGAGTGTCGCTCCATAACGCGCGCGGTGGACGAAGCGGTGGCCAATGTGATGCGCCATGCCTATGGAGGCAGCCCGGACAAACGTATTGACGTGTCTTGCAAGCGAATCTCAGGCATGGTAAACGGGATACAACGCGAAGGTCTGGAAATCGAGTTGCTCGACCAAGGTGCGCCCTTCGATCAAAAAAAACTGACCGCTCGGTCCCTGGATGAAGTCAAGCCTGGGGGACTGGGACTGCATTTCATTCGAGACAGCATGGATGTAATGGAGCACAGTCGCGAAAGCGGTGTGAACCGGCTGCGGTTAGTGAAATATTTCAGTACAGAAGAAAAAGGTCAGAAGTCCCAAGGAGAGTAACTTTGCAGATTGCCGCTCGCCGGTTAGACCAGGTCACAATCTTCGACATTACAGGACACATTGATCTCGCCAACTCCCCAGAGTTGCGAAAGGTATTGCTAAAGGAACTGAAGGAAACCAAGACGCCGCGGGTAATTCTGAATTTAACGGGCGTGCGTTATATCGACAGCTCGGGTGTGGCTTCTCTAGTAGAGGGATTGAAAGCCGCACGCGACCAGGGATTGCGTTTTATTTTGTATGGCTTGAGCCCATCGGCGAGAGAAGTGTTGCAACTGTCCCGATTGATAAAAATTTTTGAAGTATTCGATAACGAACAACAGGCTTTGGCTTAGATTCAGCGGACAGTAGCACGTAAGATCGAGGGCTCTTGGCGTTCGTCGCTCAAATCGGTTCAGGCGTCATAGGTGGCCTTGAATATCTAGGCTCACTAGCGGATTTGGGCGGTAAAGCCGCTTATTACACGTTTGTCGCTCCTTTCCAGGGAAAACCTGTTCGTGTGCAGCGGGCTATTTCGCAGGCCCTGGATGTGGGAGTCCGCGCATTACCTATCCTTTCGCTGATCACATTTTTTATCGGATTGATTCTGGCGCTGCAAAGCGCCTACGAATTGCGAAAATTCGGAGCGATAAGTTTCGTGGCCAGCGCGGTGGCGATTTCAATGACGCGCGAACTGGGTCCTTTGATTACCGCCATCGTGGTTATCGGACGGTCGGGATCGGCGTTTGCGGCGGAAATCGGCACGATGAAAGTTACGGAAGAAATTGACGCGCTGGAAACCATGGCGGTCAATCCCATCCACTTTTTGGTGACGCCAAAGTTTCTGGCCATGATTGTCATGCTGCCCTGCCTGACCATTTGGGCGAACTTCATGGGGGTGTTGGGCGGCGCATTGTTTGGCGTAGCCCAGGCGGATTTCACTTTTGTTCGTTATATCCAGGCCTCGGTGGATGCACTTTTCCTGCGTGACATTGTCAGCGGTCTGGTGAAGAGTGTGATGTTTGGCGTGACCATAACCGCAGTGGGTTGTCACGAAGGACTGGCCACGGGAGCTGGTCCGGAACAAGTGGGTCGTTCCACCACCAGAGCGGTAGTGATGTCGATTTTTTTAGTTGTGGTGGTGGATTTAATATTTACCGCGCTGTTCTTTTTTGTGAGTGAGCATTAACCGGGAATTCTTTCATGATCGAAGAATTACAAGACGACGTTTCGCCGGAAGTAATGATTTCGCTGCGGGACCTGCGGGTAAGTTATGGGGAGCGCGAAATATTGCATGGGGTGAGTTTCGACGTGATGCGCGGCGAGACGATGGTGATTCTAGGCGGCTCGGGGTCAGGGAAGAGCACGCTGCTGCGAACATTGGTGGGACTGGAAAAGCCGAGCTCCGGGGAAGTGATTTTGCGGGGAAAAAATATCGCTACCGCTTCTGCCGAAGACATGGACGAGATTCGCAAGAAGCTGGGAATGTCATTTCAAGGGAGCGCGCTGTTCGGGTCCATGACGGTAGGTGAGAATGTGGCGCTGCCGTTGCGCGAGCACACCAAGCTGGAAGATTCGACGATAGAGATTATGCTGCGGTTGAAATTAGAGCAGGTAGGGTTGGCAGGATTCGAAGATTACAAGCCTTCCGAGCTGAGCGGAGGGATGAAGAAACGCGCGGCGGTGGCGCGAGCGTTGGCGATGGATCCGGAGATTTTATTTTTCGATGAGCCGTCAGCAGGCCTTGATCCCATCATAGCGGCGGGCATCGATCAGTTAATTCTGGAATTGAAGCGGGCATTCAAGATGACTATTATCGTGGTCACTCACGAGCTGGCCAGCGCCTTTCTGATTGCGGACCGCATGGTGCTGATCGACAAAGGAAATGTTGAGGCTATCGGGACCGTAGATGAAATGCGGAACAGCACGCAGCCGCGATTGCGACAGTTTCTGGATCGCGTGCCGGAACCGGAAGTAGCCCGGGAAATGGATTATTTGCAGATGTTGACCAAGCAGTCGGGCCATAGCCGGGGTGCCACAGCCAAGAGGAGTGCGTGATGGAGACAAGACGGGAACAAGCACTGGTGGGATTATTTGTAATTGTCGCGACGGTGGTTTTGGTCGCGACGGTGGTTGGTATCACCGGGGCTTTCGGGCGAACGGCGAAATCTTTTCATGCATACTTTCCGTTCGCGGGAGGCCTGGAAGTGGGTTCGACGGTGCGCTACGCGGGCGGGCCCAAAGTCGGGCGTGTAGAGAAGTTGCGCATCAATCCGCAAAACCCGGGGAACATAGAAATCACGCTGGCGGTGCAGACCGATTTACCGGTCAAGACGGATAGCCATGTGAGGATCATGAGCATGAGTCCCCTCGGTGATAACCATCTGGAGATCGTGCCGGGAAGTCCGCAGGCGGAGTTGGCGAAGGATGGCGCGACACTGCCGGCGGACCGGTATCTGGACTTGAACGCCATTACGGAACGGATCAATGATCTGGCTCCCGAGGCGCAACAGCTTTTGCACACCTTGAATGATCGCGCGACAGAATTGAAAGTGACCATTGCGCGGGTCAACGATCTTTTGAACGATGACAATCGGTCGAATCTATCGGGGACGTTGGCGCAAGCCCATCAGATGCTGGCGGAAAATCGTCCGGCGATAAAAGCTACGATTGGGCATATTAATGCGAGCAGCGAGAAGTTGGGACCGCTGCTTGAAGATTTGCGCAAGACCTCGGCGGAAGCCAACAAGACTTTGGACCACGTGGACGGCTTGATTGGAGAAAATCGGGCGGACGTTCGCCAGGCGGTGCTGGAACTGAGGAAGTCGTTGACCAATGTTACCGATTTGACCGGGCGAATTGATCAGACGCTGGACGTGAACTCCGAGAATATCGATGAGATGCTAGGAAACTTCCGGGACGCAAGCGAAAACCTGAAGGAGTTCACAAAGACGATCAGGAACAAGCCGTACACTTTGCTGCGAGCGAGCAGTCCTCGCGAGCACAGAACGGGTGAGCAGCAATGAAGATCAGAACTTTGGGTTCGAATGGCCGGCGCGCAAAAGGGAACCGTCGAAATATTTTTCGTTGGAACAATGTAAAACCGGCGTGTTGTGTGTTGGCACTGACGCTTGGAGGAGTGGCGGCCGGATGCGGTGGGGCGCATCCGATGCAATATTATCAATTGACGGTGCCGACAGAGAAACCGCACGCTGAGGCGAACGCGTCGGGCGTTTCTCTGGCGCTGGGGCCGCTGGTGGCGTCGCATCTCTATCGCGAAGACCGCATCGTTTATAGCGCTGGTGCGCAGCGAATGGGCACATACGAATATCAGCGTTGGACCGAACCTCCAGCGGAGATGATTGAGGAAGTGTTGCTGAGAGAGCTGCGGGCTTCGGGCCGGTACCGTGATGTTTCTTTGCTGCGCAGTAGCAGCCGTGCGGACTATGTCCTACACGGTAGATTGTACGATTTCAAAGAGGTTGCCGGCGAGCCTCTTCAGGCGCGGGTAACGGCGGAATTTGACTTGAAAGATGTGAAGTCCGGCGCGACAGTGTGGTCGCATTATTACAACCACGATGAAGCGGTGGGCGGCAAAGATGTATCGGCGATGGTTGCAGCGTTGGACCGAAACGTTCAAAGATGCGTTGAGGAGATCAAGGCGAGCCTTGATCAATACTTCTCAAGCCAGCCGGCCAGCAAATAGCTAAAACATAAGTCGCCGCTGCACAGATCGCTAGAATCACGAATCAGTGAACTTCCAATTGCAAATGCGCACTTAAGCGTGAGGGGCAGCAGGTTGCGCGCCGGAGATTGCTTTGGTTTGGGTGCGGCCGGGCACGAGGGTCTTCACAATTACGTACAGCACGGGAATGAAAATCAGGTTGAGCGTTGTGGCGGCCAGCATGCCACCGAACACGGTGGTGCCTACCGAGATGCGGCCGGCTCTTCCGGCGCCTTGAGCTAAAACCAGCGGAAGGACGCCCAAGATAAATGCCAACGAGGTCATCAGAATGGGACGGAGGCGTATGCGCGCGGCCTCGACGGCGGCGTCTACTATGGACATTCCTTGAGCGCGCAATTGCTCGGCAAATTCGACGATCAGAATAGCGTTTTTGCTGGCGAGACCGATCAGCATTACGAGACCGATCTGGCAATAGACGTCGTTCTGCAAACCACGCAGAGCTTGCAGGCCGATCGCGCCGAGCAGCGCGACAGGCACGGCCAGCAGCACGATGAATGGCAGGACGAAACTTTCGTATTGCGCGGCCAGCGTGAGATAGACGACCACAAGACCAAGCCCGAATAAAATTGTGGCTTTGCCGCCGGATTGCAATTCTTCCAGAGACAGGCCGCTCCATTCGAAAGTCATGCCATTGGGCAGGCTTTTTCTCGCCAAGGCTTCCATGTCCGCGATGCCATCGCCGGAACTGCGGCCTGGTGCGGCGGAGCCATCTATTTCAGCGGATCTGAACAGATTGTAATGGCTGATGACTTGCGGATTCGCGGTTTGCTCCACGGTGACAAGGTCATCGAGCGGAATCGTTTTTCCAGTGTCAGAACGCACGTAATACTGGTCGATGTCTTTAGCTTTGGAGCGGAAACGGCCGTCGGCTTGAATGTAAACGCGGTAAGAGCGATTGTTGAAATCGAAGTCATTTATATACACCGAGCCCATGTACACCTGAAGCGCATCGGTAATTTGATTAAGGGGAACCTGGAGGCTTTTGGCTTTTTCGCGATCGAGACGAACGAGGTATTGCGGGTCGTTGGCGGTGAAGCTGGTGAATAGGCCGGCCAATGTTTTGCTGCTGTTGCCTTCCCCGACCAGTTTATTAGCGGCATCAGCGATGCCTTGGAGAGAATTGCGGCCCAGATCTTCGAGCTCAAATTGAAAGCCGCCAAATTGTCCCAAGCCTTGCACCGCTGGCGGATTGAAGGGAATTACCAATGCTCCGGGAATGCCAAACAATTGGGGACGAAGACGCTCAATAATGGCGGCAGAAGAGTGCTCGTCCCCTTTGCGTTCCGAAAACGGCTTGAGGCTGGCGAAAACGATGCCGCGATTTGGAGCGCTGCCTGAGAAACTGAAACCGGTGATGGAAAATATGCTGTCGACTTCGTGAACCCCGGCCAGCACCTTTTCGACCTGCGCGCAGATATTTTTCGTGTAGTCCACCGACGCGCCTTGCGGAGACTGGACGATCATAATGATGTAGCCCTGATCGTCCTC
>Ga0182024_10019392_pt1 | contig 12545 bp, 14 predicted proteins | sample P32metaG_FD_120480 | JGI IMG/M metagenome (GOLD analysis project Ga0182024, IMG submission 120480) | Permafrost microbial communities from Stordalen Mire, Sweden - P3-2 metaG (Illumina Assembly) | ecosystem: Environmental > Terrestrial > Soil > Wetlands > Permafrost | place: Sweden: Stordalen... | reverse complement strand
TAATGGGAAAAATCCCTGATTGGGTTTCGGTTTCGCCGCGGAGGTGGCGGAAACCAGCACCACCGAATCACCCCAGCGGACAACCACGGATCCGCCCGCCTGCTTGGCGAGCTTACCGGTCTCGATCGTCAGTTTACGGCCGTCGAGATCGACCTCAAATTTGTGTACTTTCATCTATGTCATTGCCAGCGTAACGTTCACTGGGCTTCCTTTATCTTGCCGAAGTATCGGCCGAATCTTACTTGTTTCCCGACGAGTGAGGAGTTGACAGGATTGAATCCGGCGGCCACCCGTGAAGGGCCAACCGCACAGGCCTGTAAATCGCAGCCCGGAATGGACCGCGAAGGCGAGTGTAAAAACCACTGCTTCGAGCAGGACCCGATAAAACTAGTGGCGGATCGAAAGTTTCTGAAGGACACTCTTGTAACGCTCCGGACTATTGATCTTGAGGTAAGTCAACAGTCTCCGGCGCTTTGCCACGAGGCTCAACAGGCCCCGGCGCGAAGAATGATCCTTTTGATGAGTTTTGAAATGCTGAGTGAGTTGAACGATGCGGTCTGTCAACAGCGCGATCTGCACTTCCGGCGACCCGGTATCGGATTTATGGTTTTGATTCCGGGCAACAATCTGCCGCTTTGCTTCTGCCACCAATGCCATCTAAGGGTTGATGCTCCTTGTCTTCTCTTTTCTCGTTTTGTATCAACGCCAGTGTATCACACTTCACGGAATCAACCGGTCTGGTTTGACCCTGGTTTGACTTTGCGGGTGTCGACGTTTGAGTTCACCCCGCTTTCGGCCAGCCAGGATTCGAGCGCGGGGTCGTTGAAGTCCCTGATCAGGAGCGAAATGCCGTTCAAATCGTCGTGGGTGGTCCCGACGCCAACCACGCGCATACCCGCCGCGAGGCCCGATTTGACGCCAGTGTGGGAATCCTCAAACACGACGCAGTCCTCCGGAGGAAGCTGGAGGGCCTCCGCCACGCGCAGATAAATCTCGGGATGAGGCTTCGGGTTGGTGACCTGGTGACCGTCCATGATGACCCGGAAGAGGGGTCTGAGCCCGGTGTCGTCGAGAACAAAATCGACATTGGCCGCCTCGGCGTTGGTGGCCACCGCGAGTTCCAGATTCCGATAGCGCGCCAGAAATTCCCGAATTCCGGGCACGAGCGATTCCTCCGTCCGCGGCTTCATCAATTCGCGGTAGAGGAACTCCTTGGCGGCGCCGTGCGCGAAGACTTCGAGGTCGTTGAGGTGATCGCCCAAAAAGTCGCGAATAATCTCGTCGTTCCGTTTTCCGTACATCCGCTGCTGCATGGATTCCGTCATTTCGACGCCGTGACGCCTGGTGTATTCCGCCCATGCGATGCGGTGCCACGGATTGGAGTCGATGATAACTCCGTCCATGTCGAAGATAAGTGCGCGGAGCGTCATGTGTTACTCGAGATCCGCAGACAGTAACTCGCTGTCGATCCAAGAGAGATAGTTAGTCGAACCTTCTATCACCGGCAACGCCAGAATCTCGGGCACTTCATACGAGTGAGTGGATTCGAGAGCGGCACGCAATCGTGCAAACAGCGGCCGGGATGTCTTGATTACGAGCAGCCATTCGGCTGCATCCGCGACCGCGCCCTGCCAGCGGTAGAAGCTGCGAACCGGCGTAATTACGGTGACGCACGCGGCCAATCTTTGATCGACAAGACTGCGCGCCAGCCGCTCGGCTTCCTCGGCGGATGCGCAGGTATTCAATACGACGATTTTGTCAGTCATGGATGTGGAACATCGGCTGCAATCAGTGTTACTATTGTCTCTCCTGGACTGCGATGAAGATATCAATTGCCAAATCGGCCTATGCATTAATCGTGTTATGCGGGATCGTTTACGCGTTCGTCGCGCTGCGCGGTCCCAACGGAATTCCGGGGTTGCTCGATAAGCGCCGCCAGGTGCATGAGTACGAGATCGGCAATGAGCAGCTGCATCGCGAGATCGAGCAGAAACAGGAACGAATACTGCGCCTCCAGAACGACCCTCAGGAGCAGGAGATCGAAATTCGCCAGCGCCTGAAGTTTTCCGCGCCCGGCGAGAAGATCTACATCATCGACGACAAGAAGAAATAGTCGCGCCGGAGAGATCCCGCCACGCGGCCGGAGATCGTTCCGAGCCATGCTATAAGAAGAAGGTACGTCCTCCCAGCCCGCCACCCTAGCTCAGTTGGTAGAGCGGCTGATTCGTAATCAGCAGGTCGCCGGTTCGATCCCGGCGGGTGGCTCCAGATTTTTCAAGCGGTTAGCAATCACTCCCCGGCAAACTCGGATTCAATTGGATTCAATTCGCAGGCTGTCCTGAATCTGCGGGCGCTTTCTTCAGCAGATGGTCGAGCGATTCGACCGCCCCGCGCACACTCTCCGGCACGGACTTGATGTAGTGTTCCAGCGTGGTCTTCGACGAGCTGTGGCGCAGATGCGCCTGCACGTCCTTTACCGTCGTGAGTTGCGCCATGTAGGTGGAGCAGGTGCGCCTGAGCATCTGGTGCGTGACGCCTTTAATCTGCGCCTTCTTGCCCGCCTCCTTGAGCACGCGGAACAGAAAATTGTTCGTGTTGATGGCAGTTCCTCGTGTGGATGGAAAGATGAAGGTGTCGGGGCGGACGTTCTCACCGGTTGAGCGCCAGAATTCGAGCTCCTTTTCGATTGAGACTGGCAGCCACACCGCCGCGTCGCTGCCCTCAGTCTTCGTTTCCACCTCAATGCCATCGACAATCGCTGTGTCGATGCGCAGGCTGTTGCCTTGCTTGTCGTTCCAACGCAAGGCAAACATTTCGCCGGGACGCAGGCCCAGTACGAGGAACATTCGCACGATGAGCCGGTCGCGGTCGCCCAGATGAAAGAGCACCTGCGGAATCTGTTCAGGCGTTAGGGGCAGGTTCGCGGCTTTCTTGCCGGAGCGCGGCACGACGAGTTTCGCCGCTGGATTCTTCGGCAGGAATTCCAATTCGACAGCCTCACCGAGTATCGAGTTGAGATAAACCCGCGTTTTCGCGAGCACGCTCTTGGAGAAATTCGGCGCGAGCTCGTTCAGGTAGGTTTGCAGCGTGAATTTATCGAGATCCACGATCAGGAAATCGCCGAAGCGTCTGAGCAGGTAGTTCTCAATGAAGCGCTTCGTCTTGGGCCGCGAGGTTATCTTCCACTGCTCTTCTTTCTGCGGAAGAAAGCGGTTTTCGTAAAACCACCTAAGCGTCACGTTTACCGGCGGGGGAGCGACATTGCGCGTCTCGCGCGCGATCAGATCGCGCAGTTTCTGTTTGGCCTGGCCTTTGTCCATCTCGGCCTTGAGGCCAAGCAGAACATTGCGGAAGCGCCGCTTCTCGGAGCCGTCCGCCTGCTTCTCGTAAACGTAGAAGTGCCCGCGCCATTTCTTGGCGCGCTTCCCGATGATTACGAGGCTGCCTTCCTGATACCGGTCGCGGCCCATATGCTTTCCGAGCGACAGGATCGATTTTATCGCGGCGGCATCACTTAGTGTCATCGTGCTTCGCATGGCTTCGAATGAAGCCCTCGACGTCTGACCGTCGAAATCGGGTCATGTCACCGAATCTGATGCAGGGTAGCAAAGGCCGCTTCCTGGTCGTATGATCGTAAACCCACGCGCGACTTACGCCAAACCAACGGGCGATGTCCTCAATGGTCAACAGGCGATCAGACGATTCGTGAATGGACGGATTCGCGTGGTCCGATGCGTCCGTTGAATGAGACTGTGCCAGCGATGTTGAGCTCATAATCTCGGTCCCTCGTGAAACACCCAGCGGCAAAATCCGTGCGCCTCAAACCAGTACGGCGTGGGCAGCGGTGATCGTGACAGTCAACTGAGGCTTGGTTGCGAGCCGGCTTTCTCCCCACCAGGGTGCGGAGTGGGCTTTCAGATCTTCGTCTCGATATTGCAGGATGTTTCAGAGTTCCGGTGCAGACAACCAGGAATTCAGAATGTTTCAGTTTCTTGCCAATAGTTCTCGCCGCCGTTTCCGCAGCGAAGGCAATATCAGCAGCAAAGACGGGTAGTGGAACATAAAGGGTTGTTGTACAGATTTCTGGGTTGTTTCGATGATTTGCTGTCGTCTCAGGCCGTTCCACGTTAAACGCGGACGGCGTGTCGTTGAACAATCGTTGAACGTCTCGTGTCACGCACTCGACGCGTTCCGGCGTACTGTTTAGGAGGCCGAGAATGGCAAAACGGAAGGTCCGAATCCGAGCAGCGCGGCTGGAACCCGAGTTAGACAGACGAATCGAAGTCGCAACCAAACAGGGCGGATTTTCAAATCCCAGCGCTTTCATTCGGGCCGCGATTGAAGGAGAACTCGCCGGCCGCGAGAGCGGAGTTGATGCAGCAGAGGAACGGATCGCGGCGAGCCTCGATCGCGTAGTGCGCGAAATTCGCGGCGTTAGGCTCGGGCAGCAGGCGTTGTTCGCATTTGTGGACTCGCTCGTGAAAACACTTCTGACTTGCCTGGCTGAACCGCCGACGGATGTATATGAACAGGCAGTTGCACGTGGCAAGCTGCGTTATGACCGGTTTCTGAAGAGCGTCGGCACCGCAATGGTGGGAGATTCCGGTGCGGCCATGGCTGAGCTCTTGAAGCGTGGTGAACAGGATTGACAGGGTATGAGGTCCGAATCCGCGCCCCTCAGGGGAAAATCACGCTGATCTCCGTCGTGCGGGACTGCGGGTGCGATTCACCGTGAAGGCTAGACTTTGCGAAACCTATCGATAATCAGAGGAAGCAGACCGAAAAAAAGCACGAGGAGAATTATCACTCCACCAATCGCGCGTATGGCGCGGTCGTACCATGCCTTCGGATCGTCTGGTCCGGGCCAAACCCCGCTTCTGATTAAATCGAACAGTAAAAACACGCCTTTCACCCGGTTCGCCGCAATCTGCATTTCTAATGGAGCGAAGGGCGAAACTCCCGATTGGCGGCCCATCGGGCCACTGGTGCTTTTTCTCTTCGCGGAACCCACGGGGTTGGTTTGCCTCTCTTCAGATTGTAATTGGAACAAGGTCCCCGCACCACAGTCTCACTATCCTGCGGTCCAGACAATTCGATAGACTTCGGAGATGGGCGAAGCCGCGAACGGATTGGAACCACAGAACCGCCCGATCACAGCGAAAGAGCGCGAGTTGATCGAGTGGTTGCTGCGACACGGCAATCCTGGCGCAGAGCAATTCTTGTCGCAGATCGCCGGGCTCACCGTTGCTTGGAAGTGCATATGCGGGTGCCCCACCGTAAACTTCGAATTAGAAGGCGAGCGGGCTCCGCACGACTCCGAGCATATTCTTGCAGATTTTCTGGCGACTGCTGGCGAGGAGGCCGTCGGGGTCATTCTCTTCCAAAAAGGGGGCCGTCTCAGTTCACTGGAAGTCTACTCGCTGGCAGGCACAGACGAACCTTTCGGGCTGCCGGAAATAGAGACGATCCATGCCTACGAAAGAAGTGGCTGACGGTCGCACGGCGGCAACACTCCTCGGAGTGATTAGCAATCAAAACGGGATTTTGGCGATGAGATTGTTCCAGTCGCTTGCTCTGTCGTCTGCCCAAATCAGAATCAACGCCTCGACCACTTCGCGGATCGGCGCGCTCTGCGGAATTACGAGTAGCACTCCTGGACTTGTGCCGCCCGACGCAACGAACGAGGAAAGCGTTTTCGGCATCGTTCGCTTGTCGTGGCTTACGAGAATTCGGGACTGAGTCGCCGCAAGGCGCAAAACCGCTTCGTCGTCGAGGCCGTCCAGTCGGGCGGCCTGAGCCGTTTGAAAATCGATACGCGACTGGCGCCGCAGGGTAGCGTCGACGATGATCCTCTTCAGGTCATTGTCCGCCTGGAAACGAATGCTCAATGTTTAGCAAGATCCTGTGTCGAGATCTCGTGGCGGGCGCGCTCAAGACGGGCGTACAGTTCGGGGTGGCTTTCGTTCAAAGGCGGGACAGCGCGCTGGACCTCTTCTTCCCCTTCGCGGATGTTGGAATCGACGTCTTGTTCATGAGCAAGATAGAAGGCAATCGCCCCGTACACCTGCTCCAGGGTGAGAGAAGAGAAGTTCTGGCGAACGGTTTCCGGCGAGTCTCCGGCTTTGAAGGAATACACGATGGAGTCCAGGGAGACACGCGTGCCAGCGACGTAGAATCCGCCGTTGCGCTGTTCGATGTATTCGCTTCGCTCCATGTCTTCAGTATAGAATTTTCTGGCAAGAGGCGCTCTTGCCTCGCGGATGGTGATTGCGCGTAAGTTCGGCGCATATTGCGTAGAAGTCCGCGCAGCATTCCGCGAACGCAGTTCGATCCCGGTACGCGGCACGATATTCGCTTAGTATGGATGTCGTTTCCCGGGGCCTTTTTCCACTGGCCAGTCGTTAGTATCAAACCAGCGAATACTACGAAACTCGGCCTTGTCATGTAAAGCTTTGTCGAGCTGAATTGCAAACGCGGTATGAGCAACCTCATTTCCGGAGATTCGAAGGAGCCACTGGTCAGCCGACTCATGGACGACACTGAATCGGACCGTATGGCCGCTCTCGCTGCCAACTTTGCCCCAACGAAGGCGGAATGAAGCCTCGTTGAACCAGCAGCGGAACTGAAAGCACTCGCTACCCGAAAGCCTTCCCATCGACTCTGCGATTTCGTCGATTATCCTCCGCAGAGACGCGCGTTTGGAAAGAGCTCCGGGAGAAGCCGAGTATTCAAAACGGGCCCAATCGCGCGCTATTTGGGAATGGCCAGCAGGAGCCTGTCGATCACATTGTGAAGAATTCCCGAGTTCGGCTAACCGAATCAGTACATGTGGATCATCTCCGCCGTAGCGCACGGCCCCACAGCAGGAGGCCCAGACACTGCGGATCGCAGCGCTCGTTTCATCTTCAGTGGTCGGCTGACGGGCGAAGAAGCAATGCCCATCTCCATCGTGCGACATCAGGCCCGCTGCTTCCGATTCAGGAGCTCCGCAAGAAATGCATTTGCCGTTTTCGATGTAGAAAGGACCCGCGCTATTCCTCCCGTGTCGATCGCGCACTTCAGCCATCGCTTTTCATGTTAGCGAAGGCAAAGCCCGATTCGTGATTCCCAAGCTAAAACTCGGATTCAGAATCGGATTCAATACCGGCCAGTCAGGCCGAATCCGCCGCAGTTGCAGCCATCGCGCCGAACGCAGAATCAACCACATCCCTCCAGACCCGGAATTTCGTAATCAGCAGGTCGCCGGTTCGATCCCGGCGGGTGGCTCCAAACAACCGAGCAGCGATTTTCAGATACTGACAAGCCCCAAGAGGGTTTGACCGATTCTTACGCTACCGGCAGTTACTTGGACAGCCTCTTCAGCGGGTCATAAGATACCCAATTATAGTGATATTGGTGTATGATATGACTCAGTATGCCTCGAAGCACTCCGTCGATTCTTCCCCGGTTGGCGCGCCTGCTGGCAGGTGTTGGCGAGAACATTAAGAAAGCTCGACTCCGTCGCTCGTATTCATCTGAGACAATCGCTCAGCGCGCGGGAATCACGCGCAAGACGCTGTATCGGGTAGAACGCGGAGATCCAGCTGTCGCCTTGGGCATCTACGCGAGGGTGCTGCAAACGTTGAGACTCGAGAGCGACCTTGGCTCAATCGCAGCGGATGACGCCTTGGGCCGTAAACTTCAGGACGCAAACCTCGAGCCGAGATCGCGGGCGCCCAAACGGCCCATGCCGCTTGCGATTCGGCCGAATGCCACCAAGCAATCCGGGGATCTGCCATGACAACCCGCCGGCTGGACGCGGTGGCTGTCTATGCCGACCTCGAGCATTTCGATGAACCATTACAAATGGGATCGCTGCGTTGCCGGACGAGCCGGACTGGAGACATCTTCTCGTTCGACTACAGCCCTGCATGGCTGCAGAAGCCCGAGGCCTTCACGCTCGACCCGGATCTGGCTTTAGTCAGTGGGCCTCAATATCCTGCGACGGGCCGCGCGAACTTTGGTATCTTCCTCGATTCGTCTCCCGATCGATGGGGGCGAGTCCTCATGCAGAGACGCGAAAACATGCGTGCGCGCCGCGAGGGAGGCAGGGCACGGTCGCTGACGGAGTGGGACTTCCTGCTCGGAGTACATGATGAGACTCGATTAGGTGCGCTTCGTTTTCAAGATCCGGATACCGGGCTATTCGTCGACAGCGATAACGCACTCGCAGCGCCGCCCATTACCTCGCTTCGCGAACTTCAGGCGGCAAGTCTTCAATTTGAGGAACATGCAGACGAAGAGGAGCACCCGGACTATGAACGTTGGCTTACGCAACTGTTAGCTCCGGGGACATCCCTCGGCGGTGCGCGTCCGAAGGCGTCTGTCCGCGATGAGGAGGGAATACTCTGTCTCGCCAAGTTTCCCAGCGGGCAGGACAGGCGCGACGTTGGGGCGTGGGAGGTCCTCGCGCACCGGCTCGCGGCAAAGGCCGGAATCAGGGTCCCCCAAACTCGCGCGTTGCGCATTCCGGACAGTGCTTACACGACCTTCGTCGCAAGGCGATTCGATCGCACTCCAAAAGGCCGCCGATTGGCTTTCGTATCGGCGATGACGCTCACGCAGCGGATCGACGGCGAAGCTGGAGCAAGTTATCTCGAACTGGTCGATCTGCTCCAGTCCCAGGGTTCGAACACCCACGACGATTGCGTCGAACTATTCCGGCGCGTAGTTTTCAGCATCCTGATCCACAACACAGACGATCACTTGCGAAATCACGGATTTCTTATCGGCGAGCAGGGCATCTCGCTGTCGCCCGCCTACGATCTCAATCCGTCGAATGACCGAAACGAGCTCTCGCTTGCAATCAATGAGGTCGATACTACCTGCGATGTGTCAATCGCGTTGGAGGCGCGCGCCGACTACGGTCTGTCGAATATCGAAGCAGACGACATACTTGCGCGGTCCGTCTCGGCAGTTGCGTCGTGGAGAAGTGAGGCGACACGGCTTCGTATTCCGAAAGCCGAGCAGGATGTCATGGCGGGAGCGTTCGGACAGTGAGGCGGCGAATGGCCCGGAATCCCAACCCTCACCGGCATTTCTCAACCACCACGAACGTGATGTCGTCGGTCTGCGCGGTGCCTTCGGTGAACTCATCGATCGCCCTCAGCAGCTTCAGCTCCAGCGCGTGACTTCCCAAAGGCCCCTCCTGCCGAATGAGGTTCAGCAGCCTTTTGTCACCGAACATTTTCTCCCTTTTGTTTTGCGCATCCGTCAGGCCGTCGGAATTCACCACCAGAATGTCTCCGTTGCGTAGTTGGAGAGGCCGGGATCGATAAGAGGCGAAAGCGAACATCCCCAGCAGGTATTGGTCGGATTCGAGCCGTTCCACCTTTCCCGTGACTGCCCGGAACACCCAAGCCGGATTGTGCCCGGCGCTGATGAATTGCCCCGCGCCACTGGGGCCCAGCAGGAAGAGAAAGACCGTAACGAACTGGGAGGGAAGCGATTTCTCGCAGAGAAGCCGGTTAACCCGGTTCAGCGCCTCCGCCGGCTCGGTCCCCGCGCGAAATTCCATGCTAAGTGCCCCCAGCACCATCGAACTCAACAGGGCCGCCGGCATTCCCTTGCCGGAGACATCCGCCAGAACTCCTACCCATTCCCCGGAGTTCAGTTGGAGGAAATCGTAGAAATCCCCTCCCACATATCGCGTCGGACTATTAAACGCATGGAGGCGAAACTCGGCGAACCGGGGCAGGCAACGGGGGAGAAGGCTTTCCTGAGTTTCCTGCGCCAGCGCCAATTCCTGCTCGTGCTTCTTTTTCTCTGCCAGCGTTTTGAGGCGAATCACCTCACGGCTCGCCTCCAGCTGCCGTATCGTCTCCTCCAGCGCTTTGCTGTGGTTCCTGGTTTCCACTTGCAGCAGTCGCACTTCCAGAATGTTGTGCACGCGCGCCCGCAGCTCGGCCATATCAAACGGCTTGCCGACAAAATCCTTCGCGCCGGCTTCCAGCGCACGCAGTTTCTGATCCGGCTGCGCAGTGATCACCAGCACCGGAAGATAACCGTCTCCTTCGACTTCCTTCAGCCCTTCCATCACCTGGAATCCGTCCATGCCCGGCATCTGGAGATCGAGCAGGATCAGGCTGTAGCGGTTCCGGCGGTAAAGTTCGCAAACCGCGCCGGGATCGGTCGTCGACTCGACGGAAGTATACCCGGCAACACGAAGCATGCCCTTCAGCAGGAGGATATTGGCGTCTCTGTCGTCGACAACCAGAATCCTTGCGTTCAGAATGTCGGTTGAACTAACCATCGCTTATTTGGCCTGGGCTTGTTTCGCAAATTCCAAAGCCGCGTCCAGCGTGCTCATAAACTCATCCACCTTGATTGGCTTGGTCAGATACAGAAAAAATCCCGCGAGCAAGCCCCTCTCGATATCGCGCGGCATTGCATTCGCGCTCAGGGCCACCACCGGAATGTGCGACGTTACGGGGTCCTCGCGAAGAATTTTCAGGGCTTCGATGCCGCTGATGCCGGGCAGATTGATGTCCATCAGGATCACCTCGGGATGCCTGGTGCGCGCCAGTTGAATGCCCAAGCTTCCGTCTTTCGCGCTCAACAAGCGCATATCCGGGCGGCGCGCGATGAGTCTCTCCACCAGCTTCAGGTTGGCAGGATTGTCCTCTACATAGAGGAGTGTCCGCAGGGGCGCGCCGTTCGGCACCCGCGCTTGTGGAATTGCCGAATCCCCGGCGTGGTCGACGATCAGGCGGGGCACAACCGCCGTGTTCAGATCGAACCAGAACACGCTTCCCGAGCCGACAGTGCTTTCCACACCGATCTCGCCGCCCATCATTTCAACCAACCGCTTGCTCATCACCAGACCGATGCCCGTCCCTTCCTCCGCGCTCGTCTCTCGTCCGAGACGATTGAACGACTGAAAAAGCTGCGCCAGCATCTCCGGCGCCAGGCCCGCACCGGTGTCCCTGACACTGACGCGTATCCGTTCGGGGGCGCCGCTTTCCGAGTGGAACAACTCCCAATCCACCGTGACCGTTCCATTTACCCGGTTGTATTTGATCGCGTTGGAAAGCAGGTTGATGATCACCTGCTTCAGCCGCGTCCGATCGGCATCCACAAAGCAGGGGATGTCGAACTGCGGAAACGTCATTCCGATGCCGCGCTTTTGCCCCTGGGGCTCGATCATGGCCTGGCACTCCAACATCACCTCCGCGAGCGATGTCGGTTCCAGCGACAGCGCCAGCTTTCCGGACTCGATCTGCGCCAGATCCAGAATTTCATTGATCAGCTCCAGGAGATACCATCCGGCGTGGAGAATTGGGTCGATACTGGCGACTTGGGAGGGCGTCGGCGGCGGCGTATCCGAAATCATGAGCTGCGCGAAACCGAGGATCGCGTTGAGCGGAGAGCGAAGCTCATGGCTCATGCTCGAAAGAAAATCCGACTTCGCGAGGTTGGCTTTCTCCGCCGCGGCTTTCGCTCGCTCCAACTCGACGTTATCTTCCTGCTGCCTCTGCTCAAAGCGTTTACGTTCCGTGACGTCGCGCGCCGCGGCAAATACGCCCTGAAGTTTTCTGTCGCGGTCGTGGAAAGTGGTCGCGTTGTAGGACACCACGGTTTCCTTGCCGTCTCTCGCCCGCGCGGTCAGCTCGTAGTCGGTGACCTTGCTTCCGCTCAGCACTTGCTTGATGGCTGCCTCGGCCCGGTCCGGATCGGTGAAGTAGTTCTTGAACGGCGCGCCGATCAGCTCATCGCGCGTACAACCCGTAAGCGCCTCCATCTGCTTGTTGACGTCGGTGATGATGCCGGCCGGATCGGTGGTCATCAGCGCGTCGATGTTGGATTCGATCAGCGAACGCGTGTAAAACTGCTGATCGCGCAGGCGCTGATCGAGCTGCTTCTGCTCGGCTTCTATCTGTTTGCGCGCGGTATTGTCGGTGCCGATCAACAAATAGCCGATGATTCCGCCGACATCGTCGCGCAGCGCCGTAACCGAAACCACCGCTGGAAAGCGGCTGCCGTCCTTACGGATATAAGTCAGCTCATAGATATCTTCGATGCCGCGCGAGGCCTTGAAAACCAGAGCTTCGAAGCCCGGCGTAATCGGGGTTGCCAGCTCGAGGCTCAATGCTTTGGCGCGCGCGATCACTTCCTGCGGATCGGAAATATCGGCGGGAGTGATCCTGTCGACCACCTCGATGGCCGCGTAGCCCAGCATCCGCTCGGCGCCGACATTAAATACCTGGATGACGCCTTTCTCGTCGGTGGCGATGCTCGAGAAATTTTCGCTGTTAAAAATCGCGGCCTGCAGCGCACCTGCCTTCAGCAGCTCCTCTTCCGCCTGTTTGCGCGCGGTATTATCGGTGCCGATCAGCAGATAGCCGATGATTCCGCCCAAGTCGTCGCGCAGCGCCGTAACCGATACGACCGCCGGGAAACGGCTGCCATCTTTACGTATGTAAGTCAGCTCGTAAATGTCTTCGATGCCGCGTGAGGCCTTGAAGACCAGTGCCTCGAAGCCTGGCGTAATCGGGGTTGCCAGCTCC
>Ga0182024_10019391_pt1 | contig 12546 bp, 9 predicted proteins | sample P32metaG_FD_120480 | JGI IMG/M metagenome (GOLD analysis project Ga0182024, IMG submission 120480) | Permafrost microbial communities from Stordalen Mire, Sweden - P3-2 metaG (Illumina Assembly) | ecosystem: Environmental > Terrestrial > Soil > Wetlands > Permafrost | place: Sweden: Stordalen... | reverse complement strand
GGGAACCGATCGAAATGCTCCCATCGGGAACCTCAGGCGGCGGCGGCGGGGGGTTCGGCGGCGGTGGCTCGAGTGGCGGCGGCGGGGGGTCGTCAGGTGGCGGAGGGTCATCCGGCGGAGGGGGCGGCAGCGGCAGCCACATCGTTCTCCGCGACACCGTGGCGGGCGGCGTGGCTCGACCCAAGGGCGTTTATCAATCCATCGGCCAGCTTCGCATCCACGGGACGACGGCCCTTTCAACATCGAACCACTCCGCCGCTGGGATAAGTTCCATCGGGCACCTCCAGCCCGCTCTTGTCCGCCAGCAATGACGTGGTTATCGGGGTCATGCGCCCCACGGTGAAGAAGCCGACAGACCCGGAGGCGTTGGTGGACCTGTTGACGACGGCCATCGCGCTGCACGAAGCCGGAGACTTCCGCCCGGCGGCGGCGCTCTATGCCCAGTTGCTGCGGTCCGAGCCGAACCATGCAACCGCTCTGCACCTCCTGGGCGTCCTGAACCACCAGCAGGGGGACCACGTCAGAGCCCTGGAGCTGATCGATCGGGCGGTGCGCCTGCAACCTGATGCGGCGGAGATGCATGCCAATCTTGCAGAAGTCCACCGCGCGTCGGGTCGTTTTGAGGAGGCGATTTCCTGCTGCCGGGCCGCGCTGAGGCTTGCGCCGGCCTTGGCCGAGGCGAGAAACAATCTGGGTCTGGCCTTGCAGGCAAACGGAGAATTGGACGCTGCCGCCGAAGAACTGCGCCGGCTGGTGGAACTTGACCCGCACTCTGCCACGGCACACAACAACCTTGGAATGGTGCTGCGCGAACAGGGTTGTCTCAATGAAGCCGAAGCGGAATTTGCAGCCGCCCTTCGATGCGATCCGCGGTTGGCAGCCGCCCAGTGCAATCTCGGCCAGTTGCTGCTGGACCGCGGGCGGAACTCCGAAGGACTTGCTCGATGCGAGGAGGCTGCCCGGCTGAATCCGGGCCATGCCGCGTCGCGGCATGCGCTCGGCAATGCCCTTCGAGCTGCCGGCCGCGACGTGGACGCCCTGAAAGAGTACGAGGCCGCGGCGCGCCTGGACCCGAAGCTGGCCGAGCCCCTCGCCCAGGCCGGCCTGATCCTTCAGGCCCAGGGAAAGTTCGACACGGCCCTGTGGTGGCTGGAACGTGCCGCCCGGCTGGATTCGGGCAATCCGGTGGCGTGGCAGCGGCTGGCGGAATTGCATGAGAGGCGCGATGACTTTCCCCGCGCTTCCGCGGCGTGGGGACGGGCCGTAGCGCTGGCGCCACGGCAGGCGGACCTTCGCGTCGGCTGGGGATGGGCAATGCAGGAGCAGGGCCGGCTGAACGACGCCGCCGAACAGTTCCGCTCCGCCCTGGAAATTGATCCGCGGTGGGCCCCGGCCCATCTCAATCTCGGGGGGCTGCACGAGGAGCTTGGGGAGATGTCTGCCGCGGAGGCCGAGTACCGCCAGGCAATTGCCGCCGATCCGCGGTTTGCAATTCCCCACGGCCGGCTGGCAACCCTTCTGCGTGGAAGGCTTTCGGAGCAGGACCTGGCCGCACTCACTCATTGCCTCGGCAACCCTGAGCTCCCCGACGAGCCGCGCTGCCAGCTCCTGTTCGCCCTGTCGCAGGTGCTCGACGCCCGACGGGAATACGAGGCCGCCGCGGCAAATTCCCGCTCGGCGAATGCGCTGCGGCAGGCCTGTTCCATCCGGCAATTCCGGGAGTACTCGTGCGTCGAGCACAGCCGGCTGATCGATCGCCTGATTGGCGGCTTTACGTCCGAACTGTTCCGTCGCTTGCAGGGCGCCGGCTCGTCGACGGCGCGGCCGGTCTTCGTGTTCGGGCTGCCGCGATCGGGCACGACGCTGGTTGAGCAGATCCTGTCGAACCACTCTGCGGTCTTCGGCGCTGGCGAGCTGCGCTTCGCCCGAAACTATTTTGCCCGGTTGACCCCCACGTCCACGCTTTCCGCGGAACGCCTGCCCTTTCTCGCATCCCTCACCCCTGAATCGGTTCAGCGAGCGGCAAATCGGCATCTCACTGACCTGGATTCGCTGGATGGCGGCAAGTCGGCTCGAATTGTGGACAAGATGCCGGACAACTACCTCTACCTTGGACTGCTCGCGGTCCTGTTCCCGAAAGCAGCGTTCATTCATTGCCGCCGCGATATGCGGGACTGCGCGCTGTCGTGCTGGATGACGGATTTTCGAAGCATCACCTGGGCCAGTGATGCGGCGAACATCGGGTCTCGCTTCAGAGACTACCGCAGGCTCATGCAGCACTGGGAATCCGTGCTCCCGGCGACCATCCATCACGTGGACTACGAGCAGACCACCGTTGATCTGGACTCGGTGGCGCGGCACCTGGTGGCTGCATGCGGACTCGAATGGGAGCCGCGGTGCCTCGAATTCCACCGCAACGTCCGGCCCGTCCGGACGGCCAGCCTCACGCAGGTCCGCATGCCGATTTACACCAGTTCCGTCAACCGGTGGAAGAACTATGAGCACCTGCTGCCGGAACTGCTCCGCGAGTTGCCGGAGCTCTGATATCCTACTACGGTCTTCGCGGTATCGAGAGTCGATTGGCAGAGCAGGGAGTGAACTTGGATCGCCGGCCCAAACCCCGGCAAGCGAAATCCGATGACCATCAATGAGACGATCGAGCAGCAGGCGAGATCCTTGGCCGCGGACAACCGGAATTCCGAGCCATCGATCGTCGTTTAGGCCTTCGGATCCGCCGCCCTGAGGCCGGCTTTGTCCAGCCGGCTCAGCAGGGTTCTTTTCTTCGCGTGGCGATCGCGGAACTGCGCGAGTTCCGCGGAGAAATGGGCTTGGCCAGCCGATCGTGCGGCGAGGTCTTTCAGGTCCCGGAGCAGTGCGACGGCCGAGTCATAGCGGGCGGGCTTGGCGACGATGAAGAATTCGACCTGTCGCCAGAGGTCGAGTTCGCGGCCCGCGAGCCCATTGAGATGCTCTTCCCGGGCGGCCGCCTCCTCGCGGGCACGGCGGGCCGCAGCCCGAGCCTTGCGGTCGGCTTCAGCGCGGAGGCGCTCCGTCTCGATGGCATCGGCGGCGGAGAATAGCTCGGCGACGGTCCGGCCGCCTTCGGCGGTCTGTGGCGCGGGAATCGGCCGGCTTTGCCGGAAGCGCTCCAGGAGGTCGCGCCGGGCGCCGAGCCCGTCGCTCTCGGCCAGGCGCAGCAGCAGACGGTTTTTCTCCGCCCCGGGAAGAGCATCAATGAAATCGCCCAATTCTTCCTGGCCGGGCCCTGTCGTGACTTTGCCCGCACTGCGCTGGGCGGCCGCGGCGATCAGATTCCGGTCGACGCGCAGAAATTCGGCCAGCGCAGTGAGCGGCGCCGACAGTTCCCCAAGGCCTGACGGCACAGGAGGCTCAGCGTCGGTGTCTTCAATGTCCCCCGACCGCGCCACGGCAAGCCAGCCAAGGTAGAGGGCGCGGTAGTCGCCTGCCAGCAGGTCCTCGCGGAGCGGGACGAGCGATTCCATCAGCCCTTCGACGCCTTCTTCCCAGTCGCCGTCCTCGTTTTCCGAGCGGAACTCCAGCACCGCTTGATCACCCTTCAACTCCCAATCCAGGCCTTCTCCCGGGAAATACGGTGTCATCGCCCTCTCGTCGATCAATCCGCGCGGCAGGCGAAACATGAGCCGGTGTGTGCCCCAATTGGCGACATAGACGAAGGCGTCGAAATACCGGTGCATCAGCTTGCGCGGGTCGCCCTTGAAGTCGCCCCAGTGGTATTCATTGACGAAGCTCGTCGGCGTGATCTCGGCGCGCGTCGAGAGGGCGCGCAGCTCCTTCATTTCCCGACTGTCGAGGCGGCGGTCGATAGCAGAGAACTCGTAGTATTGGTATTCGCTCATAGATCTGTCAGTCGATCGCTTGCCCGTGCTTTCTCGATCTCTGTAACCTGTCCCACGGGCAAGCGAGTACGCTTGCCCATGGCACCCAAGAAGGGTTCTGAAACCAGACTTAAACCGCCTTGACCCCCAGCGCTGCCCGCTGTGCGGCGAGCAACTGCTCGCATCCCGCGGCGGCGAGGTCGAGCATGCGATTGAGGGCTGCCCGGTCGTAGCCGTCGCCGCGTTCGGAGGAGCCTTGCACTTCGACGAACCGGCCCTTAGCCGTGCAGGCTACGTTCAAATCCACTTCGGCCTGGGAGTCATCAGCATAGTCGAGGTCCAGGCGGACATGGCCATCGATCACGCCGACGCTGACGGCGGCGATTTGCTCGACCAGGGCGTGCGCCGGGTCATAGAAGGCGGGATCGAACCGCGGCGCGACCGGGCCGCCGGCGGAGGCCGCGGGCCGGGGACGCTGGAGCGGCAGCGGCATCAGGGGCGGCAACTTGGCGATGGCATCGGCCAACGCCACCCAGGCGCCGCAGATCGCGGCGGTGCGGGTGCCGCCGTCGGCCTGGAGCACCTGGCAGTCCAGGGCGATGGTGTGCGGGCCGATTTTCGACAGGTCGATGGCGGCCCGTAGCGAGCGTCCGATGATCCTCTGGATTTCGGTGCCGCGCGAATCGGTGTGGCCGATCTTCGGCCACGATTTGCGCTGCGGCGTGGAGGCGGGGAGCATCACGTATTCCGCGGTCACCCAGCCGCCCGGGCGATCGTCCTTGAACCAGGGCGGCGTTTCCTGGGAGAGCGAGGCGGTGCAAAGCAGGACGGTGTTGCCCTGCTCCCACAGCACCGACCCCGCCGGCGTGCGGGTGAAGTTGCGGGTGATTTTCACGGGTCGGAGTTGATCGTCGCTGCGGCCGTCGGTTCTCATGGCCGCAGTATATCCGGTGAGGCCAGCCGATTGCAGCAGGCCTCGCTGCCACGCTGCCACAGTCGCCAACGCAGGTGTTGGGGGCTGAGGTCCCACGGGTCGATCCTGCACGTTTGTCATCTTCTGAGAGCTCGACGGGCCGGAAATGCCCCGTCTGCTTCGTGCTCGCTCCTCAGCGACTCTTTGGGGTTGAGTCGCTTTGTCGCGATCCGCCATCGCATTCGGGACATTTCCGACCCGCCGCAAGGGGCGACGAGTTTTCAGACAGAGCCTATCGGCCCCAGCCCCCTTTGCGAAGTTCGTGGAACTGGCCGTTGCCGGTTCGGTCTTCCTGGCGGTCGCTATAGAGCCGGACCGTGACGTCGCGGTCCTTGTCGAACAACTGGACGAACCGCTCGGTGCGGTCGACCTCCACGAAGTGGAAGGTCTTGTCTTCCGCTCTTTCTTCCCACCGGTTGCCAGTGGTGTTTTCGAAATGGCCGCCGTGGTAGCGCCAGTAATTTCGCTCCGCGGCCAGGGCGGGAGCCGCGAAAACCAGGGTCAGGACGCAGGCCGAAGCCCATCCGATCGAACGATTCATGACTCACCTCTTGAAATAGGGGAATGCGGCTCCCAGTATGCCGGCGCCACGTTGGGCCGGGCTTGGGGGGCCGCGATGTCTGGGTGATTGCCGAACGGAGCAAGAGGCGGCCAAAAAACGGAGAGCCGGTAGCCGCAAAAAGGCACAAGAGACGCAAAGATGCTGCGAATGCAGTTCGTCGCATTTGTGGCGCACCCTGGAATGCCGGCCGGGCCAGGACCGGATTGACAAAGTCGGGGCCGCACCCATAGTCTCCGGGCTTCCCCGGCGCTTGTGCAGGACATGCCGCGGGTTTCGCTTCCATATGGAGTACCCACTATGCCTACCTTCAAAGACGTGACCCCGCCGGCCGGCGGCCAGACCATCTCGATCTCTCACGGCAAACTGACCGTCCCCGACCATCCGATCATCCCCTATATCGAAGGGGACGGCACCGGGCCGGACATCTGGCGGGCCAGCCAGCGCGTCTTCGACGCCGCCGTCGAAAAGGCCTTCGGCGGGAAAAAGAAGATCGCCTGGATGGAGGTCTATGCCGGCGGGAAGTCATTCGAGAAGTTCAACAACTGGCTCCCCGACGACACCGTCGATGCCTTCAAGGCATACCTGGTCGGCATCAAGGGCCCCTTGACCACGCCGGTGGGCGGGGGTATCCGCTCGCTGAACGTCGCCCTGCGGCAGATGCTCGACCTGTACGTCTGCCTGCGGCCGGTGCGCTATTTCACCGGCGTCCCCTCGCCGGTGAAGCGGCCGGAGAAGGTGGACATGGTGATCTTCCGCGAGAACACCGAGGATATTTATGCCGGCATCGAGTACGCGGCGGGCACGGCGGCCTCGCAGAAGTGCCTCGATTTCCTGCGCGACAACTTCCCGAAAGAGTTCAAGAAGGTCCGCTTCGGCACCCCCGAGGCGGTCGCCGGCTGGCAGGCAGTTCTCGAATCCATCGGCGCGCCCAAGCGCCAGCCGGGCGTGGAGGTCGGCATCGGGTTCAAGCCGATCAGCTACCTCGGCAGCGAGCGCCTCGTCCACAGCGCCATCGAGTACGCCATCCAGCACAAACGCAAGAGCGTCACGCTGGTGCACAAAGGGAACATCATGAAGTTCACCGAAGGCGCGTTCCGCGACTGGGGCTACCGCGTGGCCAGGGACTTCTTCGGCACCGTCGAGATCGACGGCGGCCCCTGGTGCAGAATCCCCGAAGGCAAGCGCGGCGCCGGCCTGGTCATCAAGGACGCCATCGCCGACATCACCCTGCAGCAGGTGCTGACGCGGCCCGAGGAGTTCGATGTCATCGCCACCCCCAACCTCAACGGCGACTACCTCTCCGACGCCCTGGCCGCCCAGGTCGGGGGCATCGGCATCGCCCCCGGCGGGAACATCAACTACATCACCGGCCACGCCGTCTTCGAAGCCACCCACGGCACCGCCCCCAAGTACGCCAACCAGGACGTGGTCAACCCCGGCAGCGTCATCCTCTCGGGCGTGATGATGTTCGAATATCTGGGCTGGCAGAACGTGGCCGAGCTGATCACCAGGAGCCTGGAAGCCGCCATCGCGGCCAAGACCGTCACATACGATTTCGCCCGGCTGATGGAAGGGGCAAAGAAGATCAAGTGCAGCGAGTTCGCGACGGAGATGATTGGGCATATGGGGTAACCATCGACGTGTCCGACGGCTACGAGGACATCCACATTCTGGTCGTATCGCGAAAGTTCGATCACATGAGCGAGCGCCAAAAAACGGATATGCTGTGGAAGCTCGTGAAGTCCGCTGGTCTTAACAAGAAGGAGCTGGATCTCATCATGTTATTGATGGCTTATAGCCCCGCCGAGCTCAAATAAGGACCTCTTTGCAACGTTTCGCCATTACGGCTCGCATGCAGGCAAGCGATTGTGGGGTTGAAATGAAACGCGCTTCGCAGCCCGATTCGCACTGCATCGAGGTCACCGGCCAAGGCCGGCACAACGAAAAGATCCTGGTTTTCCTGGCAGACGTGACGGCAACGGTTGCCTCGACGAAAAAAGGCGGCGCCGCCGAGCGCGGCGAGGCTTTCATACGCCGCTGCCTCGACGCTTTATTGTCGGCCGGGTTGCGGCGCGACGAGATCGAGGACGCCGGGTTCGATCTCGGACCGGACTGGTGGCGCAAGCGGAACACCTCGGTGCGACGGTTCATCGTCCGCACGGCGGACCTGTCGCGCCTGTCGGAGGCAATGGAGGCGGTCGAGCGCGTCGGCGGCCAGCGCAAATCGGTGAGCGTCCATATGCGCCAGCCGGTGTTCGGAACCGACCCGGAGCAACTGGCCAAGGCGCTGCGCGATGCGGTGGCCGAGGCGCGAAGCAAAGCACAGGTGCTGGCAATGGGGTGCGGGCTGACGCTCGGGCCGGTCCTCAATGTCGAAGAAGAAGACCCGTCCAAGCGGGCATCCGGTTTCCTGGGCGACGAAGACTGGTCTGGCTGGGGCGTCGCCGTCCGTCGGCGTGCTCGCGGCCGCGGGGGCGCGGAGCCGGAACCCCTGGGGACGCCCCGCCGGACAGTCACCGTCAACGTCCGGGTGCGCTTCGGCATCGCTTCATCCCCTCCAAGAACCGCCAGTCGAAACGCCAATTGACATTGAGAAAACCCGCTGCATCGTTACCATTTCCAGCCAGTGTCTCAGACCGATCCAACAGTCGTCGCGCAAGCCCCCGGCCCTGATGGCTCCGGCCCAGTCGCTGCCAATCCCAAAGCCTCCGTTTCCAGTCACTCCTCCTGGCAGGACCGCCTTGCCTTCGTCGTCGACACGATGCGCGAGTTGAGCCGGCAGACCGACCCGCAGCTCATGGTGCAGACCTACAGCCAGCGCGTGCGGAAGGTGTTGCCGACCGACGCGTTCCTGGCATTGAGCCGGCGGGGGCTGGAGGCGCCGCGGTACCGCATCACCCGCAGCAGCCTTTGGGATGAGCCGATCAATCCGTGGAAGCAGCCGGACCGGCTGCCGATCTTCGATCGGGGGCTGCTGGGCCGGCTGATTTACGGGGACGAGCCGGTCATTATCGATGACCTGCAAATCGAGCCGGACGACCCGGCGGCGTCGTTCCTTGCCGGGAACCGCTCGCTGGTCGCGGTGCCGGTGTATGACAGCGGGGTGGCGTTGAACATGACCATTCTGCTCAAGAAGGAGGCCGCCGCGTTCAACCCTGAGGAGTTGCCCGAGCGAGTATGGATGGGGAATCTCTTCGGCCGGGCGACGCAGAACCTGGTGTTGTCGGAAGAGGTCCGCCGGGCGTACGACATGGTTGACCGCGAGCTGAAAGTCGTGGGCGACATCCAGCGCTCCCTGCTTCCCACGACGCTGCCGACGATCCCCACGCTCGACCTGGCCGCGACCTACCAGACCTCGCAGCGGGCCGGCGGCGACTACTACGACTTCTTCCCGCTGCCGGGTGGCCAGTGGGGCGTGCTGATCGCCGATGTGAGCGGTCACGGCACGCCCGCGGCGGTGCTGATGGCGGTCACGCACAGCATCGCCCACACGCTGGCCGACCCCAAGGGCCCGCCGAGCCGGCTGCTGTCCTTCGTGAACCGCCGGCTCGCCGCCGCCTACACCACCGACAACGGCAGCTTCGTCACCGCCTTTTACGGCGTGTACGACCCATCCAACCGGCGGCTGACCTTCAGCAACGCCGGCCACCCGCCCCCGCGGGTCCGCCAGGCGAATGGCGATTCGGTGGTGCCGCTGCACGCGCACCCGGGATTGCCGCTGGGGATCGATCCGCAGGAGACATACGAAGACTTCTCCGCCGACCTGTCCCCCGGCGATACCCTGGTGCTCTACACCGACGGCATCACCGAGGCCCGCGCGCCAGTCGGCGACTTGCTGGGCACGACCCGTTTTGACGACATCCTCTCCCGCTGCACCGGCAGCGCCGCCGAGATCGCCGCCCAAGCCCTGGCGGCGGTAGGCCGGTTCACCGAAGGCGGTCCCATCACCGACGACCGCACCCTGCTGGTGGCAAAGGTGTCGTAGAAACGCGATCTTGATATTTCCGGGCCGGCAAGCTGTTGCGATGCGTGAGGACGGCTCGGGCGCACGATCGGCGCGGCTTCGCCACGCCGCCGCGCGGAGCGCACTTCGCCGGGTGACCTCGGCGTGGAAAAAAACGTCGCGATCGCGCTTGACATTACTATGGGAATAGTATCTACTATCCGCATAGTACATCGGGGCTGGTTTTCACGGAGCATGATGGCTGACGCGCGATTCAAGCCGACGGACGTGGAATTGCAGGTGCTCTCGGTCTTGTGGCAGAGCGGGCCGAGCACGGCCCGGCAGGTGCTGGAGGCGATGCCGGACCGCAAGGCGCGGGCCTACACTACGGTCCTCACCGTCATGCAGGTGATGGAGAAAAAGGGGCTGCTCACGCACACGCGCCAGGGCATGGCCCACATCTATAAGCCCGCGGTAACGCGGCGGCAGGTGCTCCGGCCGATGATGCGCGGGCTGGTAGAGCGGGTCTTCGGGGGAAGCACCTCTGCGGCAGTCCAGCAACTGCTCAGCGAGACCGACGTGACCGCCGAAGAGTTGGCGAAGATCCGCGAAATGTTGCGGGAGCACGAGCTGGGGCGGCAGGACACGTAGTCCTCGCCGCATGCGACGAAGGCGACGACCGGAGACCGACAATGCAAGACTTGCTCCGTTTGCTCAACAGCGTGGATTGGGAACGCGTGACGGTTTCGCTGCTGCACTCCCTGTGGCAGGGAGGGATCCTCGCTGTCATCGTGTGGGCGTCGCTACGATGCATACCCGCGACATGGGCGCGGCTCCGCTACGGCGTCGCCTTGGCCGGCCTCCTGGGCGTGGTGACCGCGGCCATGGCGACGTTCCACCTGCTCGGCGACGGTCCCGCGCGGGCGAGCCGGGAGACATTCGTGACGCGGGATGCCGTTCCGGAGGGTCAACCAACATCTCTTGCATCCCCTCCGGTGGACAGGTCAAACGTGATTTCGATGCCGAACCGGCCTGGGGCTCGGCAAGTTGGCCGCGTGCAACCATGGGCGTGGGTCGCTGCCGCATGGCTTGCCGGCACCTTCGTGATGTTCATTCGCGCGGGTTGGCTGGTGATGGGTGCTGGCAGGCTGCTGCGCGGCTGCCAGTTCATTGACGATCCGCGACCGACGGCGGCACTGGAGCAAGTGAAGCGGTCCATGGGGATCGGGCGTCGGGTCCGCCTGGCAACAGGGCCGGCGGTCCGGGTGCCGGCCGTGCTGGGAATGTTCGTGCCGGTGGTGCTGCTGCCAGTGGCCGCTGTCAATGAGATGTCGCTCGCGCACCTGCGGATGATCCTGGCGCACGAACTGGCGCATGTGCGGCGGCAGGACTACCTGGTAAACCTGCTGCAACTCCTGGTCGAATCGCTGTTGTTTTTTAATCCGGCGGTGTGGTGGCTGAGCCGGGAGGTCCGCCTCGAGCGCGAGGCGTGCTGCGATGCCCTGGCCGTCAAAACGACGGGCGACGGCCCGGACTATGTGCGGTCACTGGCCGAGGTGATGGCGCGACTGGTCAGCGCGGCGGGCGGGCAACCTGGGCTGCGGCTTACACCCGCGGCGACAGGAGAAGGCCGCATCGTGGATCGGGTCAAACGGGTGCTGGTCCCGGGCCATCGGCCCGAAGTTCGACTGCCGTGGTACAGCCTGATGGGAATGACTGTCATTGCCATCGTCCTGCTGGCGGGGATATGGCGCGGCACCCAGGTCGCGGTGCAGGCGGCGGAAGAGTTGATGACGCCCGCCGAGCGCGTGAAGAAGATGGCGGAACTCCAGAACGAACTGGGGCCGCACGTCATCGGAGCAGAAGACCTTCCGGCCGAGCTCTCGGTGTTGACCGGCACGCTGCGGACCGATGACGGCCAGCATCTGCCGGCGAATACGCAGGCGACGGCGGAGTCGCGGTCGGGGTATAGCGCCGCGTTCTACTCGCTGAACCTGGATAAGCAGGGCCACTTCTCCCAGAAATTGGAAGGCCGCCAGGCCCAGGTCTGGGCGGTATCACCGGGCTATGCGCCGGCAGTTTCTGAGCCGCTACGGACGGGGCCGGACGGGAACTTCGCGCCTGTGGAGCTGGTTCTCGCCAAAGGCTTCGACGCCACATTGCAGTTGTCGGACTCGGCGGGAAAGCCCGTGCCGAATGCCAGGGCGACGTTCGCGAATCGACGAGAGTTTGACAGCCTCAATCCATTTGGCGCGGGCGAATATGTATCCGGTGCCGATGGGACAATCATCGTCCACCACGCGGCCGACTATCCGGCTCAACTGACGGTTGACATCCACGGCTACGAATACGATGTCCTGCCCATCCGGTTGCAGCCAAACACGAATGCGACGGCACGGCTGACGGTAGCAAAACCCACGTCCGGCGTCGTGACCGATGCCACGACCCACAAACCGCTGTCGGGAGCGACGGTGGCGCTGGTTCAACGAGAGGGGTTCCAGGACATGACATGGTCCCCACACTCTTCGTCCGGAAACGCGATGCCGGTGCTGGCACGGACGGATGATCAGGGTCACTTCACCCTGGATACGCTGCGGGAAGACTCAACGTATGTGCTTTGGGTTACCGCAGCAGACCATGGCGGGCAATTGTTGCAAGGCGTGCGGGCGGGCCAGCAGGGCCTGGACTGGTCGCTGAGAAAAACTCGCGGCATCACGGTGGAGATTCGGGCCGAAGCGGGCCGGATGCCCAAGACCGTCGGCGTCCTGAACCCATTACGGCTCGGCAACACCTCGTACAACTACGGCGTCAGCCTGCCGGTGAGCATCAAGGACGGGATTGGGACCGCGGTGCTTGCCGATCCGATCCCCGGGACGGTCGAATTCGAAGCCGGCGGCCGGCAGTTGCGGGTGGATACCGACAAGGTCGAAGCTCCGGTGGTGATCGACCTTCGCTCCCAAGTCAAGCCGCCGGCGATGCGGGAGGTCGTGCTGAAGTTCGTCTGGCCTAAAGACGGGGCAGAGCCTCGCGGCAAGGTACGCGTCGACTACATCAAGCCGGAGCACCCCGGCTCATATTGGCCGGACGAAGTGGAGGTCAGGAACGGGGAAGCGCGGGTGAACGTTCCGGTGCCGACTAAGTTCGGCTACTCGCAGGGGGAACTGGCCGGGTATTGGATAGATGACAGGCATGAGATAGCCGTGCCGTCGGG
>Ga0182024_10019390_pt1 | contig 12547 bp, 13 predicted proteins | sample P32metaG_FD_120480 | JGI IMG/M metagenome (GOLD analysis project Ga0182024, IMG submission 120480) | Permafrost microbial communities from Stordalen Mire, Sweden - P3-2 metaG (Illumina Assembly) | ecosystem: Environmental > Terrestrial > Soil > Wetlands > Permafrost | place: Sweden: Stordalen... | reverse complement strand
TATCGATAACGCATGGGAACCGACCCGAGCGGATCTTGAAACGCTGAGGGTGGCGCTTGCCCCGAATTACGCGAAGTTCAAAACTATCTACCAGCCCATACGGCACCAGGTATTCGCGCACAAGAGCATTCAGGACGACATGGCCATTGTCGCGCTGTTCGAGAAGACGCTAATCACTGACGTGCAGGAAATTCTGCGTTTCCTGCATACCTTGTTCTGGGCCATCTGGGAAATGGCGTGGAACGGAAAGCGCCCGGACCTTGCGGATTTTCGTTCCTTCGACGGGGAGGTGAAGCATCTCACCAATAAGACCGAGGAGTTCATTCGCGGGTTGCCCTGACCCTCACTCCCGTCAAAACGCTCGATGGACAGGCGGTTTCGGGATTACGGGCTTTGTTTTTTATTCGGAAACTGAGAAACTATCGGGAAGGTTTCGGGTTTTAGTCCGCAATCGCCATCGTCTAACCGCACTCAATCATGTTGTCCAATGAATGTTCGGCGGACAGCTATTCCTGTCAGGAATAGCTGGGGAAAATTAGAGTGATTGGGTTTTACTGTTCCAGGGGCAGCATCTAGCCCCCTCTTCCGACTTCGAAGCGTGTCGGGAGAGCCGGTTTAGGGGCCGCAGTCGCCACCTTCAATTATCAGATGTGCTGAAGCTGCTTAATTGTTCTTCACTTATTTCCCAAATAGACCGAACGAGACTCGGGATGAAAGTGGAGACGGTTCTGTTAAGTCTCCGCCTGCGTGGGATTTGGCGCAGGGCGGGCCGCCGGCAACCAAAGCTGCGTTATATTCATTAACAGATGCCTAAGATCGTAAAACGACGGAAACGTAAGTGTGCGTGGCCGGACACGAGTCAGTGGGAGAACGCCTTGAGAGATCGCCTTTTGGCTGACAAAAAAGCTAAAGCTGCATGGAGAAGTCTTAAGAAGGCAGGATGCTTACGTCAAAACGTTATGCAATTCCTTCATGCCTACACTTTCAGCTCTGAGAAGGTACTCGCGGAACGGTTTCGGAAGCGAGATGCGGCTTTAGATGGATTGAAAGCAGTTGCTGGAAGGCTGGAGCGGGCAGGACTTGCAATGCAGATGATTCTGAACAAAGATTGGTGGAACCAGGCCAATTTTGCTGAGTTCCTCGAAGAGCGGTGCAAATTCGATTTTCAAGCCATCTCAAGTACTGGGGTTGAGATAAGGGGCCACGCTGTTCCGGACTTTGCACTGCTCCTGCCAAATATTCTTCAAGACTATTCGACAAGCCTGATTCGGTTTCGAAACGATCTAAAGAAGAAGTTAAGCGCACGCAGGATAACCAAGACATTTTATCTTGCGAAATTTGCAATCTACATAAAAGGGCTTACTGGAAAACCCGCTCCATGGGGCGAGCTCGCCGAGCTCGTGAACGCAGCGCGGCCGGAGACTTGGGAGGAGAAGCAGGTCGAAGCATCTCTGATCCGACGGAACTTCGAAAGCTTCACAGTCCAACACAAAGAAGTCTATGAGCAGCTTTGTGCGGATATAGGTGCATATCTCAGCGCGTGCGCACAGCTATCCGAAAAAGACAGACCGACACTCGATCGCTGGTTAGCGATCCACCGAGCTGCCGGTAAGCAGCCCTCCTAGAATTTTTCAAAGGAATTGAACCACCTCATATTTTTCTGGGTTCAATTCCTTTTCATTGCATGACTCTCCTGCCAGACTGCCATCTGGAACGGCAATACCTAACGTACGGGGTCTAAACCATGACTCTGCTTGCTGGCGACATTTCGACACGTGGAAGGAATCGCAAAGAGCCGCAGCTAGAAATTATTTATCGGTCGATCGAGCAGCTCAGGCTGAGTTCTGACAATCCGCGCATTCACAGCGACAAGCAACTGGGGCAGATCGCCCTCAGCATTAAGAAGTTCGGTGCCATAGCTCCAGTTCTTGTCGATAGTCGATTGCAGGTGATTGCGGGGCACGGTCGTTGTCAGGCTGCCAAATTAATTGGTTTGAAAGAAATCCCCACCATCACTATCGAACACCTAAGCGAAGCTCAAATTCTGGCATTCAGAATTGCCGATAACAAACTTACCGAAAATGCTGAGTGGAACGACAAGCTGCTTGCCGAACAACTCAAGGTTCTTTCAGAAGCCGACCTCGACTTCAGTGTCGATGTAACCGGCTTTGAAATTGGCGAAATCGATGTGCTGATCGAGGGTCTCACTCCTGCTCCGTCGGATGAGGTTGATCCTGCCGACACGCTACCCGAAACAGCCGCTTCTGCTCTCGTCAGTAAGCTTGGAGATTTGTGGTTGCTGGGGCATCACCGTGTGTATTGTGGCAATTCTCTCAATGAACGCAGTTTCCCGACTCTATTGCAGGGCCGTCGCGCGGCGATCGTGATTACTGATCCTCCTTACAACCTAGCCGTGAATCAGGTGACCGGACTAGGGAATATCCGCCACAAGAACTTCAAAATGGCCGCGGGAGAAATGACGGGAGCTGAGTTCACGGATTTCCTGACTCAGGTTTTTGCGCAGCTCGCAGCACACAGTGCCGACGGTTCCTTGCAATACGTGTTCATGGATTGGCGACACATGCAAGAAATTCTGGCTGCCGGGAAGTCCGCTTACACGGAGCTAAAGAATGTTTGTGTTTGGGTTAAGGACAACGGGGGCATGGGGTCGCTCTATCGCAGTCAACATGAGCTGGTGTTCGTGTTCAAGAGCGGAAGGGAGGGGCATCGTAATAACGTTCAGCTCGGGCAATATGGGCGCTACAGGACCAATGTCTGGAACTACCCAGGGGTGAATTCGTTTTCTCGATCGACCGAGGAAGGCAACCTACTCGAGCTCCATCCGACGACAAAACCTGTTCGGTTGATCGCAGACGCGCTCATGGATTCCTCGGCACGGGGCGACATGGTTCTCGACCCATTTCTCGGAAGTGGCACAACCGTGATCGCAGCCGAGCGTAGCGGACGCGTCTGTCACGGCATCGAGTTGGATCCCATCTATGTCGACACCATCGTTCGTCGCTGGCAGACATTCACCGGACTAATCGCCACACATGCGATCTCAGGACGCAGTTTCGCCGACCTGGAACAGGAGGTTGCGAGTGAGCCCAGACGGTGACGAGCAACAAGCAACGCCCGAGACAAAACCAGAGCTGGAGATGGACACAGAGAGAGAATCTGAGGCAACCGTGGGCTATTGTAATCCACCCGGCGGTACTCGCTTCAAGAAGGGAGTATCTGGAAACCCCAAGGGGAGACCCAAGGGCAGCCTCAACGTAGCCACGGTGTTCATGAAGACTCTACGTGAGCGGGTCGTGATCAACGAAAACGGCCAGCGGAAAACGGTCACGAAGCTGGAGGCCGCACTCAAGCAGCTCGTCAACAAGTCGGCGTCCGGTGACATTCGTGCACTGCGGCAACTGATTGAGTTGGCACGTGATGCCGAAGCCAAGCAGAACGCATCAGCAGTGCAGAATCCTGTTACTAACGAACTCGATCAGGAGGTTATGGAAGGGATCATTGAACGATTCAGGGAAGAGGAGAAAGAGGAAGAAAAAAACCAAGAACCACACGAGACCAATGATGCAGACGATCAGCGCGGCTGAGTATTGGGCACTCTTGCGCAACGACTTCTATACATTTGCGCATCGCGCCTTTCGTGAACTTAATCAGCAAGTTTCGTTTCTGCGGAACTGGCACATTGAGCTCATTGCGGCAAAACTCGAAGCTTGCTGTCGCGGAGCCGGCCCGCGGTTGATCATCAATGTTCAGCCTCGCTCTCTCAAGTCTCACCTGGGCACCGTCGCTCTTCCCGCTTTCATTCTGGGCAATAACCCCAGCGCGCAGATCATCTGTGCCAGCTACGGTCAGGATCTGGCCAGTAAGCATTCTATGGACTGCCGCACTCTGATGACCAGCGAGTGGTACAAAGGACTGTTTCCCACTCGACTTTCTCCGCAAAAGCAGTCGGTGCAGGAATTCGTCACCACCCAGGGTGGCTCGCGTCTCTCCACCTCCGTAGGCGGCGTCCTGACCGGTCGCGGGGCAGATCTGATCATCATCGACGATCCCCTAAAGCCCGACGAGGCACTCTCGGAAACCCAGCGCAACGCCGTGAACGACTGGTACGACCACACCCTCTATAGCCGGATGAACGACAAGCAAACCGGCTGCATCATTATTATTATGCAGCGCCTGCATGAGGACGATCTGGTCGGACACGTCCTGGAGCAGGAGGACTGGGAGCATGCACGGCTGCCGGCTATCGCCGAGGAGGAGGAGACTCACCTGATCCAGTCTCCTTTTCACACTCGCACAGTTCGCCGGCATATTGGAGAAGCGCTCCACCCCGAGCGTGAGCCCCTGGTGATCCTCGAACATATTCGTCGAACCATTGGAGAATACAACTTCGCCGGGCAGTACCAACAGCAACCGGCGCCGCTTGGCGGCGGCATGGTGAAGGTAGAGTGGTTTAAGACCTACATAACTGGAGAAGAGCCTTCAAAATTTGACATGGTGTTCCAGAGCTGGGACACGGCCAACAAGAGCACAGAACTGAGCGACTTCAGTGTCTGTACCACGTGGGGCCGCAAGAACAAGAAGTTGTACCTCCTCCATGTCCTGCGGAAACGCTTGGATTATCCAGACCTGAAGCGGGCTGTGAGAGACCAAGCCGAGTGGTTCCGGCCGTCAAATATTCTCGTCGAAGATAAAGCATCGGGAACGCAGTTGATACAGGAACTCATCCGCGACAGTGTTTACGGGGTGACGCGGTATGAACCGACCATGGATAAGGTCATGCGTCTGCATTCCGTAACCAACACCATTGAGAACGGATTGGTTTACCTGCCGGCTGAGGCGGACTGGTTGGCTGTTTATCTACATGAACTGACGACTTTCCCAAGCGGAAAACACGATGATCAGACAGACTCCACATCGCAGGCCCTGGATTGGGCCAAACAGCACCAGTGCACGTATCCCCTGGAGGAATTCCGCAAGCGGCAAATGTTGAAATGGAAGTTGGGTCTTTCTGAAGGCTACATTTTCAAGGAATGCGACGAAGAAGAGGGCATTTTTACCGCCTCTCACTTCCTTAACGGCCATACGATCCGCTGGAATGGGCAGTATTGGGAGGACTACAACTAACTAATTGATGACACAACTATTAAGGAGAATCACCATGCCAATTCTACATACACGTCCTCCCGGTCATACCGTCGCGAGTCACCAAGACAGGTGTCCGGAGTGCTTCAAGTAGGCCGTGCATTCCCGGTTCGTTTACTCCGCCGCAATCAACGCCCAGCAAACAATCGCGCTGCACACTGTACTCCAGCGACCGAAACCTTTGTAGATAACCCCCGCCGCTTTAGCCTGCTCTTTAATCGTGCCTTCGGCTTTGATCTGCGGATCGGAGACGTTGCGCACCGCAACCCAGCGAAGCTCCTTCGTGCCCAACCGCTTCATTACCAGGCCAAGCACAGCGTCCCCCATTTCTGACACGTCGCCCAGCTTCTGAAGGCCATAGTAATTGTTCGAGGTATCGAACCCAAAAAAATCAGTCGTTAGAACTGAGGACGAGGGCCCAGTGCCGCGCATGATTTTCGGCCCCCTCGTATTGTCCTTTGGAAGTTGGTCGGCGTTCGCTTTGAAAAGCGTCTTCGCTTGGACAAGATACTTGGTTTTGAGCCCGCCATCCCTGTAGATAGCGTTGTGGTATCGCTCGCTCTTCAACCATTTTTTGCAATCAAAGCGCACTATAGGACTCACCACCACGTCCCCTACTTCACACTGCTTGCCGATTCCCCCTGCTGTTCCCGTCGTAATGACGAGTTTCGGCTTTACCTCAGTGATGATCTGCTGCCAAACGTCCTCATTAGGGAGCGTTCCCCCTGCCACAGGAAGCTTTTTGGTGTCCTGCGATAAGTGGGAATCGGATTTGAAGACAACTACTTTCCTTTCTCCGATCGTCGTCGTCCAGTACGCGCCCAACCGCTTCGCCTTAACGGCTGGACAGCCTTTCCTCATCTTCTTCGCGATGGTGGCGTAATTGTGCGCGTAGGAGACGTAATCGTCGCGCGAATCCTTGCCCGGGGTCAGCACACGGCTCAATGCGTGGCCTTCGTCCACGGTCCAGGTCACGACCAGCACATCCGCTTCAGGCAGCGCGCTACCACCGCTTCTGCTGGGTTTTGCGCCAGTTTTCGGCGCGAGCCCTCTGGGCCACGGGATCTCTGTGAATCGAGAGAGGCCTGTTGCCGTCGTGAAGGCGAGGAACGCGATTCCCTCGGGTGCCTCGGAGTCGAAATCGATGATCTCCCGCTGCATGTCCTCGGGAGTGCTGCTCGGCAACGCCGCTTTCGTAAACGCGAAGGTTGTTGCAGGCGCGGGATTGGCGATGGGATCAAAACCGAGATTCCGTTTGATCCACGCTCGATCAACAGTCATAGAGTTGTGCACCTTAAATCCAGCGAAAGGATATCGAAGTATGTCTTACTTGCGACCTCTGAAAATACGAGAGTCACAGTAACTTTCCCACGATAGAAGCCCTTCACCAAAGCTTGCAGCGCCAATACGCTACTGTATGAAAAGTTTTTGGCGAACAAAACGTATGTGACGTGCCGCTACCCACGTTCGCGCCATCGCTGCGAGGGTAGCAAATCCTCATCCTCTCTCTCTTCGCTCGCCTCCACTTCCTCTGGCTCAGGCAGCGAATCGGCCCACAGCACCGTAAGCGTCTTGCCATAGTCGCCAAGACCAACAATCTCTTCGTTGAGTTCCGCAGTACTACCTCCGTCGAACCAGGTGTCCAGCGTGGACGTTGAAACGACACGCTTTCCGGCGCGAACATTATCCTCGTTCTTGTTAAAGTTTGCGGTCGCGGTGCCAGCTGGGAGCCCCGAATTCTTGCGAATCCAGGTGAGGCCGCGCAGGTCCTGCAGCGGCTTTGACATAAAAGCGAACTGGACGCGATTTCCCATGGAGCAGACGACCGCAACAGGCTCATCGCAAAGCTTCGCGAACCGGATTGCAGTTGCCGTGAGCGAGGTAACGTACAAACCAGCCAGTGTCTCGATGGCCTCTAGTCCTTGGCCCCTCTTCCCGCAGGCAGCCTTAAACAAGAGTTTAGGCATCAACAGCCCTGCAGCAAAACTGTCGGCCTCGCGCTCGTATTTGTCATCAGAGATAAATCCGCTCTCTGAGTAATGGCACTGTTGTCCTTTGCCGAACAGAGCATCGACATGTCCGGGCAGGAAATAGTGGCCCAGCTCGTGGGCGACGGTGAACCTCTTAAACCCCTCGCTTGCAAACCGGGAGCTATAGAGAATCCCAAAGACATCGCCGACCTTCATCAGACAGCCCGAGACTCCCGGACCGAGACCCGATTTTTCCTGATACGCAATATCACGCCGGTCGGCGACGTCAAAGGGATTTACCGGCAGCGTGGAGAACTGCAGCTTATTCAGAACGTCATGCGCTTGCAATTCAGCGCCAAACCCATCATCGCGTCGCAACATACCTATTCCTTTTTCTTCTGGGCGGCTTTCTTCGCGAGCATTTCAGCAAACCCTGTTAGCGTATCCAGATCGTCGCTGGACATGTTTTCGGCGTGACGAAAAAGCTTGTCCGTGGCGGCGCCCATCATGCCCGGCTCATCCACGCGTCCCAGGAGGTAGTCGGTTGTGACCTGAAGTGCTTCGGACAGCGCCTTGAGATTGTCAAATGATGGGGCCCTGCGGCCTGTTTCAAAATGTGAGACAGCGGACGGCTGCAGATCGGCTTTCGCCGCCAGGTCCGACTGGCTGAGATTGCGCAGCTGACGGGCGGCCCGTAGGCGGTCGGGGAACTTGGAAGACATGGATTGACACCCTGTAGACGAAAGCGTATAGTAAAATAGAGACGTTTAAGTAGCGCCGCCGGGCGCTTTTTCTTGCGACCCGATATATACGCTATCGTCACACTTTAGTTTACGAGACCGAATAATTCAACTCTGAAAGAAAGGAAATCTAAACCGATGGCTGACGTTCGAGTGACCTGTATCACCAAGCCGCATCCGCAGAGCCAGCATGAACACATCACGCATCTAGGAAATCCTCAGGCGGGATGGAAATGGACCCGCGAGGATGTCATCCACACCATCGACGCTGGAACGAACACGTTCTTCGTCATCGATCCCTACAACGGCAAGCGCTCGGAGGTTGGCATCATTCGCGCCGTGGGTCGCGCGCCTTATGTCCGGACCCACGCCGACGGCGACTGGAACGACAATCTGCTGTCCTTAGACCAATGCCCAATTTAGCACAGGAGAGACCAATGGAAAGCCACGAACATAAGCACCAAATCCGCATCCACATCGACCAGAAACCCTACGAGTCGCCCAATCCAACGACGGGCGAGGCCCTATATAAGCTTGGTCATGTTCAGCTAGGCCTCGAACTTTTCCGTGAAGTCAAAGGGGACAAGGAAGATTCCGAAGTGCCGGACGGCCCTGAGCCCGTTCACCTGCGGGAAGACGAACATTTCCATAGCGGCCCGCCTCGGCACAAGGAATTCACGATCATAGTGAATGGCCAGAAGAAAGTCGTCACGACGAAAAAGGTGACGTTCGACCAGATCGTCAAGCTGGCTTTCCCGACACCCCCGAGCGGAGCCAACATTCTCTACACGATTTCTTACGAGGATGGTCCTCCCGCCAACCCGCAAGGTTCGCTGAAGGAAGGTGAAATGGTGAAAGTGAAAAACGGGATGATCTTCAATGTCACAGCGACCGATAAATCGTAGCCCGGACCGGAAAAAGCTGCGCGATGAAGGCTATGACCTGGAAATCCGGTCCGGCTGTTTGCTGGTGAGGGATGTTCCTTACGTCAACTCGCGCAAGGAAATCAACCGCGGAATTCTGGTCATAAAGCTCGTGCTCGCAGACGACCAAACCGGCCGCCCGGATACCCATGTCGCCTATTTTTCGGGCGAGCATCCGTGCAACGAGGATGGCACCGAAATCGAAAAAATAAAGGCCGGAAGTGGGGCGCAGTCAATTGCCGAAGGGGTAACGATTCAACATACTTTTTCGGCGAAACCCAAGCCCGACAACGTCTACCCCGATTACTACGCCCAGGTGACGACGTATGTCGCCATTCTTTCCGGGCCCGCGCGAAGGATCGATTCCCCCGTCACGGCGAAGACCAACCCGGTAATCGAGCGCGAGGAGGAGACTGAAGAGCCGTTCAACTATATTGATACAGCCTCCAGTAGGGCAGAAATCGTGGCTGTCACTAAGAAGCTAGCGCTTAGAAAGATCGCGATAGCGGGCTTAGGCGGAACCGGTTCTTACGTGCTGGATCTGGTTGCAAAAACGCCGGTGAAAGAAATTCACCTCTACGACGGGGACATTTTCTTCCAGCACAACGCATTCCGCTCGCCGAGCGCGCCTTCAGGCGACGAGCTCCGAGCGAAACTACGGAAAACGACTTATTTCAAGAGCGTATACGGGAAGATGCACCGCGGCATTGTCGATCATCCCGTGTATCTCGACGCCGGAAATGTGGAAGAGCTACGCGGCATGGATTTTGTTTTTGTCTGTGTGGACAAAGGCAACCCAAAGAAACTGATTGTCGAAAAGCTCGAAGAGTTTAATATTCCGTTCACCGATGTCGGCATGGGCATACAGCTAAACGACAATGCGCTGGGCGGTATTGTGAGAGTCACGACAAGCACCGCACAAATGCGGGATCATTTGCGAAGCAGAGTGTCTTTCGAGGATGCGCCAGGTGGCGATGACTACGACCGCAACATCCAGATCGCCGATCTCAATGCGCTCAATGCCGCGCTCGCCGTCATGAAGTGGAAGAAAATTTTCGGTTTTTACCGCGATCTCAAGTCCGAACACCACAGCCAGTTCAGTATCGACACCAACCTGCTGCTCAACGAGGATCGCCCGCAATGAAGCAGGGAATGGTCCTTAAACATGAATTTGTCGAGTTCATTCCGGACGAACTGGAGCGGGGGACGATTTATATTTCGATACGTTTCGCAACAGCGTCGCATCTGTGTTGCTGCGGCTGCGGGAACAAGGTGGTAACGCCGATCCGGCCCACGGACTGGAAACTCATTTTTGATGGCAAGACAATCTCGCTCGACCCCTCTATAGGCAACTGGAGTTTTCCCTGTCAGTCGCACTACTGGATTAGAAATAACCGCATCAGATGGGCTCCGCGCTGGTCTAAGGAAGAAATTGCGAGCGGACGTTCGGGTGATCGCCAGGCAAAGCAAGCGTATTTCGGTGAGGCGGTTGCGGAAGACGTTTCGACCCCGCCAACTGCCAAACCGAGAAATGGTTTCTGGCAAGCGCTGAAGAAGTTCTGGCGCTAACATCTCAGGCACCACCAAGCTCTACGACCGGCGCGGCTAAGCGTGATGGCACTGACCCTCATCGATCAGACCGAGAGATGATTCTCACGATGTTTGAGTTCCGCAGATGTTGAACAGTGGTCGCCATCGCCCTCACATCGATTCTTCAGCTTGTTGTCCTGACCACGTTCGTAGTTCCAAATCTTGTTTTCCAACACACTCGGCACGAGATTGGGGAACTCCGGGCGCAATACAAGACTGGCGCTCCTCACGAGTTGCACCGCAACTTCTGGCGCAACGCTTTTCCTGCCCCGGGCATTCGCCACGAAGCGCCTCAACCACCTGTCCGGCTTTACGACATCTTGATGTCCAGCGAGAATAAGGAAGTAGGCTAAGCAGATCCCACTCCCCTGTCCTTCGATGGTTTTTATCGCTCTCTCTAAATCTTCCGACAATCCCAATTTCAGCGCGTCCGCGAATGTTTTTATCCCGAATTGCTGAACGATTTTGGCGAACCGGAATGCGGCTTCGGCTTTGCGAATACCTGATCGGGACGAAGTTCTCTGACTGTTTCCGAAGACCTTCAGCGCCATCTCGTCCCAACGATTCTCGTATTTCTGTAGAACCTCAAGCAAATCACTAATCGTGCGTTTCTTCGACGGTGCCACGGCCCTCCTTAATCCAATTGAACCGTTCGCAGAACTGCCGGACGACTTTTTCGGTGGAGCTGTAATGGGCACCGATTGAAAACACGGCGTCAATCACGCAGAGACCGAGAGACGAATAGTCATACGCCGGATCGGGCGGCGGCGTATTCAAGTCCGTCAGTTTGCTGCGGATATGCGCCACGACTTTATCGATATCGCTCATGACGGCTCCTCTTCAAAGATTTCACCCACTCGTGCGATGGGGGGAATGGCAAGTCCGAAGAATACCGGGATGGTCCAGGAAAACTACCGTGAATCATTCTACCCCGTTCCGGTGCTTACGTGCGCTTACGGATTTCGAGCTATTTATTTTGGGATGCAAACCACATAGCAACGGGGAGGCGGAGGCGGCTTCAAGCCGTACGGGTCTTTTAGGTTGACCGGGTTATCTCGGGCGTACTCAAAAAGGTTCACTCCCCCTCTGAAGTCAATCGGATCCTCGCTAACAAACCGCTCGAATCCTGGTTGATAGTACCGCGCCCGGTAGAAGTACAAGCCTGTCCCGTCGTTCTCTCTGCCGGTATACTGAAAAGCATTAGTGCTAGCTGCGCCTGTTGTGGACGTGTTGCCGTACGGTTCATAGGGGTGACGGCGGATCGATGGATCTCCAACTCGGATCGGACTCGAGGAAGGGATGATCCTGAAACATCTCGCGAGCAAGAGCGCGGGGCCGCGTGATCCTTCGACATCTGTCGGACGATCCCAAAGCAGCAGGCAAGGCACTCTCGAGGGGGCAGTGATGCGAGGGGAAAAAGGTTCGAGACGAGCTACGCCGCCGACACCGCTGGGTAGTGGGTCAGTTTGAAATCTCCGAATCTTGATCCCGTGTTGAAGTAATTTCCGAGATAAAACGGACGGGATTTGCTGCACCTTTGCGCCGGAACTTATCGGGAACTCGTCCGCCGACGTAAAGGTTCGAAACCGCTGGTTCTGCAGGATGCCCGACAAAACCGAATCGGCCCGGGATGTCCTCGGCCAGCCAGGGAAAGTTATCCTTCGTAGCAGACAACCACTCTGTGGGCCGGAACGCGCCGACCACGACCCCGTTGCGATGCGCCAAAACAAGCATGAAATTCTTTGCTTTGCTTTCACTAACCCGCCACACGCCCCGCACAGCGTCGTAAATACTCTTTCCTTCTTCCTCAAAGCTCCTTGCAATGGAAATGAGAATTAGTGGTTCCCTGGGCTCGAATGGCTCGGCGGCATATTCTGCGATAATCTGCTCGACATGTCTGCATCCGTAATCGCCGGACCCATGGCCGCCAACTCTATTGGTCAGACCCGCATAGGCATCGATCAAAGCGGCTTCGATCTGAAAAGCAACGTCCTCTGTTTCGATATGGTGGCGGTGGATCACGTGACCAACGTCAAGTCTTGCCGAACAAATCTCCTTGATGCGGCTGAACTTTAGGTCGGAAATTTGACGTTGGTATTGTGGTTCCTCTAAGGGAGGAGTTCCGCTATGTCGTGGAGATCGCTCCGCAACTTGAGTCCAG
>Ga0182024_10019389_pt1 | contig 12547 bp, 5 predicted proteins | sample P32metaG_FD_120480 | JGI IMG/M metagenome (GOLD analysis project Ga0182024, IMG submission 120480) | Permafrost microbial communities from Stordalen Mire, Sweden - P3-2 metaG (Illumina Assembly) | ecosystem: Environmental > Terrestrial > Soil > Wetlands > Permafrost | place: Sweden: Stordalen... | reverse complement strand
CGGCGCCAATCGCGAAACGGGAGGCCGTCCTCGACGCCGAGCTTTCAGCGCCCGACGCCCTGCGCGTTCCACCAGTCCCATCCAGCGGCTCACCGTACCTCGTGCGACCCCGAAAACCCGAGCTGCCTCGGTTTGCGAAAGACCTTTCTGAACGGCCTCCACGACTCGCCGGCGAAGGTCTTCTTGGGCTTCTCCCAGCAGCGAGCGAGCATCCTGTTTTTCCATGCTCGACACACTACCACATTACTCTCTAACTGTCACCTATATTATGCTCCGATTAGTAAGTACGTATAGGCATTGTCAAAGAAGTCCCAGGAAAACACCGCGATCGGCTCTTCGCCTATTCCCGGTACGTCAACATCGTGAGTGAGGGAACGAATCCGGTTTCCGCCGCATAGACCAAATCCATCGGTCCCAACACGGAGCGGTTCGCATCTGTTTGGGGTCGCTCACGCGCCGTGGACCCTTTTTCCCGAACTTCATACAATCCGAAGGAGTTCCACGTCGTCAACCGCGGAGCATAAGGCGCTCGCGCGCTGCTGGAGATGGAGCTATTATCCGAAACGACGGAGGTCGAGAACGGAAACGACAATATATCCATGAATCATGATGTTGCGATCCGATGGAATCATGGTGGGCCATCCATGCGCCAACTGGAACGGGCTGGCAGAGTTTCTGTTTGGGCCTTCCCACGTCACCTTCGTTGTCCTGGCGGGGTTGTGGCGATTGTTGCTTGTGTCACGCAGCCATCCTGTCAATTTCATTCGCTGAGTGCCTTGAGCAGAGCATCTTTTGCATCCGCGTAATACACGACGGCCACTTTGGTCGCTAAATCATCCGGCAGATCGAACAGTTGTTTGCGCGCCGAGACTGGCATAAGGACTTTCTGCGCACCTTTGTCTGCTGCCAATTCGATAACGCTAACGGCGTTGTAAATAGGTTCGACAGATCCACCAAGATTGAGTCCGCCGACGATAACGAGTCCGCCTTCAAGGCTGCGTTCTACGAGCGCGGAACTCATGGCGAGCAGTATGGGTATACCCGTGGCCGCGGCGCTCTTGTTGGCATCAAAGGCGCGAAACTGGATAGTGAATTCGTGCGCCCGCGGATCGCGATCACCGACTAGTTCCTTGGCTCTGGCATAAAGATTCTGTTCGGCACAGCGCACACTCTCTTTGAGCGGCCCCGGAGGGCTTTGGTTGAGAATTTTCAGTCCGCTGCCCGGCCCTTCGGTCACCTCAATACGGAACAGCCCGGGGTTTTCATCGGGACCACCCGGAGACAGGGCCCACACCTGTCCGGCTGGGAGTGGATCGCTGCCGATGCTGTTCTCATTGTGAAGCTCGGGTGTTGACACGAATTGCTCGATCCCATCAGGATACCGAGTGAAGCTGAAATGAGTGTTTCGGAATTCGGCAGCCCCGATGCGCTTCTGTTGCTCTTTGACTCTTCGGCGGCATTCCAAAGCGAGCTTCGCGGCCCATTCGATCGCGTCGTCTGGTATGTCGGCTTCGGGGTCGGGGAACATCAGCTTCAGCAGTCCACTCATCGTCTTCTGCGCGGCGGCCGTGTCACGTCCACTCAAGGCTCCGCCGAAAATAATGCGCCCTTGAAGTTTGTTAACTCGACTTTGTGAGCGCAGATGGTTCCAGCACGATGACAAGAAATCGCTAACCAGGCCGAAATGCTCCGTTAACTGGTCGCGATTTACCTTGGGTACATTCCAGCCAGGAATGTAGGAATGGATGCGATCCATAAACGCTGTGTCATCTCGCATCTCTGGCGGTAGCGGTCCGAACAAATGACCTATGCGCTGCTGATGTTCGACATCAACCTCGAAGTTACCCACCATGACCAGGCTGCCAAACCCGCGAATACTTTCTTTGCCCCGGCTGAACTCCCCAGATTCCATGTAGCCCTTCATGATGTTCACACCGTCCTTCTGATCAAAGGAGATGCCCGAGACCTCATCGAAGCAAACCACGTCGTATTGGCAGACCAGACCACGCTGTCCACTTGCGTTGTTGACGAACATCTTCGCCACGGTGGCCTTGCCGCCTGAAACGAGATGAGCGTAGGGCGACACTTGTTGATAGAGATGGCTCTTGCCGGTTCCGCGCGGACCAAGCTCCACCGCGTTGTAGTTGTTTTCGACGAACGGGACCATGCGAAGGAGCATGACATCACATGTTCGCTCGTTAAGAATCGACGGTTCCAGCCCCACGCTGCGAATAAGGAGATCCTTCCATTCCTTGAATGTGAAGAGCGATCTCCCTCGGTACAGTGTGTCCAGTACGTCGCTCTTCGACAGTTGGATTTCGCGCAGGGACTCAATGCCGAACGGGCGCCCGGCCGTTTCTTCAGCGATGCTCGGATCGTAGGCGAGATCCACTTCCGCGTAGAAACCACCCGTCAACATCCGGTCGTGAGTGTGAACTAAGTCGTCTACAATGCGAACATCGCTGAGCCGCAAGCTTGGCAGTTCAGCCACAAAACAATCGTTCTTGGTGTCCAACCTGGCCTTAACGAGATCAATGAGCTTCACTCTCCCTTGCTCTTTGGCGCGAGCTTTGAACAGTTCTTCCTCGCCTGCTCGGACCGTCCGGCTGGCCAATTGCCGTTGCACTATGGCCAGTCCCTCTTGGATTTCAGTCTCGTCAACGCTGGCACAGTACCGCCCAAGAAGAAATTCAGCCACATACGTGGGTATCGGATACTGTCCTTTGAATTGGCGAACAAGGTCCTTGCGAACGAGGTATCCCTCAAATGCCTTCGCAGCGATCTGATCCAGTGCGTCAAGCTGCATGTTAGTTTTCTCCCACGACTACTGGATGTTTGAAAACAGTTTGGCCGGCTTGATCAACAACCACGAGGAAGGCCGCCTGTCCTAGAGCCTCATCATTTTCCACGAGGAGACTGATCTTCTGGTCGTTGGCGGCCCCAGTGACGGGACTCGCGGCAAAACTGGTTGTAGCATCAGCGACTTTACCGCGGACATCAACGGTGAGGCCTTCCGCACCTTCCAGCACTACGTTCAGCCTCATGCCTGACCATTTTATCTCTTTCAAAGCAACAGACTTTGCACCGCCCATTTGCTTTACAGATACGGTTAGAGAAGGAATCAACGCCTCCTGCAACGTCAGCCCTCCATGGGCGTACTCCATCCCCGCAACGAAACACGAGACGCCGGGAGCCAAAACCACGGCTTCGGCGGAATCCCAAAACCATGAGGTCACCGGGAATCCGTGTTGTGCGCCAGCCCCTGGGATAGCGCAGCGGCTCCAGCGGGACGCAGTTAGATGCTTCGGCAGTTCAATCTTGGGTAGTCCGCCGGGCGCCATGAGCCATCCATGGTCCGTAACCACTTTCACTTTGGCCCACCCAGAGTGCAGGAGTTCCGCGATGCGTTGCTGTAACCCAGTCAGTTCCTCCTCCACTCTCCATGCCAACTTTGCTCCTTGTTCATGGCCATAGGTGTCGACCGATCCGAGTTCAGTCCAAGCGCACCCGCTTGGCAATGCAAGGTCATTCGATTCGATAAAGGAAATTCCGAGCTCTGTCAAAAGCTGCTTGAATCGTGCCTGAACGAGCGTCTTGCCCGTACTTTGTTCTCTCGACTGGAACCCTGTCCCTTCGAGCGGGCCGCCCAGCTTTTCAGCTAACGGCATCCAGGCTGGTTTCGCGGTTGCTGTAACTGTGGGTAACGCCGACCAGCAAAAATTGAATTCAACTTCAACCGCAAGGCCGGATGTTAGGAGTCTCTCTTCCAGACCTCTCGCCAGATCCATGCGCAGACCGTCGGCAAAGAGATAAACCGTGTCCTCCTCGACCGGCAGAGTACGACACGTCGCCGGCCCGTTAGTGGGATATGTACTCGCCAGTGCTTGGGTGAGTGCGGACAGTTTTTCGAGCCACGGGATATAAGCCGCCCGTATCGCGGCGGTCACTGCTTTGGTGGCGGCATTCGAGCGCGCTGCATTCAGAGCTTGCAAGACACTACGGTCAGCTTTCCAACCGGTCGAAGTGTAGTAATCTGCCAGCGCTTCCCAAGAGCTTGGGTTCCCAGATGATTGAACCGTCTCTGCCAGGTCTCTCAGGGGACCGATGGCCAGCGCAAGCGAAGATTCGCCCAAGGCTGCCCATACCCAGGTTGTGCGATGGGCATGTTCAGCGGATAAACTCTTGATTTTCGGGAGGACATCCTTGGGCTCGGACGACGCGAGTGCGAGGAGATCTTTTTCCAGGCGCTCTTCCTCTTTCCGGTTGCTATGGGGTCGGTACTCGCTCGGCGCTTCAAAAAGGTTCGATGCTGCCATGGATTCCAGCAGCTTTTTTATACCTGGATAGGTGCGCGGCGCATCTTTGTAGCCTTCCCAGACCAGCGCCCACGAACCCTTGCCACTGGTCAGCTTTTCGGCTGCAGTAATCGCGCCATCTTTCTCTGGGTCAAGTTGATAGGTGCCCCGGCAAACTGCGCAGAAATTGGCCCACTCGAATTCTGATTTCACCATCGCTGCTTTGACCTTGCTGGGATCGTCCATCCACCGCAAAAGCATTCGCTCAGGATCCTTGGCAACGATCGCCCGGAAGTCGCCCGCCTCTAGCTTCTTGCCTCGAAGTTCATCCACATCAACTTCCAACAAAGCCCTGAGACATTCGTGGATGGCTTTCTTGGTTTCTTGATCCGCAGCAACGTCAAGCTTGAGACCGCCTCCGCTGCCAGAAAGAAATGCAAATGGCGTCCAGTCTCTTCCATTCTTCTGGGTCCAGAATTGTCCCTGATATTGCAGGGCGAACAAATGCTTCAATCGATCTGGACATTGTTCCGCGCTGCGGAAAGCAGAGCGTGCGATCCCTGGAAGGTAGATCACCGGCACATCCCCACCGGATTGCGTCTCCAATTGATAGCGCAACCAAACCGCCGGACCCATTGCCTTCTCCTGGGAATACTCTCCGAGCGACCACAAAAGCGGATAACTTGCCCGCAACTGATCGATGCACTGCGTCCACAATCGCTCTTCATCCGGCCATAGGATGACGGTCGGGGCAGCCAGCTCGTGGCTGTTGTATGAGGCCGCATCTCGAAGGGCTTCGATGATAGATTCAAGGACGTTCATGCTCTTGCCTTCTGTTTTGTCTCCAGGCTGAGATGAACATCATTCCAACGATTGCCGACAAAGTCTTTTCCGCCCTTCGGGTCGGCGCCAGGCTCTTCTTCGCACCAGAACCATGGGTAGTCTTTCTTCGAGCGGTTCGGCTCGGTACCTCGGTCCTTGTCTTTTAGCGAGAGCGGGACCACGCGGAAGAGGCCAGCCCCCTTTTTGCTGACGTCGCCGGCGAGGAGAAAGGGGCGGATATTCTGGCGAATGCCATCGTTAAGGTTGGGGTGCCAGCCTTGTGCTTGTTCTTTGAGCGGTTTCCAGCGGACGAAGATGTCGAGCGGCGCTTCGCCTTCGAGGATAGCGGCTAGCTTGTTCTGGAGCGCTCGTGCAACTCCGAGACGTTCGGCGGCTCCAGGCCTGTCGGCTTTGGTGTCTTCCGCCTGATGCTGAATCCAGTCGCCGAGATAACTATAAGTAAGCTTCTTCAGATTGGCGTGATCGAGTCGGTGATAGTTGACTAAAGCGTGGAACCCATCAGCTCTTCCGTCCCAAAGGTGCCAGATGAAAGGACGATCGAGGAAGAGCTTGGTGTGTTGCTCGAAGAATTCGTCTCGTAGCCAGTCTTCGAGGGTTTTGGATTTGCTACCCTTCAGCCCAGCTCTAGCGATAAGGGAGCGCTCGTCGAAGCTTCCGAGCGCGGCGATGAGGAACTGACGCAGGCGGGCAGCGGCCGGTTGTTCGCGGTTGAGCGGCGGCAGGCAAAGGACGCCGTCCTCAGCGGCGAACTTCTCCAGTCCGTCGGGGGCCAACGCAGGGCAGTCAGGGAAATGGCTACCGGTTTGGCGTGGCCAGCGATAGCCGAGCAGGCGGGCAAGAGCGATGTGGAGTGGCTGGTCAGAACACTTCGGATGGCCGTTAAAGAGCCATTGCGTCGGGTCGTCACTGTTGGGACGCGGCAACCCCTCGGGGTATTTCTCAGCGGCGACCTTTTGCCACTGGGTTAGGTCGAAAGGAACCTTTGCAAAAGTCGCTGCGGTGACGTTCACTTTCTGGTCGATACGTCGTAATTCGTGTTCAAACCGTTCCGACGAGCAAAAAGCCCAGATGGCTGGAAGATGCGATTGGTCGAGAGGTGAAATGACAGCAACATTATTATCATAGCGGTCTCCGAGAAACAGCGTACATGCCAAACCACCCATGCAGCTTACAACCACACCTTTCTTTCCCCAAACCTCCTGACCAGTACGCCATCTCTGAACTGCTGTGTTAAGGTGCTTTACGCTCTCTGCATACTTGTACAGTTGGCCGGTGCCGTTCTCCCACAGAACCACCTGTGAACGGCCGCCGTATGGCTGAGTGACGGTTACGGTGCTTTGCAGGTATTCCCAACTTGGAACGATTGCCCCAGGTTCCCAAAAAAACATACAAAAATGATGCCCGTCACCGGTCAACATACCAGCGGAAGACGTGGCGACAGCCTGAAGTAGCGCTCCATCCACATATGGGATAGTCGTTATCCTGGCGTCCGGGTTTTTCAATTGACCGGCTTGAGTGACTTGCACTAGCAATGAATTGATGAGAGCACTGGCTTTCAAGTCTGAGGTTAATTCGGCTGCCGCGTCTATGACAACGAGGACTTGTGCGGAAATAGGTACGTGACGCGTGAAGGTTAGAAGGGCCACCTTGACAACCTCGCCACCGATCGTCTCGAAGGCGTGCGGACCAAGGCGGATGGCAGTATCCCATGTGACCTCGCGCAATAGTTGTTGCCGAAGGTGCTTGTAGGTGGCGAGGAATAGCCAGTTTTGCGGTGTCACGAGCGCAGTTGATCCAGCCGCATCAACGCAAAAGCTGAAACAGCGCTCTACAAAGCAAGTGGCGAGGTCTGCCTTTGCTTTGGTGTGAACCCGTTCGCAGTAATCCTTGAGCGTTTCATCCTGTTTGCCTCGTCCGAGGTAAGGCACGTTGGTGATAACAATCGTGAACTGGCCGGCGAGTATTTCGGCAGCTTTCGCGAGACCTTGGGCGATCACGCCCAGCTCGACAGCGTCGTCATCGAGTTTGTGTTTCTGTTTTGCTTCAATCGCGAGCGCATCCGCGAGCAGCGGGGCCAGTTCATGGAACTCGGCCTCGATGAGATTCCCGCCTTGAGTTCGCGGGTTGATCAGGCTACCGAGGACGGGCGCGTCTTTGAAGAGGCTGTGCAGGCGCATCATGCCGCGCCGGAGACGGTCGTCCTTACCAGCGAGTGCCAACCACTCCGATTCGCCTCCGCTGGGTGCAAGACCCGAGCAAGCGATGTTCAGCGTGGGCAGCTTTTGATACCCAGCAAGCTTCCACACAGTGAGCGCAACATTGAAAGCGGCGATCTGTGTGCAGCGTTCGTCGAGTTCCAGACCATGAATGTTTTCTCTCAGCGTCACAACAACTGCGTCTTGGGCACTGAGGGTTTCTTCCTCTATGCGCAGGCGCACGAGCAATGGCAGCGCAAACACTAAGAAGTGGCCGCTACCCATGCATGGGTCAAGCAAACGGATCAGACTTGTGGATTTTGGCCACGAGTCAAAAATGCCTGCGGCGGGAAGCCAGGTCTTGGTCGTCTCGTCTTGCACGAAGCGCAAATACGTCCACGAGATCGCGGGCACGCCATCGCTGGCGGGGAGCGCCGCCTGCGCTCTAGTTTCTTGCTCGGTGGCGGCTTTGATCGCTCCAATCTTGCCGGCCCACCAGGCCCCGAGGGTGTTGTGGAGGAGGAACTCCACCATATAATCCTCGGTAAAAAGTTGGGTAACAGGCGCCAGTTCGTCCGCACCAATCTTCTTGCCTGAATCATTGATCTCGTCTTTGCGCTGCGCTTGCCAGAACTGGTAAGTCCATCCCAACGCGTCGTCGGCTCGGAAGCACTCCGAAGGCAATGCAGCGAGAAGCTTGCGTAACTCGACCTGGTCATTGACTGCGATAGGCAGATCGAGCACAGGGTCATCTCGCCGGAAAACGCCAGGGAGGGTCAGGCTGGCGAATCTGCAGGCGAGATCGAACCCATCACGGGCTTTGAGCTCCGGCGCGAGTTCCTCACACTCCTCAAGCGTGATCGGCACCGAGCCATGGGCCTCATCGGCAATAAGAAGGTGGTTCTCGGTCAGAAAACGGGTGAACAAGAGACGGTGCCAGTGCTCATAGGCGGCGAGTTCGGTTAGATGGTGGATGTCCTGAGTGCCGGTCCGCGGATCGCGAGGATGTCCCAGAGCCTTTCCACGGGCGCGCAGACGATTACGTAACTGGCGCTGATCCACAGTCATGTGGCCCCGATACTCTTTCTCATGCACGGCGAGGTTTTCCAGCGCAGCCCGACAAGCCGACTCTGCAAGGACGCGGGCGGCGGCCGTCGTGTTCTCGAGAAGCTTTCTGTGGAACTTCGAAAGCGAAACTGGCATAGGGGCGTAACGTCCTTACAGAATCACCGGGCCGTCTTTCAGGGCGGCTTCGATGGCAGTCTTTGATTTGTTCAGCCAAGCATCGAGCTCCCCTTGGTCGTGAATGGTAGCGGCGGACAGGATAATGCGCCGTGCTTTGGGCTCCGCTTCAACGATAGCGGCGGACAACGCCTTGTCGAACTGGGCGGGCAGGGCATCGGTCTGTGCTTGCCAGGTGGCCAAGGAACAAGACTGCAAAGCCAAGAGAAGCTGGTCATCAGAATTCGTAGTCGGGGCCGTTCTGTGCAGCGCTCCGGCATTGGAGAGAAAGCTCTGGCGTTTCTCTTCAGTGACCTTCTGCCACGCCTGCTGACTGCCAACCCGCGAATTCTGCGACGCATACATGTCAACATAGGACATATGCGCTTCGGCGAGCTTGGCTCGGAGTGCATTTCCAACCGCTTTGAGGACGTGCGAGACGGGATCAGGATTATCCAGCAGTGAACGATTGGCGCGAATGGAGATGAGAGTGGCCGACAACTCGGCCTGGGCAGGGATACCAGTCGCCTGGGCAACCAGTTTTTCGGTGACGCTGAAAGCCGGAAGACGCTTAGCGATTTCTTTGCCCGTAGCTTGCCAAGTCTTGATCTTTGCGAGGATAGCGTCACGTTGATTGTAGAGAGCCATCAGCAAATCATTCCCACTGAGCAATTCGAGCGCGGTAATCTCCGGCGCCGCCGGAGAATGCGGAGCAGGAGCATCTCCGCCGGCTTGCGCCGCAATTGCCTTCGCATACTCGATAAAACGAATTGCGTCTGCAGGCTCGTTCCCCGGAGTTGCCTTCGGCAGGCTAACCTCCTGGAAGAGTTTGCGAATGGCGAGCTTTTGGACGGCAGTGAGGACCGGACTCTCAATTCGAAACGCTGCCTGCCCAAGCTTCTTCTGATCGACCTCGGTCAGCGAAAGTGGGTTGCCATTGATCTTGGCGCTAAGATGGTTGCTGGCGAGCAAGGTGGTTAAAGCGGCATCGATTCCGTCCTGAGGCCAACCGTACATCCCGCCGGTGAATTTCTTGCGAACTTCCAACCCAGTCTTGCCAGCGCCTATGAATGAGAGAATCGCAGCAGCCACGGGGTGGGTCTGAGGATCGCCTGTGAAGCCCACTTGCTCTAATGCGTTGGCAGACCCCTCTTTGGCTTTCTTGAGGACCTGAGGCCACTTCGCGGAGTCGCCGTCATTGAACTTCGGGTAGAGCCGATTGAGGACCTGCTTGGCGGCGTCTTCAACGCCTGCTTTAAGTCCGATAAGAGGATGTTCCTGTCCGCCTGAGAGGAAAAGGCGTGCACCACCAAAAATCTGACCAATGAGGTCCTCAATGCGCAGGTTTTCTGCGCTCTGCTTCGTAATCATGGCTTGGCGGCATTCCTTGCCCTCCTGTGAAGTGGGATTCCCTTTGTAGTGGAGGGTTTCTTCAGCGGCTTGGGCAGCGGCAATGGCGCTCTTGAATTCATCGGCGTGAACCTTTGGAAGAAACAGATGAAGAGTCGGATCATCGGTGCTAAGTTTACGGATGTCAGAAAGCACGGAAGCTTCCGGGACCGTGAAACCGTCACGAACCCAGAGTGTGATCGAGTCACTCTGCTCGGGCTTATCTTCGCCGTAGTGGATCGTGATCTTGCGGCGCTCCTTCGCGTCCCCCTGTAAGACCGAGGGGTTTCCAAGCGCGCCATCGAGAGCTTTGCTTAGAAGTTGGGATCGGCGGGAGGCGATGAGCGGATCATCGTTTCGGGCAGCAGCACGGCGTTTTCTGAACTCCGCCTCCCAAGCCGCACCTTCCGTAGTCTGAAGGCGGTATTCGCTGTCGACCTTCATGAGCACGCCGTCCTGCTCCATGGCGTCGAGCAACGTGGGAAGTTTCTGCCGAAGCTGGGTGCTGCCGGTGACGAGATCTTCACTGAGCAAGTCAGCCAAGTGTTCCGGTTCTGCGCGAACACCGAGGTCAGTCCCGTGCTCGCGAGGAAGTTTGTTGATCAGAAACACCAAAGCGCAAATGCGACTGCGCAACGCTCCATCTGGTTTGCTCTTTTGCTGCTCGATAATCTCCTGAAAGCGCTTCTGCATCTCGCCAGTGCTTACGAGATCGTTGGCGATCTGATCGTAAAGGAAGTCGCCCGGCACGATCGCGCCGACTTCGGCATTGGCGCAGGCGCGGCAAGCTTCGTGAACCACGCGAAGTTGGGTGCGCATCTGTGCAGCAGTGCCGGTCGAGTCCACAGAGTGAAGGATGCGTTCCCAGAATCGACGGCGTACAGGCAACAACGGGAAGTCCGGAATATACGCGAGATGGTCATCTGACTGAGTGGCAAGCTTAGTGGCCTTAAGTTGACGCGTGATTTCGCCTTCGTTCTTGTCGATTAACTGCTTGATTTCGGGCTTCTTGTCGTCACGCTTCTGCAAAACAACCTTGCGCACCACTTTCTCAACATCGTTGTCTTTGAGATGAATCTTGATCGTGAAGCGCCCCATGAGACGCTGGAGATTCGCCATGTCGTTGAGGGCGCTCTGACCCGTGCCAACGATCATCACGCGTCCATCCATCTCTTTGCTGAGTGCTTCTGTCACTTCCTGCACATCCAGCGAGAGCTGCGCGTCAAGTCCGATAAATTGCTGGATCTCATCGAGCACCAAAAGAGTGCAGGGCAGTTTGCCGTTCGCGGCAATTGCTTCGCGAATGGTATCGCGCATGTCACTTATGCTGACATCCGCCACATTTGGGTAGTCGGCACGGAGTAACGCCCCCACTTGTGAGGGATCCTTCAGGTGGCTGGAGCACGAGACGTATGCCTTCGCAACCGCGCCTGATCCGTATAGACGACCTAGTTCTTGGTTAAAGTTCTTGCCTTGATCTTCGATAGATTTCTTAAAGGTTTCGAGTTTTCCGTCTCTCTTAAGATGAATTAGGAACTTGGCATACGGATACCCTTCGGGTAGCCCTACTGATTTGAAAAACAGACTCATGACACGCAGCCGCACACTGCCAGTCCCAGCCTTGAGCGTACCTCCCGCCATGTGCAGGCCATTATGGCGTTTGCCCAGCGTCGAGATTTCAGTTAAGAGATCTGTAATCTCCTCCGGGAGATGAGCAATGGAGCGGGCCGTGCTACCGTCTGGAAAGGCAAAGTTGGTCCAGAGATAGCGCAGCACCTTCGCGAGGTGGGATTTTCCGCTGCCGTAAAAGCCGCTGATCCAGGCTGCTTTCTGCTCGGGGCTCTTAAAGTTATCCCGATAGCTTTGAAGGATCCGACGCATGCCCTGGAGGTATTCGCCCTCGCAAACGAACGATTCGAGTTCAAAACGAAGCGTGGCGACATCCTCTATGTTGTTGCTGGAGACGCCCTCATTGACCAGTTTCCAAGTCAGCGGGTCCCTGAGGAATATTTCTTTGGTTTGCATTAGTTCGCAAGCTCCTTACTGTTTCATTTTTCCGAAAGAATTGGAGAAGCTAGATAATTCCAGCCCGTGCGCGCGTCAAGAAAACGGTACGTGTTGCCTTCCTTTTCGCCGGGGAAGAAGACGAGCAGGTAACCCGTAAAGGTTTTCTCAAGAGCTTCGATCAACTCGGAAACGTGCAGGAAGTCGTACAAGTCCATTATGCCGGTTAACGCGAAAACCGTACACTCTGGCTTCGTGGCACTGGTGACTTCTTTTCGGAAGAACTCCGTCAGAACATTTTTCCATTCGGTTTTGGCATACAGATCTATATCGCCCGGATTTCTGAACCACTCCGCCCGCTCCTCCTCATCGACGGAGGCAAGCCACCGGGCCAGGCTGCCTTTCAGGTCGATTCGGACCCAAGGATGGCCGGCTTCCTTGGTCAGCATCTCGAATTCATCGATGCGATTGGTCAGCCTTCTTTCCTCTGCAGCAGGGTATACCGCAAACCAGACTCGCTGCGATGAAGGTAGCCCAGGTCGTAGCGGCATCTGGATGTGGCTCCGGTAGTTTTCGAGCAGTTGGTCAATGCGATTCATG
>Ga0182024_10019388_pt1 | contig 12548 bp, 5 predicted proteins | sample P32metaG_FD_120480 | JGI IMG/M metagenome (GOLD analysis project Ga0182024, IMG submission 120480) | Permafrost microbial communities from Stordalen Mire, Sweden - P3-2 metaG (Illumina Assembly) | ecosystem: Environmental > Terrestrial > Soil > Wetlands > Permafrost | place: Sweden: Stordalen... | reverse complement strand
ATTGAAGTTGGTGGTGTAGCCCTCGGTTTCAGGCTGCGGCGCGGGGATGCCGTTGTACATGATCTCTTGTTCGAAGTCGACGCCGCCGCTGATGCGATGGGAGAAGGTGCCGCCGGTGGTTCCTGGGGCCAGGAATTGAAGTTGATCCACCTGGCGGCCGCGGCCCGAGACTTCGGTGGGCAGGGCATCCACGACAATCGGTTCAATGGTGCTACCCAATTCCGGTTGCGTCGTATTCAGCGCGACTTGGTCGGCGGCAACACTCACGGTTTCACTTGCCGCGCCGGCGCTGAGGGTCATGTCGATGGTGGGGGTGGTGCTGACCTCGATGTTGACGCCCTTTTGAACGGACTTCTTGAATCCGGCGGCTTCAACCGAGATCGTATACTTCGCCGGCAGAATGCCTTTGAATGAGTAAGTCCCGGCGCTTTCGGTCACGGTGCGATCGGAGCCCCCGGTTCCTTCATTGGTGAGGGTTACACGCGCGCCACGGATGACGGCGCCGCTGGTGTCGGTAACTGTGCCGGTAATGCCCGCACTGGCTTGTGCGGAAGCAGTCCGAGGAGTCAACAGCATCAACCCCATGATTGCAAACGCCAGAGCGAAGGCAATCTGTGAAACGGGGATGGGCAGAGACCGCGTAGTGCGCTCCTGAGTTTTTGGTAAGTGTCTCACTGGTTCTCCTTGAGTGGTTCTGAAGCCTTGATTTAGACCGTGATTTCAGACATGGGCAACGGTGCTTCAGTCGACCTGCTGTCCGTGGTATGCGTGGAATCGATACCATCTCGCAGTGACAACGATTCCATAGCGAGCGATGTTATGCCCACAATATGGCGCTGTCAAGGGAATTTTTGGGCCGAGTATTGCCGCTCCTGGAACCCGAATCTCCTGGCGCGGAGATGCGCTTTTCCTTGCTCAAGCCGGGTAGGGCGGAGACTGTCTGCTCAAACGTTTGCGGAATGTAAACGGCTGAAAACAATTGCCTTGTCCGGTATGCGGCTCTTTGTCTCCGCTCCCCCTGGACGCCCCGCCGGACAAGCCAATTGTCAACGGAGGCTCATGGTTTTGCCGCCTGGACCGACCCGCCCGAGCCAGTCGCCGGCTCATCTACCTGGATCTGCCGGTCGCCTTTTACGTTGGTCAGCATCTGCACGATTCCGCTGGGCCAGCGGATCTCAATGCTGTCAGCCACCGCGCTGGCGCCCAGCCCAAAATGCACACGCGGGTCGCTGGAAGAGAGATAGCCGCTCGCGGTGGTTGCCGTAACCCATTGCGGCCCCTGCTCGGTGGTCAGCTTGACCACGGCCCCTAGGCCGTCGCGGTTGCTCTTATGTCCGGTCAAGTGCAGGGTGATCCAGTGGTTTTGGGTGACGGTCTTGTTGAGCAGGATATGCGCCGCGCCGCCGTTGGTGCTGATGACGGCGTCGATGCGCCCGTCGTTGTCAATGTCGCCAATGGCCATGCCCCGACCCACCCACGCATCGTGGAACACGTCGCCCGAGATCGCCGACACATCCTCGAACTTCTTGCCGGTATTGTGCAGCAGCATCATCGGTTCACGATAGCGAAGCATGGGGGAGACAAGCTGGATGTTATCCATATCGTGTCCCTGGGCAATCAGAAGGTCCTTCCAGCCATCGTTGTCGTAGTCCATGAAGCGCAGGCTCCATCCGGAGTGGAGCTGCGACATGGCGCCAATGCCGGTCAGCAGGGATGCGTAGTTGAAGGTGCCGTCGCGGTTGTTCTGGTAGAGCGCGTATCGCTGGTTGGCCAGGTCGGTCACCACAATGTCCGGCCAGCCGTCGTTGTCGTAATCGGCGAAGTCGACGCCCATGCCGGCGTAGGTCTGCCCTTCGGAGTTCACCGCCACTTCCGATTCCAGGCCGACTTCTTCGAAGGTTCCATCCGGCTTTTGGTGAAAGAGAAACTCCGGCATCGAGTCGTTGGCGATGAACAGGTCCATGCGCCCATCGCGGTCGTAGTCGGCCATGGCGACACCCAGGGCTTTGGCCGGCTTGTCGAGCCCCAGCTTGTGCGACACCTCGGTAAAATGGCCGTTGCCGTCGTTGTGATATGCCAGCATGCCGATCGGCGGGAAGACGTCGGGATGGCAAATGCCGCGGTACCCCTCGCGGTGCTCGCCGCACCAGACGTCATTCCAATCCCAGGTGACATAGCGGGCGACGACCAGGTCGAGCAGGCCGTCGTTGTCCAGGTCGACCCAGGCGGCGGAAGTTGACCAGCCGCTGCCGCCTACGCCTGCCTTGTCGGTCACGTCCGTAAACGTGCAGTCGCCGTTGTTGTGGTAGAGGCGGTTGCCCCCGTAGCCGGTGACGAAAACATCTTCGTACCCATCGTTGTCATAGTCGGCTACGGCCACGCCCATGCCGTAGCCCACGCCCTTGAGCCCCGACTTTTCGGTAATGTCCTCGAAGGTTCCATCGGCCTTCTGGTGGTACATGCGATTCCAATACTCGGGGCCGGTCTTCTCCGGAATGAACCCCTTGGACGTGGGATCGGTATAAGGTGCGCCGTTGACCAGGTAGAGATCGAGGCGCCCATCGTTGTCGCAATCGAACAGCGCCACGCCCGAGCCCATGGTCTCAATCAGGTATTTGCGCGAGGTATGGGGAGCTTGATGCAGGAAATGCACACCATCCCGCTCGGTGACATCGACGAAGTGGCCGGGAACCGCTGCTTGCGGCACAGACGCGGGCGAGGACGGTGCGCCAGGCGTTGGAGTCTGGGCTTGGATCGCGATAACTGAGGCAACGCCCAGACAGAGCGCAACAATCGGTTGCTCGATGGTGTACAGGCGTCGCGGCCTCATGGTTTGGCCCCCGGCGCAGAGGCCGCAACGGAAGCCAACTTTGTTGTCTGACACGGTTGGCCCCCGCAGAGTGCTCCCGTAATCCCACTACCCTCGGTAATGGTAAAAATGCGGTCGACGGCCGGCAGCTTGATAATTTCCTTTCCGCCGGAGGGCCAGTGGATCTCGGCCGTTCCGGCATCCGTGGCGTCCCCCAGGCCGAAGTGAGGCCGCGGATCGTTTGTGGAGACGTAACTTCCGCCGCTGATCACATCCTGACGTTGGCGCATGCCGTTGGCCGTGAGGTAGACGGTGGCGCCTACTGCATCGCGCGGGCTTTTTGGGCCGCCCACCAGTTTCAATTCCACCCAATGGTGATGATCGGGATTCACATTGCGCAGCAACACCGGCGGTCCATCGTCGGGATTGACGATCACGTCGATCTTGCCGTCGTTGAAGAGGTCGCCAAAGGCCGCTCCGCGCCCCTCCGTCACCACGGCCAATCCTGATCCCTTCATGGCCGGCACCTCTTCGAATTTGCCGTCCCGCATGTTGTGGAACAAGAGCGGCCTCTGTGCATACGAAGTGCCCCAGTCTTCCTTATCGGCCTGGGGGTAGATGTGGCCGTTGATGAACATGAGGTCGAGCCAGCCGTCGTTGTCGTAGTCAAGGAAGCCCGTTCCCCAGCCGAGAAAGGGAATCGACTTTTTGCCGATCCCCGAGCGCATGGAGACCTCGGTAAAGCTTCCGCCGCCGTCGTTGTGGAACAGCAGCTTGGCCTCATCGGAGAAGTCGCTTATGGCAAAGTCCACCAGGCCATTGTTCATGTAGTCGCCCACAGCAACGCCCATCGCGGCCACTTCACGGCCGTCCTCGTTCAGCGCAAAACCCGAGGTCAGGCTGGCGTCCTCAAACGTGCCATCGCCGCGATTGAGGTAAAGATAGCTCAGCGTGGAGTCGTTGGCGACCGCCAGGTCGACCTTGCCGTCGTTATTCACATCCACAAAAACGGGAGTGAGGCCGTAGTAGTGGTTGGCCGGGTTGGCTACGCCGGCCTTCACGCTCACGTCGGTAAAGGATCCGTCTCCGTTGTTGTGGAACAGATGATCCGGCTCGCTCTCCAGGCCGCGCGGCCCGCACATCACAGGTACGCCGCGAAACTCGCAGGTATTGTTGCTCGCGGCCTTGGTGTGCGCATAGGGCAGGTTGTCGCGATCGAAGTGTACATAGCCTGTCACAAACAGATCCAGGCGGCCGTCGCCGTCGTAATCGCCGAAGGTGGCGCCGGCGCTCCAATTTCCCAGCGTGACGCCGGCTTTTTCCGCTACATCGGTGAAGGTGCCGTCGTGATTGTTGTGATAAAGCCGGTTCTTGCCCCAGTTCGAAACAAAGATGTCGGGCCAGCCGTCGTTGTCGTAGTCGGCGATGGTTACGCCGAATCCCCACCGGTCGTTGGTCACGCCGGACTTCGCCGCCATGTCGGTAAAGGTGCCGTCGTGGTTGTTGTGGAACAGGGCCGCGTGGGGCGGCGTTTCCTTGCCGTCCATGGCGTTGAAGGTGGAACCGTTGAGCAGATAAATATCGAGCCAGCCGTCGTTGTCGTAGTCGATCAGCCCCACGCCGGAGCCGTTGGTGTCGATAATGAGTCCCTTATCGGCCGTGCCCATCACATGGGTCCAGCCGGAAAGGCCCGCCGCCTTTGTGTCGTCCACGAAAACGATCGGGCCCGAATCCACAAATCCGTCCGCAGTAACCGGTCTCTTTGCCGAATCGTGAACCAGCGCCGATTCGCTGCCCATCCCGGGTTGCTGTTTCGGCGCTTCCTGGGCCGCAGCGGACGCAACCGGTGCGATGGGAAACAGCAGCGCTGCGATCGAGACGCAGGCAACTAGACGGGGAAAGTGCGGCAACAGGGCGCCTCCACCGATTGAGTTTATCGCAGCGGCCTCAATGCTGGCCTTGTGAAGGGTACGGGCTTCAGCCCGTACATTTAGGAGCGGATGTTGGTCCCCGGCTTGAGCCGCCGAGGGGATGCAAACTCATAGAGGCCGTCCCCCAGGGGCTAAAGCCCCAATCATTTGGCGGCTCTGATGTACGGGCTGAAGCCCGTACCCTTCAAGCAGGACGAAGTCTTCGTAGGCAACATGCGCATTGTTGCCACACTCAATGCGAGGAACCCGCCTGTGAAGGCTTCGCAGGCGATCTCGCAGGGACTGTCGCTCTCACCGCACAGGGACTGCTCTTGCACAACGCGCCCGTGACGCCCGTGCCCTCGGTGATGGTGTAGATGCGGTCCACCGCGGGCAGCCTCACCTTCTCGGTGGTCCTGCTCGGCCAGTGGATTTCCAATGCATCGATCCTGGCTGCGCTTCCCAATCCGAAGTGGACGCGCATGTCGTTCGAGGAGAGATAGCCGCCACCGCTCAGAACATCGCCGCGCTGGCGGATGCCTCCGGCGGTGAGATAGACCGTGGCTCCCACCGCATCGCGCGGGCTCCTTCCGCCGCCGATAAGTTGCAATTCGACCCAGTGGTTGTGGTCGGGGTTCACGTTGCGCAGCAGCAACGGAACGCCGTCGAGATTGTTGATCACCACATCGATCTTGCCGTCGTTGAACAGGTCTCCGAACGCGGCTCCGCGGCACACGCAGACTTCGGCCAGGCCTGTCCCCTCGACGGCAGGAACCTGCTCGAAGGTTCCGTTGCCAAGATTGCGAAAAAGCAGCGGACGCTGCGCGTAGCTCATGCCCCAGTCGGGATGCCGATCGACCTCCGGATAGACGTGCCCGTTTGCGATCAGCAGGTCCTTCCATCCGTCGTTGTCGTAGTCCAGAAAACCGTCGCCGAAGCCGACGAACGGTTCTGACGGCCAACCCAGGCCTGCGTGTGAGCTTGCATCCTCGAACTCTCCGCTCCCATCGTTGTGGAAGACTACAGTGGCATCATCGGAGAAGACGGTGTTCACCAGGTCCATTTGGCCGTTATTCTCGTAGTCTCCGGCGGCGATGCCCATGTTTGAAACTTCGCGGCCTTCTCCGTTGAGCGCGTATCCGCTCATATAACTCTGGTCGCCGAAGGTGCCGTCGCCCTTGTTGATGTAGAGGTAGTTCGGGGTGGAGTCGTTTGCCACCACCAGGTCGGGACGGCCGTCGCCGTTCACGTCGACGAACAGCGCGCCCAGTGCGTAAAACCCGTTGGGATCGCTGACGCCGGCCTGCTTGCTCACATCGGTGAATGTGCCGTCGCCGTTGTTGTGGAACAGATGGTCGCCCGCGCCGTGAATCCCGCGCGGCCCGCACATGATGTTTTGTCCGCGATACTGGCACGAGGAGTAATTCACCTCCTTGCTGCCCGCAACAGGCGGGTTGTTGAAGTCGTAGTAGATATATCCGCCAACAAAAAGATCGAGCCGGCCGTCGCCGTCATAGTCGCCGAAGGTTGCACCGGTATGTTCGACGGCGATGCTGCCCGAGCCCTCATCGAGAGCCACGCCGGCCTTCTCCGCCACATCGGTGAATGTGCCGTTGCGGTTGTTGTGGTAGAGGCGGCTCTTGCCGATGTTGGTCACGTAAAGATCGGGCCATCCATCGTTGTCGTAGTCGCCCACCGCGCAGCCCAGGCCCCAGCCGTCATTGGCCACGCCGGCCTTCTCTGTCACGTTGGTAAATGTGCCGTCGTGGTTGTTGTGGAAAAGGGCCGCATGGGGCGGCGCGGCCTTTCCCGCGACCGCGTCGAAGGTCGACCCGTTGACCAGGTAGATATCGAGCCAGCCATCGCGATCGTAGTCCAGCAGACACACGCCCGAGCCCTTGGCTTCGATGATCACACGCTTCTGCGCAGTGCCCGTGGTGTTGCGCCAGGTGGTGAGCCCGGCCTGGGCGGCGACATCCTGAAACACGATGGGGCCCTCTTTGACCGTGCCGCCGGCGGTGATGGGGCGATGCTGTTCGTCGAACCGCCCCCCCTGCGCAGCGCCGCTGGCCATGCCTTGCTGTGGCGTAGAATCCTGTGGCGGATTCGCGCCGCCCTGTTGCTGCGGCTGCGGCGCGGGCGCGGCGGGCGACGATTGCGCCCTGCACGCCGCGGCCAAAACAAGAACGCAGATCAAGACGCCGGAATGCAGACCACGTGCATGCAACAACGAGACGCCTCCACGGTTTGCAGTGTATCGCAAGGAGTGTGGGCGGCTGTATGGCCGCGCTTGGCAGCACGCGAAGACACTCGCCCGGCGTATACTCTCTGTGTTTTTGAAATGGACCACGGAGGCAGCCCTATGTCCTTCTTTTTTCCTACTTTCTATCGCGCCTCCTGGCGTGCCTTATGGACGAGTGGGATTGCCGCGATTCTGCTTGCCCCCGCAGTCTCTCTTTGCGGACAGTCTCCTGCTTGTCCGGCCGTTGCCGAACATACCGCCACGCCGGCGGGCACAGCGTACGGCGAGGGCCGCTACGGAGCCGCGGAAGAACTCAACGAGCAGGCCTTGGCGAAGACCCCGCAGGATGTGGAATTGTCTGCCGCCCTGGTGCATACCTTGCTGCATGAGGGCAAAGTCGCTCAGGCATCTACGCAGGTGAACACCACCCTGGCAGCCAATCCGCATGCGGCGCCAACGCTCACGGCGCTGGCTGAGGTGCAACTGCGCCAGGGAGAGCCGTGGTTGGCGCTCCAGACGCTCGATCAGGCCGCGGCCGCCGATCCCTGCTATGCGCGCATCCATCTGATCCGCAGCCGCGCGCTGCGCATCGACTCCATGTATGCCTCCGAGCGCAAGGAGCTCGAGAGCGCGTACGACATCGATCCAACGGATCCGGACATTCAGTACGAGTGGTCGAGAGTCGATTCGCCCGCCAATGAGATCGAAGGCACCGACAAGGCCCTCGCTGCGCAAAAGGACATCGATGTGGAGACGCGGAAGAGGGCGGAGACGACCGTCCATGCCATGATGCCGCTGCTCTTTGAGAACTCGCAGACCTGCCAGGTGGTGCCGGACGCGCCATCTGCCACCCTGCCGCTGCAGGCCACATTTGCCGACGTGAAGCACATCGACGGCTATCGACTGGAGGCCGACTTTCCGCAGGGTAAGGCCAAACTGATCGTGGATACGGCAGCCTCCGGGTTGTTCATCAGCAAGGCTCTGGCCGATGTGAACGGTTTCAAGCAGGGGCCAGAAGACCCGCCGGGAACCGCACACATCGACAGCTTTCGCGTCGGCTCGCTGGAGTTTCGTAATTGCCTTGTAGGCGTGACCGATGGCCCCATAGCCGGCAAGTCGGACGGATTCATCGGAACCGATATCTTTGCGTCCTGGCTGATCACCCTTGACTATCGCAACGCCAAACTCATTCTGGCGCCGCTGCCGCCGCAGGCCGGAGACCTGCCCGGCGACCGCGCCGTTCCGCCCGAACTCGCCGACTATACGCCGGTCTACCATCGGCGGCAATATCTTCTCGTCCCGCTGACCTTCGGCAACAAATCGCGCAAGCTCTTCATTCTGGCCACGGGCATGCGCTTCAGCGCCATGACTTCACCGGTCGCTCACTCTCTATCGAAGATAACTGTGAACTTTACCAACACCGAGCAGACTGCGAATGGTGGCAAGGCGCAGTTCTATCGCGAAGTATTCGATATTCAAATGGCAAACCTGCCGCAGATTCACCAGGGGCACATTCTTGAACTCGATCCAACCGTCATCGATCGCAATGCGGGTTTCGAAATTGCCGGAATGCTGGGTCTCGATGTGTTGCAGCCGCTTACGCTGCACTTGGACTATCGCGATGGCCTGGTGAAGTTCGAGACGACGGAGGAAAGTGTGAAGCCGCTGTTTGGAAAGGGGACAATGATTGCGTCAAAGTCCTCTGCGCCAACGAACCAGGCCGACCAGCCGGTATGCCAGCCCGGCGACACGATTGACCGTCCGCTGAGCGAGACCATTGAGGCACGCGCCACGGGGGGGCTGGATTCTGCGCATCTGAAGCCCGGCAAGGAGATTTGGATGAGGGTGATTTCCGGATATGTTTACCCCGGTTGCACACTCGACCAGGATGCAATTCTCTACGGCCACGTGACCGCTGCCTCTACTCTGAAGAACTCCAACGCGTCGGAGTTATCTCTGGTCTTCGATCACGCCGATTGCACAGGCCACGCAAAGAAACCGCTCACGCTGCGACTAATCGGCATGGCCGGGCCTCCCGACGAATCCCGGAGAATGCATGATGAGTTACCAGTCGAAATAGCCGGAGGAGGCCGTTCGGTATCCACTGCTGTCCAGGGATTGGTGAACGCCTATGACTTGAACCTCAATCCAAGTGGACCACCGCATACGGTGCATCCTGGGATTGTGGTTAACATGCCCGCAGTGAAGCTGGAGCCGGAGGGAGGGCCGGAATGCAGCGCCAAGATCACAAGCACGAAGAACAGCGTCACCATTGGGACAGGGTCAGAACTGCTCCTGTCGTTGATGGTCGCGCAGTGAGAGCGAGTGGAAAAACGTTAGTTCTTCGATGAGCAAAACGCGCATCGATCGGAGATGATTCTAAAAGGATGTGCGGCTCGGCGCTTCACGGAGAGGTTGCTTCAACTCATACCGCGCCATGTGTGTTCTCAGCCTGGATTCGAGCGTTGCGTCCTCCTGTCGGGCAGCGAGTGCGACCGCCTGCTGCTCAGCCGCGGTGGCTTCATCGAATCGCCCATTTTCCGCGTAGGCGGCTGACAGCGTATCGAGTACGCCGGGGTCGTTTCCGCCGCTCAACTGCTTCGCCTTCTCAGCCAGCGAGAGAGCTTCGGGGCCATTTCGGACAGCGGCATCCGGACAGGTGGCAAGCAGATTCGCGGCCAGTTTGAGCGCAAACAGCCGATTGGGCTCCTCGTCCAGCGCCATGCGCAATTGTGTGAGGGCCTCGGGAAAATTCGACCGCACGTAAAGTGCGTAGCCAAGATTCTCATGGCCTTGCGCGAACTGGGGCCGGATGCGAACTACATTCTGCCACGCATCCGTGGCCTCATCGATCTTGTTCTCTTTTGTAAAAATGATTCCCAAATTGTAGTAAGCCTCAAAGAAATCTCCTTGAGTTTGCACAGCTTTCCTGAAGTATGGAACAGCATCGTCGGTCCTGCCCGACATGCCCAGCGCGATCCCCATCCCGTTGTTGGCGCGCGCGTCCGCAGGGTCCAGTTCAAGAGCACTCTGCCACTTGGCCAGTGCGCCGGTCAGGTCTCCTTTGCCCTGTAAATCCGTCGCCTCGTCGACGACACGATAGAAGTCGGAGGCCGGCACATCGATGCTCTCAATGCCGTCGAGTGGAACTTTGACAAACTCCGGAATGTTCACTGCCCGGTTGGAGGCGGTCGAGTTATCGATGTAGATGGGCGGGCTGTCGTTGCCGTTGGCATCAATGTGGGTAAGAAACATCTGCGTGTAAAACGAGCGGCTCTTGGATGAAAACACCAGCCAGAGCCCGTTGGGCGAGAAGCTGTGCCATGAGTTCATCAACGATGTGTTGCAATTCATGCGGCGCGCCACGCCGCCGTTAAACGGCACCATGTATAACTCGCTGTCCGGGCGCATCAGCTGTCCATTGCGGTTCTTGACGAAGACAATCCAGCGGCCGTCGGGAGAAACCTTGGGAAAGTTATTGCTCATGCCGTTGTTCGAAGCGCCCAGGATCGGCTCCGCCTTGCCGCCCAGTCCTCCATTAAACGGAACGCGGTAAAGACTGTACTGGATCTGAATTTCGTTGGGGTCGTTGGCGTGCTGCGGCAACGTCATTCCCGGCGGATCAGGGTCCTTCGCTTCGGCTCGCGCGAACACCACCCACTTTCCATCCGGGCTCCATACGCCATCGGTCTGCACGAAGCGCGGATCGTCGGCTCCCGGCAGCGGCTGCCTGAGCCCGGTGGCGCGGCTATACCAGGCAAGAATCCCGCGCGTCGGATAAAAGACCTGCAGAAAGCGATAGTCCTTGAAGTTATTCACGAAGTAGGAGCTTGGAATATCCTGGCCCTGCCCGGCGAAGGAAGAAAGAACATACTGGCCGTCAGGCGAAACTTGCGACATGAACCCCACGCGCGATTTTCCCACCTGCAGGTCGGTGTTCCACTTCACCGTGTCCTGGTTGCGGATGGCCATGTGCTGTTGCACGGGAACAATCGCATACAGGCCTTTGTCGTTGCCGGGGCCGTCCACGTCCATGCCCATTGTCTTGCCGTCGAGCGAGAAGGAGTGACAGTTGCCGCAGGTGTGCATGTCGTGAATCAATATGCGGCTCTCCGGCTTTGCAATGTCGCGGATCCGCCAATTGATGAGATAGAGCAAAGACGGCGAGAGCGGCTGCACAATGCCCTTCTTTCCCGCGGCCGGCATCAGCGGAACATCGCGGTAAAAGATTTCTCCGTCCACCGGATCTTTGGAGGTGGTCAGGGAGACGCGGCTTTTTGTTACAGGGTGATTCGCTTTGTCGAGGCCGGTGATGGTCACCATGGCGCGGCGGCCCGACGATTCTTTCTTGATTAGCGCCCAGGTCTCTATATCCGGTATCCAGGTGTGTGCGGCGGCCTGTTCCGGAGTCAGAGCAGGAAGTTGATTGGTGTCAGAGACGCAACGCGGGTCGATGGCGCCGATCTGCATCCGTTCGCCGTGGGATTCAACGTGCAGCGGCTTCGCGCCATTAGAGAAGGCAATGTCGATGCGCCAGCTTTTCGCGGAAGCATCGGCATCATGCCAGATGAAGGTGGGCGGCGTAATCTCCTGTGGAAAGATGGAACCATCTTCGGGATAGTCGATGGTCAACGCTGCGCCGGCGGAGGCCTCGAGAGCCAGATGCGCGCGCGGAACCGGCCAGGTCTTCGCGGCGGCCAGCACCTGCCCGGGATCTGCGCGGAACGTCCGCGACAAAGCGTCGCGAGACAACTCCGGCAGAAGAAACATCGTTCCGGTGAAAAGAACACCTGCGGCAACGACGCTGAATCTTTTTGAAACGTGCACGGCCATTCACCTCGCGCTTTGCGCGAACGGCCTGGCGCTCGCCGTGCTTGGCGCCAGGCCGTTCGTGGTTGACGTTCCTCAGCTGCGTATCCTCTAGCGCATGGCAGCCGCTTGTTCGGCCGGACCGGGCTCGGACCTGCCCAGATTATCGTACAACGGTTGCACCGGACGGACATCCGGTTCTTCCCTGGCCACGGAAACTGCCAGAATGCGAATCTTGTCGTTCGCCGGCAGAGTCAGCTTCTTCGCGTGCGCAGGCAGATCGATCGCATACGCGAAAATATAGCTGTATTGGTAGGGCTCGTTCAGGCCGTCCGGGGTGTGATGGTGCGATGCGTACCACGCCAGCGTTGCCGGCTTGATGAAGCCCGGCTGCAGCCCGAGATAATCATCCGGATATTTGGGCGACCAGTCCGGCGACCCTGTATTCGTCAAGTCCCAGGTGGCATGGTTGGCCGATACCGCCCAATCCTTCTTCAGCGGAACCTGGTGCGCGGGCTCGCGGCTGTACGGGCCGCCGCCCTCGGTTACCGAGTCCGGCCGGGGCTTCCAGAGGCGCGTGTCCCATTGTCCAACGAATCCGCCCCAGTCCTCGATGGTCAACTTCACGGGATGCTCGCCGGCGTGGAAGACAGCCTGCTGGTCGCCGTCATCCGATGCAGCGAGAACATACACCTTGTTGTAGTCGCCCTCGGGCAGATCGATCGCCTGTCCCTTGGCAACAACCGCATCGAGATTGCCGGCTCCGCCCGGGGCGAGT
>Ga0182024_10019387_pt1 | contig 12549 bp, 8 predicted proteins | sample P32metaG_FD_120480 | JGI IMG/M metagenome (GOLD analysis project Ga0182024, IMG submission 120480) | Permafrost microbial communities from Stordalen Mire, Sweden - P3-2 metaG (Illumina Assembly) | ecosystem: Environmental > Terrestrial > Soil > Wetlands > Permafrost | place: Sweden: Stordalen... | reverse complement strand
CATAAACTTGTCGCTGCCGATCGAGATCTTGACGATCAGGGAGGCCACGTGAATGTGCGATTCAATTTGAATCCTGACGCCGAGCCGCACACCCACGACCACGGCGTTTCAGAGGCCGAAGTTCACGAAGCGATGGACTGGCCGCTGCTTCAGACTGCCGGTCGGGACGAGACGACCATGAAGAAACAATCCCCCAAACGTCGGAAACCCACGCCCTCCGTCGACCCGAATCGTTATCCAAAAGGGTGGAACCGCCAGCGCGTGCAGGCGTTGGCCGATCACTACGAGAACCAGTCCGATGACCAGGCCATCGCCGAATTGGACGCGGCGTTCGAGGACGAACGAAGTGCGATGATCCAAGTCCCGCTCGATCTGCTCCCGAAGGTCCAAAAGCTTCTGGCCAAGCGCGCCGGATGAAGACGTTTTTGGAAATTGGGGCGCGCCGCATGCCAACCGTTCACCGCGTGCGCAGCACTCGATCACCCCGTTTAGCCGCCGGGCGCGGCGGGTGCGCCGCGAACCGGATGAGATCAGTATGGGGCGAGCAAGGTCTCCGTGGTAGCGGAGCCGAAGCGAGTGGTTTCGCCGTTGAGCGGACAATCCATCTCCGCTTAGAAGTGCCGATATTCCAACGTTTTATAGAAATCGAACCCGTCTCGTTATTCCCGTCGTCCCGTTATTCCCGTTATCTTCGGCCATCTACGAAAACCACACCACTTGGGACGCCGGCATCAACGTCGCCTTCGCCGACGGCCACGTCGCGTCGTTCGCCGACGAAAAGCAGTTCCAATCCATGCTCGACCAAACCAAGAAGAACAACCCCCAAAGCCGCGGAGGTGCCCCAATAGTGCCCATCCGGAATCCGCCCCGTGCATCCGTAGGGGCTGCGGCATCTAGAGGAGCTATATCGCCTGAAGGGCCACAACGTGGTAATCCACGTCGCATCAATGGCTTAGCATCTACGCCCCTGCCGCGTCGGTTTTTGAAATCATTTTTCCCGGCCAAATCCGACCGAACCGGACGAGATCCAACGACGTGTTCACAGGCTGAATGTTGCTGCGTTGTTGGTTTTTCCGATTACGTGCATTTCATTGGAGTTAGAATGATCATCTCCTCATCCCGTCGTGGTTCATCTGGCGCGTCCAACCAGAGCTTTCTGCTTACAGCCATCGCGCTGTTGATCCTCGCGGCGCCCGCGGCCGGCTTGGCTGACACGGTGACATTCGGGCTCGGCGCCGACGACTATGGCTCCCTGACGATCAACGGAACCCAGGTCGCCCTTTACGATGACGAGTTCGCCGCGGGTGGAGCGAACGGCACCTTCAACATGAATCCGGGGCAGTTATATAACGTCACGATCATTTACGAGAACAGGATCGGAACCGGCGGCATGGACCTGAGCTGGAACCAGGCGGGCAGCCCAGCCCAGAACTATGGAAGCGTCGCCAACACCCTGGCGCCAAATGATGTTCCGCTGGCGGACCTGAGTAACTCCGGCGCGAGCGGATTAGTCGGGACATTTTCCGATCTATCCGGCAACAACGCCAGCGTGATATCAGGCTTGGGGCCAATCGACTATGGCGTTGGGCCGTGGCCCGCCTACGGGTATTACGACCAGTTCAAGGCGGTCTTTACCGGTCAGATCGAATTGCCCGCTGCCGCTGCCCCCCTTCCGTCCACCGCCTACGCCGGCCTCGCACTGCTCAGCGCCCTTGCGGTGCGGCGTCTGAGCCACCGGAGAGTCAGCCCCGCATAAGCTGATGAAAGTCACTTTCCACCGGTACCCGGCGGTGCCCGCCTAGGAAACCGGTCAGTCATTCACAATTAGTCAACTCCGAACAAAATAAGAATGACCCTTTATCTGCGTGCTTGCCAGGAGGAGCGGAAAAAGAACAAGTGAAGGTGACGCAAACCTTTACATTGATTTGTACGCTCATATTGCTCATATTGCCTCGTTCCGTGCTGCGAACCGCAAAGCAGCGGCATGCGTTGATGGACTACGCACCCCCCGGAAACGTGACTGTCTTGACTGTCCCGTTTTCCATCTCGGATAAATGACGGAACGTTCATCATCGATGCTTGTCCCCTCCTCTGAAGTCAGGTCGAGTCGGCGATTTGCACGAATTTCTCGGATGAGTCTGCCGCAAGTTCCTTTTCTGTGTGATATATATCTTTATCCGTGCATTAATGATCGGCTCGGTTAACATCAGCTCCCCGAGGGATCAAATTGAGGGGCAGGAGATCGAGAAAATGAATACGTCACGTCAGGCACAAACGGCTGGCCGCAGATTTCGCAAGATCCCTCCGCTGATCGAGCGGCTTGAGCTGCGGCAGTTATTCTCCAAGGTCATCCTGTTCAGCGGCCAGTGGAAAGGAACGTATCAACTCGACGCCCAGTCCACCGCCGCCGCGAGCGATCCGCATTACACCGGCAGTGGAACGATTACCGCCACCCTCACCAACGGCATCGGCACGGCAACGCTCTCCGGATTGACCGGCGCCGCCGTCACCGTGGTGGACGGCGACTCAACTGCGACGACCACCGCCACCGTCACCAACAACAGCGGACAAGCCGTTATCGCCGACGATGGAAGCGGGGTCACGGGGACATTCGCCGCCACCGGAACCATCGAGTTCAAAGACGTCATCACTCCGCCGGACGGGCCGCCGCAGACTTCGGACACGACCAATCCCGACCCGCTGGCGTTTCCGTTCACGGGAACCTATGTCAACGGCGTGATCTCCGGGACCTTCGAGGCCAGCGTCTATCAGTCCGGTCAATTTAGCCTCACCAAGGTCGGCGGAGCCGGCGCTGCCACCCTCCCCAAGACGCGAGCCCCGGCCGTCTTCAAGCAGGCCGTCGAGGAAGCGGAGGCGTCGCCCGGCCTCAATTACGGCGGCAGCAACGCCGATGACATGGCGGCCATCCTCATCGCCCGGCACGAAGGCAAAGTCCTCTTCGTCTATCCCGACGCGCACGGCAACCCCACGGTCGGGGTTGGCTTCAACCTCAATCAATCCGGCGCCCAGCAAACCATCGACGGTCTCTTTGGCGCGGGAACCTATGCTGCCTGGATGGCCAGCTTCGCACGGACCCAAGCCCAATGGCTGGCCGATTTCGGCAACCTCGACCACTTTGACGACTGGAGCTCCGGGGAATGGGTGCGGTTCCGAAAAGAGTACGGCGCAACCTCCAGTAAGAGCCAGAATCTCGTCTCCGGAACCGACGGCGATATCCTGAGCAATGTCCTCACGCCCGACGACCCAACCACCGGCGCCCAGGGAACTCTCAGCAAACTCTTCGAGTCCACGCTGCCCAGCTATACCGCCGGCGCGCAATCGCTTGTGGGCGCTGATGCTTTCAATAACCTCGATCCGGCCGCCCAGGCCGCGCTGGTGGACATCGTTTACAATCTCGGCGCCACCGGAACGCAAAACGGGTTCGCGACGATGATCACCGATCTCCAGAACGGGGATTACGTGGGCGCCGCCGAGGCCATCTTCGACGGCACCAACACCAAGGGGCAGGTGTGGGCCACTTTGAGCGCGACTCAGAAGCTTCGCGCGATCGATGACTTCCGATACATCATTTCCGGTCTGGAAAGTGAGTTGCCGCAGTTACCCAAGGCCAAGTGACGAAAGCCTGGCGACTTCGCCATCGGCATGCGGTACATCGGACCAAGATAAAGGGACATTCCTAAGTCATAATTAGGAATGTCCCTTTATCTTTAATAATTAGGAATGTCCCTTTATCTTTAATTGGAATGTCCCTTTATCTTTAATTGGGGGTAAACTCTCGCAGCATATAGCGGGGGTACATGATCCATGACGCATCCGAGTTTCGCATCCGGGATGCCACTTCCGCTGCCGCGGCGTCCCGCGCCGCCCCGCCCGAGGGAGGGCGACTCACGATGGCTCGGCCTCGGTCAATGTGCAACGAGTAGCGCGACCCACGAACCCTGAAATGCCACGATATCGGGTGCTGGCCACTTCGCACCCATAGCACCCCCGTGCCGATACCCAGCAGTAGCGATACGGCCGACGCGGGAGTGAATAGGCGCCGCAGCACGCCAACAATGTTACCACCTGCGCGTGGTAAGATGCTGGCGTGGTCCGCCGCCTGGTGACCGTCGCGTCCGTGCTGTCGTTGCTGATGTGCGTGATGGGAGCCAGAAAACGGGACGGAGCCAGAAAACGGGACGGTCACGTTTACCAGCTTTGATGGGGAGAATAGGATCCGCTGATTATGCGCAGCAGCAGGGCCGGGAAGTGCTCGACACTCCCAAAACGCTGCTCAAGGCAGAGTGGGCGGGGAAGAACATCGGCCTGTTGACCGAGGCGTTGCCCGCCGACACCTCCTACTCAACGGCGGGATGGTAAACAGTTACACGGCAAAGGAGCAGAAATCGTGACTGTCCCGTTTTCTTCTTTTGACTGTCCCGTTTTCTACTTTGTCCCGTTTTCTTCTTCGCCTTCATACCGCCATCGCAGTCGCACTCGCCGTTCCGCGAGACACGCCATCGGCTGTCTCGAGCCTGTCTCGCCGCATGCCTGAGGCATCAGGGTATTTGCCTTGAAAATGCCGCCTCATAGCATTATTATGATAAGTGGAGCAGTTGAGGGAATCCTGTCAGGGCCTAGCGATCGAAAACCTTTCTTTGGCAATGGGAGAACCAACATGACCGCCGACCGCGCGCAGCGAGAGATCACGTGTGCTGTTTGTGAAATCCTGGAAACGCGTCGGCTGTTGTCGGCGGCTCCGGCTTTGCCGTCGGTGGCTGTACCGGACGCGGCGGGCAACAACAAATGGGGCAGCATCACGATTTCACGCCAGTATCCCGCGCTCACTGCCGTTGGGGATTTGAACAATGACGGGTACGCCGACCTGGCCGTCGCGATTCCCGATGCCGGCGGGTTTGAAATCGAACTGCTGGTCAACAACCAGCACGGGCAGTTGGTGCTCCAGACGGCCGGGATCCAGGTCAATGCGACGAACCTTGCGTTTGCCAGCGTGCGACTGGCAATTGGAGATTCCAATGGTCAACCAGAACTCGCCTATCGCTATCTGGCAAGACCTGGCAAAGCGACCATCGGCAGCACGACTTCGGCGACCGTGAACGTCTCCGGGGGCGTGTTTTTCCTGGAGGGCGATCCTGACCGGCCGATTATTGTCGGGAGCGTGAGCACTTTCACGGTTCAGTTGCCGCCCCCACGCATTTTGCGAACCACCGACGGCATTGCTCTCGCGCCGCTCACCGGCGCCCAGGGTCCTGACGACGTCGTGCTCTGGTCGGGCAGCGAGTTGGCGGTCCTCTATGGCAGTGCGAGCGGCCAACTTTCCGCTCCGGCATATCTGAGCAACCCGTTCGAGGCGGTTTCCGCCACCGGCGCGACGACCAGCGGCCAGATCGTCGGGCTGGCGGACATGAACGGAGACGGAATTCCCGACCTTCTCGCCGTTTATCCGAGTGGTTACCGTCTCAACCGCAAGAGCGCCAAGGGGACCGTCGCATCGGCAATCGGAGTCATCACCACTGCCGGCGGATCAACGGGAACGGCTTCCCCCACCTGGTCATTGCTGCCGGCCGTTCAGTTCACCGAGATCGGAAGCGCTCAAATCCAGCCAGTCAATCAGGTGTTGATCGGCGATCTCAATGGGGATGGCGTTCAAGATCTGGTTTTCGTGGCCGCAGATACGTTCCGCCCATTTCCCGAGCAGGTGCAGGTCGGCAGCAATCTCACGGCAAAGGGTACTGATAACCCGGTGATTGGCTTGGGCAGCGTTGTTGCCGACGACCTGCCGGGACCGCTCTTCATTGGACAAGCCAATGGCGGGAATGACGCCGTCGTTTTCGCTCTCGCGCCGGTGATCGCGTCCGACAACGCGCTGGAAATCGTTCCGGTGAAGCTCGGCGTCTGACGCCGATCAAACGTCCCGTCCGCGCGACGGGAACCACGTGTTTGACGTGATGTCGCAGGGCTCAAACCCGTTATCGATCCGTTTGCCGTTCTGAAGGCCGCTGCCCTGCCGACGACGATGATGACCGTGATCGCACTGCAGGATGGACTGCGCGCTTTCTTTCCCACCGCCGTCGCGGGAGCCTTAAAGCTTTTGCCACAACCGCAGGTAATCTTAATGAAGTCCGCCTCCGACATCGCCGAACCCCCCTTGTTGGAGTTGGTTGCACCGGCCATAAGAACACAAATTAGCGCCCCGCGCGCGAAGGTGGGATCGACAAATCGCGGGACAGGTTGGATCCGGAAAAGGGGGATCCGGAAAAGGGGTCGTAAGCAAATTCTGTAAAACGGCTTATGACCCCTTTTCAGGAATCCCCTTTTCAGGAATCAGTCCCCGAGGGGGGGTTCTACGCAAAGGTCGCGAGATGACAGTTGGAAAACATCCTCTACCGTTCCCGGCTCGGATTATATTCTCATCGCTCGTGTGCGCGCTGGCTGGGTGTGCACAGGAGCAGTACCGAGACTATCCGGGACCGGCACGTTTGCCGGAAGAGGTATGCACAATCATGGCGGGTAAAGAAATGGCTAACCCGATCTCCGCCTTTTTTGTGGTTGCCGGCCCGCAAAGGGCCGAGGCCGATTTCTTTGTGTCCGCGGTGGATGGAAAAAGTATTGCGGTCCATCACGTGGTAGAGGTGCTTCCGGGCCAACGCAAGATAACATTTTCGCACCGAGGCGGCGGGCTTGCGAAGAATGATTACACAGTAGACGTTGTTTTACTTGCAGGAAAGATCTACCGGGCGGAGCCCCGTTTCTGGGGGACATTTTCCGGAGTGACGCAAGAACTTGATGGCACTGCCTACCAAAGTTATCGAAACATCAGGTGGCGCGTTGATGTTTACGAAGATGTTTATGAGGAGTCGGCGAGGGCAAGTTCGAAAAAGCGTTCCTAGTCGGGCATTGCAGTGGCGGGTAACGTGACCGCGAACCGTCGGGCAGACATGAATGCCGCGCATTACGGACCCAAATACTCGCGTGTAACGGATCCATTCTTGTCCAGCACTGATAGCATCATGCGGTGCTCGGTCGGTGACAGGCCCACGACCTGGCGCAGGTTATTGACATCCGAATTTGAGTAGACCCAGATGTGTCCCCCCCACAGCCAGCAATTGACTACTGAAAATGCGTCGTCCGCTGTCACGTCTGGGGGGGTGCCGACAGGAACAATGATGCCGCGACCGGGGTCCCGCGCCGAAGGCCTTCCCTCGTACGGCTTGGCGGGGCGCTGCGCGCCCATTAATTCAGCAATCTCGGTATGCTCCCCCATCGCGGCAATCTGTAGGGGCGTCCATCCATGATGTTTATCATTCGGAGCGTTGACATCAGCTTTATTCCGTACGAGCAACTCCGCTACAGCCTTGGAATCATGCTTGGCCGCGATGTGCAGCGGGGTCCAGCCGTCGTAATCCTTTGCGTTTACGTCCGCGTTATAAGCGATGAGCAATGCGACGACCTCAGTGCGGTCGTTCCACACAGCCGCTTGCATTGGCGTGGTCCCGTCCTTGTCCTTACTGGAAGCGAGTTCGGGGGTCTTCTCAAGCAGCGCCTTAACACGTCCGACGTCACCTTTGGCAGCGGCGTCATAAATCGTGGCGTTGCAACCGCAGAGGGCGCTACACGCGACGGCGATGAGGATCGGGACAGCTCGTGCGAGCTTGCAGGAGTGGGCAAAACGAACTCGCATAACGCGCAAATTACTCATCCAATCTCCTCACCGGGGCCGGACCCGCAACCAACTTGCGCTCCGGCGGTGGCATGGGGCTACATCCTCTCACCGACGGAACCCGATACCGAGCTCACGACCGCGCGTCGCGGGCTCCTGTCAGCCGTCGTGCAGACGCCATTGCCACGCCGAACCTCCCCGAAGGCGCCTTGTACTGCCACACCGGAGCCGGGTCGAGAGCGGCGACCCGTTCTCACCGCCTCAATGCCAGAGCAAGATAATGAAACCCGGCCCCGATTGCAATCCCCGTGAACACTAAACGACCACCGGCTAACGCCGGTGGGTTTGAAGAACAACTGAATGCGTAAGGCCCCAGCTTCCTTCTTTGACCGTGAGGTTGGGGTGTCCCCGTGTCATCTCCCCAGCCGCGTCCCGTATCATCACCCAGTCGATTTCGCTCGAGCGAAGAAAACGGGGCGAAGAAAACGGCGAAGAAAACGGGATTGCGCCAAGCAAGCTCGCGAAAGGAGAATGATATGTGAATCTGACACATAGCTGAAACCTTTCCTTCGGAGACCCAGTGGGTACGGGAAAGGTGCCATGCATTTTTTTCATTATATCATGTCAATAAAATACTTACAATCGATGCATCGGGACTCTCAAACATGGATTCTTTTCGGCCGTCCCGGCTTGGTGAGCGTCGTCTGCGGGCCAAGGGACGCGGCGGTCTGGCGCGGTCCATGCGTCGTCGCCGTAACGGCTGGCCCGCTCGACGCTGGCTGGCAACGCGTTCAATTCCTCATATGAGCCAGACATTTCAGATCCCGGATTTAGCATGATCTTGATAAACCACTCTGAAAAGGTAACATTTTGATGCATCGTGCTACATGGGCCATGGGTTTCGAGGGTCGCTAGGGCACCAAGTTTCGGTGATCAGTCCGGAGCCACTGTTTGATTCGATCCAATCAAAAACACCTTCTCGCCCTTGATGACGCGACCAAGAAAGTGGTTGCCGTCCTGCAGCTTGGTGCGCAGCTCGTCGGCGGAGAGCACGAATGGATTGATCTCGCTTCCACTTCTTTCTAATGGCCAGACTTCCGCTTACCTACGGTCCTCGGCGCAACTGATTTCGCCGCTGGCGCCTGTTCGTCAGCGTCTTCCATTTCCTTGGCTCCCTCGGCTTGCCGGACGCGCTGGCGGACGAAGAGTTTGATCGGCACCTCGGGGTAAGGGAGCAGTTCGCGGAAGCGGTTGATCATGAATCGCTGATAGGTGGTGTCCACGAAATCGGGATTGTTCACGAAGAGAACGATCGTCGGCGGGGCCACGTCGGTTTGGGTCACATAGTAGATTCGCGCCCGCCGGCCGGTGGGGGTGCTGGGGCGGCGTTCGTCGAGCAGTTGGCGCACGACCGTGTTCAGCTTGTGCGTCGTTACTCGCGTGCGGGATTGGTTGAAGAGGTGTTGGGCCAGATCGAGCGTGCCCTGCACGTTGCAGCCGTCCTTGGCGGTGATGAACGCGATGGGGGCGTAGTCGAGGTGCTTGAGTTCCTCGTCCAGGTATTTGCGATATTCCTGCATGATGCCGTGATCGTCGAACTTGCCGCCTTGCTCCTTGGACTGCTCCTGGAGCATGGTCTTGGCAAGGTCCCACTTGTTGATGACCAGCACCACCGGTTTGTATTGCTCGGCGATGTAGCGGGCGAGCTTCTTATCCGGCTCGCTTACCCGTTCGGTGGCATCCAGCAGCATCAGCACGACATCGGCCCGGCGGATCGATCGCTCGGCCCGGTGGAAGCTGTAGAACTCGATGTCGTTGCTGACCATCTGCCGCTTCTTGCGGACGCCGGCGGTGTCGATGACGATGAGCGTTTTGCCGTCCTTCTCGAAGCGCACGTCCACGCTGTCGCGCGTGGTGCCGGGGACTTCAGAGACGATGACGCGGTCGCCGTGGCCTTCATAGATCTCGGCAATTGAGTTGACGAGCGTGCTCTTGCCGGCGTTACGCTTGCCAACGATCGCCACCATCATCTGCGGCTCCGGGACTTCCGTCGGCGCATTCGATAGATCGACGTTCTCTGCGATTCGCTCGATCACCTGATCGATGTTTCGCACATTCAACGCGGAAATGCCGATCGGCGTGCCGAGGCCGAGGCGGGCAAAGTCGCCGAGCATCATGTCGGCCTTGGGCCCGTCGGCTTTGTTGGCCACGAGCAGCGTCTTGATTCCCCGCCGCCGCAGCATCGCGGCAATCTCCTCGTCGGCGCCGGTGAGCCCCTCCTGGCAATCGACCAGGAAGAGGACCAGCGTCGCCTCGGTCATGGCGATCTCAATCTGGTGCTTGATATGATCGGTCAGCTCATCGGGATCGATGAACCCGTACCCGCCGGTATCGACCAGCTCGACGTATTTATCGCCGATCTTCAGCGGCGTGCTGATCCGGTCTCGTGTCACGCCGGGCATGTCCTGAACGATGCTGATCCGCTTATGAACCAGCGCATTGAGCAAACTGCTCTTGCCGACATTCGGCCTGCCGACGATCGCGATCATGGGAAGAGAAGGCATGCCGTCATTGTTGGGCAGGAGCGGGGGGTTAGCAATGCGGTATCGGGGTTGAGGGAAGAATGCAAAACGCAAAACAGGCAATGCAAAATGAAAAATGTCGGGGACCGCTCAATTTTGCATTTTGCATTGCCTGTTTTGCGTTTTGCATTTCTTCCGTCGCCTCTCGAACAGGAAAAGTATGAGATTATTTTCACAATGTTGCATTCCAATATGCCAACTTGCTAGACTGCCTCGCGTCACATCGTATTTGTTCTGTCAAGCGTGCGCCGCACGCCATGTCCGAAAAGTCGGGAGGTTGTCATGGCCACCGTTCACGACGTTCTCGATTCGAAGGCTTCCAGTCGTGTCCTCACGATTTCCCCCGCGGCCAGCGTGCTTGACGCGGTGGAGAAGATGAACGAGCTAAAGGTCGGCGGGCTGATCGTGATGGAGGATGGGCAGGTTCTCGGCATCTTCACCGAGCGCGACGTGCTGCAGCGCGTGGTGGGAGACTTGAAAAAGCCATCCACCACGACGGTGAACGAGGTCATGACCCGCGACGTGGTGTGCGTTGAGCCGGGCACGGACCTGGACGAGGTCAGTTCGCTGATGAAGGACCGGCGGATCCGTCACGTGCCGGTCTGCGATCCGGTGCGCGGGCTGATCGGGATGATCTCGATGGGGGACGTGAATGCGTTCCATGCGGGGCATCGCGAAGCGACGATTCACTACCTTAACGAATACATTTACGGTCGCGTGTGAACACTCGTGGCACGGGCGTCCCGCCCGTGGACGGTTAATCTGCGAAACCGACGCCGTGTTCCTCGTGGAAAGCCAGGTATCGATACCGGGTTTTCCCAAAAGCACCCGTTTCAGTCATTATGTATGTGTTCCGTCCACGGGCGGGACGCCCGTGCCACGTCGTGCCTTCACATATCCGCCATCGCCTGAGAAAGCCGGCGGACTTCGTGCAGGGCCATCCCGCCGAGCTTGGGGATGTGGCCGCCCATGTGCGGGACGATGGCGTGGCCCAGGCCGAGGCGGGCGGCTTCGCGGAGCCGCACCTCCAGTTGCGGGACGGAGCGGATCTCGCCGCCCAATCCCAGTTCGCCCACGGCCAGCGTGCCGGCCGAGAGCGGGCGATTGAGGTGTGCCGACGCGATGGCAAGGGCGATTGCCAGATCAATCGCCGGCTCGACCACTTTCACGCCGCCCGCGATATTCACAAACACGTCATCTGCCGCCAGCCGAAGCTCTGCTCGTTTCTCAAGAACCGCCATGATCATCGCGACGCGATCGGCGCTCACGCCGCTGGTCTTGCGCTTGGCGGCCCCAATCACGCTGGAAGCTGTCAGTGCCTGGACCTCCACCAGCAGCACGCGGCTGCCCTGCATCGCCACGGTTATCACCGACCCGCTGGGCGGCCCTTGCGGGCCGTAGTGCTCGACGAATAGATTTCCCGGGTCGGTCACCTCGCGCAGTCCTTCACCGGTCATCTCGAACAGCCCGACTTCGTGCGTGCTGCCGAAGCGATTTTTCACGCACCGGACGATCCGATGGGCGTGGAATCGATCGCCCTCGAAATAGACGACGGTATCGACGATGTGCTCGACAATCTTGGGCCCGGCCAGCGTGCCCGCCTTGGTGACGTGGCCGACGAGCAGGATGGCGATGCCGCTGGATTTGGCCAGGTACACCAGGTCCATGCAGCAATCGCGAAGCTGCGTGACCGATCCGGGCGCCGCCGGCAAGTCGGGCTTATAGATCATCTGGATCGAATCGACGATGACCACCGCCGGCTGGACTTTGTGGATCTGGTTGATGATTCGCTCGACATTCGTCTCGGCCAGCACCAGCAGCTCCGGCGATTGCACGCCAAGCCGCGAGGCGCGGAGTTTGGTCTGCCGGGCGGATTCTTCGCTGGTGACGTAGAGGGTGCGTGCGGACGCGGAGACGCGGGGACGCGGAGACGCGGAGAGAGAACCGAAAGACGATGCCATGTCCGCTATTTGTTTCCCCGCGTCTCCGTGTCTCCGCGTCCCCGCGTCCTCCTTCCTCCCCGAGTCTTCCTCGCGCTTGCGTGACAACTCGTGCGCCACCTGCAACAGCAACGTCGACTTGCCGATGCCCGGCTCCCCGCCGATCAGGACGGCCGATCCCGGCACGATGCCGCCGCCGAGGATTCGGTCGAACTCGCCGATGCCGGTCTGGCGGCGGGGGGATTCGGCTTCGTCAATGTCGGCCAGGGTGAGCGCTTCCCCGCCTTTGGTGATGTCGCCGGTCTGGTAGTTTCCCGCTCGCGCGGTTGCGCGGGCATCGGGGGTT
>Ga0182024_10019386_pt1 | contig 12549 bp, 18 predicted proteins | sample P32metaG_FD_120480 | JGI IMG/M metagenome (GOLD analysis project Ga0182024, IMG submission 120480) | Permafrost microbial communities from Stordalen Mire, Sweden - P3-2 metaG (Illumina Assembly) | ecosystem: Environmental > Terrestrial > Soil > Wetlands > Permafrost | place: Sweden: Stordalen... | reverse complement strand
TCAATGGCGTCCCCTTCACCGACACGCCGTTCCATTTCAACAACGAATATTTCCACCTTCTGATCCGCGACGAGCCGGCCAAGCTGCACATGCTCAACAGCGACCGCGCCATGGCCGAGGATTCCGAATGCCGATTGCACATCGAGGCCTTCGCGATGGATCAAGGCCTCTTCTTCAAACATTTCGGCAACGGCTACCGCAAGCTCACGCTGCTGGGAACCGGCATTCCGTTCAAGGCGAGTTGAGCGCGGCGGGCGCTCACATCTCATCATAAGAGAAGCTTCGGAAGCGGCGCCAGATCCGGCTCAACAAACTGCGTCTTGGCCAGAGGGTGCATCCGCTGCTGTGGCGAGTAGAAAAACCGCAGGACGTGCTTGGACATCAATTGCGGATGAGTATCGCAAAAATGGTCGGCCGTTGTGATCGGAAACACCCTGCCATACGCCAGTCGAACCGCCGCGATCAGATGCAGAAATGCGACAGTGGTTGTTTCGTTGTACCCCTGATCCGGCCCCTCCGGCCGATGGTTCGCCGCATTATACGCCTTGATCCCGCGCCTCATGCGATCCACGGCTTCTGCAAACGGATAACGGCTCAGATACAGATACGCGACTTTTACATGAGCGCGATGCGTCCACTGCTCGAACGGGAGGGTGAGGTCCTCGAATTGCTTCAACAATTCATGGTCGTCCATACGCACCTGCGTCAGGCAATTGTCGCATCGACGATCCGCAGCAGATCGGCCGGCGTTGCAATCAGAATATTCCTGAATCGTTTGATGGCAACCAGATGCGTGAGATTCCCAAAACGATGTGGCTGGCATTTCCGGCTACCGCGCACTCCAGGACTTTATCATCTTTGGGGTCCGCCTTTACTTCCTTCGTGATCCCCGCGATTGGAACAACCTCAAAGATCGCCAACAACGATCCCAGGACGGCATCCACCTCGTCATGGTCAAGGCCGAGTTTCACCGATAGCTTTTCGGCCAGTTCGTCAAGGATTTCGACGCAGGTAAGGCCGTGAATGCGCCCTACGCGAACCAGATCAAGGCATTTGTCCGGAGTGCCGGCCCAGCCTATGGCGGAGAAAAGAACATTCGTACCGAATACGACCCGAAAGCTCATGCATTCCCACCGTCAAGCTCGTGCTCAACGAAGTCCTGCTTTTCCAAGTCGTCCATTTGATCCCAATCGAGACCCATTTGCCGGGCCAGGGCGCGCAGCCGTAGTTCCCCCTGCGATTGGTAGCGCTTCCATGCCTCCGGATCGGTCTGCGCCATCTCCAGAAGGACGTAGCGCCGCCTGCCCGGTTCCAAGCGCCGAAATAAATCGACTACCTGCTTTTCTTGTTGTGTCAGCGCAACCATTTTTCAGCCTTTCCAGAGTATTCTAGCTCCGCTCCATACGCAATTTCCTTCGATTCAAGCGCCATCAATCCTTCTGCTTCGTCGCCCCCAGTTCCTTGGCGATCTCGCTCTCCAACTCATCCAACTGCCCCAATTCGCGCTTCTCCCCCGCCAGCACGTCGGCGGAGATCATGCGGTCGATCTCCTGATCGGTGACGAGTTCCTCTTTCGGCGACGCCGTCGCGCCGCTGATGGCGGACTGCTCCATCGAATCGAGGAACAGCCCCATGCGCTCCTCCATGCTCCCGGCCTGGGCCACGGCGTGCTCCCACTGGGCCTGCGTTTTGGTCAGATCCATTTCGCCGAAAATCCGGCCGATCTCGCCGGCCATCACCGCCATCGACTCGGCGAAATCCTGGCTGGCCTGCGCCTGCTTCTGAATCAGCATCGCGTTGCGGATCGACAGCAGTTGCCGCTCCAGCATCTTCTTCACCGACGCTGTTTTCTTCAAGGCCGAGCGGATGAACAGATACTGGTTGTTGTCGCCGATTCGCCTGGCCTGCTGGGCGTTTTTGATGAAGTCCTCGGCGAATTTTTCCTGTTCGCGGATCGCCTTCTCAATCGAGCGCATGCCGGTGCGAATCCGCATCTCGCGCTCAATCCGGCGTTCGTCTTTGCTCTTGAACAAACCCATGTGTCACATTTCCTTGTCCGCGCTTTTTCGCCTCACCGCCTGATCGGCCTGCTCAAACGCCTGCTCCGGCTTCACCGCGCCTTTGTCCAGATCATTCCAGATGTTCATCAGTTCCTGCCCGGCCTGCGTGAGGCCCGCTCTGGCCATCGCGTCCTTGTCGGCCTGACCGCCCAGTTCCAGCAATGTGTCCAGCCGATCTTGATAAACGTCCTGCGTGACGGCGTCGTCCTCGATCCACCCGCCGATTTTCGCCACGTCTTTGTCGGTCAGATTCAGCCGCCCCATCGCCTTGCCGCGCTCCTGATTCTCCTTGATCATCCGTAATCGGCTAACAGTCAGAAGCTCCTTGCTGCGCAGCGTCAGTTCGCGCGCGGACATGAGCTGCTCCTGCGTCTTGAGTTCAAAATCCTGCGCCAGCGCCTTGCGCAGCTCCGGCGATTTCTGCCCGGCGCCCTGTTTGAAGATGCTCTGCTTGTCGTTGCTAAGCTGCTCAATGCGCTTGAACAGCCGGTCGCGCTGCTTGCCCAGCAGCAGTTCCTCCTTGCGCAGCTCCTGGCGATTCAGCTCCGAGAGGGTCTTCTTGCGATTGAAAAGCCGGTCGATCAGGGCCATGGATTATTCCGCCTCCGGAATCGCCTTGCCCGGCGTGGCCTTGCGCTGCGGCGTTTCCGCTGCGCGCGGCGGTTCAGATCGCTGCGGCTGCTGCGGCGACGATTGCAGCGCCGCCGCGCCGGGAGGTGAAGATTCCTGCGCCGCCGGTTTGCTGTCGCGCTCCAGTTCCTCGAACAGCGCCCGCTCCTCGGCGCTCATGCCGGTTTGGACAGTCGCGCCAACCGAATCGGCCAGTTCGCCGCTGACCTGCAATTCCGCCAGCACGTCTTCCGCCGCCGCCGCGTCGGCCGCCATCTCTTCGGTATCCGGAAGCCGCGCCGTTTTGCCCTGGCGGACAAGCTCAAGATTGTGCAGATGCGTCGCAACAACATTGATCTGCTGATTGAGCACGCTCAAAAGCTGCTGGCGGCGCTCCATGTCCTTGCGAAGTTGCAGAAGCTGCCCGGTGACGCGCCGCTTGGTCAGATCGCCGGCGGCTTCCTTGAACTGACGGCGCATGTCCGCCTCGCGCGATTCCAGTTCACCGATCTCCTCGTAGCCACGGTCGCGCTGCTGGCTGAGCGCCGCGCGGCGCTCGGAGAGGAATTCAATTTTCTTTTCCGTCTCGCCCTTGCGGGCGAACAACGCTTTCATGTGTTCGATCCAAGCCATGTCAAAACCTCCGCGGAGGCTGAGTTTACCGAAGTTCTGTTTGCCGCTTTCCACCGCCGGGCTGTTGGCCGCGGTGTGGCGGAAAAGAACCATTTTTCCGTCTAGCCGCTTGGCGGCCAGACCCGGATTCTCCTTTGCATACTGCTTCAACTCGGCTTCCACCAGCGCCGTCGGCAGATTCGTGCGCGCCGCCAGCCGGTCTCCGGCCAGCCCAGCGCCGCTGAGATCGGTCCGCGATTCCTCAATCACCGCCCGCACGCGCCGCCGCTTTTCAGCCTCGGCTTCGGGATCGAACAAATCGGCCAGCCCGCGCGTCTCAGGCGGACCGGTCACCGTCCACCCTCCGGCGGAGTTCGGCCCCGCCAGAATCACCGTGCGATCGCTGCGCCGCTCGGCCAGTTCGTTGGCCTCAATGGCAAAGCCGCTGGTGCTCATCACCACCAGCGTGCTGGGCACGTCGCCCTTCGGCTCGGGCGCCTGCCGCAGAATCTCCGTCAATTCCGCCCGTCCCATCGGCCGCGGCGTTTCGCCCGCCAGAAGCTGCCGCGTGGGCGACACGCACGTCACCCACAATCGCCCGACGGGCTTGCGCATGAAGAACCAGCGCTTGCGCGAGAGCGTCACATTCATCGAGCGCCCTGCCGGCATCCGGTCGCGCAGATCGCGGTCCGGCTTGTTCATCTCGCTCATCAGGCGAGTAAGCTCAACGGTCCCGTCAGCCGGCTTCACCTCGCGGATCAGCCCCGTCACAGGCCGGCGGCCGTTGGTGGTGTCCAGGCGCAGCCGATCGTCGCCGAGGAGTTTGTCCACGTGAGCGACGAACTGCTCCTGAAGGCGGCGATGCTCGGACGGGTCTGAATTCATGTCATGCCAGCGAACGCTTTGCCTATCGCTTCCGATTGTCGGGCCGCCGCAGCCGCACCGCAAGCCAGAGGAACGCAATCGCGCACCACGCCCATCCGAACGTGCAGATGAAGATATAGAATTCCCTCATCGGTCGGCGCCCCCGTCACGTGGTATGCGCTCCGCAGCGCGGACAAAACGCCGCCCCCGCTCGCAGCGGAGCGCCGCATTTCTCGTTGACGCACGGCCGCGACGATGCTCGCGGCGTCGTTCGCACGTCCAGAACGGGCCGGCTGCTTTGGAGCATGATTCGCACGCGATCGGCCAACGCGGCCCGCGTCTCGCGGCTGGTCACCCACACGTATCTCGCCTGCACCACGCCGGCCAGGGCCAGCGGAATCATCCAGATTGCTCCGCGGCTCAGACCGATCAGGGCAAAAATGCCCCACGCCAGATTGATCCCCAGCCCCACGCCCGCCACGCGCACCGGCTGAATGCCCTCGGCGGCGGTGAGTGCATTGAACTTCTCGACATATTGCTCCAGCATTCCCGCGTGATGGCAGACGCTGAGCCAGTAGACCAGGTATCCCGCCGAAAGGAGCAGGCTCCACTGCCGCCAGAAGGCCCAATAGGGCTCATAGAAAAATCCTACGCGGCCGTGGAACCGCACGCCCCATGCGCCCCCCCACAATCGCGGAAAATCAAACGACCGGTCCGCGGCCAAATGCACAAATGCCACCACCGCCATCACCGCCACGACGATCTGAATCGCCCCCGACAGCGGCCCAGGCGCCAGGTCGCGCGCTGATTCGTCGCGCAAGACAAGCGCTTCGGGCTTGCCGGTTCGCAATCGCATCCACTCGGCAAGCTGCCAAAGCTGCTGCTGCTCAGCCTGCATGAAATTTCTCATGCGCCTCGGCCAGCACAGCAGCGGCAGCAATCCAAGTGTGAAGAACGAAAGGACTGCCGTCTTGATGACGCCCCACGGCCGCCCGCGGTAGCCCCAGCGGCCGCGCGACAAGCTGGCCAGCACCGACTCAGCGATCTGGTCCGGCCGATTCGGCGGGTCCATCACACGGCGGGTCGGATTGAACGGGGCTGCGGAATTCACTGTGCTCATGTTCGATTTCTTTCTCGTCTCATTTACAACGGACTTCCACACCGGCGGCAGTAACGCGCCTGCGATGGATTCGCCCGCGCGCATCGCCGACAAACCGCCCCTCCGCCACCGCTGCGACGCAGCATCCCCACGCCGCCAAGCAGAACCATGCCAAGCAGCCGCGCGATTCCTTTGACGGCGATCACCGCCACCCAGCCGCTGAAGAGGATGACCGAGATTCCCATCACGGCGATCACCACAAACGTCATTTCAATTGGTCCGACCATGTTCGCCTCACGCCATTGCCACATCCGCCGGGGCCAGCGTCGCGCCGCAGAAGATGCAGTAGCGATCCACGCGGTCGGGATACGCCCCGCACTGCCCGCAGCGGCGAACCGTCGGCGCGAGTTGCACGCCGCAGTGCATACAATACTGATCGTCCGCATCGACGGTTCCGTGACATTGCGGACACGCTCCGCCCGCCGACGGCGCCAACGGTTGCGGCGGCGGCGGCGCATCAGCCGACAGCGCCTTGGAAAACTCGGCCGCGGATGCGTATCGCTTGTCCAGCCGCGCGTAACTGCGGCGGAAAACTTCGTCCAGATACCTGGGCGACGACGGGTTCAGATCGCTCGGCACATCCGTCCCCGCCGGCCGCTCGCCGGTGAGCATTTCGTACAGCACCACGCCGCAGGCATACAGATCGCACCGCGCGTCCGGCTCACTGCCGCCGCCGCGCTGCTCCGGGGCCATGTAATCCAGCGTCCCGGCGATCTCGCGCCCGCCGGCGGAGTTGAGCGATTGCGAATACGCGATCGAATCCGTGCTCGCCGATCGCGCCTTGCCCAGCCCGAAATCCGTCACCTTCACCACGCCCTCGGCGCTGAATCCATCCTTCCACGCCCGCTCGTGGATGAGAATGTTCTCCGGCTTGATGTCGCGATGAATCATCCCCTGCCCGTGCGCGTATTGCAGCCCGGCCAGCACTTGCCGCATGACCGCCACTGCGTCAGGAATCCGCAGTCGCCGCTCGGCGATCAGCGGACGCAGGCTCGTGCCGGGAACATATTCCATCACCAGGTACGGCGGCGACGCATACGGATCGAACCCGATCGCCCGCACGATGTTCGGATGCACCAACCCGTGAATCGCCGCCCCTTCGCGCTGCAAACTTCGCACGTATTGTTGATCGGTCGGAATTTTCATCGCCACAAGCTGATCGACCCAGACGTGGTGATGCGCCCGCCAGACTTCGCCGAACGCGCCGGCCCCGACTTTGGCTTCCAAAACGTATTCACTAATTCGCTGATCCGCAGCCGCCATGATTACTCAACTTTCTCCGCGATCCAATCGCAAGTCAGCAGATTATATATCCCCGCGACGAGTCCGCCGAGGATTAAAAACGTCCAGGCCGTCCGGCCGGCGATGGACCAGTTGAACAGCCATCCCAGCAATCCCATCTCAATGGCCGTCATCACCAGCACCAGCACCGCCCCGGCCGCGTTGCTTTCCAGCTTGTTCACGCGCCCGATGACGGCGAAGCTCAGCCACGGCACCACCAGCACGATCCCCAGCCACGACGAAATCCTGCCCGTGCCCGAGATGAGCGCATCCTTCGTCTGCGGGTCCATGCGGTACCAGGAGATGGCGCAGACGACCACCAGCAGCGCGACCAGCCCGCTGACCACCTTCCCCGTGACCGTTTTTAGAAACTCCATCTCTATCTAATTCTAACGTCTGAATCGGCTTAGCGCGTTTATAAAGTACGGGTTTCTTTCGCCAGTGCCCCGGCCCATGCCCGCCAGTACACCCCCATAATTGAAACTTCGCCCTCCCCCCCGCATGATGACCGCCGTCATGGACCGCCGCGGCAAAAAGATCAAACGCTTCGATTTCCCGCCCGGACGGACCATCGCGGGCAAATATGAGATCGACCGGCTGCTCGGAAGTGGTTGGGAGGGCGAGGTTTACGCCATTGTCGAGCGAAAAACCGGCATCCGCCGGGCGGCCAAGTTTTACTATCCCCACCGCGACCCGACCGGCAAGGTGGCCATCGACTACGCCCGCAAGCTCGACGCCCTGCGGCATTGCCCGATCCTCATGCAGTATTACCATCAGGAAATTGCTCTTGTGAAGCGGCGGAAGGTGACGGTCGTCATCAGCGAACTGGTCGAAGGACAGAAACTGAGCGAATTCCTCGCCGCCCAGCCGCAAAAACGCCTGAGCACCTTCGAGGCTCTGCATGTGCTCTATGAGCTGGCCAAGGGCATCGCACCCATTCATACCCGCGGCGAATACCACGGCGACATTCACGAAGACAACATCATGATCCGCCGCCAGGGGATCGGGTTTGAGGTGAAGCTGCTGGACTTCTTCAACCTCGGCCGCCCCACGCGCGGACGCATTCACAAGGACGTTTTGAACCTCGTCGAAGTATTTCACATCCTCGTCGGGGGCCGCAAGCACTACGCGCAGCAGCCGCCGGTGGTGAAGGATATCGTTCGCGGACTGAAGGATTCGCTGATTCTCAAACGCTTCAAAAGTGCCGGCGACATCCAGCGGCATCTTGAGACGCTTCAGTGGTGAGATCGCATGAGCGAGGCGAAGAAGAAAGCCGCGCGGCTTGCCATCGTGGGGCTGCTGTTGGCAGCCTGTTGTGCATTTGTTTTGATGATGACGCTCCGATCCTTCTGGCCGCCGGCGCAGCCGACCATCGCGCTGCCGCCGCCGTCGTCGCCCGCAAGCGTCGTTGAGCCGCCCGCGCCGCCCACAGATGAATTCGCCAAATATTACGCCCTGCCGCCGGGAGTGTTCGTGGCCGGCGTCGATCCCGGCACGGTTCCGCCGGATGTGCGATTGGGCTTCTACAACCAGCAAAATCCGACGCAGGCCCGCGCCATCCCCGCAGGCCCCGACGCCATGAGCATCCGCTGGAGGAACCACACCCCATCTGTCTACAGCATGAGCTTCGGCAATGACAACGTGCTGCCGACGGTGCTGACCAACATGCTGGACATCTATCCCGCCGAGATCAGCGGCGATGCTTCGCTCCTCACCTTCCACGGCGACATCGTCTGGCAACTCGGGGCGACGCCGGAGCAATACATCTCATCGCTGGAAAAGCTGATTCTCAAAAACGGCGCCCCGGCGGTGCATCTTGCGATCCAGAATGTGCAGGAAAAAGCCATCGTCTTCAGCGGCAAATGGGTCTACAAGCGCGTGGATGCCGCGCGGATGTCCACCAGCGGCTCATTTTCGATTCTGATTTACAGCAATCTCCCCTACGTCCGCGGCGCCGGCGGCGCCAGCGGAACATTTCGGCAACTAGCCGGGGCGATTGAGGACCGCTTGTCCGACCAGATGAAAAAGCCCGTCATATTCGAAGCACAAATGGCCCCCGTGCGGCTGTCGTGGTTCTTCAATCGCGAAGACGACCCCGACGATAAACTCATTCTCGATCACGTCCAAGAACAAACCGGATTGAACTGGTCGGTGCAGACGCGGGCGGTGCGGTGTCTGGTTATCAGCGGTGGCTAGGCTGCCTCGGCAGACCCGGATATAGTGAATCTGCGATCTATGCACGTGTAAGCTCGCTTCAGCTAAATAGGGCGATGAGAAATGGCTGAGATTCCGCTTGATTTTGACATACTTGGGCCGATACATTCCGTGGAGATCATCGCATCCGGCCGAGCCGTCCGTCTGGCGAGTTGGCTGCGGCAGAGATATGGTGGACGCCGGTGGCGCAAGATGAAGGGTCGTGCGCTAATCCGTGAGCGCAACGGCGTGACCCATGAAGCAGAATTGCACTGGTTTGAAGCACACGGCGTCGGCAAAGTTCAGTGGAAGGTAAAGCCGTGATCGGTGAAATGTGAAGACCCGTTCAAAGAAGAAATCGTCAAGAAGCTCATTCGTCGTGTGCGTGCGCAACGACGGATACGAGGCCTCGTTGGACATCGGAAAAGTCTACGTAACTCATCCCGACGTGAAAGCGACCAAGTTCGGGCGTGTCCGCATTGTGGACAACGAAGACGAGGATTACCTGTACCCAGTCGAATACTTCATGCCCGTCGAGCTTTCCAAGTCAGCCAAGGACGCAGCCTCCGCCGCGTGACCGGCGATACCAAAGAGAGCGTCGCCCTACGCTTCATTCCGCACCGGATTCTCCAGCCGCCCGATCTTTTCGATCTCCACCACGATATGGTCCCCATCCTTCAGCCACACCGGCGGCGTGCGGGCCATGCCGACGCCCTGCGGCGTGCCGGTCAGAATCACCGCCCCCGGACGCAGCGTCATTGTGCTGCTGACGCTTTCAATCAGTGCCGGCACATCGAAGATCATGTCGCCCGTCGTCAAATCCTGCATCGTCTGCCCGTTGAGAATCGTCTTGATCCCCAGCGCGTTGGGATTGCGAATTTCATCCGCCGTCACAATCCACGGCCCCAGCGGGCAGAAGCCGTCAAAACTCTTCCCGCGCGCGAACTGCCCGCCGCCCAACGCCTTGTCACGCTGCCAGTCCCGGCTGGAAACGTCATTGGCGGCCGTGTAGCCGAACACATAATCCAGCGCCTTCTCGCGCGAGACGTACTTCGCTTTCTTGCCGATGATGACAGCCAGCTCGCACTCATAATCAATCTGGCTGCTCAGCCGCGGGATGGGGATCGGATCGAACGGATTATTCAGCGTGTTCCCCGCCTTGATGAACAGCTGCGGGCGCTCGGGGAACTCTCCCTTGGTCTCAATGACGTGCTGGCGATAGTTCGCCCCGATGCACAGAATGTCCACCGGGACCAGCGGAGCGAGAAGCTTTTCGACCTTCAATTTGCGGTCGGTGACGGTGAATGAGCCGAACAAATCGCCGTCGATAGCCAACGCCGTTGTCGCGTCAAGCCATTTGCCATGATGTATTTTGCCGCCGGATGTGAAGCGGATGATTCGCATGGAAATAAAGGTATGCGATCCTGCATCGTTGCGGCAAGGGCCATCGTTGGTACATTACCCATTTGTGGGCGTGGCGAGGGTTTTTGGCCTAAAGGGGCTTTTGACGCTATACTACCGTCGATGGAGATAGATCATGGCAGTGACTTTTGACCTACCAAACGACATCGAACAAAACCTGCGGCAAGGCGACGGGAATCTTGACCAGACGGCGAAAGAAGCCGCATTGGTGGAGCTTTATCGACAGCGCAAGCTGAACCGCTGCGATCTTTCCAAAGCTCTCAGCCTCGATCGATTTGAAACCGAGGAACTTTTGCACAAGCACAAGGTCACGGAGGATTTGCCGACGCTGGAGGATCTCGAAGCCGACCACGCGACCCTCACCCGGCTGCTCGGCCCGATCCGATGAAGGCCGGCACGGATGCTCGTCATTGCTGATTCATCCCCCTTTGTCGCGCTGGTGAAAATCGGCCATGTGGATGTGCTGCCCAAACTTTTTGGGGCCGTGATGATTCCGCCGGCAGTAGCTGATGAGCTTGCCAATTCTAAACGCCCGCAGGCCGTGCGAGATTTCATCGGCAAACGGCCGCAGTGGCTTTCAATCCACGCTCCAACAAGCGTCGAGAACATTCCTAACCTCGACCTTGGCGAACGAGAGGCCATCAGCCTCGCGCGAGAATTGAAGGCGGACGTTCTTTTGATTGATGAAGCGGACGGCGTTGAGGCGGCGATGGCGCGCCACATTCCCATCACGCGAACCGCTGCACTGCTACGCGACGCGGCCAACCGCGGCTTGCTCGACCTCAAACAGACCTTCGAGCGGCTCAGGGCAACCAACTTCCGAATAAAGCAGGAAGTTCTCGACGGCCTTTTGAAACAACACGAAGAATTCCGAAAACAGCGGGAATCCCGTAAACCATGAGACCGACCCGCACGACGGCAGAGGCTACCTCGCCCCATCTCGCGGAGGCTTGCCGCCGAGGACGAACCAAATGGAGTGCCCGACCGCAGCGATGAAGATCAATAGCCCCGCAAAGAATAGCACGGCGCCGATAATGTGAGGAACTGACGAGTGCGGTGGTACTGCCGAGACGTCGGTAAGCGCGAAGCCGACGCCAATGAGCACATACGCGAAGAGGTAGTCGCGCCATGGCGGGCGGCGGCTAAAATGCCGGCGATTGTCACGCCTCGATTTCATGACTGCTCACACCCGGCTTGAGGTAACCGCCGGATTGTATCGCCCAATGCGACGAGAGCAGGTCGCGCCTCACGCCGCCGCGTGCTCCGCCACGGTCGGTTCTTCCTCCGCCGGTTCCGAAACCCCCGTCTCAGTCACGCGCCCATGAGCATCCACCTGGTCGAACTTCACCGCCACGCGCTTGCTCACGCCGCGCTCCTGCATCGTCACGCCGTACAGCGTCTCGGCGATCTGCATCGTCCGCTTGCTGTGCGTGATGACGATGAACTGGCTCTGATCCAAAAACTCGCGCACCACGGCGTTGAACCGCTCGTTGTTCGCCTCGTCCAGAGCGGCGTCCACTTCGTCCAGAATGCAGAACGGACTGGGCTTGCTCTTGAAAATGCTCATCAGCAGGGCCACGCACGTCATGGTCTTTTCGCCGCCGGACAACTGGCTGATCGTCACCGGCTGCTTGCCGGGCGGGCGGGCGATGATCTCGATGCCGGCTTCCAGCGGATCGATCTTCACGGGAACCGCGACGCCGTCGATCATCTCGGTCGGCTGGTTTTCCAACTCCGTCTCGAGGCACACGTCCGCCTTGCCGCCGCCGAAGAGCTTGCGGAACATTCCCTGGAAATGTTCGCGCACCGCCTCGAACGTCTCCGCGAAACGGGCGCTGCTGTCGAGGTTGATCTCGTCGATCAGCGACACAAGCTGCTGCTTGGCGCTGACCAGATCCGCCACCTGCGTCGAAAGGAACGTCTGCCGCGTCTCCAGTTCCGTCAGTTCACCGATGGCGTCGACGTTCACGTTGCCGAGGCGCACGATCTTGTCGCGCAGCTCCCTGATCTGGGCGGAGACAAGTTCAAAGTCCACGCCTTCCGGCTCGAACGCCTTTCCGTCGGCGGTCAGTTCGGCGTAGCGAGCGGGCACGTCCAGCGCCATTTCCTCCGCAGCCCGCTGCACGAGGCTCTGCACGCGCACGTTCTCCTCGCTTGCGACCAACTCAAGTTTGTGCAGTTCCTGTTCCACGTCCTGCCGCACCGAGCGGAGCGATTCGACGCGCCGGGCAAGTTCCTCGGCCGATTGCGACCGCTCCGCCAGATCGGCCGCGGCCTGCTGGAGGCGGGTCTGCAATTGCGATTCGGCATCGCCCAGCGCCGTCTCCTCGGCAACCCCGGCCGCCAGTT
>Ga0182024_10019385_pt1 | contig 12550 bp, 11 predicted proteins | sample P32metaG_FD_120480 | JGI IMG/M metagenome (GOLD analysis project Ga0182024, IMG submission 120480) | Permafrost microbial communities from Stordalen Mire, Sweden - P3-2 metaG (Illumina Assembly) | ecosystem: Environmental > Terrestrial > Soil > Wetlands > Permafrost | place: Sweden: Stordalen... | reverse complement strand
CGACTTGCCAGTGCCCGTCGGCGTTTCGGTTCATCTCAACGTCTGCGCGCGCAAGCGACATACCCCAGTTCTTCGGCTGCGCCATCAGGACACCGTTGACAAATTTCTCCGGCAGTTCACTATGAGTGTGGCCGTAAAATATCACGTCAATGCCGGGGACTTCGGCAAGATCGGGAGCGACGTTTTCACCTGGAAGCTGCTCCGGCCAAGATTCTCCGCTGACGGGATCGGTATAGAAGCCCGAATGCATTATGACGATGAGCAGGTCCGCTTGGCGACGGACTTCGGGAACCACGCGCTTCGCCACTGTAACGATTGGTTCGAATTTGTATCCCTTGTAATGGTCGGGGATCTCCCAGCGGGGAATCCCGGGCGTCACAAATCCGACGATCCCGACACGCACGCCGCTTACGTTCTTGATGATGTAAGGCTGGAAGTGCGGAACACCTTTCGTGTAGGTTCCTTTGATATTTGCGGCGAGCCAGGGAAAATTTGATTCCCCCTTCGCCTTCCACATCACTTCTTCGCCGAAATTGAACTCGTGATTTCCTACGGCCATCACGTCGTAGCGCAAAAGGTTGAATGCGGCAATCATCGGGTTCGGCTTCGAGGTATCCTTCTCGGCAAAGTAGTAGGCGAGAGGCGTTCCTTGAATTGTGTCCCCGCAGTCGAGCAGCAAGAGGTCGGGAGCTTCCGCGCGTTGTTGCTTGATCAATGTGGCGATTTTGGCGAGCCCTAGGTTCACTGGCTTATCGGCATAGTAGTCCCAGGGTTCGATCCATCCGTGGGTATCCGTCGTGTCCAGCAGGGTGATCGAGACGCTGTTAGCTGGTGCGTCTTTCCCGAACATGGCGGACACCTGTCCGGCGGCAATGACAGAGACGCCAAACAGTGCGATGGATAGCACGATGCAAAGCGGAAGGATCTGACGCTTCTTCAAATCGGGCTCCTTCAATCACTTATTCCTTAGCGCAGAGGAGAAGGCAGGGAGCTAGCGTGTCCGAGATCGTTTTCAAAGTCTGTAGCTGAAGAGGGGTAAAGTCTGGCCCTGCATCGCTGGTTGTTTTTCCTTTGCGGGAAACTTGCAGGACACCGATAGACCTACTAGCAAGCATGATGGGCGAACTCATGATTTTCTGGATTGGCTCACCCCGCTCGGTCTCAGAAACAGGAACTCCCTCAAATACCGACGCATGAGGGACAGCATAAAAGTGATTAACGATCTCCGGTCTCATCTCTCGGACGGTCCGTACCGCAAGGGAACTGCCGCTTGAAAGCGGAATCTGTCCAACGACGCGTAATGTGTCGGGGGCTAGGAACCTGAGGGACCTGCCGTCTTTGGTGAAACCGAGGATTGCTACTTCATGAGCGGTTACGCCGAAGGCCCTACTGATCAGTTCGACCGGCCGATTCAGTTGGATGGCTTCTCCGTCATTATCCCTACGAGAGAGGTCGCTCACCCATTTTCTCAATTCTGCCAGATGATCGGTCGCCATAGATATCCTTCCTCAAGAGCGCGGAATGTATCATACGATGATAATCCGGGATGTGCGAAGTGGGTCTCAGGCGTTATTGTCCATGCGGCGGAAGTGTCATCCTTGCCGGAAACCAATTTGCGTGTAACATTCGGAGGGATTCTGCAACCAGCTCAAACGATGCTTTGCTCAGAAATCTCATCGAAGGCCCGTAATCTCCATTTCCGCTCAATCGTGATCGACACACACGTGGATACGGCTCAGCGGCTCGTCTTCGATCAGTTCGATCTCGGCACCCGTCATTCGGACGGATCAGTCGACATCCCTCGCATGCGTGAAGGAGGCGTGAGCGCCGTCTTCTTCGCCGTCTGGACACCTGGAAACATTACGGGCCCCTCGGCTGTAAAGCGCGCCCACGACCAGTTCGACGCGGTTCAACAACAAGTCGCGCTTCACGCGAATGAGTTGATGCTTGCCTCAACTGCGGATGACATCCACCGAGCTTACCTCTCCGGGAAAATCGCCCTGCTGATGGCGGTCGAAGGTGGGCACTTGATCGATAGCGACCTTGACGTCCTCCGCACGTATTTTCAACTCGGTGCGCGCTACCTGACTCTGACGCACGCCCTCAATGTCGAATGGGCTGACGCCTCGACCGATCAACCTAAACACAACGGACTTACGGAATTTGGTAAACAGGTCATCCAGGAGATGAACCGGCTTGGCATGATGGTTGACATCTCCCATGTCTCCGATAAGACTTTTTACGATGTCCTCGCGATAAGCCAGGCCCCGGTGATTGCAACCCATTCTTCGTGTCGCGCGCGATGCGATTCCCCGCGCGACATGAGCGACGAAATGATCAGGGTTCTGGCCGCAGAGGGCGGCGTGATCCAGATCAATTTTCATGTGGGCTTTCTCAGCCAGAAATTCCGGGACGCGTGGAAAGCAAATCCTGAACTTCAGGCTGAAATAGACTCTCGCGCGAAGGAACAGTGCGGCGAAAATCAAGCCTGCCAGTTAATCGAGGCCGGAAAGCTCATTCGAGAATTTGTGACGCAGGGGAAGCTGCCGCGCGTCGAATGGACTGATATCGTTGACCACATCGACCACGCTGTGAAACTGGTGGGTCCCGACCACGTTGGCTTCGGGTCCGATTTCGATGGTGCCGATATGCCTTACGGTATGGAAGACGCGTCCCATCTGCCGCAAATTACCGACGCCCTGCTGGAAAAAGGTTATTCCGAGAACGATATTCAAAAAATTCTTGGTGGCAATATTCTTCGCCTGATGCAAGATGTGGAGGCCATCGCGCATAAAATGGAGGGAACGACATGAAGCGTCTCGCCTGGCTCTGCGTTTTTGCAGTGATTTGCGCCACACCCGCTGCGATTGCAGCGCAAACAAACACAGCGGCTCCCAAGGCCGCCGCATCGAAACCCGCCGCCCCCCAAAGCGCGGCGACCACACAGCCAAGGACAACGAAAATGACAACCGATCCTGCTCTTTTGAAGCCCGCAACACTGACGGCCAAAGCTCCGGACGTATATGAAGTGAAACTCACCACTACCAAGGGCGACATCGTCGTTCAGGTGACCCGCTCCTGGGCCCCTATCGGCGCCGACCGTTTCTACAATCTGGTGCAGCACGGCTTTTACAGCAATGCTGCTTTCTTTCGCATCGTTCCCGGCTTCATCGTCCAGTTCGGCTTGAGCGCCGATCCGGCGGTTAACAAGGCATTGAAAAACGCCAACATCAAAGACGATCCTGTCACGCAGAGCAATCGCGCGGGATCCTTGACGTTTGCCACCGCAGGCCCCCACACCCGCACGACTCAGCTCTTTATCAACCTGGGCAATAACGCCGGTCTCGATGGCCAAGGCTTTGCTCCATTCGGCCAAGTTACTTCTGGCATGGACGTGGTGCAGAAGCTCTATAGCGGCTATGGCGAACGCCCGGATCAAGGATCTATCACGAGTGAAGGCAAGCCGTATCTCGACAAAAACTTCCCTAATATCGACCGCATCGAGACAGCAAAACTCACCTCACCCGCGACGACTCATACCAGCGCTCCACCCGCTGCGGCGTCAAAACATTAGCGGATTCCTTCGGCATTTGGAATGGTCATGAAAAGCCGGCGAAACGATCTCGCCGGCTTTTTTCACGTAACCGTTTGCCGAGTGAGACTATCTATTAAGTGTCTGCGCCACGGGAATAAACTTTCCCGTTGGCCTTGTAGTTTTGAGGTGTTTTTCCGGTCCTGGAACCGGCCCGGATACCGCGTTAGATATCCTGAAAAATTCCACTGCCCACACCTATGGCCGCGACGAAAGTACTATCGCAAGACCCTCTCCTTTCGGAGTTTTGGCGGGAAGCAACGTTTGGTGCCCCGCTGCTCGCGGGCTTGGCTGCCGCCAAGCTAGTTATCCAATTTGCTGGTATTACTCACTACGGTTTTTTTCGTGATGAACTCTACTACATGGCTTGCGGCGAACATCTCGCGTGGGGCTACATCGATCAGCCGCCGCTGATTGCATTCGTAGCATGGATGGCCCGCCATCTCTTTGGCAATTCACTGCTTGCCATGCGCCTGTTTCCTGTTCTGGCGGGAGCTGCAGTCGTGTGGCTCACGGGTGTGCTGGCGCGAGAGATTGGAGGCGGCAGGCTGGCGCAATGCCTCGCAGCCACGGCGATTCTTCTCGCTCCTGCAAATCTGGCGTTCGATAGCTTTCTTTCCATGAATGCCTTCGAGCCGCTTTTCTGGCTCCTCTGTGCCTGGTTCGTCGTGCGGATCGTGAAAGGAGCTTCGCCGAAGCTGTGGCTGGCATTTGGCGCGGTCGCCGGTATAGGCCTTGAAAATAAGCACTCCATGCTCGTGTTTGGTTTCGCGCTCGTCGCAGGACTGATCCTTTCTGGTGAAGCCCGTCTTTTCCGCTCGAAATGGATATGGATCGCCGCCCTGATTGCTCTCGCCTTGTTCCTCCCGAACCTCATTTGGGAAGCGCACCACGGTTGGCCCCAGATTGAAGTTGTACGCAACGCTCAGAGGTTCAAGAATGTCGAGATTTCCCCTTTTCGTTTCGTCGTCGAGCAGATTCTTTTTCTCCACCCACTGGGACTGCTAGTGTGGCTCGGCGGGCTCGTCTGGTATTTTGCTGCGAGGGAAGGGAAGTGCTTTCGTTTTATCGCTTGGACCTACGTGCTCGTGCTCGGCATATTCATTTTCATGAATGGCAAAAGCTATTACCCATTGCCAATCTACCCACTGCTGATGGCCGCAGGCGGCGTCGCATTTGAGGGTTTCGTTGCGACTCCGAGCCGGCGCTGGCTCGCCATCGCTTTTCCCGCAATTATGGTCTTGGGAGGCATAGCCACAGTTCCTTTTGGCGTGCCATTGCTTCCGGTAGATGCGTTCCTGCATTATTCGAGCGGCATCCCGGCATTTCGCGTGAAGACCGAACGTGACGCCACAGTTCCTCTTCCGCAGCTTTATGCCGACATGTTTGGCTGGGACGATATGGCGGCCGTGGTTGCCAGCGTATATTACAACCTGCCGGCGGCGGAGCGTTCTGGCTGCGCCATTCTGGCAGGGAACTACGGCGAAGCGGGAGCGATCGATTACTACGGGCCGAAACTTGGCTTACCAAAGGCTATCAGCGGGCACAACAGCTATTTTGATTGGGGGCCTCGGCAATACTCGGGCGACTGCATGATCATTTTTGGCGAACGGGCCAAAGAATTTACGACTCTTTTTGGCCAAGTCGAGCGCGTCGCGACTATTTCGAATCTTCATGCGATGGCGGTCGAGCAGAACGTACCCGTATTCATTTGCCGCAAGCCGATTGCGCCGCTTTCCTCGCTGTGGCCCGATTTCAAAATGATTATTTGAAAATTCTGTACAGCATAGGCAAATCGCGCTTTTCGAGAAGAGCGAAGGCGCTCGGCTTATGACTCCCTCTGAGCGATGGCGGCGCCTATTTGTAGAATGCGGGCGGGGTTTCCCGCGGCTATCCAGTTCTCAGGGATTCTCGATCGCGATCCTAATCACGCCGGGCGCGACGCGACGAAAGAGCGTCGCGTTCAAGTTGCGGTACATTCAGCCCGCTCGAGGCTAGCTTTCGACTGATCTCCGATTTTTGGTTCCGCACGATGCACAACAAAACGCACTCGGTTGTTAGAATCGGAATGTTTCGCCCGTCGGTGGTGTCGCGGAAGGGCGCAAGTTCCTCGGCTTGTTTGAAAAGAGCAGTTAACTCAGTGGAACGCTGAAATGGCATTTCCGTTTTCGAATCTTTCTGGAGCCTTTGCAGAAATGGCAAGGATCTCACTCGTTTGTCTCCATCCCGCCGTTGCCTGTCGTAGAGTTGAATCCAGTAATTCCATCTTTCCGGGCTGATGCGGCACATCTTTCGCAGGAGTTCTTCAACTCGATCTTGGTTGTCATATTCCCAGTATCTAGAGAGCCGATCCCATCCGTAAATGTACATTCCCGCGAGCAGATCCGCTATCTCCACCACGCGCGAGGCTCGGCTGTTCGCTAGCATGGTTGCGAGAGTATCCGCGCGTGACAGATCGAGCGTAAGCCGATGCGAAACAGCAGCAACGCTCTCGCAGCCTCCATTGCCCGCTGCCTTTCGACTGAATAGTTTCATCGCTGGAGAGATGCCCCCAGGAAAAATCTTATCAGACAGGCTGTTTCGGCTCCATGAGCTGACACCTCTGTTGCGGAATTACTACACAGGCGATGCCCGTCTTGATGCTAACGTCTTCCTTGGATTAAGGTGTTTGGCAAGGCTGAGTCAGGGTGGAAAAGTGCCGTTGAAAACGAAATCCATGATCGCATGTGCCGCTGTAGCCGTATTCTCGCTGATCTGCAGCCCCGTCAATGCACATCACGGAAACGCGGCCTATGACCTAGAAAACCCGACCACGCTGAAGGGAATTGTCACCGAGTTCGCATGGGCGAACCCGCACGTCCAAATCTTTTTCGACGCTAAAAACGCAAAGGGTAAACCTGAGCACTGGGCCTGTGAAACGCTAAGTCCCGGTCTTTTAATTCGCGCAGGCTGGACAAAAACCGAATTGAAGACGGGAGACGCGATCACGATCACGATTGCACCTGCCAAAAGCGGTGCACCTATTGGCTACGTCCTGGAAGTTGTGCTTCCCGACGGGCGGGATCTAAAGGTAGGTCAGGGCCGCGACCGGCCCTATCCTTGAAGGTTCTATTTCTTTGGTTGAGCGGACGGCGGCACCAGCCCATTCAGGCGGAGGTAGATCGAAAGTGCACCGTAGTGGTCTGACAAGTCATCGATCAGTTCGAAAGCTGCCGCCACCCGAGGCGCTGGCCGCCCCCCATAGAACGTAATTGACTCACCAAGCCTTGAGTCGTCCAGCTTTGCGAGAGTCTGCGCGCAATAGTCGAATGACGCCTTTAATCCCGCGACGAGTTTCTCCTTTGAGTCGTTTTCGGTGATTTTGGGCCCTTCCGGCAAGGGAATATCCGAAAACTTCGAGCACGAAAAATCATTCACTTCGGCGATGTGGGCAATCGTCTTTCCAAAGGTGAATTGTTCCGGCGTGGGGCGGTAGCCATATTTCTCGGCCGGCATCGTTTCAGCGGTACCCATTAAATACTTGGTATAGCGATCCAGCAGTCTCTGAGCGGACGCGGTGACCGGATTCGCAGTTGCTGATCCCTGAGCATGTACTGCCAAAGGAGCGATCAAACACAACACGGCGATCCAAATGGATTTTCTCACTTATTCCTCCAACACTTCTGTTCCCGAAGCGTATCAGCGGAAGAGCTTCGTAGCAATCTCGGTTGCGTGGCGGCCCTGATACCTCGCAATCGTGAGCTCATTTTCGCTGGGTTGTCGCTTGCCATCCGGCCCTGCCAGAGTGGTTGCTCCGTACGGAGTTCCGCCACTTATGTCGCTCATGTGCGTCAATCCAGACTCACTGTAAGGCACCCCAACGATGATCATTCCGTGGTGCAGTAACGTCGTATGGAAGCTGGTGATGGTGGTTTCCTGTCCGCCATGCTGTGTTGCCGTGGAAGCGAACACGCTGCCAACCTTCCCAATCAGAGCGCCGCTTGCCCAGAGCGGCCCTGTTTGATCCAGGAAGTTTCGCATTTGGGCCGTCATGTTCCCAAAACGCGTTGGCGTCCCGAAGATAATGGCGTTTGCCTCTGTTAAGTTTTGCATCTTCGCAATCGGAACCTGCGTGAAAGACGCCTTAGCAGCTTTTGCGCCGGACTTTTCCAAAATCGCGTCGGGCACAATCTCTTCGACCTGGTACAAGGAAACCTCGGCGCCAGGAACCTGCTTAGCTCCTTCCACGATTGCTTCGGCCATTCGATAAACGTGGCCGTACATACTGTAGAAAATTACGTTGACCTTGATCGACACGAATTTCCTCCCATTTAAATACAGGTGGACGAGTCCGGACGACCTGCACAAGGACGGCAAGATGTAGCGTCTTTATTTCAAGAACACTGTGAGATCGATTGCCAGTCTTTGAGTCCCTCCACCCGCAAGATTCCAGAAAGAATGGAAGCTCCGAGCGCCTCAAATTCCCAAAACGTTGACGAGTTCTCTAACGGAAGCGGACGACTTGTCGAGTGCAGCTTTCTCCTCCGGCGTGAGCTTGATCTCAATGATTTGCTCGACTCCGCTCTCGCCTAGCTTCACGGGCACGCCGACAAAAAGCCCGTTAATGCCGTACTCGCCTTCCAAATAAACCGCGCAAGGCAGGATTTTTTTCTTGTCCTTAAGAATGGCTTCGACCATCTCGACCGCGGCAGCCGAAGGTGCGTAATAGGCGGAACCAGTCTTCAGAAGGTTCACAATTTCCGCGCCGCCCTTTCGCGTTCGCGTGACAATCGCATCGAGCTTCTCTTTCGGGAGTAACTCAGGAAGGGGAATTCCGGCCACCGTCGAATACCGCGTGAGCGGTACCATGTCGTCGCCATGACCACCGAGCACGAACGAATGCACGTTTTCCACTGACACGTTAAGAGCCTCAGCCACGAAAGTGCTCATACGGGCTGAGTCGAGCACGCCAGCCATTCCCAACACCCTATTTTTCGGAAAACCGCTCGCTTTGAAGGCTGCCTGCGCCATGGCATCCAGCGGGTTCGTCACAACGATCAGGATCGCTTTTGGGGAAAGCTTCACAACCGCTTCAACAACACCCTTAATCACGTCATAATTGGCTTTGAGGAGGTCGTCGCGGCTCATCCCCGGCTTTCGCGGGAATCCAGCCGTGATCACGATGATGTCGCTATTTTCTGTGCCTTTGTAATCACCTGAGGCGGTCGAAATGCCCGAGGCTTTTGCGTCACTTCCAAGGATTGGCCCCGATTCGGCCATATCGAGCGCTTTTCCCGCCGGCACGCCCTCCAAGATGTCGGTCAGCACCACGTCGGCAAGAGCGAAATCGTGAATGCGTTGCGCCGTTGTTGATCCAACAAATCCTCCTCCCACTACCGTCACCTTCTTCCGCATTCCTATTTCTCCTTGTTTGCCACCGGTGTCTCTCCGGCTAGTCGTAAGCGGCCGCCTTCAGGCGGGCGCAGTTTCGTGCAAATTCCTTATAAGCAATCGACGAAACACCACTATTTCGCACAAAGCCCAGCAGGGAACTCGGTTCCCTTAAAAACAGGCCATTATTTCTTAAGACGGGGAGCCGGAAGTCACGGACGGCAAGACCCTTCGCGTCTGCAACTTCCCTGCTTGGTCTTAGTCCGCCGCTACTGTCGCCTGCATGTTTTCGATGATCGCGTCGGCAAACTCCGAAGTCTTCAGCTTCTTCGCGCCAGGCATCATCCGCTCGAGATCGTACGTCACGCGTTTCTGCGTAATCGTCTGAGCGATGCCATCTTCGATCAAACGCGCGGCTTCCTTCCATCCTAGGAAATCAAACATCATCACTCCGGATAACATAACCGAACTCGGATTTATCACATCCTTATCGGCATATTTCGGTGCCGTTCCGTGTGTGGCTTCAAAGACGCCGTAACCATCCCCGATATTTGCTCCCGGCGCAATCCCGAGTCCGCCAACTTGCGCCGCGCACGCATCGGACAGGTAGTCGCCGTTAAGGTTTGGTGTCGCGAAAACCTGATATTCGTCGGCGCGCGTCAGCACCTGCTGGAACACCGAATCCGCTATGCGGTCATTCACCATGATTTTCTGTTTCCATTGCCCGCGGCCGTGAGTGCTGGCGATGGAGTCCAGAACCTGCTTCACTTCCGCGTAAATGGTCTTGCGAAACTCTTCAGTTGCCTGATCGAGTCCCGGTTCGATCATCTCCGCATTCCTCTCAATGGACAGGCCGTCATTCTTATCCTTGTTGTCGAGAATCCAGCTCTCGCGTTCGGTGACCACTTGCCTTCGAAATTCTTGAGTCGCAAGCTCGTATCCCCAATCGCGAAACGCCCCCTCGGTGAATTTCATAATGTTGCCCTTGTGCACCAGCGTGACGACCTTGCGATTATGTTCGATGGCATGCTGGATTGCCCGACGGACAAGCCGCTTAGTCCCGGTTGGTGAGATGGGCTTGATGCCCACGCCCGAATCCTCCCGCACGTGCTTGGATGTACCTTTCATCATTTCGTCATTCAAAAAGTCGATCAACTTCTTTACTTCAGCTGTACCTGACTTCCACTCGATGCCGGCATATACGTCTTCTGTATTCTCACGAAAGATGACCACGTTCATCCGTTCCGGATTCTTCACGGGTGAGGGCACGCCTTCGAAATATTTTACCGGCCGAACACACGCGTACAACTCAAGTACCTGCCGCAGCGTAACGTTCAGTGAGCGAATCCCGCCACCGACAGGAGTCGTCAGTGGCCCCTTGATTGCCACTCGGAAGTGTCGAATCGCCTCAACGGTGTCTTTTGGCAACCATTCCTTGAACTGGTTAAACGACTTCTCCCCAGCGTACACCTCGAGCCAAGCGATCTTCCGCTTACTCCCATATGCCTTCTCGACCGCCGCGTCAAACACTCGCCTCGAAGCCTTCCAGATGTCGCGTCCCGTCCCATCCCCCTCGATAAACGGAATCACAGGCTGATCAGGCACCTGAAACACACCGTCCCTGTACGAAATAGTCTCCCCCTGCGAAGGCACAGCCACACCACTGTAGGAATTCTTCATAGATCATCTGCCCCCATATTCAGTTCGCTACTTAGAAACTACACCTCAAATCAACCAAACCGCGTACCATACCACACAACTCATCCCAACTCTCGGCAATCCTCGACGTAATAGACTGAATGAAACATAATATTCATTAGCAGAGGTTCAAGATGATTGTTTTTCCCCTCTGCGACAGCGTATCCGACAGCTACTGCTCATTTGTTCGCCTATTCCCGCGTCGTGCGCGGAAGGCGAGCATACCTCTGGTTTGATGCTTCCTCGACCGCCCCCACCCCCGCAGCGCAGGCTTGATCACACCGTCGGTGCCGGGCGAGGCGAGCAGGCGCGGCACGAGATTCGTCGGAACGTACGTTTTCAGGGCGTCGTCAATTTGCGGCCGCGCCGCCGATGACCGGAAATTGCGACACGAGCCCCGGGCGCGTCCCGACTCTGCACGGGAAGAAATCGACAGGGACCCAATTAGGCGACATGCCCGGTGGCATGTTCATCGCCGAGCCAGGATAAAGAACATCGTCGTAGCCGGAAAGGCCGTCCATCCAAGCAGTGCTTTGAATGGGTGCCTGCGTCGGGACGGGATACGTTTGACGTCGTCCCATGTGTCCACAGGTGTGAATGCGAGTGCCATATTTCCCTCCTGGGAATCGGTGGCTGGTGATTCTTGAGTGGTGAGTGGTGATTGATGAGACGGCGCTGTGGCTATGGTGTCCGTAGTTGTTGCCCCGAAGGGTTCCGACGCCTTTCGTGTGAGGAATCTCGACTAGTCGCTGGTCACTAGTCATCAATCACTGCTATGATTGCCGTTCTTACGACGCACAACCCGAGCGCCTGCATGTGAATCCAAACGCGTCGACCATCTTTAATACTTAGGGGAGAGCTTAGTGCGGCGATTGCTGGTTGTTTGTACGGTGACACTCATCCTTCTTGCAGCATTCGCGGCAACGCAAAGAAATCTCGGGGTCGGGGCTGCCGGTACTGGCCAGCAGGCAGCCAATACAACCGGCGTTATCTCCACAAGAAAAGTAACGGCAGTTGCCACCGCCATTTCTGCCCGGGCGCTCGCCCTGAATCCTGTAGATCCGCACGCGACGATGTATCTGACCAATGCCAGCGCGCCGAACCAGATCTTCACACTCGGAGCTGTAAGCCCTGGAGGTCCCGCAGCTAGCGTTCGAATCGCGGCGGTGGCGGGAACGGGTACGACAGGCTCGCTCGGCGATGGTGGAGCAGCAACCTCAGCGCAGCTCGACCTCAGCGAAAGCTCTTTGATCGAGCGCAGCGCCATCGCCATCGCGCCCGACGGCACGATTTACGTCGCGGACACCGGGAATGCCACCATTCGTACGATTGCAGGACCCACCAGCACCGAGCCGGGTGTGATCCGCAGTGCCGCAGGGCGCTGGGCACCGCGCCAGAACCTGACGCTCGTCGAGCCCTTAGGAATTGCACTCGACCGGGCGGGGATTCTCTACATCGCGGACCACGCAGCAGGGGCCATCGACGTGATGCCGGCCGAAGGCGGCCAGCTTGAAACTCTCGCGCATGTCACATCGCCCGCTAGCATCGCGGTGACGCCGGATGGAGCAACGGTTTTCGTCGCTTCGCCGGATGCGGGTGCTGTGTTCGCAATCGCCACGCAGACACACGCGATCGATGTCGTTGCGGGCTTTGCGCAGTCGACAGCCTCGGGAGTGTCTCCTTGTGCTGCGTCAACAGCGAGTACGGGTGTGCAGCAAGTCTGCCCCTCGGGCCTCGCAGTCGATGCCACTGGAAGCCTTTATATCTCCGATTTAAGTAGCGGCCGCATTCTCCGTGTGAGCGCACAAACCGCCGCCGTCACGATCGTCGCGAGCGGGTTGAATAGGCCGGGCTCACTGGCCATCGATGCTGACGGAAACCTTTATGCGG
>Ga0182024_10019384_pt1 | contig 12550 bp, 6 predicted proteins | sample P32metaG_FD_120480 | JGI IMG/M metagenome (GOLD analysis project Ga0182024, IMG submission 120480) | Permafrost microbial communities from Stordalen Mire, Sweden - P3-2 metaG (Illumina Assembly) | ecosystem: Environmental > Terrestrial > Soil > Wetlands > Permafrost | place: Sweden: Stordalen... | reverse complement strand
GGCGTCTTCGATGAAGGATGCATGGGAATGTATAACGCCATCATCGAGGACAACCTCCTCAATCCCACGGGCATTTACAAGGAACGGCTTAGCCAGTCGGCCCTGGTCGCGGCCATGGCTGCGGTGACCGATGCAGAAGCGCAAGCGGTGCGCAGTTGGCTCGACAAGCGCGGGTTTACTTTTGTCACCGGCACCAGGGAAGAGACCGATCTAACCGACGGTCAGATCCTGGGGCAGTGCAAGATGTACATCGCTGCCACGCGGATCGCCGATGAATTTGGCTGCGACGCCATTGGGATCCAATACCAGCAAGGATTGAAGGACATGGCCCCCGCCTCCGATCTGGTTGAGGGGCTGCTCAATAACGTGGAACGGCCGCCAGTCTTTGACGCCAGTGGCCGCGAGCTTTATGCCGGGAAACCGCTGCCGCACTTCAACGAGGTGGACGAATGCGCGGGGCTGGATGCTCTCATCACCAATCGAGTCTGGAGCGCGATGCAGCTTGACCCGGCTACCACGTTGCATGACGTTCGCTGGGGAGAGCATTACAGCGGAGGGGACATCGACGAATTCGTCTGGGTATTTCAGATCTCGGGCGCGGTACCGGCTTCACATATCGCCGGTGGCTACGCCAAGGCCCGGAGCGAACGGCAACCGCCGATGTACTTCCGTCTAGGCGGAGGCACACTCAACGGAGTCTGCAAGCCGGGACACGTGGTATGGAGCCGCGTTTTCGTTGAAGGTGGTGCACTGCATGTCGACCTGGGCCGGGCGACCGCAATCGAACTGCCTGCGAAAGAGACGGAGCGCCGCTTGAAGTCGGTAACCCCGCAGTGGCCCATCATGCATACGCTCCTGCACGGCGTTAGCCGTGATCAGTTCATGGCCAGGCATCGAGCCAACCACCTCAACGTGGTCTACGCTCCGACCAGTCAGGTAGCCGACCAGGCGCTGGCAGCCAAAGCGGCAATGATGGCGGAGTTGGGCATCCATGTGCATCTTTGTGGAGACTAGGAAAGGAAACACGCATCGATGCTTGTGCCTCTATCTACAGACGCGAAGGTAGCAAACGATTCGACACCACCACTGGTGCCAAAGGGACTGGCCTTACCCTTCTTCCTGGTGACCGCTCTATTTTTTCTTTGGGGAGTTCCCAGCAACCTGAACGACGTTCTCATTCGCCAGTTCATGAAGTCGTTTGCCATTTCCCGTTTTCAGGCCGGCCTGGTGCAGTCGGCCTTCTACATGGGTTATTTTCTGCTGGCCATTCCAGCCGCGCTGCTAATGCGCAAAATGGGTTACAAATTCGGCATCGTGGTTGGGTTGCTTCTGTTTGCCAGTGGCACCTTTCTTTTCTGGCCGGCCGCTTTGCTCGGGCGCTACGGTTTTTTTCTGTTCGCGCTCTTCGTCATTGCCAGTGGGCTTTCTTTCCTGGAGACTGCCTCCAACCCATTTGTCGCGCAGCTCGGCTCTCCTGAAAGCGCGGCCCGCCGTCTGAATTTTTCTCAGGCCTTCAATCCCCTGGGTGCGATTTCCGGCGTACTCGTCGGCACGGTCTTCATCTTCTCCGGAATTGAACTTACCCCCCAGCAAGTGGCCGCCATGCAGGTGGCGAATACCTACGAGGCTTACCTCAAGCACGAGACGATGCGTGTGGTGGTGCCCTACCTGGTTGTTGGGCTGATCGCGCTTATCTGGGCCATCCTGATCGCTCGAACCAAGTTTCCTACCATTGCCCGGGAGCACGAGAATCCGCAGGAGGAGCACGGCAGCTTCAAGGAGCTGCTCCGTTACCCTAATTTCCTCTTTGCTATCGTCGCGCAGTTTCTGTATGTGGGCGCCCAGGTTGGCACCTGGAGCTACTTCATTCAATACGTGCAGGATGGAACGCATCAGCCGGAAAAAATCGCGGGATATTTTCTAACCGGCACGCTGGTAGCTTTTGGCGTGGGCAGGTTCAGCTCCGCAGCCCTGATGCGCTACGTCAAGCCCGCCTTTCTAATGGGGATTTACAGCCTGGTAAATATTGTGTTGGTTGCGGTGGGGGTTGCCTTTCCCGGCTGGGTGGGTCTTTGGGCCATTTTCGTCACCAGCTTCTTCATGTCTGTGATGTTCCCCACAATTTTCGCGCTAGGCATCGATGGCCTCGATCGGAATACCAAGATTGGTGGATCGCTGATCGTGATGGCAATCGTCGGCGGCGCAGTGCTTACGCCGCTCATGGGCTGGATTTCACAAACACAGCACAGTATCGCGAGGGCATATATGGTCCCCCTCTTCTGCTACTGCGGTATCGCTCTTTACTCCTTTATTGGAGTCCGCATGAAGCGAAGAGAGAGTTTGGAAGGAGCTTAGGATGAGCGCAATCAAGGCCTTCCTGGCCACCTGGCTGTTCCTGCTGAGCGGCCTGGCGGCCGTTGCGCAACAGCCCACGGCAGAGTGGCAAACCAGGCTGGCGCAGGTGTTGCCACTACTCGGACATCGCAACTGGATCATGATCGTGGATTCCGCCTATCCCCTGCAAAGCTCCGCCGGTGTGGAAACGATCGAAACCAACACCGACCAGATGCAGGTGATCCGCCAGGTTTTAAGCGCAATCGACAACTCCATCCACGTGAGGCCGATTGTCTACATGGATGCGGAGCTTCCCTATGTGCCCGAGAAAGACGCTCCCGGAGTGACCGCCTATCGGGAAGGAATAAAGACCGCACTCGCGGGACAGAAGATAACGTCACTGCCGCATGACCAAATCATCGCCAAAGTCGACGAGGTGGGAAAAACATTTCACATCTTGGTCCTTAAGACAACCATGACGGTTCCCTATACCTCCGTCTTCCTGCAGCTTAATTGCAAATACTGGAGTGACGATGCGGAAGCGCAGATGCGTAAATCGATGAGTACCGGCGCCGCGAAATAGAGTTGACGGCTGATTTCAGGGCGACGTTTTCCTCAGTGGGTAAACAGGCTGCGAGTAAATTGAATGCCGAGGGTACAGACAGGTAGGATCGGAAAGCTTTTCGCTCCGCTGGCATCCTCCTCACTCAACTTTCTTAAACCTCGAGCACTGACACTTCGTGAACTTCGCCCCCATGCCCAATGCGCAGGGTTTTTAATTCCCATGGCGCAAGCTCGACAGTCTGATGGAGACCAAGAGCCGCGCTCTTGAGCGTTGCCCGGGTCGCTTTTCCCGATCGCTCCTGCAGACGGAGAATTGTTCCATCCTGTGCCCGCTCGGCGCGCTTGAGCGCCAGCACCCAGACATTGCTGGGCATGATCTCGAGAAAGGATTGCTCCCACGCCTGGGTTCCGTGGTGCGCCGAATCCATCACATGCTCAGCGGGCGTTTGTAGTTCTTCAGCGCGGCGGTCCAGTGCTAACTCTGTATAGCCTCCGCGGCGACCCAGGAGCCAGAACGTCCGCTCCTGCCGCCCCTGATCCTGCCACGCATTGTTGTCGTCTCGGGGCACCTGGTTAGGATTATGGCGCGCAAACGGTGCCGACCGGATCAGTACCGTGCGAAAGACAGAATCCAGACAGTCATAGCTGTACGTCGAATTGTTGAGTAGGGCGACAGTATAGTCGGCATTTCCCAACCTTCCTTGAACCGCTGCCCAATCCTGATAGGGCTCTTCCTCACCGTTGGTGCGGCGTTCCAGCACCTCCCCCGGCACCTTGGCGAAGATCTTCGCCTGGCTCAACGCGGTAGGAATTTCCAGCTTGAGCATCTGCTCGTGCTCGTGCCAGTCGATGACAAAGCGCAGCTCGACGAAATCGAGCCCCGCGAATTCCGCCATGTCGAGCACGATCTCCGAATTCTGCCAAGCCGCGCGGTGGCGAGTGACCCGCGTGACAGGCCCGTTCTCAACCACAGTGGACGAACCCCAGGCCGGCCGCCCCATCTCCTGCCGGAATTGGTTGATGCCATGCGCCCAGGTGTCGCTGGGGTCGCTAATAACAACCAACCCGATGGGCGCCGCCAACAGCTCGGTCCCATCGTCCGCTTTCAATGAGGAAATCCCGAAGCCGGAAAAAAACGCGGAAGCAGGCGGATCACCGTGGGCCAAGGTAAAGACCTTGTACCCACATGGCGGCAATTCCACCCAGGCCGATAAGCGTGGGAAGAAATTGGTCATGCTCGCAGAAGGCCTCCACTGCACCGGTATGCGTTCTCCATCTTTAGATGAGAGACAGGTAATCGGGGCCTTCTTCGATGGGTCCCGTTCGGTGTAGAACTCGGCCAAGGCCTTCCGCTTCCAGGGGAGCGGATTGAAGAGGAAAACCGCGCCCTCTTCGACGGCACTCAAATCCACGCGTTTGGCCATCATTTCCAAAGCTTCAATTTTGGAGGTTTGGGCAACTTCGCAAGCGTAACCGACACTGTCGCGAACATCCTGGTAGTCGGAATAGAGCGAGGTTCCAGCCATCATGTCGTGGAATTGGCAAAACAGCACTTTCCACCAGGCCTCGGCATATTCCTCCGCCGGGTAGGCGCGGCCTGCGCTTAGATTGGCCACCAGGGAAATGGTCTCGCTTTCGCCCAACCATCGCTCCGCGCGCCGGTTAAGAAATTTTCCCTCTCCATACGCCGAATAGCAGCCCCGCGCATGATGCTGTAACTCGCTGCGAACCACGGGCAAGGAGGCGAATGCGGAGGAGTTCTGGACTGACTGGAAAAACTCGCGCAGGGTGCTGAAGCGCAGTTGGGGCAAGCTTGTGTCCTGCTGCAGCACAAGAATCTGCTGGATTTGTTCCCTGGTGACAGCACCGCCGTGATCGCCGACTCCGAGAAAGAACGCGGCATGATCAAAGCCGGGAGCAAATGCTCCGGCCGCTGCCGGTTCAATCAGCTTGGGTCCTCCGTCATAGCTGTGCCAGATTCTGAGGGTCAGTACCCGCGATCCGTCGGCACTCTCCCACCAGAATAGAAGCGGCAGATCCATTTCGTGTTCCTGGGGGCGCATGAAGACGTAATAGCCGTAGCCGGCTCGTTTGAGGATGGCAGGCAGACCAGCCGCGTGACCGAACGAATCAGGATTGAACCCGATCTTGACCTCGGCTCCGAGCGCGCGCCGGCAATAGCCCTTTCCGTAGAGTGCGTGACGCACAAAGCTTTCAGTCGAAGGAATATTGCAGTCCGGCTCAACCGGCCAGCCGCCAACCACCTCCCACCGGCCTTCACGGATTCGTCGTTTGATTTCTCCGAACATCTCAGGGTCGGCACGTTCTACCCATCGGTAGTGGGCTGAGGACGAATGGGTGTAACAAAACCCCCTGGTCTCATTGATCCTGTTCAGCGCACTGCGAAACGTAGTGAGCACAGTATCGGAGCCGTCGCGCCACGGCCAAAGCCACGCTGCGTCAATGTGGGAGTAGCCAATGATGTGGATGACTTTGTTGTTGCCGGCGGAGTGCTGCGCAAACGCCGGAAGCGCAGTCATCGCCGCCAACGATGCGCTCCCTTGTTTCAAAAAGTCTCGCCTGGAAAGCCCCGTGCCTCGCTTTTTCATGCGCCAAAGTTCCCCCGAAGTTCTCCACGATCGTATCCGAACAGCCCGGCGGTTTCCCAGTGGGGCCTAAACTTAAGCACTCTCGGCGTTGGCGTAAGGAGGCTTTTTGACTGGTCAAGGATCAATTGTTTGAAGCAAGCGAACCAGAGGGGTGAGGGGATCATGATGGGAACTTAGGCGATCGCGCGAAGGGAAATGCCGAACAGTCTACCTCCGCCATCCATAGCATCTTCCGCCGCCTCGATATCCGTTAACAACTACGAAGTAAGGCCGCCCTTAGAAAGGCGGCCTCTAATCAAAATCCTCAGAAAGAGAATTTACCCACAAGTTGCACTGCACGCCCAGTTGCCCGGATTGACTCCGAAGCGAGGCCAGACCTCTCCGACCGCGTGTCTTGCGCTGCGCACGTTCTAAAAGAGGAAACGTCCCTGCACCACGAGTACACGGCCAGAGACTGTAGGCTCTTGGCTTGACCCGTAGGGGCTGGTGGGTGCGTTCACATCCGTCGAAATATGGCCCAAGGTACTCAGGTTGGACGCATTGTTTGCCGGTGCTGCGAAGTTCACATGGTTCAAAGTGTTATAGGCCTGCGCGCCGATCTGGAAAGTCATCGATTCATGCTTGAAGACATCTTTATAGACATTCAGGTCGACGTCCGCATAATGCGGACCATAGAAAGCATTCCGCGGCACGTTGCCATAGTTTGTTTGCGGGTACGGCCCAGGTCCGAAGGGAACGATCGCTCCCGAACTCGTAGCGGTCACGGCCTGGCCATTGAAGATACCTGAAGCCTGGAAGCACGGACTGGAATAGGAGTTGCATTTGTGGTTGAAATTGTTATTCAGCACCTGAGCTAGCACGAAGGCAGCTCCACCGGTGCCATTGGACCCCAGAGCAGCCTCTGCATTGACATTCAACACGCTAAAGGGTTCTCCGGAACGCCAGTATGCCTTGCTGCCCAACGTCCATCCCGCGGCAGCCGCAGCAACGAACTTATTACCGAAACGGTAGGGTTCCACGTAAACAAGGTCCACCAAAAAATTGTCTCGGATGTCGTAGTCGGAACTTGAATACATCAGGCTGGACGGGAGATCCGGTGTGATCTGAAGACCTATGGATGTGTTGCCGTTATAAGGGAGTTGCGAGTTGCCTCCATTAGAGATGTCATCCAGTGCGTGAGAGTACGTGTAGGAAACATTGGTCGTCAGACCTCGCCGGTCAAAATGTTTGTATTGCGCGGAAACGCCCTGGTAGTTAGAGATTGCATTGTTGGTGAAGCTTTGCACCTGCGCGAAGCGTGGATCTGGCGATACCAGTGGAACATTGTCAAAGGTTCCGTTTCCATAGCTGCCGTAGAGAGAAGTGCCAACATTCTGATTCAGGTGGCTGTTGGCGATGAACAAGTTGTAACCGTGATTGCCCGCATACGAAACAATCAAGGCGTCGGTTGGGGTGATCTGCCGCTGAAGTTGCAAGCTGAATTCCGTATATCGCGCGCCGTGAAAGGTATGCGGAGTGGTTACATAATTGGGAGGTGCGAATCCTATTCCCTGCGCCGCCAGGGTTGCGAAGATCTGGTTGTAGGTAGCTCCTTGCGAAAACCCGTTCAGCACGGCGTTGGCCGAGCCGGCTGCGACGGCGTGTGCACTGCCTCCGTCCTGGGCAACTGTTCCCGTGTTCACGGCCGCAAAATACCGGTTGGGGAAGGAAAGGAAGGTTTGCTCGAGGATGAGGCCTGGAAAGCTGTCAGAAAACAATCCTACTCCGCCTCGCACGACGGTTTTTCCATCGCCGCGAATGTCCAGGTTAAACCCTACGCGCGGTTGCACGATTGCCCGTTCGATAGCCGGGGCAAAGCTGTCGTGCCCGGCGGAAAGGGTTGCGTTGTAGGGAGTGTCCAGGGTTGCGGAAGAGCTAGGAAACCCTCCAATATATTGCGAATAGCAACCATCGTGGCAAATAGGATTGCCGTTGCGGTCCACGCGGATGCCATAGTCAATGGCGAGCTTTGGGGTCGCCCGCCACTCGTCCTGGGCATAAACGCCAAGGTTATAGACAGCGTTGTGAATATTGGCAAAGCGCGGAAAGCCTTGGGTAAACGTGGAGCCGGTGCTTCCGGGCAGGGACCCGCCAGCCTCATCCGCGATGCTGCCGAAGCTATAGAAACCGCCATAGGCAGCCGTCTGCAGGCCGATGTCGGTAAAGTTATACCTTTTGAAGTCGATGCCCAATCGCACGTTATGGTTCCCTTTTACCCAGGATAGGCCGTCAACGATTTGGTATTGCGAAGTGTTGGTTCCTCCCGGAAAGTCGTCCCATACCGCTCCCAGGGCGGTGGCGTTGGCAAAAAAGGAGGACTGTCCGACACCCGCCAGTGCATTGGTTCCGCCGTCATTGGTTTCGTTGAATTCTGTGGGCGATGCTGCAAGGGCAGCCTGTAGATTTGCTGGTCCGAAAACCCCGGCGGTGTAAAGCGAGGACGCGATAAATTGATTGGTCAGGTTGGGGCGGAAGCTGTATACGTCGTTGAGTTGCCCGGTGTAATTTGGCTGGATGCTGACCATGTCCCAGGCTGGATTAATCAGACTCACGAAAGAGGGTTGTTCCCCCTGGTCGTCGGTTACGCGAAAGAAGATACTGTGTCTGTCACTGATATTCCAATCCAGCCGTCCTGCCGCCAGCCACTCCCGATTGAGTGCTCCGACATTCACGAAAGCTGAATTGATGCAGCTTTCGGTGGCGCTCGTGCCCAACGTTCCACCGGTCGCATAGTCCGGTGTCCCAGCCAGGCTTCCGCAGCCGTAATTACCTGAGGCATCCTGCTGCGATCCCGGTCCTGTTACCACCGGAATCGACTTCGCATAAGCCGGCGATGCATTCGTTCCCGCGAACATCCCACCGTACAAAGTTTTGCTGCCGGCGGAGATGTTGGGATTGGCTAAAATACTGGCTTGCATCGCCTTAGAGGGCAGATTGACAAAGCCGGTGCTCGGTTGGACGTATCGGATCCCTTCGGTGTCTGCGAAGAAGAACAGTTTGTTGCGCTTGATGGGTCCGCCAATCTGCGCGGCGTACTGATTGGATACCGCCTTGGAACGAGGAATGCCAGACTGATTGTTAAAGAAGTCGTTCGCGTTCAGGCCGGCGCTGTTGTAGTCCCATTGGGCCAATCCATGGACCCGGTTGGCTCCCGCTTTGGTGGTGTAGGTCTCGATGATGCCAGCCTGGCGTCCGTACTGCGTGCTGTAGCCGTTTTGCACCACGGCTGCCTGGGCAATCTCCTGCTGGCCCAGGGTCAGGTTGGAAGAACCGGAATTAGCGATGTTGTAAAGCGAAACGGAATAGTCGGCGCCGTTGATGACGACCAGGTTCGAAAGTCCAGGAAGTCCGTCGGAAACAATAGAGCCGAAGCCCTGGGTGCCGGCACCGAGAACCACTCCGGGCACGGTATACGCAATGGTGGTAATGTCGCCGCCAGGCGCTGGGAGGTTCTGGAATTGTTCGGTGGTAAACGTGGTTGTCGTATTAGAGGTCTGCGTATCGATCAATTGCGCATTGTTCGCGTTCACCTCCACCGTCTGCGTGGTTGCGTTCGGCGTTAGTGTCAGATTGACGGCTGACTGCTGACCGGTCAAAACCTGCACCGTCGTTTTGGTCGATTGCAGCCCCTGAGCCGTTGCCGAAATTTCAAAATTATCCGGCTTCAGGAATGGGGCCGTGAATCGGCCTTCCGCATTGGAGGTCAGTACGTGCTGATCTCTGGTGGCCAAATCCGTTATGGTTACGGTGGCCCCAGGGACGACCGCTCCGCTCGAGTCCACCACCGTGCCATTGATGCTGCCGGTTGTCGCGCTCTGCGCAAAGACTGCGTTTTGGCACATCACACCAAGCACGAGAAAGGCACACAGCAGCCATAACTTGCGTATCTCGCGTCGAATCAGCGCTTCCGCCGTCATTTTCATCGCTTCCATGGTCACTCGCCTCCGAATTCACTTCCGATTTGCTGTTTAACCGACGCTTGGTCCAATCAAACTTGTTGCCTTGAACCTTCTCGGTGCAGTGGAACCGATCTGGCAATAGGTGTCAGTCCATATCTTCCTTGGCGACCAGTCACTGATCACGACGCTTCCGATGGCGACTGAAACCCGAGGGAGCTGATGATGGTGGTGGTATAGGGACGGCCAATCTGCAGTTGGGGGAAGGTATAGTAGCCGTGACTGTCCGTCGTCGCCGTCGTGGTGATGCCGGTACTGGTATTCGTAATCGATACTGCGGCACCAGGGATAGCCGCCCCGCTCGTATCCGTCACTGTACCGTGCACAGCCGCGTAGATGTTCTGGGCAGCCGCGGGTTGTCGCCTTCCCAAGGTCCCAAGCAGGAATAAGGGGGTAGCGATTAGTAGTCCAAGCCGCCGCACCGCTGTGGCATCCGTAAGAAGCCGTATGGAGTTCAGCATTTGATCCCTCCTTTTTCGCTAAGTGCGCGTACAAATCGCCAAATCTGCGTGCGTCTTGAGAGAACTGCCCGTGCTACTGACACCCAAGCTGATCGGGCGATCGCCCCAGACCACTCGAGAATAGGTTCGAGCTAACAAAAGGACATCTGACGCGTGGCGTAGAGCCGCCTACTTTCCCAGAACTCGACGTGAGTCGCGGAAACCGCTCGAATCAGCGCTACCGACAGCAGAGTTCGCTCATCGCGTGACAATGAGCCGCATGCCAGTTCCGATTATGTTCACCAAGAAGATGCCAGGCAGCAATAACCACTCGACCCGATTTCATGCTGACCACTCGTCCCAAAGAGCCGCCTGACTCGGCGAAGACAACGCTGCAATCTCCTGACAGCGCTGCTTTGCCTGCCAAGATCGCAACTAGAGCTCCAAAGTTTCCTGGAGTTGTGATGTGGGTTAACGAGTTTGCAATTTTATTAACAATCAGAAGCCATGCTGGGCCGGGAGAGCCTGCGGAGAGTTAATAGAGATAAATAGGAGAGCTTTTGGTGAGTTATGTCTCCCGGAACGCGACGAGATCCAGTCGCGTGGTGGACGAAAATCTCTCACAATCCGGACGAATCTCAAGCGCGCTCTACGGATTTCCATAAGGGAGGTACAGAAGGTAGATGTCAGAGACGTGCGGAGATCGGCCAGATATGGGATGCCGGTTGAGGAGACGTCGGTCTCCGAAAGAATTCACTGGGACAACCAATGACCAGGGATGGTCAATAGCGAACCCTCACTTTCTAGCAACTCACAGGTGCAGCTCTTCCCAATAGTGGCGGAGCGGATAGGAGCGAGGCGAACCTTCTTTGCATGGAGCCGGGGCGCCTGTCCGATTCCCTACCACCCCCCTTGGAACACAGACAGTTCGGGACCGGCGAGGACTTAGCCTCGGCATGCGGGCTACCCCAAAGCCCTTCTGCATAGTATGAAAGTTGTACGAAAAAGCGGACTAATTCGCTCCAGCCTATGATTTATGAAATATTAGCAACTTCGGCTCGACGTGGCCGGGTGCCTCCAGGCAAATGAATTTACTGATTCGATGCGTCTTAGCGAAATTTTTCAGACGTACCCACCTTTGTGTTACTTAGGCAACTCAATTGCTTAAGAGTTAGGTGTGACAGGTGCAGTGCGCTCTGGGACTAGGTTCTGGTGGGACTCACCCTTGTGGACCCTTGGATCTGGTGTTTACCAGCGAAATGTCATTCCGGGCTAGCGACAGCCTTCCAAACAGCTTCGGGCCATTCCGAATAACCAAATTTCTCATCCCGGCCCAAGTCGCCCGTGGAGCTATTTCTAAGGAGATTGCGTGACAAGTTCAAGAATTAACAGTGGCATATCCAAGATGGGTGCTTTGCTCATCCTCCTGGCGTTCGCGATAACATGCCTGCCTAACCACCTCACAGCCCAAGAGCTGTCGGGGACCAAGGGCGGCCTGCAAGGAGTCGTGACCGACAGCAGCGGCGCGGTCGTGCCGGACGCGTCAGTTACGGTTACAGGCAATTCCGACACGCGAACGGTGAGCACGGACAGCACGGGTCACTGGGAGACGACCGGCCTTACCCCCGGACCGTACACCATCAGCGTGGAGCGCGAAGGCTTCAGTAAGACGGTTGCAAAAGCGATTAACGCCGAAATCAATCGCATCAACAGCGTAAGCCTGATTCTGCAGGCAGGGGCGGTCGCTCAAACCGTGCAAGTGGATGCCACCGCGACGAGTATTGATACCGGCTCGACGGCGCTCAGCTCTAACCTCACCAGCTCCTTCTACAGCGAGGTCCCGGTCGCCCGGAATGTCGGTAGCTTGTTTTATACGGCGCCCGGAGTTGCCAATTCGGGCGGCAGTGGTACCGCTAATCCCGCAATTGGTGGCGCAACTGGCCTGGAAAACCAATACATCGCCGATGGCGTAAACATCACCGATGGCGGCTACGGTGGCCTGGGTGTTTGGAGCCCTGTGTATGGTTCTTTGGGCACCGGCCTCAACCTCACCTTCGTTCAGGAAGTGCAGGTGAAGACCGGAGCTTTCGAACCCCGGTACGGCAAGGGTGATGGCGGCATCGTGCAGATTGTCACTAAATCCGGTGGGAATGCGTACCACGGTGCGCTCGCAGCCTTTTTCGCCCCGGACGCTATGACCGCAGGCCAGCGGTACGCTGACGATTATTTCCAACGCGTGAACGTGCGTGGTCACATCGCATCGGAGCCGCAATACGACGCTTCCGCAGAAATCGGTGGCTACGTTCCCGGCGTGAACCTGAAAGACAGACTGTTTTTCTATGGCGCCTACAACCCGGCCCTCAACAAGGTTTTCTGGGAGTCACCGTCCGTGTCTCCTTACTTTGCCAACGGTCCTTTTACTAACAAGACAACGGTAAACAGCTGGGCAGCGAAGTTAACCTTCAAGGTGAATGAGGCTACCAGTCTGGACGCGTCTGCCTTTGCCGATCCGTCCAAGACCAACGCCGGTTATGGCGTTGCGAATCAAGACACTTTTCCTTTCTTTCCGCAGCTGAACATCGGCAGCAATGCCACTTTTAGCCGTTGG
>Ga0182024_10019383_pt1 | contig 12551 bp, 10 predicted proteins | sample P32metaG_FD_120480 | JGI IMG/M metagenome (GOLD analysis project Ga0182024, IMG submission 120480) | Permafrost microbial communities from Stordalen Mire, Sweden - P3-2 metaG (Illumina Assembly) | ecosystem: Environmental > Terrestrial > Soil > Wetlands > Permafrost | place: Sweden: Stordalen... | reverse complement strand
TATCGTCCTCATGGACCAGAATACGGCGCGGCAGCACCCCGAGCGAGCCCTCGATAATGCTCATGTTCTGGTCCAGCACCAGATGATGAATATTCGCGCCGTCGAGCAGCGCACCGACCGCCGAAACCAGCACGATATCGTTGGTCCGAACCAATTCCCGCAACTTGAGTTCTCCCTTGCCAGTCCGGTGTGACAGTCGCGCAGCGCGTGTCAACTGCTTCGTGCCCTTGCCGCGCTACTCCGCACTTTCTATGGTTATATCCGAGGTTAATGCCAATTGGGCAAATGTGGAGACCGGCGTGGCGGTTATTGTACCTTTCGAGAGCCCCTCGAGCGCTTCGATAGATCAGCTGGTCGGACTGGTGGCCGCCGATATGGAGCGCGTCAACGCCACGATTCTGTCGCGCACCGGCTCGGAAGTCACCATGATTCCCGAGGTCGCCAACCACCTGATCACCTCGGGCGGCAAGCGGCTGCGTCCGATGCTGACGCTGGCAATGGCGGGTCTCGCCGGCTATTCCGGCGACGGCCATGTCAAGCTCGCGGCCTCGGTCGAGTTCATGCACACCGCGACCCTGCTGCACGACGACGTGGTCGATGAAAGCGAGTTGCGGCGCGGCAAGCTGTCGGCGCGGATGCTGTGGGGGAACGAGGCGAGCGTCCTGGTCGGCGACTTCCTGCTCGGCCAGGCCTTTCGCATGATGGTCGAGGTCGGCTCGCTGCGCGCGCTCGACATTCTCTCGTCGGCGGCGGCCACCATCGCCGAGGGCGAGGTGATGCAGCTTGCGGCGGCGAAGAACACCGCCACCACCGAGGACGAATATCTCGCGGTGATCCGCGGCAAGACCGCCGAGCTGTTCGCGGCCGCCTGCGAGGTCGGCCCGGTCCTTGCCAATCGCCCGAAGGCCGAACAGACCGCGTGCCGCTCCGTCGGCATGAATCTCGGCATCGCGTTCCAGCTCGTCGACGACGTGCTGGACTATGGCGGCAAGGCCGCCAAGCTCGGCAAGAATGTCGGCGACGATTTCCGCGAGGGCAAGATCACGCTGCCGGTGGTGCTGGCGTTCCGTCGCGGCAATGACGGCGAGCGCGACTTCTGGATCCATGCGCTGGAGCGGGGCGAAATCAGGGACGGCGACCTCGATCGTGCGATCGGCCTGATGACCAAGCACCGCGCCCTCGAGGACACCATCAGCCGCGCCCAGCATTACGGCGCGATGGCGGTCGATGCGCTGGCGCTGTTTCCGGCCTCGCCGATGAAGACCGCGCTGGAGCAGGTGGTGGCGTTCTGCCTGGCACGCTCGCATTAGATTGATCCCGCTCGTGGCTTTCCGTCATTCCGGGGCGCGTGAGCGCGAACCCGGAATGACGTGGGCTACGAATGGCTAGCTCAGCGCGCCGGCGTGCAGCCACCAGTTGGGGTGATCGCGCTGGATCTGCTCTGCCGCGCGCTGTGCCGCCGCAGCGTCCTCGAAAATCGCAAAGCAGGTCGCGCCCGATCCGGACATCCGCGCGAGCCTCGCGCCAGCGGCGGCGTTGAGCGCCGACAACACCTCGCCGATCACCGGCTGGATCCGCATCGCCGGGGCTTCAAGGTCGTTGCAGCCGGCGTTCAGCGCCTCGATCCAGTCGCCCATCGACGCACCGGCGTCGGGCCAGGCCTCCGCCTGGATCACGTCGGTGGCGCCGACCAGCAATTCGCCGTTGCGCAGGCCGAGCGCACGAAAGACGTCCCGGGTCGCGACCGCAACGCGCGGATTGACCATCACGCACGGCATTTCCGGCAGGCTCAGGGGCAGCAGGGTTTCGCCGACGCCGGTCATGTCGCAGGCGCGCGAGGCCAGACAAATCGGCACATCCGCGCCGGTCAGCACCGCGACCTCGATCAGGCGTGGATCGTCGAAGGCGAGGCCGTTGAGCCGCGCCAGCAGACGCAGCGCCGCCGCCGCATCGGCTGAACCGCCGCCGATCCCGGCCGCGACGGGCAGAACCTTGTCGAGAACGAATTCGCCGACGCGCAGATCCGGCACGCGCTCGCCGAGCAGCTGCGCAGCCCTGAGTACCAGATTGTCGGCGCCGTCGCCGCAATCGTTGGCCAGCGGCCCGGTGGTTTTGAGATCCAGACTGTCCGCCGGCGTCAGGCTGAGGCGGTCGGCGCAATCGGCGAACGCCACCACGCTCTCCAGATCGTGATAGCCGTCGACGCGACGTCCCACCACCCGAAGGGTCAGGTTGACCTTGGCGCGCCCGTGCTCGATCAGCGCCGGCATCGGCGTTAAGCCCCTCGGTCAGCCGCCCTTGCCGTCCTCTTTTTTCTTGTCGGCGGCGGCCGCGGAAGAGGTGTCGTCGGGCAGACCGTTTTGGATCTTGGCCTCGATCTTCGGCAGGTCCTCGGGTTCGGGCTTGAGGTCGCGGGCGTGCGCCCACTGGAACCTGGCTTCAAGGGTGCGGCCGACCCGCCAATAGGCGTCGCCGAGATGATCGTTAATGGTCGGGTCTTCGGGCTTGAGATCGATCGCGCGTTCGAGGTTCTTGACCGCTTCCTCGTAATTGCCGATCCGGAAATAGGCCCAGCCCAGCGAATCCACGATGTAGCCGTCGTCCGGGCGCTGATCGACCGCCCGCTTGATCATCTTCATGGCTTCGTCGAGATTGATGCCCTGATCGATCCAGGAATAGCCGAGATAATTCAGCACGTGGGGCTGGTCGGGCTGCAGCTCGAGCGCCTTGCGCATGTCGGCTTCGGCCTTGTTCCACCGCTTGGAACGCTCCTCGCAGATGCCACGGTAATAATACCAGACCGTGTTGCCCTTGTCGTTCGCATCCGGCAGCGCATCGATGCCCTTGGCATAGGTATCGGCGCAGTCGGCGAACTTCTTGCGGCCGCGCTCGACATTGCCTAGCGCCATGATGGCTTCGAGGTCCTTGGGATCGTCGACGATGACGCCCTTCAGGATCTTGATCGCCTCGTCGCTGCGGTCGGCGGCGTCGAGATCGGTGGCGAGCTGGATCTGGGCGTTGCGCTTCAGCGGCGAACTCGCCGGCACGCGCTCATAGACCTTGATCGCCATCGCCGGCTTCTTCACCGACTCGTAGAGATCGGCGAGCGACAGCAGCGCCAGCGGATGGTTGGGCGCGAGGTAGAGCGCAAGCTGCAGATAGACCAGCGCGAGATCCTCGCCGCCGCGGCGGGTCAGGGTGGCGCCGATGCCGTACAGCGCCTCGGCGGCGCCGGTCTGCGGCGAATCGACCAGCGGCGGCAACTTCTTGCCGGCCTTGGTTTCACGCAGTCCCTGCAGCACCAGCGGGTGCCGCGGCAGCTTCTTGTCGAATGCTTGATAGACCGCGGTCGCCGACGCCTCGTCCTTGTTGCGCGACAGCCAGCGCGCATAATCGTCGGCAACCCGCAGCATGGAATCGTCCAGCTTGTAGGCCCGCTCGAGACGAATACCGGCGTCCTTTTCCTTGCCCGCGAGCTCGAGGATCATGCCGGAGTGCAGATCCTTGAACAGCGGGTACCATTCCGGACCGGTCAGCTTGTCGATATTGGCGACCGCGGTCTTGCTGTCGCCGGCGCCGTAGCTTGCCCAGCCCGACAGCAGCGTCGCCACCAGATCGGTAATCGGTCCGCGAATCGACTGATTGATGTTGAGTTGCGCCGCGGCGTATTTCTTCAGCTTCAGATCGCGCACCCCGACGACGAGCCGGGCCACGCGATTGGACTTGTCGACGGTCAGGATGCGGTCGGCGAGCCGCACCGCCTCGTCGATATCGCCATCCGCAAGCGAGGAAATGAAGGCGCGATCGAGCAGCTCGTTGTTCTTCGGATCGGTGCGAAGCGCCGAGCGATAGAACGCCGCCGCCGAGGTGGCGTCGCGCTCGACGCTGGCGTGGCGGGCCGCCAGATAGCTGCCCGGCATCGTCAGCGATTTGAGATCGTGGCTGGTGGGAAATTGCGCCGAATTGTCGCTCGGATGATCCGGCGTCTGGGCCGCGACCGACGCCGGCACCGCGAGCAAGGTGAGGGCCAACGCGGCGATGGTGTGGCGATTGAAACGAATGGGAAACATCACGGTTCGCCCTAGCTCCAGGTTTTGACGGATCGTCTCGAATGCGAACCCAAGCGGCGGCATCAAGGCAGCCGACAATGCCGCGTTTGGCGTTCAACCGCAAGGATACGGGGTGGCGAATCGATCGGCGGGAAGGGTTCACATCGGCCCGTCCCCCCGGCCGAGCCTGAGAACGCTGTCAGTGTGGCGGTATCGTGGCCGGGGGTCGGATCCGCGGGGGGCGCCTCACGCAATCGTGCGTCACATCGCCTCATAATTGGGTCCGCCGCCGCCCTCCGGCGGGACCCAGGTGATGTTGCCGTTCGGATCCTTGACGTCGCAGGTTTTGCAGTGGACGCAATTCTGGGCATTGATCACATAGCGCGGTCCGCTCGCCTCCTCGACCCACTCATAGACGCCGGCGGGGCAATAGCGGTTGGACGGCCCGGCATAGACATCGTGCTCGGACGTCTTTTGCAGGTTCATGTCGGCGACCTTGAGGTGGACCGGCTGGTCCTCTTCATGATTGGTGTTGGACAGGAATACCGACGACAGCTTGTCGAAGGTGAGCTTGCCATCCGGCTTCGGCGGCGCGACCGGGGCGTGGGCTTTCGCCGGATCGAGCGTCTTGCTGTCGCGCTTGGCATGCGACTGGGTCCCGAACAGCGAGAATCCCAGCGTGTTGCACCACATGTCGATGCCGCCGAGCGCGACGCCGAGGATGGTTCCGAACTTCGACCACAGCGGTTTGACGTTGCGGACGCGGTACAGGTCCTTGCCGACCGGCGAATCGCGCCATGCATTCTCATAGTCGGTCAGTTCGTCGTTGGCGCGGCCGGCGCCGAGCGCGGCAACGACCTGTTCGGCCGCGAGCATGCCGCTGCCCATGGCGTTATGTACGCCCTTGATGCGCGGCACGTTGACAAAACCCGCCGCGCAGCCGATCAGCGCGCCGCCGGCAAAGCTCAGGCGCGGCACCGACTGATAGCCGCCCTCGGTGATGGCGCGGGCGCCATAGGCCAGCCGTTTGCCGCCCTCGAACAGGCCGCGGATCGCCGGATGGGTCTTGAAGCGCTGGAATTCGTCGAACGGCGACAGATACGGATCATCGTAATTGAGATGCACGACGAATCCGACCGCAACCCGATTTTCGTCGTAATGATAAAGGAATGAGCCGCCGCCGGTCGAATTGTTCAGCGGCCAACCGAACGAATGCTGGATCAGGCCGTTCTGGTGCCTGGCCGGGTCGATCTGCCAGACCTCCTTGAGGCCGATGCCGAATTTCGGCGGCTCGCTGCCCGCGTCGAGCGCGAATTTCGCGATCAGCTGCTTGGTCAGGCTGCCGCGCGCGCCTTCGGCGAACAGCGTGTATTTGCCGAGCAGTTCCATGCCGCGGGCATAGGACGATTTGTGCGAACCGTCCTTGGCCACGCCCATGTCGCCGGTCGCGATGCCGCGCACCGCGCCGTTGTCGTCGTACAGCACCTCGACCGCGGCAAAGCCCGGGTAGATCTCGACGCCGAGCGCTTCGGCCTTCGGCCCCAGCCAGCGGCACACATTGCCAAGCGAGCCGATATAGCAGTGATGATTGTTCATCAGCGGCGGCATCATGATGTTCGGCAGCCGGATCGCGCCAGCCGCCGTCATCCAGTAGAAGCGATCGTCCTTGACTTGCGTCTTCAGCGGGCAATCGGCGTCCTCGCGCCAGTCCGGAACGAGCTTGTCCAGCGCCACCGGATCGATCACCGCGCCGGACAGGATGTGCGCGCCGACCTCGGACCCCTTCTCCACCACCACGACCGACAGTTCGGCATTGAGCTGTTTCAGCCGGATCGCCGCGGCGAGGCCCGAGGGGCCGGCGCCGACAATCACGACGTCGAATTCCATGGATTCGCGAGGCGGCAGCGCTTCGGTGCTCATGATTTGGTCTCAGCCCGGGTGAGAACGCGTCTTGACCTCGTTTGTTTCCGATTTTTGGATCAAGAACAACCACGGAAATGCGCCTTGAGGCGTTTCGCGGCGGCCCGCTTCGGCCTAGATTGGGGAAATGCCTTTGAGATCGTGTCATGACGCCTGATCCCGCCCCTACCCTCAAGCAATTGCTGGCCTTTTATCTGGAGGCCGGCGTCGACTGCGCGCTCGCGGAAGAGCCGGTCAACCGGCTGGCTGACCCCGGCGCCGCGCCCGCGGAGGCGGCGCAGGCCATACCCGCCAGGACCATTCCGGTCGCCGTGCCGGCGCGCAGCGACATCCTGCCGGAGGCGGCGATCGCGTCGGCGCGGGAAGCGGCGCGAACCGCTCCGTCGCTGGACGCCTTGCGCGCGCTATTGGAAAATGTCGACGGCTGCGCGCTGAAATCCACCGCCACCCGCCTGGTGTTCGCCGACGGCAATCCGCAGGCGCGCATCATGTTCGTGGGCGAAGCGCCGGGACGCGACGAAGACATCGAGGGCCTGCCCTTTGTCGGTCGTTCGGGCAAATTGCTCGACCGCATGATCGCGGCGATCGGGCTCGATCGCAGCAAGGCCTATATCGCCAATGTCATTCCATGGCGGCCACCCGGCAACCGCACGCCGACGCCGCAGGAGACGCAAATTTGCCTGCCGTTCATCCGGCGGCAAATCGAACTGGTGAACCCGGACGTGCTGGTCACGCTCGGCAACCCCTCGACCCAGACCCTGCTGTCGACCCGCGAGGGCATCATGAAAACCCGCGGCAAATGGTTCGACTACGACACCGGCACCCGCACCATCCGCGCCATCGCGACGTTCCATCCGGCCTATCTGCTGCGCTCGCCGTCCTATAAGCGGATGTCCTGGCAGGACCTGCGCGCGATCGCCCGGGCGCTGGAGCAGCCCGCTTCGACCTGAGGCGCGCTTTCCGTCATTACGGCGGCTGTAGCCCGGATACAGCGCAGCGCAATCCGGGAATCGCGATGCGGGCACGACGGCCCCGGATTTCGCTGCGCTCCATCCGGGCTACGCATTACGCGGTCACGGCGCCTTCGGGCGCACGATGGCCCAGCCGATCCGCAGCAAAGGCTGGCGGCCGTTCACCAGCCAATCGAACGCGTGCGGCACTTCCGGCACGAGGCCCGGGAAATGCTGGGCGATCTCCGCCGGCGGCGTCCCGACCGTGTCGGATGCACGCCACACCACGACGCCACCGGTTTGGCTGAATTTCTGCAGCGTCAGCCACGGCGTGCGCTGCGGGGTGGCCTCGAGAAACAGATGAGGACGCCCGGGGTCGAGCGCGATCAGACTGGCGAGTTGGGCGTCGCCGGTCACCGCACGCAGCCGCTGATTGGTCCGCCGTTCAAAGCTGTCGCCGAAAAAATGCGCGATCGTGGTGGCGGGCAGCGAGGTCGCAACCTCGCCGCCGCCGGTCCAGGGCAGCAGCAGCGCTGCCGCGGCGGTCGCAAGCGCGGGGGCGACAATGGCCGCCGCCCACACCGACCGCAACACGCGCTGGCGCCGCAAATGAACCAGATCGCCGGTGGCAACAATCGCGGCGAGCCCGGTCATCAGCAATGCGATGGCCGCCCCGCCAACCACCCGGTCGAGATCGAACAGACCGGCGACCAGGCTGCCCGCGAGCGCCGGCGCGATGGCGAAGAAGTAGACGAAGTCGCGCGCCAGCGGATCGACCGGCGGCCGGTAGATGATCGGCGCATCGTCCGGGGTGCGGACGAACCAGCCGGAGTTGAGAACCACCAGCAGCAGCACGCCGAACGCCGCCAGCAAAAGGCCGCCGAGCAGGCTTGCCCAGTGCAGTCCCCTCGCCTGCAAATCCGCGATCGCGGGCCAGGGCGGCGAGGTCAGCGTGTCGGCGCGGATCAGCCAGATCAGATAGGGCAGCGCCAGCACGATGATCACCAGCAGCGCGAACAACGGATCGAACGACATCAGCGTGCGCCGTCCGCGCCCGGTTGCGAGCGCGAAGGCCGCGATCAGGATCAGGAGGCCGATCGCGGCCGGGGTGGTCAGCAGCAGCAGGCCGGCCTCGATCGACCAGGCGAACCAGGCGTTGCGGCGATGCTGGCCGATCAGTCGCCAGGAATGCAGCAGCAGCAGCGCCCACAGCGGCCGCGCCAGCACCAGCGGCCCGAATTCGACGCCGGGCGAACTGAACGCGACGACCGTCATGGTCAGCAGCACGGCGAGTACCGCCTGCTGCCCGCCGACGACGGCACGCGCCAGCAGATAGAGCGCCCAGAACGTCGCGATGGAGCAAAGCTGCGCCAGCAGATAGACGCCGAACATGTGATTGCCGGCGACGCGAAACGCGATATCGGCGAGCCAGAACGCCAGCGGCGGGCCGAGATCGGTTCCGACCTGGTACTCCCGGCCAAAGGCGAGCACGGTCGCAAGGTCGCCGGGTGGGCTTCGATACAGCAGCATCGGCAGCAACAGCCACAACGCCGCCTGGCACAGCACCACAATCCAGACCACCAGCCGCGGCCGGGCGCGGATCAGTTCGATAATCAGCGAGGTGAAACGCATGAACCGTCCGACATGCCCGAACCGGCGCTGGGCCGGCCCCCTTCGATCTCGAACGTCTGATAGAGCGCGTCCGCCGCCGAAGCAACCGGCCTCACCCGGCGGCCGAAACCTCGATGCCGACTTCCTTCTCGATCGCGATTAGATCGGTATCGATCGGTGATCCCTCGCGTCTTTGCCGCGCCGCCGCGACCGGGGCGAAAAAGCGGCGGTGATGCACCGACGGCCCGAGCCGGTGCAGGGCCGCCAGATGCTCCGGCACGGCGTAGCCCTTGTGCTGCTCGAAGCCGTAACCCGGGCAATCCTGCGCGAGCGCGCACATCAGGCGGTCACGCGCGACCTTGGCGACGATCGAGGCCGCCGCGATCGAGAGCACCAGGCCGTCGCCGCCGATCACGGCATCGCAGTCACATGGGGTATCGAGCCGGTCGCGGCCATCGACGAATACATGTTTCGGCAGTTCCGGCAGCGCATGAACCGCACGCGCCAGCGCCCACAGCGAGGCGCGCAGGATATTGTCGCGATCGATTCGCGCCGGCGAGGCATAGGCGACGGCGAACGACGCGGTGGTGCAGATTTGCTCAAACAGTTCCTCGCGGCGCTCGGCCGTCAGCCGCTTTGAATCGTCGATGCCCTTCGGGATTCGCCCGGGATCGAGCACGACCGCGGCCGCCACCACCGGACCTGCCAGCGGACCGCGTCCGGCTTCGTCGCAGCCGGCGACCGGCCAGACGCCCCTTTTGATCAGCGCGCGCTCGCGGCGAAAGCTCGGCGGCGCAACCGCAATCACACCCTTTGGCAGCCGCGCCGGCGCGTCCTTTGACGTGTCTGACTTGTCCCGAATCATGGCGGGATCGTGCGCAGGCGAACCCGGCGACGCAACCGGGAACTCGAGACAATTCCCGCTATTCAGTCCAGCCGGTCAATAATCCGGAAAACCGATCCAGCCACGCCGCCTAGAACAGGCTGAGCTGCTGCCCGCTGCGTTTCGGCCGGGCAAAATGATCGGTGGTCAATTTCGAGCGCCGCTTGTTGAGCCCGAGCTTGTCGCAGGCGATCTCGAACCGGCGCCCGATCATCCAGGCCATCGGTCCGGTGCCCTTCATCCGCGTGCCCCATTGCGAATCGTAGTCGCGGCCGCCGCGCATGTCGCGGATCAGCGTGAAGATGTGCCGGTAGCGGTCGGGATAGTTCGCGATCAGCCATTCGCGGAACAGATCGCGCACCTCGAGCGGCAGCCGCAGCAGCACATAGCTCGCCTCCCTGACGCCGGCATGCGCCGCGGCGTCGAGAATGCGCTCGATCTCGGAATCGTTCAGCGCGGGTATCACCGGCGCCACCATCACCGTGGTCGGAATCCCCGCCTCGGACAACCGCCGCAGCGCCTCGAGCCGCTTCGGCGGCGCCGAGGCCCGTGGCTCCATGGTACGCGCCAGCGTCGCATCGAGCGTCGTGACCGAGAGTGCCACCTTGGCGAGATTGCGCCTCGCCATCCGCGCGAGAATGTCGATGTCGCGGGTCACCAGCGCCGACTTGGTGACGATGCCGACCGGATGACCGGCGCGGTCCAGGACTTCGAGAATGCCGCGCATGATCTGCCGCTCGCGCTCGATCGGCTGGTAGGGGTCGGTGTTGGTGCCGATCGCGATCATGCGCGGTTCGTAATCCTGGGCCGCCAGTTCCTTTTCCAGCAGTGCCGGCGCGTCGGGCTTGGCAAACAGCCTGGACTCGAAGTCGAGCCCCGGCGACAGCCCGAGATAGGCATGAGTCGGCCGCGCGAAGCAGTACACGCAGCCGTGTTCGCAGCCCCGATAGGGGTTGATCGAGCGATCGAAACCGATATCGGGCGAGTCGTTGCGGGTGATGACCTTGCGCGCGGTATCGAGCGCAACGACGGTCTTGAATGGCGGCAATTCGTCAAGGCTCTGCCAGCCGTCGTCGAACGCGACGCGCGCCTCGGCCTCGAAGCGGCCGCTGTCATTGGACTGCGCGCCGCGACCGCGCCGCCGCTCGCGCTCGATCGCCACCGCCAGTTCTGGAAACGAGGGCAGCGCACCCGCCGGCTCGGAGGGCGCCGTGACCGGCGGGTGCTTGAGGGCATGTGAGGATGCTCGACTCATGGCCAGAACATAGCATAGATTTAGAACAAATCAAGAACATCGGACTGGATATCGACCCCGGTTCGGGCGGTTGGCGGCCACGGTGCGGCGCGGCTGCCGCAAAAAGCTGCATACGGAAGGCTGATTTGAATGTGACAAGGTGATAACAGTGCGGCGTTTTCCTCATTCGAGACCTCGAAATACCCCGTCATGCTGAGCGTCATCATTCCGACCGAAGGCGTCGAGCAAACCGCGGTCGCCACGCTGACCGCCCTGGTGCCAGGCTCGGCTGCCGGCGTGGTCCGCGAGGTGTTGCTGGTCGATCGCGCCGACACCGGCGTGATCGAACGGGTCGCCGACGTGGCGGGATGCCGTTTCCTGCGGCTCGAGGGAACGCGCGCCGCGGCGCTGGCAGCCGGCGCCAGCCAGGCGCGTTCGCCATGGCTGATGTTCCTGCACGCCGGCGCCGTGCTCGATCATGGCTGGATCGACGAGACCTCGCAGTTCATCCAGCGCGTCTCCACCAGCGGCCGGCCGCGGGCCGGGATCTTTCGCTATGCCCGCTCGCCCTATGCCGACCTCCGCCTGCGCGACCGTTTCCAATCGATGGCGCGGATCATCGCGGGGCCGTGGGCAGATCAGGGATTGCTGATCGCCCGCGACCATTACGATCGGCTCGGCGGCTATGCGGCGGATGGCCGCCGCTCCGAGGCCCGGCTGCTGCGGCAACTCGGCCGCTCCTCGCGCACCCTGCTGCGCAGCCGGATCATCGTCGCCTGAGGGCCTTGCCAAATACTTGATTTTGTCAAATAATCATTTGATGAAATCAAACATATCCTCGGATCCGCTGGACTTACAAATTGCCGCCGTTCGCGGCTTCAGCCGGTTCTACACCAGCAAGCTCGGCATCATCGAACCGAAGCTGCTGCACAGTCCCTGGACGCTGCAGGAAGCGCGGATCATCTACGAGATCGCGCAACGCGACAGCTGTACCGCCACCGACCTGGTCCGCGCGCTCGGCCTCGACGCCGGATTCCTCAGCCGCACCCTGCGGGCCCTGCAGCGGCGCCAGATCGTGGCGCGAAAGCCCTCGAAGTCCGACCGCCGCGTCACCGAACTCGCCCTGACGGCGAGGGGTCGTGCGGCGTTTGCCGAACTCGACAACCGATCGCGCAACGAGGTCGCGGCGCTGCTCGGCGGTCTCGACACCGTGGCGCGCGCCGCCCTGGTCAACGCCATGACCACCATCGAACAGGCGCTGGAGCCGGCGCGGCAGCCGGCCCCCTTGCTGCTGCGAAGCCATCGCCCCGGCGACATCGGCTGGGTCGTTTCACGGCACGGCGCGCTGTATGCGCAGGAATACGGCTGGGACATCAGCTTCGAAGCGCTGGTCGGCGAGATCAGCGCGGAGTTTATCCGATCATTCCACCCGTCCTGTGAGCATTGCTGGATCGCCGAGATCGGCGGCGAGCCGGTCGGCTCGGTCTTCCTGGTCAGGGCATCCGACGAGGTGGCGAAACTGCGGCTGCTGCTGGTGGAGCAAAAGGCAAGAGGGCTCGGGCTCGGCCGCGCCTTGACCGAGCAGTGTATCGGTTTCGCGCGGCAGGCCGGCTACAGTTCGATCACGCTGTGGACCCAAAGCATTCTGGTCGCGGCGCGCGCGATCTATCAGCGCGCCGGATTTCGCCACGTCAAAGAGGAGCCACACCACAGCTTCGGCGTCGACCTCGTCGGCGAAACCTGGCAGCTGGACCTTTAGATCACTTTCCAGCACCGTGGCGTCATCCTTCGAGACGCATCGCTTCGCGATGCTCCTCAGGATGAGGTCTCATACCAACGGCCCGGAACTGTGACTCATTAGGGATTCCCAAATCAGTGAAACTCTGACTCGATGCTGACTTTTG
>Ga0182024_10019382_pt1 | contig 12551 bp, 6 predicted proteins | sample P32metaG_FD_120480 | JGI IMG/M metagenome (GOLD analysis project Ga0182024, IMG submission 120480) | Permafrost microbial communities from Stordalen Mire, Sweden - P3-2 metaG (Illumina Assembly) | ecosystem: Environmental > Terrestrial > Soil > Wetlands > Permafrost | place: Sweden: Stordalen... | reverse complement strand
CCGGGCGAACCGTTGCGCTCCTATCTCGACATCGACAGCATCGTCGCCCTGGCCCGGCAATACGAGGTGGACGCGATCCATCCAGGGTATGGCTTCCTGTCCGAGAACCCGCGCTTCGCCGAGGCGTGCGACAAGGCCGGCATCATCTTCGTCGGCCCGCGCGTCGAGGTCCTGGAGCAGCTCGGCGACAAGCTGGCCGCTCGCCGGATCGCGAACAAGGCCCAGGTGCCCATCCTGTCCGGCAGCGATGAACCGGCCGGCGAGCGCAAGGAGATTCGCAAGCTCGCCCAGAAGCTCGGCTATCCCGTGATCGTCAAAGCGTCGATGGGCGGCGGCGGACGCGGCATGCGTGTCGCCCTGCACGCCGATCAGCTTGACGAGGCCATCGACCAGGCAAGGCGCGAAGCGGGCACGGCGTTCGGCAACTCCGACGTCTTTTTGGAGAAGTTCATCGTCAATGCTCGGCATCTGGAAGTGCAACTCCTGGGCGACAAGCATGGCAACCTCGTCCATCTTTTCGAACGCGATTGCTCCGTCCAGCGCCGGCATCAGAAAGTCGTCGAAATCGCCCCGGCCCCGAACCTCGATCCGGGCATTCGCCGGGAGCTGCTCGACGCCGCCGTGGCGATTGGCCGGGCGACCAGGCTCGACAACGCGGGCACGGTCGAGTTCCTTCTGGATGTGGACACGGGCAAGGTCTGCTTCATCGAGGTCAATCCGCGCATCCAGGTGGAGCACACGGTCACCGAGCAGATCACGGGTCGGGACATCGTCAAGTCGCAAATCCTGATCGCCGAGGGCCGGCCGCTGTCGGACCCGGAGATTGGCCTGGGATCGCAGGAAAACGTGACCACGCACGGGACCGCCCTGCAGTGCCGGGTCACGACCGAGGATCCGACGAACAAGTTCATTCCCGATCATGGCCGGCTCAGCCATTATCGCTCGGCCAGCGGCCTGGGCATTCGGCTCGACGCCGGCACCGCGTTTTCCGGGGCCGTCATCACGCCGTACTACGATTCACTGCTGGTCAAGGTCACGGCCCACGCCTTGCGCTTCCAGGACGCCGCCCGCCGCATGGAACGCTGTCTGCAGGAGTTTCGCGTCCGCGGTGTGAAGACGAACATTCCGTTTCTCATCAACCTGGTGCTGCATCCCGATTTCCTGGCCGGCGGCTGCACCACCAGTTTTCTTGACAAGACACCAGAGTTGTTCCAGCTGCCGTTGCGACAGGATCGAGCGACCAAGGTGCTGTCGTATATCGCCGAGATCATCGTCAATGGCGAAAGAGGGACGAAGCGGCGAGCGGAACCGCGTAAGGGGGTGGATACTAACCCGGCCGCTTACGCGGCGCGGCTCGCCGAGGGCACGCGCGACCTTTTCCGCACCATGGGGCCCGAGAAGTTCAGCCAGTGGATCCTCGACCAGAAGAAATTGCTCATCACGGATACCACGCTGCGCGACGCCCATCAATCGCTGCTGGCCACGCGCATGCGTACCTTCGACATGCTGCGCATCGCCCCGGTTTACGCCCAGCGTCACGCCGATTTCTTCTCGCTGGAAATGTGGGGCGGGGCCACCTTCGACACCTCGCTGCGTTTTTTGAAAGAAGATCCCTGGCAACGGCTCCTTCTGCTGCGCGAACGCATTCCCAACATCCTCTTCCAGATGCTGCTGCGGGCGAACAATGCCGTCGGCTACGCCAACTATCCGGACAACGTCGTCAAGGCGTTCATTAAGGAAGCGGCCCACGCCGGCATCGATCTCTTCCGCATCTTCGACGCCCTGAACTGGCTGCCGAACCTGAAACTGGCCGTGGAAACGGTCCGCCATCAAGGCATGCTGTGCGAGCCGGCCATCTGCTACACGGGCGATATCCTCGATCCGAAGCGGAATAAGTACAGCCTGAAATACTATGTGGACCTGGCCAGGGAGCTGGAGAAAATGGGTGCGAACATCCTGGCCATCAAGGACATGGCCGGGCTGTGCAAGCCGTTCGCCGCCCAGCTGCTGGTGCGGACGCTCAAGGAGGAGATCGGCATCCCCGTCCACTTCCACACGCACGATAGCGCCGGCGGCCAGCTCGGCTCCCTGCTGCTGGCCGCGGAGGAGGGCGTGGACATCGTCGATGCCGCGTTTGCACCGTTCGCCGGCATGACGAGCCAGCCGAGTTTGAACACCCTCGCGGAGTGCCTGCGTTTGCAGCCACGCGATACGGGCCTGGATTTCGATACCTTGCAGACGACGGCCGATTACTGGCAAGGCGTGCGTCGCTACTATCAGCAATTTGAGAGCGGTCAGCTTGCCGCGAGCGCCGACGTCTATCGCCATGAGATGCCGGGCGGACAGTACACGAACCTGTATCAGCAGGCGCAGGCGGTCGGCGTCGAGTCGCGCTGGTCGGAGGTGTGCGCCATGTACGCCGCGGTGAATCGCATGTTCGGGGACATCGTCAAGGTGACGCCGACGTCGAAGGTGGTCGGCGACCTGGCGTTGTTCATGGTCGCGAACGACCTCACACCGGAAGACGTGGAGACGGGAAAACGCGAGCTGGCTTTTCCTGAATCCGTTGTCGAATTCTTCGAAGGCAAGATGGGCCAACCGGTGGGCGGCTTTCCGAAGGCCCTGCAAGCACGCGTGCTGAAAGGCCGCAAGCCGATGCGCGGCCGGCCCGGCGCCAGCTTGCCGGCCGCCGATTTCCCCGCCGTGCGTCATTTCCTGGCCAAGCAGCGCGGCAAGAAGGATGAGGAAATCACCGATCGCGACGTCGTCACGCATCTGCTCTATCCGCGCGTCGTGGCGGACTTCGTCAATCATCAAGCCAAACACGGCGACACGAGCATTCTGCCGACGCCGATCTTCTTCCATGGCATGGAGCCCGGCGAGGAGATGAGCGTCGATATCGAAGAGGGCAAGACGCTCATCATCAAGTTTCTGACGATCGGCGACCCGCATCTGGACGGCCGGCGCCTGGTGTTCTTCGAGCTGAACGGCCAACCGCGCGAAGTGCTGGTGGTGGACCACGCCCTGGCCGGCAAAGTCAAGGCACAGCCCAAGGCTGAGCCGGACAATCCGCTGCACGTCGGCGCTCCGATGCCGGGCCTGGTGGTGCGCGTGGCCGTCGCCCCCGGCGAGCAGGTAGACGCGGGCCAAAAGCTGGTCACGCTCGAAGCGATGAAGATGGAAACGACGGTCTACGCCGACCGGCCGGCCCGCGTTGCCGAGATCCTGGTGCGCGCGGGAACCCAGGTGGAGGCGGGGGATTTGCTGCTGCGCCTGGAGTAGGCCTCAAGCCCGCATGCGAGGTACGCCGAGCATGCGGGGTGAATATTCACCCCGCATGCTCGGCGTACCTCGCATGCGGGCTTGTCGAACAATGGTTCCGACCACCCCTACAACCGCTATAATCGTCAAACTTCGGGCCACTGTTAAGACTGGTAGTGTGGAGAAAGATTTTCGGTCAGGAAAGCTGTAGCGGCGTTTGTGAATTGCCGGGATAGGGTGTAAGGTTTGGGTGTTGTGGAAACACAACAATCTCGGGGTAGTGGCTGGGCGGGACTCGCGTCGGGTTACCGCCTCGCGCTGGGAGCTGCTACCTCGAATTTTAACCATCCTCAGGCCCACGAACTTCGGTTCGTGGGCCTGTTTTTTTTGTTCTCGTTGAAAGCGCCCTGGCCACTCGATAGACTGCCCTCAACTCAACATCGCCCCCATGACCTACAACAGGAGACCCATCATGCCGAAGTTCATGAGCAGTCACACCATGCCTCCCGGAGCGCTCAAGCAGGAGCAGGTCGATCAACTGGCCAAGGCGGCCCAGAACGATCCGGTCGTGAAGCCTTATCGAAGTTTCCTCAATCTGTCCGACGGCAAGATCGTCTGCATCATGGAAGCGCCGACCAAGGACGCCCTGGCCGGCTGGTTCAAGAAGATGCAAATGCCCTGCGACTACATCACGCCTGTCGAACTCGAGGGCGATTGCGGCGTCGTCAAGAAGACGTGAACTACGGAGCGCGACGCAGTTCGCTCGACGACACATCGACGCGGAATACGTCGGGGGAGATTTCCTGGAAGAGATCGCGATACTCCGCCGGAATCGTTATTTCTTCCAGGCGAACGAATCGCTGACAGGCGTCCACCCGGCCGCCCACGAGGAATCGGCATCCCTGGCGGCGCAGAAAATCAAGCGCCATCAGTACGCCGTCCATACCGGAGTCATAGTAGCGCGCCTCGATGATGCGCGCGGCCGTGTCCGCTCCGACCACGAACACGGCTCCGGGAAACAGCTCGGCTTTTTGCACAAACTTCGCCGCACGCGTGATGACGACGGGAACGCGAAACTTCAGCTGCTCGATGCGGCGATGGACTTCCGGCCAGGAAAGATCGGGTTTATCGACATTGGCCAGGCTTAATTCGAGGACGATCGGGCGATTGAGGATGGAGCCCGCGGCCTGGGCCAGTTTCCAGTGGCCATCGTGGGCGGGATTGAACGCTCCGGGCAGCAGGGCGGGGTCTCGGATGGGTGGACCGAGGGGTAGCCATTGGCCGGAGGACATCACCTGCACGGCGCCGCCTTCGGCGAGGACGCGGTCCAGGGTGGTTGTATCGCAGGGTAACATGATCAGTAGCCGCATTCGCAAGAATGCGGGTGAAGCTCGCGACGCCCGCATTCTTGCGAATGCGGCTACCGCGCTCGCCGGAGGCGAGCGGCTAAACTAATCCTTTTTCTTCTTCTTCGTGGGCGTCGGCGTATCCCCGGGCTGCACAGCTCCGGAATCGTCGGTGATGACGATCAAACGCACCGTGGGCCTGACGGGAGTCTTGGCCGCGGGCGGGTCCTTGGGGTCGGCTTTTTTCTCTTCCGGATCGTCTTTGGGCTGATCCTTCTTGTCGATCTTCTTGGCCGGGGGATCCTTCTTCATCGGCGTCAGGCCGAGCGTCACTTTTTCGCCGACCAGCACGTCTTCCCACTTGGCGGGTAAGCCGGGCAGCTTCTTGTCTTTGTTGTCCACCAGGTGCAGCTTGTCGAGTTCTTCCTTGGTGTATTCCTTCACAAAACCCTTGTCGTCGTACTCCATCGGCATCTTGAGACGGCGCACGATGACCTTGTCCTGGAGCTCGAGCTGGACGTCCTTATGCTTCGTCACCTGGATATAGGGGAAGTTGTTGTTCTTGACGTCATTGAGATAAGCCTGCTGCGCCTGGTTCGATTGCTTCATGTAATCGTTGTACATCTGGTTCATGAGGTTCTGATACTGGGTCTGCACGCGATTGAGGGCCGCGATCTGCTGGTTGGGGTTCGTCATGGCCATGGCCCGCTGCTGATCTTGCATCAGGCGGTTAAAGGTCGCCAGGTTCTTGGCGTCGCCGTTGGGGTTGCCGGGCACCTTGCTCGGCTTGTACTTGGTGTTCTCGGCCCAGTCCTGATATTCGACGCGCAGCGTGACGGTCCGGGAAAGGGTGTTGGTGTCGATGGCCGTCAGACTGCCAGAAACCTCTTTTTGGCCGTTGAGCCAGGTGTATTCCTCGGTCGTCGCCATCGGCACGTCTTCGGGCATCGCCTTGCCCTTCTTCTGGGCATTGCCCACGGCCGGGAGCGATAGAGCCAGCACGGCAACCAGCAAAGAGGCGGAAAATCGCATGATGGTGGATCCTCAGGGATTATGCTTCGTGCACCTTCATCTAATTTAGATGAAGGAGTGCCAAATTGCAACCGCTTGCGGCCTGGCGTGTCCCACACGCCAGGCCGCAAGCGGCCGGTTACAGTTTCCGACGCCCCTTCGAGGCAAAAAGTTCCGCGAAATGCTACAAAACTCCCCGTTCGAAGTTGGCGAAATGCCCACCGGGGACAAGTTGCCCGGCCCGTACCTGCCGCCAACGAGCGCGGACCTCATCCGGCTGATAGGGGCGATACACAAAGTCGGCCCGCAGCAAGGCCGCGCCCGCCTGGGCGAGTTCCGGCAGCCGCGTGGACAGGCAGAATGGCCCCTGGTTGAGCACGATGGTGCGGCAATGGTAGTCGAGGGCCGTCACTTTTTCGCCGTGATGCGACACCATTTCCATGCTTTCGAATTTGCAGTTCGCCTTGCCGGGACAGCCGCCGATCAGGTTGGCGTAGGCGCACGATTCGGCCAGGAACAGCGGCGTATCCTGATGGACAATCACCACGGCGTTGCTTGCAAACTCCGCCAGCAGACTGCCCAGGTTGCCGAGCCCGTCCTCCGGCGACAGGGCGAAACGGGTCACGCCCAGATCGAGCAGCTGCAAGGCGGCCAGGCGATTGATGACATAGACCGACCAGTCGGTAGCGAGGTCGAAATTTTCGTGGGACGGGCTTCCTAGCCCGTCCATCTTCGGCCCCAGGGCGTCAATTTGACTATTCCGATGCGAGTCGGCTGGACGGGCTAGGAAGCCCGTCCCACGTGGGTCGAGGCCGAGAAAGCTCCAGGCAGAGAGATTGCCCGCTTCCCACTTGTTCCACCCGGCCGAGCGCAGGGCGGCAATCTTGTGCTGCAGCCCTTTTTCCTCCCACTTGCGCGTCAGCGGCGGCAGGGCCAGGCGAATGCGATCCTTGCTGATCCGCTGGGCCAGATCTTGCAGCTTCTCGGCCAGGAGCGTCGGATGGTCGCGGGCGATGTCGATGATGACCTCGTCGATACCGTGCCAATCGTCCGGCGTGAAGGCATCGACATAGCCGATGCGATCGATCTTGATCGACCAACAGAATTCGTTGCATTGCACCCCCCCCTCACACCCCCCTGCAACGAATTTGCTGGTCGGCAAGGCGAGCGGGGGGCGTAAGCCCCCTGGCGGACAACAAATGTCCTGGAGCGACAGAACGTGACTCGCATTGGCCGCGGCCAGTTCAATTTCCAGATCGCGAACAGCGTCGCGGCGCACCTGATTGAGGCGCGATGCCGGCACGAAAAGACCGTCGGGATTGGACAAGGTGCATTCGTTCAGCGTGAAAGCGGTCGAACCGAGCCGGGAAAAGGCTTCGCGCACGGCGATTTCCATGGCGGCGGCGTCCTGGGCAGCTGCGAATGGGCCGGGCATGCGAGCTGTTATGGCATTAGGAGGCTTACGCCCCCCGCTCGCCAGGACCAATTGCGCGACCAGTTCGTGCTTCGTTAAGCTAACGTGCACATTGAGCGGCGTTTTACCACGATGCAATCCCGGTTTCGGCCTGGCGAATCGATACTTCTGCTTCACAGCCTGCGACGACGAGCAGTACACGGGGGCGCCCAACGGCAGCGTCGGATAATCGTCCGGCAGCGGCACTTCGATGACGGCGCCGGCGGGGGCCTCGAAGGCTTCCCGCTTCCGCTGCTCGTTGACGATCCACAGTTTTTCGATGGCGAACCCGAATGGCTTGCCTAGCGACGGCAAATCGATTTGCAGGCCGTCGTGCTGTTCCAGGGCCCGGCTGGTGCGGAAGCGAATGTGCGGGTGCCGGCCATGGCCGCCGCCGATAATAGCTTCGATCGAACCAATGAGACTGCCGCGATGGCCGACGGTGTCGCGATCGGCCACTTCCTTGTCCTTGTGCGATTGCACGAACAGGCGCGTCCACGGCCTGGAAAAGACCGTGTGCAGATCGGCTTCCACGATGGGCCGCTGCGCCGCGGTCAAGGTGCCGTCCATGAGCTTGCGGTAGTAATCCGTCGTCGTGGCCACGTACAGCGGGCTCTTCTTACGGCCCTCGATCTTGAAGCAGGAGACGCCGGCCGAGCGCAGGGCCGGGATGTGGTCGGGCAGGGCCAAGTCCTTCATCGAGAAAGGAAAACCCTGGCTCGGATCGCGCTTCACTTCGGTGCCGTCGCGCAGGCTCGTCGGCGCCCCGGTGACTTCGAACGAGTCCCGGCAAGAGTAAGCACATTTGCCGCGATTGCCGCTGCGGCCCAGCGTCTGCGCCGAGAACAGGCACAGGCCGCTGTAGGAATAGCACAGGGCCCCGTGAATGAAGACTTCGGTCTCGATACCGGACGTGCTGGTGATGTCGCGCACTTCCTCGAAAGTCAGCTCGCGGGCCAGGACGACTCGTGAAAAACCCAGCTTCTTGAGGATCTCCGCCCCGGCGCGATTGTGCACGGCCATCTGTGTGCTGGCGTGCAGCTCAAGTTCCGGAAAGTGGCGCCGCACCGCCCAGTAAACGCCGAGGTCCTGCACGATCACCGCATCGACGCCGATCTCCACCAGGGCGGCCAGCGTCTCGATCAGCTCGGCCAGTTCGTCCTGGCGAATCAGCGTATTGATGGTGACGAAGACGCGCCGGCTCGGTTCGAGGCTGTGAGCGTAGGCGGTGATTTCGTCCAGTTCTTCCAGCGTGAAATTCTCGGCCTCGGCCCGGGCGGAGAATTTCTTCAGTCCCAGGTAAATGGCGTCCGCACCGTAGTGAAACGCCGCGAACGCCGCATCGATGCCGCCGGCGGGGGCGAGCAGCTCCGCAACCGCCAGTTCGACGGCCGGTTCAACGGGCGGCACGGCCAGAGGAAGATCGGGAACGAGCGGGTTGTAGGCACCTTGCGGCGTCTCGGGCTCCGGGGCGTCGGTCGCGGGTGGTAGTTCGATGGCCGTGAAATCGTGCCAGCTGGGCGCGGCGGGTTCGAGCGACGGCGAGCCAATCATGGGCAAGGAGAGTTTCGTGGTCATGGGATTATCATATCACCAACGGGACCGTTTAGCCGCTCGCCTCCGGCGAGCGCGGCTCGGCTTGGCCCATGCCGTTCCGCGCTCGCCGGAGGCGAGCGGCTAAACGATCTGTAAACCCTTGGCAACACTTTTGCCTGCAAATCACCAGAAATGCAGCATTCATTTGACAGTGTCAATTTTTTATCCCATGCTTCGGATGGAACAAAGAAGGGCCGGTTGCAGACGGCCCCTCACTTCCGGCTGAACTCCCCCGTACATTGACAAAGGATGTGCCATGGTAACAACTGAACTCGGCGCCTGTGAATGGTTCGTCTGGGATCTGCGCCGCAGCAATTTGATCGATCGTGGGCAGCTCGACCAGATCGTCGGCGAATTCCTGCAAAAGAATCCGCGCGCGGAGCCGCCGGCCCTCGCCGAATTTCTGGTGCAGAAGGAGATCCTGACCCAGTTCCAGTCCGAACGCCTTCTGCAAGGCAAGACGCAAGGCTTCGTGCTCGGACCCTTCACGCTCATGGACGCCATCGGCACCGGCAGCATGGGCACGGTTTACAAGGCCCAGTCGAAGACCGATCAGAACTGGTACGCCGTCAAGGTGCTGCCGCGCCGCAGCATGTGGAACGTCCGCATCGCCCGCCGCAAGGTGCGCTCCTTCGAGCAGTGCCGGCATCCGGCGGTGGTCCCCTTCGTCGATGTGGGCACGGCCGGCGGCATGCACTACCTGGCCTGGCCGCTCGTGCACGGCGAGACGCTAGGCAAGGTCATTGAAGATCACGGCAAGATCGCTCCTGACCTGGCCTCGTTCTACTTGCTCCAGCTGGCCGAGGGGCTCAACGCGAGCCATCAGCAAGGCCTTTTCCATGGCCTGCTCAAGCCGTCGAACATCATGGTGGGCGAGGACAACAAGGTATTCATCCTCGACTTCGGCATCGGCTGCCTCCTGGCCGAGACCGAGGGCGAATCGCTGGTGGACACCATGTCCACGAGCAACTCCGTCACCAGCGGTCTGGATTTCGCCAGTCCGGAAAGCATCATGGACCCGCAGAATCTGACACCCTCGGGCGATCAGTACAGCCTGGGTTGCGTGATGTACTACATGCTCACGGGCAAGCTTCCCTTCCCGGACGGCAGCGTTGCCGAGAAGATGATGGCCCACCAGACGAAGGATCCGACGCCGATCAGCGAACTGGTTCCGGACGTACCGGCCGAGCTTTTGGCGATCGTCGATAGGCTCATGAAGAAGGTTCCGGAGCAGCGCTTTGCCAACACGAAAGAGCTGGTGGACGTGGTCCGGCCTTTGGCTGGGGAGCCACGCGCGGCGGCGAAGCCCAAGTCGTCGCCGGACGTCGCCCGGCAATCCGCGGAGAAGCGTGTCAACGGCGCGGTCTCGCAGCTGCGGCATGGGACCGGCGGCAGCGCTTCGGTTTCCGCGCCGACGCCCAAGCCGATGTCGCTGCCGTCGCGAGCCAGTTTCCGCGGCGAACCGGCGCCGACCACCGCAACGTTCCCGGCCCAGACGACCCGGGAAATGAAGCACGACGATTACGTCTATCCCGAGAAGAAAGCAGCTGAGCCGGAGAACGTGGTGCCGAGCGCGCCGGTCGAGAGCGCGGAGCTGGCACGCGAGGAACGGCTAGGGACGATGGGCATCACGGTCAGCGCCATCTCGGCGTGCACGTTGGTGTTCTTCCTGGCCCGGATGCTGAGACTGTTCTAGGTCACTTCCCGATCCCGCTTGCGGCGTAGCGCTCGCCGAACGCCCTGCGAGCGCTACGCCGCAAGCGGTTCCTGAACTCCCAGTGGCAGAGCACGCGCCGATCAATTATCATAAACCTGCCCTGGCGCGCACCCACTGTTCAGGAACCCGGTATGCAAGATCGCCTCAATCTCTTCGATTATTTGATGCTCACCCTGGTCCTCGTTGTCGCGGCCAGCAGCCGATTCGGCTACCTTTACTTCGCCGTCAATGAGGCCAAGACAGCGCCGGTCTGGCAGGTGCAAGGCGATCCGCCGCATTATCCCCTGCCAGCTGACACAACGGTGCGCGGCCATGAAAAGCCAGGTGGACCCAACGAGGTTGATAATCTCGTTCACAATTTGCGAGAGAACTCGCAGTTTTCCAGCCGGGCCCCCTTCGCCGCGGAAGAGGAACCGACTGCCCACGTCGCTCCCGGCTACTCCTGGCTCTTCAGCCAGGTCGCCCGGCTCGACACGGATGCCGACGCCCTGATGCGCTGGATCCAGGCCGGGCTCGGCACCTTGACCGCTTGCTTCTATTATCTCTTCGCCCGGCGCGGCTTCGGCAGCCGGCGCGTCGCCTTGCTGACCGGCCTCTTCACCGCCCTGCACCCGTTCTGGATCCTCAACACCGCCGAGCTGAACGACGGCGTCCTGGCCACGTTCGCCCTGGCTTTCGTGCTGGCCATCGGCACGCGCGGCAGCCAGGAGGGCGGGCTGATCACCAGCGTGCTCTTCGGCCTGGGGCTGGCAGGGCTGGTGCTCATTCGGGCGGCCTTGCTGCCGTTCTCGATCATCGCCCTCATCTGGTATCTGATGAGCTGCCACAAGCAACGGCTCGGTTCGCTCGCGGCCCTGGTCGCCGTGCTGTTCTACTGCATCCCGCTGGCGACCTGGATCGCCCGCGACTTCCAGGCGTTCGGCGAACCGGTGCCGGTCGTTTCGTCCGCGTTCTTGCACGTGTGGATCGGCAACAATCCGGAGGCCACCGGCGGCGACATGAGCGATGCCATGAAAGATTCGCTGTCCGCCGAGCGCAAACAGGAGCTGCTCGAGGAGAAGAATCAGGCGAAGCGCTACAACATGCTCGGCCAAGATGTACTCGAGGAGATCCGCGCCCATAAGCAAAACACCTGCACGCGCCGCATCCAGTCCCTGCTCAAGTTCCTGCTCGGTGAAGGCTGGTCCGGCGATAATCCCACGATGGGACGCAAGGTGGAAACCGGCCAGGACGCGACGGCCGCCTCCGATCTGGTCAACGACTGCGCCGAGACAGCTTTACAGGGCAGCTGGCTGTTCATGATGCTGTTCGGCTTTCTCGGCTGGCGCTGGAGTTTGGGCTGGCGCCAGCACTGCCGGTTGGCGGCGCTGGCAACGATCTGGCTGCCGTTGCCGTATATTCTGTCGCACGCCGGTCCTTTGAGCGGGCCGCGTTTGCCGCTCGACGGCGTGCTGCTGGCGTTCGCGGCCATGGCGGTGGCTGGCTCGGCACTTAACATGCCGAAGCCGCCCCTTGGTTCTGGAGAGAAGAAGAAAAAATAATCCCCCAAGCCCCAGGGCGAGGTACTCCGAGCCCTGGGGCTTATGATTAAGCCCCAGGGCTCGGAGTACCTCGCCCTGGGGCTTGGAATCTTGGAGGTCCGCATGAATTTCTTCCGTTATGTCCTCTGCACAATCCCCCTGCTCGCTACCCCATCCTTGGCCCAGCAGAAAATCCTCGACAAGGATCACGCCGCCAAGATGGCCAAGGGCCTCGACCTCTTCAAAACCCACGTCAAACCCGTGCTCATGCAGAAGTGCCTCCACTGCCACGGCGGCAAGGAAATCGAATCCGAGTTCAACCTGAGCGACCGCGACGACCTGCTGCGCGGCGGCAACAAGGGCCCCGCCATCGTCGTCGGCAAGGCGAAAGAAAGCCTGCTCTTCAAGATGATCAGCCATGAAGTCAAACCTTTCATGCCGCGCAAGAGCCCCAAGCTGCCGGATGAGACCATCGCGCGCGTGGCCGAGTGGATCAACCTCGGAGCGCCCTACGACGAGCCGCTCGTGGCCCGCAAGAAGGCCCCGTCCTGGACCGAGCGCGTCGTCAAGGACGAAGCCCGGCAATTCTGGTCGTTCCAGCCGCTCAAGCGCATCGAGCCGCCCGCCGTCAAAAACCAGTCCTGGAT
>Ga0182024_10019381_pt1 | contig 12551 bp, 9 predicted proteins | sample P32metaG_FD_120480 | JGI IMG/M metagenome (GOLD analysis project Ga0182024, IMG submission 120480) | Permafrost microbial communities from Stordalen Mire, Sweden - P3-2 metaG (Illumina Assembly) | ecosystem: Environmental > Terrestrial > Soil > Wetlands > Permafrost | place: Sweden: Stordalen... | reverse complement strand
TTGATTGTGGCGATCCCCCCGGTGGGGCGGACATTCTTGTCTGCCTCGGGGCCGCGAGTGCGGGGGTGTACTCACTCCCGCCGAGCGGACCTGAAGGAATGAGGAAGGGACAAGAATGTCCCGGCGGATAATGGGCAGACAGGAATGTCTACCCCACCAAGTCGCCACAAAGAGGAGTTACGCCCGCAGCGGTGCGGCTTCGCGGATCGGCTCGTTCGCGAAGCCGCAAGCGGCGGTAGGAATGTCAGCTTCCATCCCCTTGCGAGTTCCTTCGTGCCCCTTCGTGCCCTTCGTGGACCAAAAATCGAACCCTCCGAACCATTTCCATCCGATATCCGTAACGAGCGTCTTGTGTTTGGTTGAATCGTCGTCGGTGGTCTGATACCTTGCAGTCGGCAAGGCAGGGAAGCCGCCGCCGGCGGAGCGCATGAGGCGCCCGCATCGAATCGGGAAAAGGAGTTCCCCCATGTTTCTCCACGCCCTCCTCCGGCAATTGGGTCCCCAGGTGAATTTCAGCGGCATCCCCGACGCCGAGGTCACCGGTGTTTGCGAAGACTCGCGGCTCGTGCAGCCGGGAAATCTATTTATTGCCCGGCCCGGGACCAAGGCGGACGGCTCGCAGTTTCTCGCCGATGCGGCGTCGCGCGGCGCCGTGGCTTCGATTACCCAGAGCAAGTCGGCGCAGGTGAAGCTGCCGCAGATCGTGGCGCCGGATCCAAACGCAGCCGCCTCCATCCTGGCCAACGCATTTCATGGCATGCCCTCAAAATCGGTGCGGATGCTGGGCGTGACGGGGACCAACGGCAAGACGACGACGACCTACCTCGTCCGCCACATCCTTTCGAAGATCAACATTCGCGCAGGCATGATTGGCACAGTCGAGATCGACGACGGCCGAACCCGCCGCGAGGCGAGCATGACCACGCCGGCGGCGACCGATATTGCCGCCTTGCTGGGATCGATGCGCGACAAGGGCTGCCGGGCATGCGCGATGGAAGTCTCGAGCCATGCGCTGGATCAGGGCCGCGTCGCTGGCGTTGCGTTCGCGGGGGCGGCTTTCACGAATCTCACCGGCGATCATCTGGATTATCACAAGACGATGGAGAATTACGCCCACGCCAAGGCTCAGCTGTTCGCGTCGCTGACCGAGACGGCCGTCGCGGTGGTCAACGCGGAGGACAAGGCATCGGATCGGATGGTGCGGGATTGCAGCGGACGGATTATTCGCTTTGGCTTCAGCAAGGTTGCCGATTACCGCGCCCGCGACGTGGCGATCACCAGCAGCGGATCGAACTTCATCCTGCACACCCCCGACGGCCGGGCCGAGGTGAACATGGGGCTGATCGGCCGCCACAATATCGAGAACGCGCTTGCGGCGGCGGCGCTGGCGGGCGAAGTCTTCGGGCTTTCCGTCCATCAGATCGCAATGGGATTGCGCGACGCGGCAGGGGCGCCGGGGCGATTGCAGGCGGTCCGCGTCGGCCAGCCCTTTGCCGTCCTCGTAGATTACGCACACACGGACGATGCCCTGGAAAACGTGCTCTCCGCGCTGCGGCCTTTAACCCGCGGCAAGCTCCGCGTCCTCTTCGGATGCGGCGGCGATCGCGATCGCACCAAGCGGCCGCGGATGGCCCGCACCGCCGAGAGGCTGGCCGACGCCATTTACGTCACCAGCGATAATCCGCGAACGGAAGACCCGCAGTCGATTCTCGATGAAGTCGCCCGGGGCCTGTCCGATGTCGGTCGAGCCAAGGCGTTGGTCGAGGTGGATCGTCGCGAAGCGATTCATCGCATTCTGGAAGACGCGGCGGAGGGCGACGTGGTGCTGATCGCCGGAAAAGGCCACGAAAACTACCAGATTATCGGAACCGAAAAGCGGCACTTCGACGACGTGGAGGAGGCCTCCAACGCGCTGAAGGTGCGTGGCGCGGCGGCGTAGATGCAGGAGACACGGAGACGCGGAGACGCGGTGAAATGCATGATCTGACCCTCTCCGCGTCCCCGTGTCTCCGCGTCCCCGCGTCCTCCTTCTTGCCGAGCGTCAATTTGTTTTGGATAGTAATTACGTGAGCAGACTTCCATGAAGCCTCTGACCATTCGCCAAGTCCGGCAGGCCGTCGGCGGGAAAGCGCTTTCCCCGATCGCGGCCGATGCGCCGCTGGTCGAAGCGGTCTGCACGGACACAAGGCGGATGGATCGGGGCTCGCTGTTCATCGCCCTGCGCGGCGACAATCACAACGCGCATGCCTTTCTGCCGCAGGCCGCGGCGGGCGGGGCGGTGGCAGCGCTGGTCGAACAGCCTCCGGCTCAGAGCCTTCCCAACGTGACGGTGATTCAGGTTCCCGACACGCGTGCGGCGATGGGCAAGCTCGCCAGCTTCTGCCGGCGGCAAATGCGGGCGAAGGTGATCGCCGTCGCGGGATCGAACGGCAAGACCAGCACCAAGCATCTGATTGATGCCGCCTTGTGCGGCAAGCTCCGCGGCTCCATTTCTCCCAAAAGCTTTAACAATGATATTGGCGTCCCCCTGACGATCTTTCCCGCCGACCCCGGGCAGGATTATCTCGTGCTGGAGATGGGGACGAACCATCACGGCGAACTGCGCATCTTGAGCGACATGGCGACCCCGGACATTGCCGTCATCACCAATTGCGGCGCCGACCACCTGGAATATCTGGGCGACCTGATGGGCGTGCGGCGGGAGAACGCCAGCATCATCAGCGGGCTAAATCCGAAGGGCCTTCTGGTCGTCAACGGCGATGATCCCGAGCTGCTCTCGGCCGTCAAAGACTATCCGGGCAAACGGATCACCTTCGGCTTCAAGGAGACCAACGACCTGTTTGCCAGCGACATCCGCTGCGACGAGACCGGCACGCGCTTTTCGCTGAACAACAGCCGCCGGGAAGTGTTCGTGCCGATGCTCGGCCGTCACTCGGCGTGCAACGCGCTGGCGGCGATCGCGGTTGCAAGAAAAATGGCCGTCCCGGAAGACCTGGCGATCCAGACGCTGGCGGTGGCGCGCGGCCCCGAGATGCGGCTGCAATGGCAGCCCGCCGGTGACGTGCGGGTGCTGAACGACGCCTACAACGCGAATCCCAACTCCATGCGGGCAGCAATCGAAACCGCCGCGTTGCTGCCCAAAACCGGCCGGCGGATCGCGATCCTCGGAGACATGAAGGAATTGGGCCCGTCAGGTGATCGCTACCACCGCGAGGTGGGCCAGTGCGTTGCCGAGACCAAGGCATTCGATCTGTTGATCTGCGTGGGAACCCAGGCAAGTCTAATCGCCGACGGCGCGGTGGCCGGGGGATTTTCCAATGATGGCGTGGTGCGCTTCGCCGATGCCATCTCCGCCTGCGAGGCGGTGCCCCGCATGCTTCATGCCGGGGACCTTGTTTTGCTCAAAGCCTCGCGCAGCTCGCGTCTCGAGCAGGTCGCCAAAGCCATCAGCCAGCATGAACAACCCAACATGCGAATGGTTGCCTCATGACTTTTGAGGAAGCTTGCAGATTCACGGTGGCAATTTCGAGTGAACGGTTCTCGCACGGCCGAGACGGCCGTGCCACAGGCGAGCGTCGAGACAAAGCAAGCTTGTCCCTCTTACTTCGCGTCTTCGCGACTTCGCGGTAATCCAAATCCCATGCGTCCGAGCCACCTAAATGCGATGATCCAGCGACGATGATTTATCTTCTGGTTGACCACTTCCTCAAATGGCTGGAAGCCCACGGACTGGGCTTCCTGCGGGTGTTCACGTTTCCGTCGTTTCTGCTGGTGGCGGCCATTCTGGTCAGCTTCCTGGTTTGCATCATTGCCGGCCCGACGTTGATCGAATGGCTGCGGAAGCAAAAAATCGGGGACAACCCGGAGTTCGATCAGGCGGAAATCAATCAGCTCATGGCCGGCAAAAAGGGCGTTCCGACGATGGGCGGCGTGCTCATCATCAGCTCGATTGCGCTGACGACGCTTCTCCTGGCCAACCTGCGAAACTTTTATGTTGAGATGGGGATCGTCTGCCTGATCTGGCTCGGCGCGGTCGGCGCGACCGACGACTGGCTGAAGCTCACCGCCGCCCGCCGCGGGGGTAGCCGCCAGGGGCTGACGGGTTTGGAAAAGCTTCTGTTTCAGATCGGGCTCGGGGTGATCCTGGCATATTTCACTTACGACTACGGCATTCACACCCCCGAGACGCACACGCTGTTTTTCCCGTTCCTGAAAAATCGCGGCTTTGTCCTCGGACGCGGCGCTTTCATCCTGCTGGCGACAATTGTCATGACCGGATCGAGCAATGCGGTGAACCTCACCGACGGCCTCGACGGGCTTGCCGCCGGTTGCATGGCCATCTGCAGCTTCACCTTCTGCATTCTCGCGCTCATCATCGGAACGCTGAGCTGGTCGAGCCAACTGCTGCTGCCGTTCATCCCCTACGCCGATCAGATGGCGGTCATCGCCGGCGCCATGATGGGCGCGTGCCTCGGCTTCCTGTGGTTCAACTGCAATCCCGCCCGCGTCTTCATGGGCGACACCGGCTCGCTCGCCCTCGGGGGCTTGATTGGCTACATCGCCATCGTCATCCGCCCGGAGATGGTCCTCGCCCTGGTCGGCGGGATCTTCGTGATCGAGGCGCTCTCCGTCATCCTTCAAGTGTCCTACTTCAAGTACACCCGAAAGCGATTTGGCGAGGGCCGCCGGATCTTCCTCATGTCGCCGCTGCATCATCATTTCCAGCGGAAGGGCTGGACCGAGACTCAGGTGGTCGTCCGCTTCTGGCTCATCGGCGCGATGCTCGCGGCGATGGCGCTGGCGACGGTCAAGCTCCGGTAGACGGGGGATCGCACGAACCAAGTCAAGCCGCCGAGACCTCGGCGGTGGTCACGATGTTGGCAAGAATCGACGGCAGCCGCGCGCCGGATTGGCTCGGGTGCTGGCTGACGATCACGCGCACATGGTATTTGCCGGCCTTTTTGAAGGTGTGCGCTCCGTTCACGGTGAGTTGATTCCCGGACACGTCGATCGTTCCCGCCGAGTGCGTGCCATCCCCCCAGAAGATGTTGGCGGCTTGCGTTGTCGTTATCGCGAGCGTGGGCAGAGTGAAGGATGCCACCGGACCGGAGAAGGGGTGGGCGGCGGTTGCCATGACCGGGATTGCGCCAGTTGTGATCGCGCCGGGCTTGATGACGGTCGCGGTTTCTTGAAGGGTGGGAAGCGCCAGGGGATAAAGCGCCGACGGCTTGCCGTTGGTGTAGAGAGTCTGCTGAGCCGACACGCTGATCGAGTAGCTGCCGGTCCCGGCGTAGCGATGGTTCCCGCGCACGAGGATCCGGCCTTTGGCGCCTTTCACGAATTCTGCGGCGGAAGTTGTTCCGTCGCCCCAGTTGATGGTGCCGTGCAGGTCGGCCAGCTTGGCCACTGTGGACGTGACGCCGCTCAAGGTCGCCAAGTTCCCGGCAACCGTGCCGCCGGCGCCGGGGTGAAGCGAAGCGGACCTGGCGGCTATCTGCTCGGAGAGCACGGGATTGACGTTGGCGGCGGCGGTGGATGCCGCGGTTTTAGCCGCCGTCGCGGAGACGCCCGCCCCGGTCGGTGTGTTGGCGCCGTTGGCTTCCAGCACCGGCAGCCAGCGAATCGGGCTATCGACGCAAAGCTGGCCGTACGCGACCCCGACGGTCGCATCACCGGAGGTGATTCGATCGTCGGTAATGCTCACCGTGAAATGGGAAAGACCGTAGCTGGCGAATGCGGTCGAAACAGACACGGTGAAGCCGCCTTGGCCGTCCGAAGTGATCGTTCCCACAGTCGGCGGCGTCGAGCAGGTGAACCAGTCGTACACCCACGGATCAGACCAGGTGATCGTCGCGTGGAAATGCGATAGATCGGCATTCGGGTCGGTGAGTTTGAACGAGGCAACATTCCCGCTGAATGGCGCGGTGCTGGAGGCTTGAATGGTGAAGCCAGTTCCGTTCATCACGCCCGCGGCGACGGTCATGGTGCTGGTGGCCGTCGCGAAGCCGGGATCCGAAACCGGCGGCAGCGGGTCGATCGGAATCATGGGTGTGCTGATGACGGCTTGGGAGCCGGTCGCAGACTTCGCGGTAACAGAATGCGGCGCGGTCGCCATCGCTTTAGCGACGCCGCTATTCGCGGAGACTGTCGTGGCAACCGGAACTCCCAGCGCCACGGGAACGATTCCCTGGCCGCCTCCCAGCGGATAGAGGAATCCGCCCGGATAGGGCGAGAGACTGACTGTGACGGTGTAGCTGCCCGATGCCGCATAGCGGTTGGATCCGGACACGTCGATGCCGCCCGAGCCATTGGCGGCAATCGTGCCGTTGCTCACCTGCCCATCGCCCCAGTCAATCGTGGCCGAATACTGCGAAAGTGAGTTGAGCGCCACGCCGGTGAAGCTGGCCACCGTGCCAGTGAAGAGCTGGGCGGCGGTGGTGCTCAGGGTGATGCCCGTCCCAGTTGCCTGCGGCGCGTTCACGGTGAGGCTGGCGTCCGCGGTGGTGGTGCGGGCGGTATTCCGCACGTCGGTGATCGTCACGCTCGCCGAGGAATCGCTCAGGGACCAGTCGCGGCTGGCGCTGACGTCAAAGCCGCCGGAGGAATTGGCGGCGATCGTCCCGGCGGAAGTCGTGCCGTCGCTCCAGGTCACGACGGCGGTGTAGTCCGATGCGGCGCTCGCGCCGGCAAAGTCGGTGAAGGATGCGAGGACGGCCGACGATGTCGATCCTGCCGTCACCGTCGCGACATCGCCGGAGGCAAGCAGCGCATTGGTCAGATTCAAAAGCCCAACCTGCGGCGTCGAATCGTCGGTGAACCAGAGATTGTTGTCTGGGCCCGTTGTGAGGGCCCCGATACTGACGGTGCTTCCGTCGGTCGCTCCGGGTTCGGGAAGCGCGTATTCGGAGAAAGTTCCGCTGAACGTCATCCGGCCGATCTGATTGGTGCCGTCCAGGGCAAACCAGAGCGCGCCGTCCGGCCCGGTCGTGATGGCCGAGGCGTCGTCGCCGGTCGGGATGGTAAACGATTGCACCGTCCCGTCGGCGGCCACTTTGTCGATCTCCCCGCTCGATGCCAGCCACACATTCCCGTCCGGCCCGACGGTCAGGTCGTTCGGGCTGGCCGTCAAAGCGAATGCGGTCACCTTGCCGGCAGTCGTGACGCGCGCCACTTCGCTGTTTCCGTTGGAATCCGACGCGATGAACCAAACGTCTCCGCCAGGGCCTTTGACCATGTTGTCGGTGGAACTCAGGTCGAGGTTGGTCGTGGGAAACTCGGTGATTTTGCCAGCGGGCGTAATTCGCCCGATGTCGTTCGTCCCGCTTTCGACGAACCAGAGATTTCCATCGGAGCCGACCGCGATGCCCGTCGGGTTGCTGTCGGCAGCGGGGGTTTCAAACTCGGTGATGGTACCGCTCGGAGTGATCTGTCCGATGCGATCGACGCCGCTCTCGGTGAACCACAGATTGCCATCCGGCCCGGCGACGATGCCGTCCGGCGAAGGATCGTCAGTGCCGGGGAGCGAAAATTGCGTGATCTGTCCCTGCGGCGTCACCCGATCGATCTGATTATTGCCGGAATCGGTAAACCAAAGATTGCCATCCGTGCCGGTCGCGATGTGGGCCGAGCCGTTCCAGGAAAAGGTGTCGGCGCTTTGACCGGGGATCGGGAACGTCGTCACGGCCGAGAGCAGGCATCGTCGCTCAAGTGCTTCGATGCGATGGATTGCGGTCGCGGCGAGGATCGCACTGGCGCGCGCATGGCGCTTTTGACGAGAATTGAACCGCCGCATCGCAGACTCCTCGCAGCAACAGAATGTGTTGACTGATCAATCAGTGAGATGAAACGACCCCGCCAGAACTGCCCACGGAGATGAGAATATCCTCGCGCTTTTCAGGCGTCAAATTAACATTTGCTTCACTTTCGGCGGGATATGCCTTTGAAGTCGCAATGCCGCCCTCAGACCGCCGCTTGCGGCTTCGCGGACGAAGGGATGTGCCGCGATGGGAAGCAAGTGCCCGGCGATTTCGACTTTCATCGTTCGCGAAGCCGCAAGCGGCGGTCGGAGCGAGTGGTTGTCCAAGGCAGTAAACTCCTGAACATGATGGGGTTTTCGACCCGCCCTCGGCTCGGCGGGAGCCCCGTCCTCCCAATGGAACTTTCCCGCATTCACTTTGACCTTTATCCGGCGGCCAAATACGCTCTAGCGGATGACCGATCCGGCTTTCCAGCAGTGCATCAACCCCGCGTGCGGGGCGACTTATGGCATCGACGAAATCAGGGTTTCGTGCGATCGGTGCGGCAGCCTGCTGGATATTCGATACGACTGGTCGCGCCTGCCGGCGCCGCGAAGCCTCAGCTTCTTCGAGCACCGCTGGAACACCAAAGGAACTGGCACGACCGGGCAGCTTGATTTTTCGGGCGTCTGGCGGTTCCGCGAGCTGCTGCCGTTCTATCGCTCGGAAGACCAGATCGTCACCATTGGCGAGGGCCGAACTGTCCTGCAAACCGCGGATCTGCTGGCCAAGCAGATGGGGGTGAAGCACGGAAACCTGTTGCTTCAATACGAGGGCCTCAATCCCAGCGGCAGCTTCAAAGACAATGGGATGACTGCCGCGTTCACTCACGCGCGGATGGTGGGGGCGGAGAAGGTCGCCTGCGCCTCCACCGGCAACACCAGCGCGAGCCTCGCGATGTTCGCCTCGCTGGCCGAGATGCAGGGCGTGGTCTTCATCGGCAGCGGAAAAATCTCGATCGGAAAGCTCTCGCAGGCGCTGGATTACGGCGCGCTGACGCTTCAGATCCAGGGCGATTTCGACGACTGCCTGCGGCGCGTCCGGCAGATCGCGCTCGATCCGAAGAACGGGCTGTATCTGATGAACAGCGTGAACCCGTTCCGCCTTGAGGGCCAGAAGAGCATCATGTATCGCATCCTCGAGGCGCGCGACTGGCAGAGCCCCGATTGGATCATCGTGCCGGGCGGAAATCTCGGGAACTGCTCGGCCTTTGGCAAAGCGTTCATCGAGATGCGCGAGCTGGGCCTGATCAAAAAGATCCCGCGGCTGGCGGTGATCAATGCCGCCGGGGCCAACACGCTGCACCGACTCTTTAATCAGAGCAAGCTGACGTGGAGTGAGGGCCGATTCGATGCGACGGTCATTCAGAAGCATTACGCGACGATGGATGAGAGCGCGTGGGTGGCGCAGACGATCGCCAGCGCGATCGAGATCGGGCGGCCCGTGAATCTGCCCAAGGCGCTGCGGGCGCTGCATGTGATGAACGGCGTGGTGCGCGAGGTGAGTGACGACGAGATCCTCGAACACCGCGCCATGGTCGCCCGATGGGGCTTTGGCTGCGAGCCGGCCAGTGCCGCCAGCGTGGCGGGGCTGCGGAAGTTGCTGGATGAGCAGATCATCTCGCCGTCCGAAACCGTCGTCTGCATCCTGACCGGCCATGAGCTCAAGGACCCGAATGCGACGGTGAAATATCACACCGGCATCGATATGAAAGCCGTGCAAGACCTGGCGCCCCGCACCGACCCGCACGGCCGGCTCTCGAACAAGCCGGTGCCGGTCGAAGACGACCTCGATTCCATTCTCCGAGCCATGGAGCGAGATCGCACGGCGGGAAGCCAATCTCGCTAGTGAGCGTTTCCAGGGAAGATCACCGCGAAGGCGCGAAGACGCGAAGAAGAAAAAAGAAGTTGAGAATTTACTTCGAGTCTTCGCGCCTTCGCGGTAATCCGAGCCAAACGGCTTGAGGCGGAAGGTTATGACGACAATTGCAATTACGGGAGCGGCGGGGCGGATGGGGTGCCGATTGGTGGCGCTGGCGAAACAGGATGAGTTGCTCCAGGTCGTCAGCGCGATCGAGCGGCCGGATCATCCCAGCCAGGCGCAGGACGCCGGAGAAGTCGCGGGCGCGGGGCGGATCGGCCTGCCGATCTCGTTTGATTTGAAGCCGACACCGCAGGTGATGATCGACTTCACCTCGCCGGCGTCCTTGAGGCATTGGCTGAAGACCTGCCGCGACCGCGGCATCGCGATGGTGATCGGCACGACGGGGCTCGCCGAGCAGGACCATGCCGCGATCGATCGCGCCGCGGCCGACATCGCGATCCTGCAAGCGCCGAACATGAGCGTGGGCGTAAATCTCCTGTTCAAAATCGCCGGGGAAGTGGCAAAGCTGCTCGGCGATGACTACGACATCGAGATCGTCGAAGGCCATCATCGCTTCAAGAAAGACGCTCCCTCCGGCACGGCGCTGGGCATTGCCGATTCAATCCTGAAGGCCACCGGAAAGACCCGGGAGGCGCTGGTCCACGACCGCCATGGCGACGAGGCGCTCCGCAATCGCGGCGAGATAGGAATGCATTCCCTGCGGATCGGAGACGAGGTGGGCCGGCATACGGCATATTTCGCGGCGCTGGGCGAGCGATTGGAATTAACCCACGTCGCCACGAGCCGGGATACTTTTGCCCACGGCGCCCTGCGCGCGGCCAAGTGGATCGCGGGCCAGAAGCCGGGGAGATATGGGATGTCGGATGTGCTGGGGTTTCGATAAAACGACGGACTCTTTTCCGCCGGAGCCCTTCTTCGCATGGGGAGGAAGACCCCGCGTGGCCGCGGGGGCTAAACGGGGAGAGCAGGCCCATCGGAGGTGAGATATAGGGTGAACCATCCGTTGCTTTACAGGGTGGGATCACGGGAATATAGTCCGCCGCTCAACGCTCGCGATGGAGTTTGGATATGATCGAAAGCGGGCCGCAGACCAATGCCAACCCTGGAACGCCAGTTCTTCAGCCCGATCCCGTGCTTCAGACCGCATCCGCCGCCGAATCGTTTCTTCCCGAATCCACGGTCCTGATCGTCGATGACAATCCGCAGAACGTGGAATTGCTCTGCGCGTTCCTCGAATCGCTGCCGGTCAAGATTGTGACCGCGGGCGACGGGCTCGACGCGCTGGCGAAGGTCGCCGCCCACAATCCGGACCTGATTCTGCTCGACATCATGATGCCGCAGATGAGCGGCTTTCAGGTCTGCCAGCGCCTCAAAGGCGATCCGAAGACCCGCGACATTCAGATTCTGATGGTGACCGCGCTCAACGAACTGGGCGACATCGAGCGCGCGACTGAGTGCGGCACCGACGATTTTGTCAGTAAGCCGGTCAATAAATTCGAATTGCTCACGCGGGTGAAGAGCCTGCTGAAGGTCCGCCATCTCAAGAGCGAATTGGAGCGAGCGCTGACCTACCTCAACGAGATGGAGCAGGACGAGGAAACGCCTTAGGCGCGTTGTGTGACATGGGCGCCTCGCCCATGTCTTTTAGCGGAAAACATGGGCGGGGCGCCCATGCCACTGTTTTTGCCCCATGCCTCCCGGAGATGAATGATCATGAAATCCAGCCTGATTTCGCTGTTTGCCTGCATGATGCTTGTGGCGGGTGGATGCCAGCCCCCTGGGCAACCGGCTCCCACGCCCGCTCCGCAGCCCACCGTGCCGCAGGCGGCGCGACAGCAAACGTCGCTGGGCAGCGCTGATCGCATCGTCGTTGCCGATGAAATGCCCAAGAGCACCGTCGGCGGCGAGACGACAACTGGCAAGGCGATGGGGCCCGGCTATGCCGCCGAGTCGCATCGGCTGGTCAGCGAGAAAGACGAAATTGTCTCGATCCTTCGCAACGGGCTGGTCGTCATTACCAAGCGCGTGGCATCTCCGGTCGTTGCGGTGCGCGGCGTCGCCTTTACCGGAGGCGTCTACGAAGGCAAATGGCTCGGCGGGGGACTGAGCCATCTGCTGGAGCACCTGGTCGCCGGCGGCAGCAATGGCCGCCGAACCGAAGAGCAGAATAAAGAACTGCTGCAAGCCATTGGGAATAACTCGAACGCTTACACGACCGAAGACCATACCGCCTTCTTCGTCAACACCACGCCCGAGCATATGGAGCAGGCGGTGGACCTGGTGACGGGCTGGATGTTCACCGCGTCGATCACCCCGGACGAATATCACCGCGAATACCAGGTCGTGCAGCGCGAACTGGAGATGGGCAAGGGCGAGCCGGACCGGCAGCTCTTCTATCTGATGGCGATGAACCGCTATCGCGTCAATCCCGCCAAAGTCCCTGTCATCGGATATCAGGCCGTCATTCAGGGGCTCAGCCGCGACGACGTCTACAGCTACTTCAAGCAGGCGTATGTCCCCAACAACATGATGTTCGTCGTGGCCGGCAACGAAGACCCGGAGAAGATGCTCCAGGCGGTCGAGAAATTCAGCGATGTGGCGCCGGGCCGCGAGTTTTCCCACAACATCGCGCCGGAGCCTCCCGTGATGACGCCGCGCACGATCGCCGCCACATTCCCCAAGCTGGGCGAGGCCCGGCTCAACCTCGCGTTTCCCTCGGTGGCAATCTCCAATCCCGATATGTATGCGATGGACCTGCTGGCTGCGGTCGTCGGCCAGGGCGAAAGCTCGATGCTCACCCAGGAACTCCGCGACAAAAAGCAACTGGTCAGCGGCGTCACCGTGGACGACGAAACGCCCGCCTAAGCGACC
>Ga0182024_10019380_pt1 | contig 12552 bp, 14 predicted proteins | sample P32metaG_FD_120480 | JGI IMG/M metagenome (GOLD analysis project Ga0182024, IMG submission 120480) | Permafrost microbial communities from Stordalen Mire, Sweden - P3-2 metaG (Illumina Assembly) | ecosystem: Environmental > Terrestrial > Soil > Wetlands > Permafrost | place: Sweden: Stordalen... | reverse complement strand
GACGATCGCGATGGGCGCGCCAATGGTTTTGGAGTGCCGCACGCCCGCGACAATTTCGGCGCGGTCTGTTTCAATCTTCATGCGCCCGCCCCGGCCATAGCCCTGCTGGCGGCGCCATAGCTCGTGGTTCACTGCGTCCAAAGAAATCGGAATTCCCGCGGGAAGCCCGGTAAGCGTTGCCACCAGGCACTCTCCATGCGATTCACCGGCTGTTTCGAAACGGAACATGTTTGAGGGGAAAACTTCATGTTACCGGAAACCCGCCGCTTGGTGGCTGGAAGTCCGGCCCGTAATCCATCGGTAAAGATGGCCAGCCGGTTGCGAAATCAATTAAGGCGGGGTGGGTGGACCAGCACGAGAGATATTCGTGGCGCAAGCACGCTGCGCGCCGTGTTGGCAATCGTGCCAACACAAAAATCGTTCACACGAGTGTGAACGCGGCACGCGGAGCGCGTGCGCCACCTGGCCCCTGCCTACGGTCGGCCTGGCGCTTCGATAGAATCAACAGATCGATTGGAGATGCATCCAAAGGCTACCCGGCGGTCCTCGCGTTTCCCGGCGCTCAAGCTGAAAAGTGCGGGTACATCGTGGTGGTCCCGGCCGCGTCCGGCGGCGAGCTGTTCTTCGAAGAGGGGGCGCGTGTGTTTCCCGAATTCATCGTCAAATTGCTCGAAGACTTCAAGGCGGAAGGTGGTAAGTTCCACATCGCCGGAATGTCGAATGGCGGCCTGAGCGCCTTCCACATCGCGGCCATGTATCCGGAGTGTTTTCTGTCGGCGACCGGTTTTCCCCGCTATCTCATCGATCTCACACCGGGGCGCGTGAAGGCTCTGTCCGGGATCTGCCTCAATTATGCATGCCGGGGGATTGACCCGGAATGGGCGGCCGCAATGAAGCAGCAATCCGAGCAGCCCCCGCCCTGGGCTATCGAGCAGCCGCACCGCCTGGAAACGCTGGCGGGAGATGGGGCGGCGCGCCTTTTCAACCAGTTCGATGAGGCCCAACACGGTTGCCGGCAGGCTAAATGAGCCCTGGATTTCGCCACATCCGGGCGGGGAAATGTTCCACCGGGGGACCCTTGTCGGCCTAGCTGCATGCTATACTAAATCTCAGTTTGATCGTCCCACGCTTGGCCGCAACACATTGTGCTCCTCGCAAAGCCCGCATCAAATGTATCCGCTAGTTGAAGGATGAGTTCATGAAAAAAGTGTTCGTAGGAAATTTGGATTTCGGCGCTACCGAGGAAAGTATTCGCAGCGCGTTTGAGGCGTATGGCGCCGTGGAGCGCGTCAGCTTGATGACAGACCGCGACACAGGCCGCTCGCGCGGCTTTGCCTTTGTCGAAATGAGCGATTCGGCGGAAGCCGATGCCGCCATCAACGGACTGAACGGCACCAACCTGGGTGGCCGCGCGATCAACGTCAACGAAGCCAGGCCCAAAACCGATAGTCCCCGGCGCGGCGGAGGCGGGGGCGAACGGCGCGAGCGCCGCTGGTAGGCGCCCCTTTTCGTTCCCACCACGATTATGGTCCAATGATCAAGGTCCTACAGGACCACAATGCTTTTTAGGAGGATCCCATGGCTGGCCGGTCAGGCGACACATTTAAAAAACGTCAGAAGGAAGTCGCCCGTGCTGAGAAGCATAGGGAAAAGCTAGCCCGGCGCCTTGAGCGCAAGCTGCTGCCAAAAGAGTCTCCCGATAGTGAAGAGGGCACATTAGCCGAGCAACTATCCTCGGAGGAGGATGCGACGCAATCAGAGGAGAGCGGCGCGTCCCAGTCCATTTGAGCGCCATTCGCGTTTCAATTTACCAACAAAATAGCAACAAGGAGAGAATGTGAAAGAGACAGGTACAGTAAAGTGGTTTAACGCCGGAAAAGGTTTTGGATTTATCCAGCGCGATAACGGCGAAGATGTGTTCGTGCATTTTTCGGCCATCGAAGCCAGCGGGTATCGCACCCTCGACGAAGGAGCGCGCGTGTCCTTCATCGTGAAGAAAGGTCCCAAAGGGCTGCAAGCCGAGCAAGTCACCCTGGCGTAAACCGAGCATAAAACAGTTTCGGATCTGGCCGTTTTGCGCTCCGCGAATGCGGGAGCCAGCGGCCAGGTGCCATCTTGAGTTTCCGATCGGACGTTCCCAGGATTATAGGCACGTAAGCCTGGCGCGGCCGTCCTGCCGCTCTAAGGTGCGGTGTTCATGCAGCTCCTCTACAAAGGTTTTAACCAGCGATCGAATATTCGAAGCTACCGCTTCGACGGCGTCGTCCCCGGCGAGCGGCCCACCAGAATCGTCAAAAATCTCGAATTCCTGCTTAAACTGGACATGACCGTCCTGGCGGAGCATCGCATCCGTATTCAGGAAGCTCCGGCGTTGTGCCTGGGCATCCTGCACACAGCCTTGGCGACGCCCGGGGCCGACACCATTCCGTTCCTGAGTTACACCATTACACGCGCGGAAATCCTGGCCTTCGCCTCCGCTCGGGATGCGCTGGTAGAAGCCAAAGGCACGCGGCGCAAGCATCGGCCGCCGTTCAAACCCACCACGCCGGCGCAGTGGAAATGGCCCGGCCAGTAAAGTCTAGCCTCAAGTCCGTTGACGAGTACATCGCGGCGCACCCTGAGATCGTTCAAAGCGTGCTCAAGCTAGTGCGGCGCGCGATTCGCAAGGCTGTGCCGGAAGCCGAAGAAGCGATCTCGTACAACATCCCCACATACAAACTGCCAAGTGGCCCGGTGCTGTATTTCGCCGGGTGGAAGCGGCATTTTTCGCTTTACCCGGCTACCGCCACCGTCGTCGCGGCGTTCAAGAAAGAACTCGCACCATACGTGGTTCATAAGGGCACCATCCGATTCCCGTTCGAGGCGCCCGTCCCGGTGAAGTTAATCGGACGCATCGCAAAGTTCCGCGCCAAGGAAGTGGCTGAACGTGAGTGCTGAAGACAGACTTCGTTAGTAATGGCGAACCGCCTGTTGCGAAAGCGGCCGGAACACTCGATCAGTTCGCCGCTGGTGAAATAGATCCGTTTGGTTTCGCCAAACAAATCGGCGTGCTGGGGGGGATGCTGGACGAACAAGCTCTTCAGCTAGAAAAATCGTAGCCGAGCCGCGCTGCATCCAGGAGAAGGCTTTTGGCGCCTAAGTACGTCAAGTGGGCCGCATGCTCGATAATGCCCTGAGCCGTCAACTTCAAGCGCTTTTTTAAGGGCATGGGCTTCGCAGTGCATTCTGAAAGCATTGTGGACGATTTCTCGACCTCAATGAAATAGGATCGCATGGACGTTTCGCACGCGGCATGCAGATCCAAAAACTGTGTGTGATTCACTCGGAGCCACCTTCTATCCTACACAGTCATCATAGCACGCATCACCCGGAAACGACAGCAGCCAACTCATAATTTCTGATTAACGCCAACTAAGATTTTATGCCGAGACACCCTGAAGATTCGAAACCCTTGTCAAAGCAAACACGTCAAAGATTTTTCAACCTCGCTCTCCTGCCAGGCGTTCGGTGCGACGGCGATAGCCTTGCCGGAAACGGATCGGCTGCCACGGTAACGAATTGGTCGTGAAGGACAACGTTTAGCAGGGAGTTGTTGATCTTCAATACACCGTTGTAGTCGATGAATCCCAATTTACGGAACTTCTTCATGAAAAAGTTGACTCGTGAAATGGTGGTGCCAACCATCTGCGCCAAGGCTTCAAAACTGATCTTCGGAATGGCCTTCTTCGGTCTTCCTCTTTTTCCGAAGTCTGCCAGCATCAGAAGGGCGCGCGCCAGCCGTTTCTCATGGGAGTTCAGGATCTGGTCGACCATATCCTCTTCCATGCGAAGGTTGCGGGAGAGCAGATGTGCCAGGAAAAGTTCGGAAAAGGCCAGGTTTTCGGCCAGTGCACGTATCATGCTCAACTTATCCAACCGCTGGATCGAAGACTTACCCACGGCGGTAGCGGTTGCCGCGTGCGGCTGTCCCCTCAGGCAGGCTTCGCCAAGAAAGCTGCCGGCACTCAAAACGCCCATGACCGCTTGTTTTCCGAGTTTGGAAACAACGGTCAGCTTGACCCGGCCTTTCTGAATGTAAAAGACGGCATCCCCGGAATCCCCTTGCGTATAAATCACCTGGCCTGGACGGTAGTCGGCAATCGCAATTCCATCACCGAGCGCGGCCAAAATCTTGGGATCGGAAGGTGGTAGGGCGCGCCTCTGCATTTCCTTCATCACAATGTTGTTGTTCTCCAATATCAGAGCGCGAAGAGGAGCGATTGGTTCGCCAGTCAACCTGGACTTGAGAGTGGCGAGCGCGGCATCTAGCGAGGCAATACAGTCGGAGAAGCCGAGCCTGCCGTCGAGGAAGCTCTTTATCGCCTTTCGCGTTTCGCTTCTGTATACTTTCATGCTGGCTGAAGTATAACTTAGACTCAAATGGGATGCGCGGCAGCGATGACGGGTTGGGTCTGTAGCGTGCTTGCTGCTGGATGACTACGGCAGCGCGAACACGTTCAGCGTCATCCGCGCGAGGATCGCAACGTACTGCTTCCCGTCCTTGCCTTCGTAGGTAATCGGATTGGCATTTGCCGTCGCGTCCAGCTTCGCCGACCACAGTTCCTTGCCGGTCTTTGAATCGATGGCGCGGAAGCGATTATCGTTCACCGCGCCGATAAACACCAGGCCCCCCGCCGTCGCCGCCGGTCCGGCGAACCCATCCACGGATCGGCCGGAGCATACTATATCGGTGAATAGCGATGCGACGCTGAGAATGCTAGCCCGATATCACTATGACGGGTCGAATCTGCACGACGCATTCTTGACGGTCTGTAACGAACTTGCAGCGAGATGGCGCCCCGGCTGTAAACTATGCGAATGGTCGTTGCACAAAGGACCTTTGTGCAAAAGAGCGCCAGTTCGCGCAGCCACTTGCGACTGCGATCTAACCTTGAGCGCTCCAATACACCACCGTAGATTGCGTGCAGAAGAAGCCCTCGAACTGGCAGGCGTCCTGGATAGCAGCGAGATTGCGTTCAGAGGAGCATAGAAAGGAAAAGTGGCTGTCCCAATGAGTCGTCCACAAGAGCTTTTTGTCTGGCGTAAATACGTTGCAATGACAAAACGTGGTTGGTCCAAGCCTTCTGACGGAGGCAGGATTCCGTTCGAATGAACCAGCGCGTCGATCTTGTCAGCGTATTCCCGGTTTGATAGCTCGGCCTTCAGACCTAGGATCATCGTGCGAAGCCCAACGTCGACGGCTGCAATGGAAGGAAGCTTCGCTCTCTCAGCGACCTCAGCCCACGACACGGGCGCGCGGTTTCTGACGATAGTCGCGCGGCCTGGATACGTTGAAGGCTTAATTTGCTCCTTGTCGATTGACTCCGCCTTCATGAACGGGTGTAGCAAGACGTATACAGCCTCAAATGTCCCTGCGTAGTACTCCAAGACCCTTCCCTCGAGCGGGCAAGTGGCGAAGGGGTCTGGCGCCGGAAGGATGCGTTCGGGCATGCATACCGCACTATGGCAGCGCGAACACGTTCAGCGTCAACCCCGCCACAATCGCAACGTACTGCTTCCCGTCCTTGCCTTCGTAGGTCATCGGATTGGCATTTGCCGTCGCGTCCAGCTTCGCCGACCACAGTTCTTTGCCGGTCTTCGAATCGATGGCGCGGAACCGATTGTCGTTCACCACGCCGATAAACACCAGGCCGCCCGCCGTCGCCGCCGGTCCGGCGAACCCATCCACGGATCGGCCGGTGTTCTGCTTGCCAGGCGGCAATTCTTCGGTAATGCCGAGCGGTACCTGCCATGCAAATTCGCCCGTATTCGCGTTCACCGCAGTGAGCCTGCCCCATGGTGGTTTCTGGCATGGCCAGTTGATGGTCCGCCCGCTGGCTTCCTTCACCGGCACGCTAAAGGTATGAAAAGGCCCCGGCCCGTCCACGCTGGCGCGCGTGTATTCGAGCGGCGAGCCGTGCTCATCGAAGGCGTACTCGACGCCCGGCTTCTTCTTCTCGGTCCAACCCACCTGCCCTAGATCCTGCGTGTAGGCGAACACATAGCCATCCTTCGGATCGGCCGCCATGCCTCCCCAATTCGTTCCTCCGGTAGCTCCTGGAAAAATGATGCTCGACTTCGGTGGCGTGCCGTCCGCATGCAACAGAAAAGGCGTGAACGCCCCAACGTTGTAAAACCCGCCGCTTTTGTCGTAAAGCTCTTTGCAAGCCTTAGCGTGCTCGGGCGTGGTGTCCTCCGCGGTCACCAGATCCTCGGGCTTGAAGTCCATGCGCGCCAGCGGCGGCGGCTTCAGCGGAAACGGCTGGGTCGGCGAATACCACTCGCCCGGCACATCGCCCGCCGTCACCTTGCGCTCCTCCACGCCAAACACCGGCTTGCCCGTCTCGCGATTCAGAATGAACATCCAGCCTGTCTTGCCGATCTGCGCGAGCGCCGGAATCTTCTTGCCGTTCACCGTAATATCCAGCAGCACCGGAGCCGGAGGCGTATCGTAATCCCACAAGTCATGATGGACGGTCTGGAAATACCACTTGAGTTTGCCGGTCTCGGCGTCCACCGCCACAATGGAATTGCCGAACAGATTGGCGCCCGGCCGGTCGCCGCCATAATAATTGGACGCCGGTCCGCCCACCGGCATGTAGAGGATGCCGCGCTGCGCATCCACGGTCATCTGCCATGACCAGACGTTGGTGCCCGAGCGGCCTTTCCATCCTTCGTTGAGCCAAGTCTCGTGGCCCGTCTCGCCGGGACCCGGCACGGTATGAAAGTCCCATAGCTTGGCGCCGGTTCGCGCATCGTAGGCGCGCGTATCGCCCGGCGGACCGACGGGCAGTTCCAAAACGCTCGCGCCAACCATCACCAGATTCCTGAAGACGGTGGGAACGCCCGAGTATCCCACCACCATGTCCACCACGCCCTCTTTACCAAACCCTGGATCGATTTTCCCCGTGGCGGCGCTCAGTGCGATCAGGTTGCGTCCGGAAGTAAAGACGATGCGCGGCGGATTCTGCTTGTCGCCCGGCCAGTAGGCCACGCCGCGCGTGGATGGACGGCCTGTGGTCATGGTGTAGCCCCACAGTTCCTTGCCGCTGGCCGCATCCAACGCCACCACACGAGCCGACGCAGGCAGGTACATAACGCCGTTCACCACGATCGGCGTCGCCTCCGATCCTCCGCCGAATCGGGGCGGCGGGCCTTCGCCCTTGAGCGAAAATGTCCAGGCTGATTTCAGCGCCGCAGCGTTCTTCACGTTGATTTGCGTCAGTAGCGAATAGCGTGTACTGGCCATGTCATGGTTATACGAAGGCCAGTCGCCGGGCGCAGCTTTGGCCTCCGCCGCATTGCCACTGGTAGAAAAGCAAACGAGCAGCGCGCATCCGCTGAGAATCGTCCCGAGAGTAGTTCCTAGAATCGGCTTTGGCGAAAGTTGTCCCATCCGTTAGGCATGCTATCACGTGCCGATTCAACCCGCTCGCCACTGTGGTAGTTTGTAAAATGAAATGCGTTCCGTTTCCAGCCTGAGTACCGGTCTCTCGATCGTCACCTCCGTCTTGTTGTTTTCCGTTTGCGTGGCCGCGCAGGATCAAAACGACCAGGAACCAAACACCAAGGAACTATCCTTCAAGAGCATGCCGCCCCGGGCGGCCGCCAGCGAATATCAGGCGCAAGGAAACGCCGGAATGGTAACTATTGGCGCAGAGTTCGCGGGCCACTCCGTGCCCACTCCCGACCATACGTATTCCTCCGAAGATTACGTCGTGGTGGAAGCGGGCATCTTTGGGCCGCCCGGCGCCCGGGCTACGTTATCGCGCGACGACTTTTCGCTGCGCGTCAACGGCAAGAAGAACGTGTTGGCGAGCGAGCCATACGAACTGGTGTTCAAGTCGCTCAAAGATCCCGAGTGGCAGCCACCGGCCGCACCTGACGACTCGAAGGGTTCCAAAGGCGGGCTCACCACGGGAGGTGCGGGACAAAACGACACCGCCCCGCCCCCACCTCCGAAAATGCCGTTTCCGCTGCGCCGCTCGATGGAACAGCACGTTCAAAAGGCAGCGATGCAAGAGGGCGACCGCACACTGCCTCAGGCCGGGCTGCTCTTCTTCCTATACCGCGGCAAAGCTGAGGGCATCAAATCCATGGAGCTGATGTACAACGGCGCCGCCGGTAAAGCCACACTGGAACTGGAGCCGTAGCTACGGCGGATTAGAGCTGGGCCTCGAATAGGTTGCCCCGGTTGAGCAGCCAGCGAGGATCTAAGCGCCGCTTTACCTGCTGCATGCTCTCGATCTGCCCGGGCGTGTATTGCAGTGCGAGCAAATGCGCCTTGCGCTTGCCGAGTCCGTGCTCGGCTGAGACGGCGCCGCCGAGACTCACCGCGTGCTTTGCGAAGTGCAGCATCAAATGCCGGCCGGCCTCAAAGTCCGTTGGGGACCTCGGAAGAATGTTGACATGCACGTGCGCATCGCCGATGTGGCCGAAGATCACATACTGGAGCTCCTGCCGCTGCAAAGTGGCGTGGTACTCGGCGAGCATTTCGCGATTGCGCGCGAGCGGGACGGCATAATCGGAGCCGAGCTTCATAAACCCGCGGCGGCGCATGGTGTCGTTCACCAATTCCGGCAACGCGTGGCGGAAGCGCCGGAAGCGTTCGCGATCCCGATCGCTGGCGGCGAACCAACTGTCTTCAGGCGCATGATCGGCCCAGAAATCGATGTCGCCTTCTTCCTGCTCAATCAGCAAAGCCGCAGCGGCGCGGGCAGGAATTTCCGGATAATGGGGCCGCAGAAAATCCAACGAGTTGGCATCGAAGTACTCGATCATGCGGAGGCCTGGGATGCGCCGCCAGGCGTCGACGACATCCAAAGCCGCGCCGTCGCTGATCAGGAACACAATACCTGCGATCACATCGGCGGGCGCAGGCAACAATTGCAAATCGGCCTCCATTACGATTCCGAGCGTGCCTTCGCTGCCGGTGAACAGATCGATCCAATCCATCCCTGGCGCGAGCGGATATCCGGCGGTGTTCTTCGTGGTGTCAGGCAGGGGCAGCTCGGGAACCTCGAAGTCGATTTTGTCGCCGCGGCGCAGATCAAGCACGCGGCCATCCATGAGCGCCACCCGCAGCCGAAGGATGTGGCGCCGGGTGCTGCCATAGCGGAAGCTGCGCGATCCGCTGGCATTCGTCGCAATGGTCCCGCCGATGCTGGCTGTGCGCTCGGTGGGATCGGGCGCATAGAACTGCCCGGTGCGCGCAACTTCCGCCTGCATCGCATCGAGCGACACGCCGGCGCCGGCGATAGCGCGGCCCGTACAAATTTCGAGACGCCGGAATTTTTCGAGCGAGACGGCCCAGCCACCTTGGGGAACGCAGCCGCCGGTGAGTCCGGTGCGCGCACCGCTGATCGTAATCGGAATTCGGCCCCGAGACGCAGCCGCAATGATTTCCAGCAGCTCGGCTTCCGATGCCGGGGCGATTACTCGCTCCGCCTCACCCCGAAATCCCGACGCATCCTCGATCTCGACCATTCTGAATTCTGACTTCTGAATTCTGACTTTTGAATTCTTCTTCTTTACACTTCCAAAATCACCGGCATGATCAACGGCCGCCTGGAGGTCTCTTTGTTCAAGAACCGCTTCAAATCCGCGCGGATCTTCTCCTGCATGACGCCCCAATCGGTGCGCTCTTCCTCGCTCGACGATTCCAGCGTGCGCGCCACCACTTGCCGGGCTTTCTGCAAGAGGTCCGATCCATCTTCGAACGACATGAAACCGCGGCTCACGATTTCAGGCAAGGTCTCATTCCGGCCCGAGTTCTTGCTGATGGCGATGATCGGCAGCACGAAGCCGTCTTCGGAAAGATGGCGCCGGTCGCGAATCACGATGTCCTCCACCACTTCGTCGATGGTGCCCGAATCGATGCACACGCGGCCCACTGGCACCTTTTCGCCACGGCGCGCGCCCGCGCGATCGATCTCCAGCGTCTCGCCCGTTTCGAGCGTGAACGTCTCTTCCAGGCCCGCGCCGCGCAGGTGCGACGCCAGAGCCGCGTGCTTCGCCAACTGCCGGTACTCACCGTGGATGGGAAGAAAATAGCGCGGCCGAAGCAGGTTCAATACTAGCCGCAACTCTTCGACACTCCCATGTCCCGACACGTGCACGGGCGGATTCATGCTGCCGTAGATCACATCCGCGCCGCGCTTGGCGAAGTGGTTGATCATTCGGTAAATTCCCTTTTCGTTACCGGGAATGATACGGGCGCTCAGAACCACGGTGTCTCCGCGCTCCACCGACAGATTCTTGTGATTGTCCACGGCGATCCGGGAAAGAGCGGACATCGGTTCACCCTGGGTGCCGGACGCCACCACCACAACTTTGCTCGGCTCGGCCTGCATGATGTCCTGCGGGCGCAGCAAAATGCCATCCGGCAGGCTGAGCAGTCCAAAGGAGTGCGCGATTTCAGTGACGTTGTTCATGCTGCGGCCGAGGAACGCCACTTTGCGGTCATACTCGGCGGCTACATCCAGGATCTGCTGCAGCCGGTGAATGGACGAGCTGAAGCAGGAGATCACCAGCCGCCGTTCGGCGCGATAGAAAATTTCGTCCAGACGAGGGCGGACCGCGCGTTCGCTCTCGGTGTAGCCCGGCCGGTCGACGTTGGTGGAATCGGACATCAACAGCAGCACGCCGCGCTTGCCGTACTCGGCGAAGGTGTGCAGATCGAACGGCTCATTGTCGGTGGGCGTGGGGTCCACTTTGAAATCGCCGGTGTGAACGATGACGCCGAGCGGCGTGGTGATGGCCAGCGCCATCGAACTGACGATGGAGTGCGTGACGTGAATAAACTCGATGGTGAACGCGCCGAGTTGAATCCGCGAGCCGGGTTTGACTTTATGAAGCTTCGCGTCTCCCAGCATCCCGTGTTCGTCGAGGCGCCGCTCCACCATCGCCAGCGTGAAGGCGGCGCTGTAAACCGGCATGTTGATCTCGCTGAGCAGGAACGGCACCGCGCCGATGTGATCTTCGTGGCCGTGCGTGAGGATCAGCCCCAGGACTTTGTCGCGATTTTGTTCCAGGTACGCAAAATCGGGCGTGACGATGTCGACGCCCAGCAGTTCCGCGTCGGGAAACATCATTCCGGCGTCGACGACGATGATTTCGTCCCCATAGCGGATGGCCATGCAATTCATACCAAACTCGCCCAAGCCGCCGAGGGGGATCAATTGAAGCTTGTGATCAGACATGTAAGGTTTAGGTTATCAGGTGGTTTGTGGCTGGTGGCTGGTAGGTAATGTGAAACTATAGAAAATAGTGCGCGCCTCGCGTATAGAAAAGATCGGCTTCTTTCATTGCGTGGACTTTAGCGCGCCGAGGCCAGTCCCGTGACCAGGCTTCGTAAGGCGATCAACCACAGGACAAATGAGGAACAACTCGAGATCCAGCGTGGACAATTGGCAACTCGCTTATTGTGCTTCCAGAAGCTTTTAACATTGACGAGTACGACTCAACCTCAAAGCTAGCCCTGCCGACGGATGAGTTTCTTGCGGCCCTCCGGCTACTAGCTGAGGAACACCAGATCGTGTTCGTTGCAGGAATTCTCGATGGCCGGCGCAATTCAGCCTACCTGATCGACCCGAAGTTGCCCCACGTTATGTGTCACAAAGTCTGAGATGACCGAACGGGCGTCTATGATCCTTGCACCGGGGACTCAGACCCATGTAATCCCGTCACATTCAGCAATGTCTGCGTTGGCGCACTGATTTGTATGGATGCCACGAGCAACAATGACCGGTCAATCGAGGATCGCCGGTCGCGTTTGTTAAGTCGAGTGAAATCAGAAGATGGGATTAAAGTAGTCTGCGTGCCGTCGCGTTTCCAGTGGGAGAACCCTGATCTATTGGTCCGCCTTCCGCAAGTGGCGAACCTTTGGTACGCGGTTGCGGACGGATCATGGAAGCCATCTCGGAATGGTAGTTTTATCGCTGACTCGTCGCTCAACAAGCAAGTGGAGTCAACAAACAAGAACGAGCTCAAAGTCTGGCGGCTTCCGTGACGTCTCCGCAGCGCTGGCGCGGCCCACAGTAGCCCGTTCGTAATAGGTGTCATTGCAATAACGAACATCGACTACGGACGAGGCGGCCACGTCGCGACGAACCGTATCTCTGCGCTCCATTTGACCAGGCTTTCGGCCCATGAGGGTTGGATGCTCTTGGCTCTACCAGATCGTTTGAATCTGCGAGGCGCGGATCTTGCCATCCCGACTGATCAGCGGGAGGTGTAGCGCCGCCGCGGTGGCGGTTACAATATGATCCGGCAGGTCCGGAGTCTCGCTGCGGCTCACAGACTCAAGGGCGTCGGCCACGAAACGGTCGAGCGGCGCCAACAAGCACGGAGTGGCCGGATCATCTAGTGCCTGAATCAACCGTTTGCGCGGGGCGCGTCAAGTTTTTTGTGTAAACGGCCAGTTATTTTCTAACCTTGCATCCCTGGTAGACTGAACGGACCTGAGCGTAGGGTAGGGCTCTGCGGAGACGCAACCCGAGCGCCGACTCAGGG
>Ga0182024_10019379_pt1 | contig 12552 bp, 10 predicted proteins | sample P32metaG_FD_120480 | JGI IMG/M metagenome (GOLD analysis project Ga0182024, IMG submission 120480) | Permafrost microbial communities from Stordalen Mire, Sweden - P3-2 metaG (Illumina Assembly) | ecosystem: Environmental > Terrestrial > Soil > Wetlands > Permafrost | place: Sweden: Stordalen... | reverse complement strand
CGCCGGTCGAGGGGTTTGATTCCCGCATCATCGGCACCAGCGATTATCAGGCGACCCGCGACAGCGACGTGGTGATCGTGACGGCGGGCCTGCCGCGCAAGCCGGGCATGAGCCGGGATGATCTGATCGCGGTGAATACCGGGATCGTGAAGGACGTGGCGCAGAACATCGCCCGCACCTCGCCGAATGCGGTAATGATCGTGGTCTCAAACCCGCTCGACGCGATGGTGTACGTGGCGTGGAAAGCCAGCGGGTTCCCCACCAAGCGAATCATCGGGCAAGCGGGCGTGCTGGATGCCGCCCGGTATCGCACGTTCCTGGCCCAGGAGATCGGCTGCAGCGTCGAGGACGTGCAGGCTTTGCTATTGGGCGGCCACGGCGACGACATGGTGCCGCTCAAGCGATACACCTTCGCCGGGGGCATTCCGATCACCCAACTGGTCAAGCCCGATCGGCTCGAGGAAATCATCAAGCGAGCCCGCACCGGTGGGGCGGAGATCGTCAATCTTCTTCGCACCGGCAGCGCCTATTACGCGCCGGCCGCGGCAACGGTGCAGATGGCCGAAGCGATTATCAAGGATAAGAAGCGAATTCTGCCCTGTGCCGCCTATTGCGAAAAGGAATACGGCGTCGGCGGGTACTTCGTCGGCGTGCCGTGCCTCCTGGGCACCGAGGGCGTGGAGAAGATCCTGGAGATCGAACTCGACTCCGACGAACGGAAGATGTTCCAGACCAGCGTCGATCACGTGAAGGAACTGGTGCGGGCGGTGAAGCTCTGATTTACGCGCTGCGGACTCTGTGCAGCCGGCAGATCTTCTCACATTCAAGGTTCGGGATTGCCGATTTGGCATTTATGGGACGTGAGCTTCTGCCAGGGCAGGATATGAGGCGGGCCATCGTGGATATTGCCGGGCAAAGTCGGCGAGGGCGAGGGCGGGGGCCTGCGCGTTGGAAATCTCGAATTGCAAATTTCAAATTGCAAATTTCAAATTGCAAATTTTGGGTGGGGATCTGGCTGCTGTCGGCTATCGCGGCGGTGAGCGGCTGCGGGCCGCATCCGCGGATGTTGCCGGTCGATCAGCAGACGCCGATCGATCGCAGCCTGATGCGTTATCCCACCGGCTTCACCGTTCAACCCTTCATTCGAGGCTTGTCCGCGCCGACGGCGATGGCATGGGATGATGATGGCTCGCTGCTGGTGGCCGAGGGCGGAAGCTATAGCGACGAGCCGCGAATCCTGTCCTTTAAGAAGGACGGGATGATCTCCACGATTTATCCGTACAACCGCAAGATTCCCTTCATCGTTCCCCGCGGCGCATTCCGTCTGTATGGTCCGATCGGCGGGATGGTCGTCTATAAGGGCCACATCTACGTCTCCCACCGGGACGAAAATGGCCTGGGCCGAATCACCATGCTGGATCACAAGGGCGGCTGGTCCACCATTGTGGCCAATCTTCCCGCGCAGGGGGATTTTTCCGTCACCGATTTATCGATCGATCCCCGCTTCGGCCGGCTGTTCTTTGGCGTCGGGGCGGCCACCAACAGCGGCGTGGCCGGCATCGACAACTGGGAGTGGATTCAGGATCGTCCGCAAGTCCACGACGAGCCGTGGGGCCGCCTCCATCTGCGCGGCTACCGCTTCGACTCGCCCAATCCGTTCTCCGGCCTGTTCGGCCCCGCGGACATCGCCGTCACCGCGCCATTCCAGCCGTTTAACGTCAGCAACGAAACCGAAGTCGAAGGAAGTGAGCGGCCCAATGCGGCGATTTATTCCTGCTCGCCCAATGGCGGCGACCTGCGCGTCGAAGCTCACGGCATCCGCTACCCGCGCGGCATCGCTTTTAACGGATATAGCTTCTACTTCACCAACGAAGGGATGGCACTGCGCGGCACGCGCCCGATGAAAAACGACCAAGACGCCCTGCTGCGCCTGATCGTCGGCGGAACGTGGTACGGCTGGCCGGATTACACCGCAGACCTTCATCCGGTTTGGGAGGATAAGTTCCAGCCCGACCCGGCGATGATTGCCCGCACCGGCTACAAGCGCGTCCTCTTCGTGATCGACCAGCAGCAGACCAACCAGGACCCCAAGAACCAGGATCGCCGCCTGCAATTGATCGAGCCGGACGCCAATACCCTTCTCAAGGGCACGTTCGCGCCGCTCTCGGGCGCGGCCAAGCTTGCATTCATTCCCAAGAGTTGGCCCAACCGCTCCGATCACGGAAGGGCGGTCGTCGCCCTTGCCGGGGATCGTGCTCCTTTTGATACCAGCGGAAATCCGATCATTGGCCCGATCGGCTACAAGGTCGTGATGGTCGATCTGGACAACCACCAGGTGACTGATTTTGTCGCCAACACTGCCGGCGGCCCGGGGAGCCTGATCGATTCCAAAAACCTCAATCTCCTCGAGCGCCCCGTCGATGTGAAGTTCGGCCCGGACGGCAGCCTGTTTATTCTCGACGCCGGCCACATGCAGATCCACGATGGTCGCGAAGACTACGACGCCGGCACCGGGAAGATTTTCCACCTTGTTCCTGAGCCGCAGCCAGTGATGTATCACTAAATCCGCCGACGTTATGCCTCGTGTAAGATGCAAGATTCGATGAAATACCTCATTCGTGTTCTGTCTCGACGCTTACCGGTGGCACGGCCGTCTCGGCCGTGCGCGAGAAGCTTGACCGATAGATACACTGGAAATTGGCGGTTTCGTCGGTCGACGGTGCCTCGCTCGGGCGGGACGCCCGTGCCACCGGAGAGCATCGAGACCAAGCACCTCATTGGCCTTTTTGTCGTCGTTCTGTTTGCAATGGTGCTGGCGCACCGAGTGGGCGCAGCACTGACAACCCAGCCTTTCCACCGCACCGGGCCGTTCCTGATCGGCGCGGATATCTCATGGGCGCAGGAGGACGAGGCCAATGGGGCGGTTTATTACGATCACGGCCAGAAGAAGGACATCTTTCAGATTCTGAAAGATCACGGCTTCAACGCGATCCGTTTGCGCGTGTTCGTAAATCCCGCCGCTCCGCGCGGATACGCGGCGACCAGCAAAGAGGCCTTCTGCGATCTCGCCCATACGCTTGTCATGGCCAAACGTGCGCACGATGCGGGGATGGAGTTGCTGATCGATCTGCACTACAGCGATACGTGGGCCGACCCCGGCAAGCAAGCCAAGCCGGCGGCGTGGGAGTCACGGGACTTTGCCACGCTGCGTCAGGCCGTGCATGACTTCACTTTCAAGGTGCTGGCCGCTTTGAAGGAACAGGGCACGACGCCGCAGATGGTGCAGATCGGTAATGAAGTGACCAACGGCATGCTCTGGCCGGATGGGAAGGGCAAGGAGCATTTCGATCAGTTTGCCGAGTTGGTCAAGTCCGGCATTGCCGCTTCCCGCGAGGTGGATCCGTCAATCCGAATCGTCATGCATCACGACAAGGGCAGAGACAACAAGGTCGTCCGCTGGTGGCTCGACAACCTCATCTCCCGCGGCGCGCAGTTCGATGTGATTGGTCTCTCGTGCAACGACACCGGATCGCCTGAAAAATGGAAAGAGAACTTCGACGACTTGGCCACGCGGTATCCGCGGTACGGCCTGGTTGCCGCCGAATATTCGTACAACAAACGCGCTCTGAACGACGCCGTCTTCAATGCCCCCGATCATCGCGGCATCGGCACGTTCATCTGGGAACCGACGCGCCATCATGAGGCCATTTTCGATCAGAACCGCGCTGCCGGGCAGGTTGGCGCCGTCGGCGCGCCGGGCCATCATCCCCGCACGGGTCGATTCGATTCCAATGACCTCATTGACCTCTACACTCAGATGGCTAAAGACTACGGCTACGAGAAGTGAGCGTCTCCCGCCGCGCGTCCTCAGGAGTCCAGACCGCCGCCTTTCCTCACCGGCCTTTGCGGTAAGCGTCTTCCAGTTCCTTCAGCCGCTTGCGGTGGGTCATCTTGGCCACGGGGCCCATGCGGTCGGTCAGAAGGATCCCATTGAGGTGATCGAATTCGTGCTGCCACACGCGGGGGATGAAGCCGGTGGCGGACTGCTCGAAGGAATTGCCCTCCAGATCCTGGGCCTGAATGGTGATGAGTTTATTGCGGTTGACCTTGATGCGGATGTCAGGGAGGCTCAGGCACCCCTCCTCGGCTTCCTCATTGCCTTGGCCGTCGAGAAGGACGGGATTGACGTAAACCTGATCGTCGCCCGCCTCGCCGGATGGGTTCATCACGAACAGGCGCAGGTTATGCCCCACCTGCGGCGCCGCCAGACCGACGCCGTGCGCGCCGCGCATGAGCCGGAACATCTGCACCGCCAAGTCCCGCAGCCGCTCGTCAAAGGCCTCGACCGGCTGGCTCATTTTCTTCAATCGGGGGTCGGGATAAACGATAATCTTAAGTTCATCAGCCATAACAATGATCGTCGTCGGAGCTTGCCTAGAATATACCGTCAAGTTGAATGGCAGTAATCACTTGTTGACACATTCCGGCAGGGCCGTTTACATTGGCACGGTTACAATTGTAGGCAACCCGCAGGGGTGCGATGGGTAGCCTGGCGACCCGTCCCGTTCCTGCCGGTCTAGCTCTTTCAGGAATTCTCGTGGCAAACGATTCGAATCAGCACGGCGACGATCCTCTCAAGATCCCCGAAGAGGATCGCAAGCGTGCCAAGGTGTTTTTCGACCGCGCCAAGACCGTGGCCGACACGGGGAACTTTGAGTACGCCATCGAGATGTACATCCAGGGCCTGAGCGTAGACCCGGAGAATATCGAGGCCCATCAGGCGTTGCGCGACATCTCGCTCAAGCGGAAGGCCAGCGGCGGGAAAGACATGGGCATGATGGACAAGATGAAGATGCCCAAGGCCAAGGAAGAAAAGCAATTGATGCTGAACGCCGAGAAGCTGCTGGCCTATTCGCCGGGCGACATCAGCCGGATGGTCGGCACGCTTCAAGGGGCATACAAGGCGGGTTGTTACGCGACGGTGCTGTGGGTCGGCCCGATCCTCCAGCGCGCCAACTCCGAGCAGAAGAAACCCGATTTCAAGACGTTCATTACGCTCCGCGACGTGTATACGGCGATTGAGGAATACAAGCTGGCGACCGATGCCTGCTACCTGGCTTCGACGATCCGCCCCGATGACATGGACCTCTCGCATGAAATGAAGAACCTGGCGGCCAAGGAGACGGCCAAACGCGGGAAATATGGCATTGCCAAGAGCTTCCTGGAGAGCGTTCGCGACGTCGAGGTGCAGGAAAAGCTGATGGATGCCGACAAGGACGTGCATCACGCCGACGCCATGGTCAAGGCAATCAACGAAGCTGAGGCGCAATGGCAGGCTTCGCCAGACGATCAATCAAAATTCAGCAAGCTGATCGACTCGCTGCGCCGGACCGAATCGCTCGAGTACGAGAACAAGGCGATCGAACTGCTTGAAGAGCAATATCGCAAGACCAACCAATTCAAACACCGCCAGCGAATCGGTGAGATTCGTATGGTCCAACTCAGCCGGCAGGAGCGAACGCTTCGCGGCGAGGTCGATCGCGGCAAGAACAGCCCCAATTACTCCGATCTGGTTCAGAAGTTCAAGGAGTTCTCCATCGACAAGGCCAGGACGGAGATGGAGGAATTCCAGCTCATCCTCGAACACTATCCCACCGATTCCAACGCCCGCTTCCAGGTCGGTTCGCGGCTGTTTCTGCTGGGCGAGTTCCAGGATGCGATTCCGATCCTGCAGCAATCCAAACAGGACCCGAAGCACCGCATCCCCGCCTCGATCTACCTCGGGCGCGCATTCCTGTCCGCGGGCTTTGCAGACGAAGCGGTGGACACGCTCAAGGCCGTGATCGACGAGTACCCGGGCCGTGGCGATGAGCGATCCATTCAGATGTTTTACTGGTACGCGCGAGCGCTGGAGGAGAAGAAGGACAACGATCCGGCGATCAAGGCTTACAGTCAGGTGGCCCAATGGAACTTTAACTACAGCGACGTGCAAGTGCGCATCAAACGGCTGCGCAGTTCGGCAGCGTGAATCGTTTCTTACCCGTTTTCTGTCACGCAACGGTCGATGCGTGCCAATGTGCGGTCGCGCCCAAGCATCTCCAGGCTTTCAAAGATTGGCGGGCTGATCGTTGTGCCGCTGACGGCCACACGCAGCGGCTGGGCGATTTTTCCAAGCCCCAGGCCGGTTCGCTCCGCATAGTCCTTCACCGCTCCGTCCAGTGAAGCCGCGGTCCAACTGGCAACACCAGCGAGGATCGGCCTCAGCTCTGTCAGCACCGACAGGCCGTTTTGCTTCTTGAGCACCTTCTCGATCGCATCCGGCGCGTAGACGATCTGATCGTCCGCCGTGAAGAGAAATCGCGACGCTTCGTCGACTTCCCGCAGCAGGCGAAATCCCTTTTTCATCTGGAGCAGCCGGGCAAGCGTCGCGTCATCCGCGCCGTTGAGCGGCGACTCGGGATTGACTGAAAGATAATCGCGAAACGCGCGAACCAGCCGCTCGATCGGCGCTGCCGCCGCGGCTTCGGTATTGAACGACAGGAGCTTGGTCCGGTCGAATTTAGGATTGCTCTTGCCGACGCGGTCAAGCGCGAAGAACTGAACCATCTCGTCCATCGACATCCGCTCGCGGTCGCCGCCGGGACTCCAGCCCAGAAGCGCCAGAAAATTCATCAGCGCCTCTGGCAGATATCCGTTCTTTCGGAAGTCGTGGACGAGGATCTCGGGCAGATCGCCGGAACTTAGGCCAATGACATGCATGACGGCCGACTGCTCTGGAATATCGAGCTGCTTTTTGCTGTCGGCAAGCCACGCGGCGAGGCGATCTTCGCCAAGCTTGGCCAGTGCCGCGAGTTCGACCGGCGACTTCTTGTTTGCCTTGAGCCACTCCTGGGCGCGCTGCCGGACGGCCTTGTCCCGGTCGCGCTTGCCCATCTTGCTGCCGTCGGGGTTTTGGATCGTCGTTACATGAGCGTAAGCGGGCCGCGGATATCCCAGGGCTTCCTGAATCGCAATATGGCGAAACGTATTTTTCGTGTGCTCCTGGCCGCGAAGCACGTGCGTGATCTGCATTTCCGCGTCATCGACGACCACGGCAAAGTGATACGTCGGCATACCGTCGCTTTTGCGAATGACAAAGTGGTCCGCCTCGTCCGAGGGTAGAACGATTTCCCCGAGCACTTCGTCGGTGAACCGGCATTCCTTCACCGGCATGATAAATCGGACGACGGGCACCCGGCCCGCCGCCTCGAACCGCGCCGCTTCCTCGGCCGGAACCGGCCCGCGACGGTAGACGAACTGGCGCTTGGCCTTTTCCGCCTCCTTGCGCATCGCGTCCATCTCTTCATTGCTCTCGTAGGCCTTGTAAGCCAGTCCGCGGGCGATCAGGTCGTCGATGATCCGGTTGTAGAGGTCCAACCGCTTGGATTGAAAGACCAGTTCCGCGTTGTCCCACTGCAGGCCGAGCCACCGCAGGTCTTCAAGCAGTTGAAGCATGGCCTGCTCGGTGCTGCGGGCCAGGTCGGTGTCTTCGATTCGCAGGAGGAACTTCCCGCCGGTACGACGAGCCAGAAGCCAGTTGAAAAGTGCCGTGCGGGCGCCGCCAACGTGGAGATAGCCGGTGGGGGACGGCGCGAAACGATCGATGACGGCGACGGTTGACATAGGGGCAGACAGTATGCGGGGAGGCAAGGGCGGGGCAAGCTTGACCGGGTGCGGACGGGGCTGAAGTTTCTCGGTAGTTAAATTGTCGCCGGCGCGACGCGGCGCCGGCGCATTCGTGCCATAGCCCAACTGAGGGGACCCCAAGACGCGTAGAGCAGCGTTCCGATTCCGATCGTGTAGCGATGGACCACGACGAGCAGAAGCAGGACGAAAAGCACGCTGACCAGTCGCTCGATCGACCGGCGGCCGCGAAGGTAGCGGTTTACCAGGTGCGGGTAGCGAATCGCGCTGACCATCAGCAGCCCGCAAGCCAGCACAATCGGGGGAAGAACCCAGACCAGCACCGTGGCCGCCTGGGCCAGGGCGGGATGGACCTGCACGCCCAGCTTGTACATCGGTTCGGCCAGGTCCTGCTGCATCAGTACGAAGCCGGCGACGACCGCCGCCGCCCCGGGGCTGGGCAGCCCGAGAAAGCTGAAGTGGTGTTGCTCGCCGTGCTCGTTGCTGACATTGAAGCGGGCCAGTCGGATCGCGGCGCAGCTCACGTAGAGCGCGCCGATGGCCCAGATCGTGCGCGTGACGACGGGTGGCAGAAACGATCCCTGCGACTCGTGCAGAAAGAGCTCGAGTGCCAAAAACGCCGGCGCAACGCCGAAGCTGATGACGTCGGCCAAGCTGTCGAGCTGGCCTCCGAAATCGGTCGTGTGGCGGGCAAATCGCGCCAATCGCCCGTCCAACGCATCAAATAACATTGCAATAAAAATCAGGTATGCGGCGGCGAGGAACTGGTGCTGGCCGAAGAAGATCGTCCATGGGTCATTCGATTGGGCGGCCGGGTGCGGGTCCATGGCCGAGATGTACATCGCGCCAAAGCCGCAGATCGCGTTCCCCAGCGTTGCCAGCGACGGAAGGGAATAAACGGATCGGATGTATGCCCGCCGGCCGTGCCGACGGATCCTTCGGCGGCGGTGCTCGCGCTCGTCGTCGCTCAGCCGCCGGCGGCGCAGCCTCGGTCGGCGGGGGCGCGCAAGCTGCTCGTCGGGGTCAGGGCCCTCGGCTCCGCCGGCCTCGGTCATGCCGGCGTCTCCCGCGGCGCAAGCCGCTCAAACTCTTCGCCGTCCGGCTCCTGCTTCGCGGTGGTGTGGAACGGTTTGCCCAGTTTGAAGATCACGTCCGCCGCCCCGCGCACCGTTTGCCCAACCTTCACCTGCACCTGGGGCTCGAGCCACTTGGGCACCGTCAACTCCGTGCGGCTTCCGAACTTGATCATTCCGATCCGCTCGCCGCGGCGCAGACTTTGGCCCTTCTCGGCCGAGAAAATGATCCGCCGGGCGATCAACCCGACGATTTGTTTGACCACCGCGATCGGCTTGCCGCTGGTCTGCTCGCCCATGACGATTGTGTTGGATTCGTTCTCGTCGCTGGCAAGTTGGTGCCGCATCGCATTGATAAACTTCCCCTTCTTGTAGTAAGCTTCCAGCACCTTTCCGTCGCACGGGCTGCGATTGATATGCACGTTGAAAACCGAGAGAAAGATCCCGACGCGAACCGCCGGGCCGCCCAGCAATTCGTCGTTGGGCAATTCCGAGATATCGGAAACCGTCCCGTCGGCGGGGCTGACCATCACGTCCTGGTCCACCGGCACAGGGCGCTCGGGATCGCGAAAGAATGCAAACAGCCAGACAAGCACCGGGATGATCAGAAGCCAGAGCCAGAAGAAAATGAAATGGCCCAAAACGGCGCCGACGATCGCCAGGACCACCGACCCGATCAGCATTTCCCGTGCGCCGTGGCGCGTCACACGCAACATGCGCCGCACCGTAACGGAGTTGACGGCAATGTCAATTGACGGTCGAAGGCGCGACCACAGGGCGGGGGTTTTGCAGGAAGGATGAACAACGCCGCGGTTCCGGGCCGGCGAAGGGGGCTACAATGGAATGTCACGAATGCACTGTCGATATTGCCGAAGCGATGAAGTAGTCCGCTCCCGCATGCGGTGGCGCGACAGGGTTCTCTTGCTGCTGTTGCTGCGTCCGTTTCGTTGTCTCTCGTGTCATCGCCGATTCTATCGTCCCGTCTGGTCGCGGCCGCGCGGGGTATACGCAACCCGCGTCGAGAAGCCTGTCGATGGGACCGACTAATGCCGGGAGGTTGGAACCGGTAAGACTCAGTCGACCCAATCATCGCTTTGAACATTCGACTGGAGGACCGGTACGGGCTCGGCAGAAGGCAAACTGGCGGCCGGAGCAAGCCGTCGATGGCTGATGGCAGCCACAAGCCGGCGGGCATGGGCTTCCAGCGCCCGGCGGCCCTCGACGGTCAGCGTCAGGTGGGTCACGGGCTTGCCGTCGCGGAATTGCTTGTCGATCTGAATCATTCCGCCCGACTGCAGCCGCTTGGCATGCGATGCGAGGTTGCCGTCGGTCAGCGCGGTGGATTTGCGCAGGTGGACGAACTCCTGCCGCTCCTCCACCGCCAGGGCGGTGAGGATGCGCAGCCGGCCGGCGTTGGCAATCAGCGGGTCGAACGACATGCCATCCTTATCGGACCGGGGCCGATGACTGCTTGAGAGAACCTGGAGAATGACTAAACTTCCGGTACAAGAACTGACACTGATTCAAAAGTGGCGCGACGCGCGACCACTATTTTCTCGAAGACCGGCTCTGCCGGTTGGACTGCTTTAGCAGTCCTTGCGTCGTCCCTGGGGATGATCGCGTCGAGCATCAGGGAGAAACCTACCATGACCCACTGGGCTTGTCGGCTCATCGCGCTCTGCGGGACTGTGACCGTATCGGCCGTCGGTAGCGCAAGGGCGAATCAGCCCGCGATCACCTTCAATAAAGACATCGCTCCTATCGTCTTTAACAATTGCACCTCCTGTCATCGGCCTGGCGAAGTGGCGCCCTTCGCCTTGATGAATTACGCCGACGTTTCGCGGCACTCGCACGAGATCGCCGACCTCACCCAGGGCCACCAGATGCCGCCGTGGAAGCCCGCCGAAGGCTACGGCGATTTTGTCGGCGCGCGCAAACTCACCGAGCAGCAAATCGATCTGATCCAGCAGTGGGTCAAAGCCGGCAAGCCTGAAGGGAATCCGGCCAACCTTCCGGCGATGCCGCAGTTCAAGAGCGGATGGATGCTCGGCGAGCCGGACATGGTGGTCCGAATGCCCGAGCCGTTCACCCTTCGCGCCGATGGGCCGGACCAGTATCGCGTGTTCGTCATCCCGCTCAATCTCGATCACGATGTGTACGTGTCCGCGGTGGACTATCGTGCCAGCAATCCCAGGATCGTCCATCACTCGCTGATCTATCTGGACAACAGCGGGGTGGCCCGGCAACTCGAAGCCGAATCCCCACAGAAGCCCGGCTTCCCCCGCACCGGCGGCCCGGGCTTCACCCCCAGCGGCGGTCTGGGAGGCTGGGCGCCCGGCGTCAGCCCGCGGTTCCTCCCCGATGGCGTCGGACGGCCCATCAAGGCCGGCGCCGATCTCATCCTTCACACTCATTTTCATCCGGCAGGAAAGGTCGAAAAGGAGCAATCCGTCGTCGGCCTGTATTTCACCAAGAAACTGCCGGACAAGGTGCTGGTCAGCATGCCGCATGGCGTCAACCGGATCAACATCGCACCCGGTGACGACCATTACGTCGTCGAGAACACCTTCACCGTTCCCGGCAATGTCGAGCTTGCCGGGATCTTTCCGCACGCCCACCTGCTATGCAAGCAGATCAAGGTGACCGCCACCTTTCCCGACGGCACCGTTGAGCCGCTGATTTGGATCAAGGATTGGGACTGGAATTGGCAGGATTTCTATCAGTATTCGCACATCCTGGAGATCCCGCGCGGGACGAAGGTGACGCAGGAGTTCATCTACGACAACTCCGCGGACAATCCGCGCAACCCGAGCTCGCCGCCGCAACGGGTTCACTTCGGCGAGCAGACCAAAGACGAGATGTCCCTGGTCTTCTACCAGATCCTGATTAACCGCGAAGCCGCCGACGCGCTGTCGGCGCTGGCGCGGTTCCGTCTCGGGTCGCCGCGCCCGCGAAATTCCGACAGCACCCAGAATCCGTCGGAGCAGTCCAAGGCGGTTGATAAACAATAGCGTCCGTGTACCACTGCTACGTCTTCATTGTCTCACGCCGGGGCAGAGCTTTAGCGCCGCCCCGGATCCTCCACGCGCGCTCGGAGAATCCGGGGCGGCGCTAAAGCTCTGCCCCGGCGTGGCGCGTTATCTCCTTACGCAACGATCCGCTCCAGCTTCTCGAGCACCCGGTAATCCGGAATCGAAAAGACGACAACCGAAGGAAGCCCGAGCTGCCGGTAGAGCAGGAATGGATCGCCCGCCCCGTTTTCCGATGCGAACAGCGCCAAAACTGTCCCGTGCGTGACGACGGCGACGTTCCCTTCGGGATGGCGCGCCAATACGGCTTCGATCGCCCGCTCAAACCGGCCCGCGGCCTCATCGGCCGTCTCCCGCCCGAGCACCCGCCGGTTGGGCTGCTTAAAAAACATCGCCAGCGCGCTGAGAAACTCACTCGACCGCATCATCGGCACATTGCTTCGATCGTGCTCCGCAAGTCCCGCAGCCGTCTCCATTGGCTTGCCCAGCGCCTCGGCGACCAGCCGGCCCGTCTCCTGCGCCTTGGGCTCCTGGCTGCTGACGATTACCACTGGATCATGTTGCCGGACCACGTCCGCCAGGGCCGCGCATGCCAATCGTCCTTCCTCAGACAATCGCCACTCGTGCGGCGGGACGGAGTCGATCATCTGCGGTCGTGCGTGTTTGATGAGAATGAGTTTTCGCATAAGAGATTCCGCATCATAACGACTGCCGGCCGCAGAACTCGATTTCGGAGTTCGCATCGCTTTCCAGTCGCCCGCGTTTGT
>Ga0182024_10019378_pt1 | contig 12553 bp, 8 predicted proteins | sample P32metaG_FD_120480 | JGI IMG/M metagenome (GOLD analysis project Ga0182024, IMG submission 120480) | Permafrost microbial communities from Stordalen Mire, Sweden - P3-2 metaG (Illumina Assembly) | ecosystem: Environmental > Terrestrial > Soil > Wetlands > Permafrost | place: Sweden: Stordalen... | reverse complement strand
GTCGCCGCGGGTGAAATCGCCGCCCTGGCACATGAACATCGGGATCACGCGGTGGAACGACGAGCCCTTGTAGCCGATTTCCTTGCCCGCCTTGTTTTTCGTGCCGACGCACAGTTGCAGGAAATTCTCCGCTGTCTTGGGGCACGTGTCGGCGAACAGCTCCATTTCCACCCGCCCGGCCTGCTTGTCGCCGATCGTGATGTCAAAGAACACACGGGGGTTCTTGGGGTTCACGGCGTGGTGGGGCTTGTAGTTGTCCTGGGCCGTGGTGGTTGCTGAAAACAGGACGAGAAGGGACAGAACGACCAGGAAACCGAACGAAAAGTTGAGCGTGGATCGGAACGTCATGGCGAACTCCTTTGCCGAAAGCGGGTTTTGCATAACACACCAGCCTATTTTATAGCTGATCCGCAAGGCGACGTCGAGGTGGCGTGGACTGGCGACATTTCCATCCTAGTTACTGATGTTCGCCCCAGGCAGGGCCTTCTTCAGCTCAGCCGTGCCCTCGTCCGTCACCAGCGTGCCGATGAGGGACACCGTTTGCAAAGACGTCATCGTGGCCAACTCCTTCAGCCCGGTGTCGGTGATTTTCGTGAACGTGAGGTCCAGCGATTGCAGCGACTTCAGCCCGGTCAGGTCCTTGAGCCCGGCATCGGTCACCTGCGTGCCGCTCAGGGACAGCGATTGCAAGGACTTGAGCCCAGCCAGCTCCTTCAGCCCGGCGTCCGTCACATGGGCGTTGCGGAGTGTCAGTGACTGCAAGGATTTGAGCCGGGCCAGTTCCTTCTGTCCGGCGTCGGTCACGAGCGTGCCGGTGAGGTTGAGCGTGTGCAGCGACGTCAGCCCGGCCAGTTCCTTCAGTCCGGCGTCCGTCACTTTGGTGTAGAAGAGGTCCAGGGTCTGCAGCGACGTCAGCCCGGCCAGGTCCTTCAGCCCGGCGTCCGTCACCAGCGTGTCCCAGAGGACCAGCCGCCGCAGCGACTTCAGTTTGGCCAATTCCTTCAGGCCCGCGTCGGTCACTTTCGTGTTCTCGAGGTCCAGCGTCTGCAACGAACTCAGCCCGGCCAAGGACTTCAGCCCGACGTCGGTCACTTTCGTGCGGCGAAGGTCCAGCGCCTGCAGCGACTTGAGCCCGGCCAACTCCGCCAGCCCGGCGTCGGTCACGCGCGTGGCGCCCAGGTTCAGGATCCGCAGCGACGTCAGCCCGGCCAGGTCCTTCAGCCCGGCGTCCGTGACTTGCGTGCGGAAGAGGTCCAGCGCTTCCAGGGACTTCATGCCGAACAGCTCCTTGAGCCCCGCGTCGGTCGTTTGCGTGGAGCCGAGGTAGAGTCCGAAGCCGCGTTCCGGGCGAGGCAGCCGGCCGAGCACGCCCGTCGGCCAGGCTTTGAAGGCAAAGGCCGGCACTTCGCCTGCCATTCCTTCTTTGCCGAAGCGAAAAATGGGCACTCCGAGCTTGTTCGGTCCCATCCAGCCCATCCGGGCGCCCGCCTTCGCCCAGACGCCGAGCAGTCCCGGCGGCAAGGGGCTCGGCACCTGCTGCTTTTGGAACGCCAGCGCGGGGGCGGCGCCGACGAGGCTTGCGGTCAACGCCAGGATCCATGCTCCACGCATCGTATTGCCTCCAATCAAGCCAGGCCAGGCGGAATCACCGCTTCGCCGGCTGGTGGCGAACCTTGGGCTTTCGCTGTTTCTTCACCTCGCGCTCCAGGGCGGCGCAGAGCATTTCGAGCGTCCGGGCATCGCACCATCGGCTGCCCGCCTTGCGCCAGCATCAGGAACATTGATCTGGCGGGCCAAATCGCGATTCAAGTCGGACACGCTGTTCGTTGGGGACATGATGCTTCCCTCCCTTGCCTTCAGGTTACCAGAAATAACCACGGAATTCGACCGTAAAAAAAAGGGCCCCCTGGTCGTTGGATCAGGGGGCCTCTTGACAATTCTTCACCAAAGTCTCGGTGCAATCGATGCGTCGCCCCGAATTCCTGGGGACTTGGTACCTCAATTCAGAAAAAGGGGTCTCAATTCGTGGGGCAGGTTGCCAACCTGCCTGGCGAACGGCAGGTTGGCAACCTGCCCCACGAATTCGGACCCCCAATTTTGAAGTGCTGTACTTAGTCTTGTCGAGCGGCACCGTTGTTATACCAGTAGGTGTCGCCGATATAGTACGCACCGCCGATGCCGATTGGGCTAGCCAGGTTCGGCGTGACCGCCGTCACGTTGAGGGTATCGACGTGGCCATCGAAGAAGCCCACGTTGAGCAAGCCAATGGTTCCTTGCGATTGGGCAACGCCGTTCGTGACGTTTCCGCCCAGGACGGGATGGCGGGCGGCAACGCCGTTGTTGAAATTGGTCATGGCGTTGCCGGTAACGCCGTAGGTCCAATTGCTGGCGCCGTTGGTGACGGTGAGCGTGGGCGCGGGCCAGCCGTCCGGGCTCATGTCAGCGACCGCCGTCTTCCACTCGGCCATCAGGATGGTGCCGCTGGTATTGCTGACCCGCCTGATTTGGCCGGCGTAGTTGTTCATGCCATAATCGACCCGATTGGTATTGGCTCCCTGGGAGTAGAACAAAGCCTGACCGATACCAGGGTCGCCGCCGGATTGCGTTGTCTGAACAACGTAACGGATGTACCGACCCGTCGATCCAAGGGGTACGATGTCGGGCGCGGGAATGGTGGTGCCATTCTGCAAGGTAGCGGTATAGAGGATCCCCTGGGGCCAGGGACCGCCGTTGCAATCGCAGCCGTTCACCGTCGTGCCGTTACACACCTGGAGGTACGCGGTGAGAGTCCCGCGGTTCGTGCCCTGCTGAAGATAGTTCCAGATCTTGACCTCACCCCAGATCGTATTGGCGTTGGCTGCCCCCATGTCCCACATGATCCATTGCCCCGCATACTGACCATTCCCGGCGGTGCCCAAAGTCGTGTTATAAGGAGCGGCGCCTTGAGGTCCCGGATTGGTCGAAGGCCCGTAGCATGTAGGGTTCATGCCGCATTCTGCGGCAATCGCACCGCTCCCCTGATCGCAAAACAGGATGCCATTTTGGTAGCTGTTCGCACTGTAGACCGTGGGCCAAGTGACCCACCCGCTGTTAGAGTTACCCGTATTGGGGCAGTTAAGCCCGGTCGGGCAGGTGCCGTTGGCATTCCACGTGGCATTGGGACCACTCGAGTATTCGTTGGTGGCAATCGCGTTCGTTGGCGCTATGTTGTTGGCGCTAAGGGCGCCGACGGTTATCGTCTGCGGCCCCATCTGCGGGCACAACGTGGTGTTGATGTTGTTTTCGAAGTAGGGCATGAGCGACGTGTTGCCTCCGCCGGCGGGGGCGTTCCAGCTGGCGGGGACGAACGTGGTCGAAGCATTGATCGTCTTCCAGTTGTTATAGGAAAGACAAATCTGCTTGAGGTTGTTCACGCACTGAGTACGTGCAGCCGCCTCCCGCACCTTTTGCACGGCGGGCACGAGCAGCGCGATCAAAATGGCGATGATGGCAATGACCACCAACAACTCGATCAGGGTAAACCCTTTACGCGAATGCATGGACATACTCCTTCCAAAGAAAAGATGGGAAACATGGAACTTTTTCGATCATTGGCTAGTACCAACCGTGGCCATCTTTTTCACGGCCTCGTATTTTTCGTTCGCCAGGCGCTTGGCCTGCTCGCGTTTCTCGGGCGTATTGTCTTCGCGCAATTCAAGGCCTTGAAATACGCGTGGGCCCAGTATTTTCGTCAAGGTGCTGAAGGCCACCACTTGCACTTTTGGCGTCCTGTCGTCCAGTTGGGCGACGAGTTGCGGAACACTTTCGAAGTCGTTGCGGATCCCCAGGTTGACCATGACGTCCGAGAGCACATCGGGGTCCTTGGTGTCCTTCAGCAAGCGCCGCAACAGGGGCACGACCTCGGGGGATTGCAGCGAGCACAATTGCGCCAACGCCGCTTGCCGATCGTCTGGCTTCTCTGCCGTCAACGCCCTTTGAGCGAGACCGGCAGGGGTGGGCGGCGCCGAGGACGCCAACCAGGTCACGCCCAGGGTCAGAGAACAAACTCCCAAAGCGATCCAATACTTTTTGGGCACGCGCCGCGGCGCGTCGTCTTCGTCGGCTTGCTTGGGCTTGGTCTTGGCCGGCGGTTTCTCCTGCGGGCCGCCGCGCGCTGGCGGGGCAGCCGGGGAGGACTTCGCGGCCGCTCCCTTGCCGGGAGCGAGACGAGACTGGGTCCCGGCCGCGGTGCTTTTGCCCGCCGTCGCCGCGCCGATGTCCAGGTCCTCGTCGTCGTTGCCTGCCAGGTCTTCCAGGTCTTCCTCATTCCCCATGACCTGGCTCAGCAGTTCCTCGACTTGCTTATCGTCTACTTGCGGCTTTTCCGCCGCTCCATTGAGCGGCACGGCCGCGTTGTGGTGGTCGACCTGGACCGGTACCTGGGTTATTAGTCCATCGCTGCCCTTGAGGTACTTCCATGACTCAAACAAGGCCTTGGCTGCGTCCAGGCGCACCGCTTCGTCGGCGGAATCCAGCAATTGGGTCAACACCGCCGCCGCCGCGGGTAGAGATTTTGCCAGCAAATCTTCGAGTTCCCTGGCCTGTTCGTCAACAAGCATGCTCGGCCCTTCACGGCCATGCACCCCAGCGAATGCCGCGGATCCAATGGTTCATTCGGCTCAGGCTGCCAACCGGCTGCGTAGAAAATGCGGGGGCAAATCTGCCGCCTGAATAACACTTCTATCAAACTTGACGTAAGACGGACCCGTTGGCGCCGTCAAGAAACTTCACCAATCATTAACGAACTGTCGATTGATTTGATCGTAAATGGGGCAAAGGACGGTGTCAAGAACAAAAAGAAAAAATGTGATGCGCAGGGTGCAGCCGGTGCAGCAGGCGGTACCTCAATTCAGAAAAGGGGGTCTCAATTCGTGGGGCAGGTTGCCAACCTGCCTGGCGAACGGCAGGTTGGCAACCTGCCCCACGAATTCGGACCCCCAATTTTGAAGTGCTGTACTTAAGATACGCCGATTCCCGCGTAGCGAGCCTCCCGCGTAGCGAGCCTCCCGCGTAAGCGGGAGGAGTAACGTCCGTAAGCGCAATGTACTCCCCCCGCTGACGCGGGAGGCTCGCTACGCAGTTCCTAGCACCTCTTATGGTACTGGCTCCGTGCTGGGGACATCCTTTGTCAGCTCGATATTAAACGTGGTAGCGCCGCTGACATGCACCGACAACCCGGATCGTCCCAATTCGCCGTATGCTTCCGGCAGCGGTTGCCAGGCTTGATTCGTTCCATCGGCTGGAGCCATGGCGAGGACGGCGATGCGCACCTTGCCGCGCGGAACCTTAGCCACGATGTAGGTGCCGTCCGGGCTGATCGAGCCGCTCACGGTGGTGGCGCCATCCTCGCTCTGGATCATCACCACGCCGCTGACAAGGGGAGTTCCTTCAAAGCTCACCGTGCCCGTGAGCGTATCGCGTGGCGACGCGCTGACGAACGAGGGCCAGCTGCAATAGCCGCCCAGCAGAGCGATCAGCAGCAACCCGGAGATTGCCAGGGCCTTCCTCTTCGACGGGGCGGCCGAACGGGGCCGGAGAGGCTTCTGGCCGAACATGTCCATACGAACCGGCGGAGTTGGCGGCACCGGGTCCTTGAACGCAGCAGCAACGAGCCGGGTAGTTTTCGGCTTCTGGCCGAGGGCTAGCTTCGTTTTCAGCCGAGCCACGGGAGCGGGCGTTTGATCCAGCGGCGCCGCCGATTGGTGCCGGCTGGCGGAGGATTTGCGGATGGAGATCCGCGCCTGGCAACGGGGGCAGTGGACCCTGTTGCCGTCGGACATCTCGGCGACGAAGCGGCCGGCACAGCGGGGGCAACTGATCTGTTTGCGGCGTACGGGTTTGCCGCTGGGTCGCGGCCGCGGCGTGGAGTCCGGCACAAAAGCGGGAACCATCGTGGAATACCTCTTTTTTACAGAGAATCTACCAGGGGATGCTTGGCGGTTGGGTGGGGGTAGGGGAGGACGCTCTGTTGCCAGCGACAACGTGGGTTGAGCATCAAAAGAAGGGTAGGTCACGAAATGGAAAAAGGCAAACGCGAATTTGCCTGAAGTGAAAAGGAAAATAACGTGCCCTCCGCGGCAGTCTGCAATATGATAAGGCAAGCCGAGATCGGTTCTATACGTTTCACTTCTGCGTATGGAGGAAGGTTATGCGCACCTCAAGCTTCGCCAAGAGTTGGCTCGCCGTCGCGCTGGGTTTGGGTATCTGCCCGAACATTGGCCAACTTGCGGCTCAAACCGCGCCGCCCAGCACGAACCGGGAGTTGGATGAAGCGGCCATTGTCAACTCGATCACGAACACGATCTCCCTGTCGATCACGATCACGGGACCGGAGAATGGCCATGTCGATCAGCCGATTGCGTTCCAGGTAAAGATCGTCAACGACAGCAAACTGCCGACGCCGCGCGCGGAATTCTGCGTCGCTCCCTTGGCCCAGGAACAGGAACTCGTCACGCTCCGGGTGGGGGCCCTCAATCCTGGCGAGAGCCGGTTGATGTCCGTATCACTGGTGTCGCGCCGAGCCGGCCCATTTGCAGTGGTCGCCTGGTTCGGCAAGCAACCGTCGCCGCTTCTGGACGCCATCGCCTATGTGCGTCGATCCACGACCGAGGTTCAGGTCACCTTCGATCCTGCAACGCCAACGAGCAAGTTCTTGCCCGCAATGCCAAAGGCTCGGCCGACCACGCTGCGTTTGCCGAGCACGCTCGAACAGGTGCCCGAAGTGTCTTTGGAAGATCCGCTGGACAGGGCGATGACGGCAGGGCAAGTTCGCGACCACGTGGCCGGCTTGATCGACAGAATCAAGTACGTCGGTCAAGGAAAGCCCGACGACTACGTGCTGGGATTAGTCAAGGAGCGTGCCGATTTGGCGGGATTGCCGTTCGCGATGGGCGATGCGTGCCGAATCACAGGGGCGAGCCGGCGGGCTTTTGGCGATACCATGGACCGATTGCGCAAAGCCCGCCGCGAGAGTTTTGCCACGACGGAAATTATCTCCCGGATGAGTGGCGCAAGAACAAAGCTCGCCAAGAAAGAGATGGAGATTGCCGATCGGGCTGACATCGCTACCGTGGTTCAGGTGCTCGCCCCGGAGGTCGAAGAAGCGGGCAGCCATCTGGTGAATTATCTGTCTCCCAAGCGTGTCGCCGAATCCACGCGAGCGCTGGCCAAGCTGGCGATTTTCTCGGAAGACGTGAATGTTCGCAAGGCGGCGATGAATGCGCTCAAGGATCGACCGACCGCGGACGCCACGGACATCCTTGTGCAGGGGCTCGGCTATCCCTGGCCCGAGGTGGCGGAGCGGGCTGCGTCAGCCATCGCCACTCTCAAGCGGACCGATCTGATTCCGCAGCTTCGCGACGCCCTGAAACGGCCCGATCCGCGTGCCTCGGTGGTCCGCGTCGTTGACGGCAAAAAGGTCCACGTCATCCGCGAGGTGGTGCGCATCAACCATCACCGTAATTGCCTGCTGTGTCACGCCACGGCAGGAGTTCCGACAGTGAAGGACCTCCAGGACGATGGCGGCAATCTTGCCGCGGCGCTCACAGCCAGGGTCGTGCTGCCGAATGCGCCGTTCCCGGTTGATTACTACGGCGATCAAAGTCCAACTCCCGACATTCTGGTGCGCATCGACGTGACCTATTTGCGGCAGGACTTTTCCATGATGATGCCCGTCGCCGACGCCGCTCCCTGGCCGCAACGTCAGCGTTTCGATTTCCTCGTGCGCACTCGGGAGCTGCCCGCGGAGGAAGCCCATGCGTACGATGAATTGCTACGCTTCCGCCTCGGTCTGAGTGTGCTGTCGCGGTATCAAGTCGCTGCGAAGACGGCGTTATCCACCCTGGGCGCAAACTGAACTGCATGTCGGCCTGGACGTACCAAATCGACGTGCGCAAATCCGCTGCACCAACCCGACGCGTAAGCGAGGGACAGCCGAATCCCTCGCTTACGCGTCGGGTTGGTGCATGATTTCAAGTATCGTAATTACCATCCCATGGCTCGAAAAACGCCAGGTTATTCGGCAGCAGATCAATCCGTTCGTAGTCCTCGGCCGGCACCGAGGCGTCCACGAGTCCGAAGACCTGCCCGTCAATTTTTTCCTGGAACAGCCCGACTTTGACGTTGCCGTATTTGACCTTGCCGAGAGCGGCAATCATCTCATCGAGGCGTGCTTGGGCTTTTTTGATGGCTTCCTGCTCGCCGCTGGCAGTTGTGCCGGCGAACCAGGCTTCGGTGCGGAGATGTTTGCCCTTCTTGTCGAAGGTATGCAACACGGCGTACCAGCGCTTCTTGGATTGCCAGTTTTTCGGCAGCCGGGTCGGCAAGGTGGCTGTCACGAAACCCATGAACTGGTTTCCGTCCGCACTCTTGCCGATGAGATCGGTGTGGTAGCCCGCCTCGCGGACGATTTTGATAATTTGCGGCACCGCCATGGTTGAATCCTCTTCGCTCTGGGATATTGCAATTCTAACCACGGATGATCCGAGCAGCCATGGCAATAAGAAATTATCAGATAACCCGCTTGCTTTCAGGCAAGCGCGCGGTTACATTGAACCGAATGTATAGGTCAGTTGCACTGCCTGCCTCTCCCGCCTTCGCCGAAAGGGTGACTTTCATGCTGAAGTTGTGGAACCTTCCTTCGCGTGCCGATCTTCTGGACCGTCGTGAACTGCTGCGAGTCGGCGGCCTGTCGCTGGCTGGGCTTTCGTTGCCCGCCTTGCTGCAAAACACCGCGGCCGCCAGCAACCCGCGCAGGCAGACCGCGCGGAGCTTTGGCAAGGCGAAGAATTGCATCATCCTGTATCTCTCCGGCGGCCCTGCTCAGCTGGATACCTTCGATCCGAAGCCGGACGCCCCTGATGAGATTCGCGGCGAGTTCAGCACCATCGCCACCTCCGTTGCCGGCGTGCGCTTCTCCGAACTGGTTCCGTGCACCGCTCGCTGGATGAACAAAATCGGGCTGGTGCGCACCATGAATCACACGCACAACGATCATGGCCGCGGCTCCTACTGGATGTTCACCGGCTATCAATATCTCGGCTCCGTGCCCGACGTCAACTCGATGAATCGGTCCGACATGCCGCACATGGGCTCCATCGTTGCCAAGCTCGCTCCGGGTTCGGGCCCGATGTTTCCGTTCGCTCTGATTCCGCACCGCATGGACGTGGCCGGCGGTCGTCGGTCGGGACAATTCGCCGGTTCGCTGGGCGGTCGTTACGATCCGCTGCTCACCGGCGGCAATCCCAACGACAACGATTTTCGCCTCAACCATCTGCCGCTCGCTCCGAATGAAGACGTCGCGGTACTGCGCCGCCGCATGACCCTGGTCGATCAGCTCGGGGCTCAGACGCAGCAGATGCAGGAACTGGCGATCAGTCAGAACATTCGCGGCAATCAGGGCCGGGCGCTGGACGTCATCTCTTCCGATGCGGTTCGCCGGGCCGTGGACCTGGCCGCGATTCCCTCGGCTGAACGTGAACGCTATGGCCGTAATCTTTTCGGCCAATCCGTTCTCCTGGGACGACGGCTGCTCGATGCAGGTGCCCGGCTGGTGCAGTGCAACTGGCAGCGCACCCAGGGCAGCAACGGTTTCGCCTGGGACACGCACTGGAACAACTTCACGGCCCACAAGGAAGAGCTGGTTCCGCCTTACGATAAGGCCTTTGACGCTTTGATGACCGATCTGGACCGCACCGGCAAGCTCGATGAGACGCTGGTCGTGGTCGCCGCCGAGTTCGGCCGTTCGCCGCGCATCACGCGCAGCAACAGCGGCCGGGAACATTGGCCCGATTGCTACTCGGTGCTGTTCGCGGGCGGCGGCATCACGGGCGGCCAGGTTGTCGGCCGATCCGATCGCCATGCGGCTTATCCGCTCACCAGCCCGATGTCTCCCGCGGACTTCACGGCGACGATTTATCATTGCCTGGGTATCGACCCACACGCTGAGACGCACGATCACACCGGGCGGCCGTTTCGGTTGTCGCCGGGCACGCCGATCGCGGAGCTGGTGGGCACGTGAGTTGAAAAGAAACACGACCCAATCGCATGGGCCCCAACGGGGCCATCTGAGATAGCCCAGGCCAACGGCCTGGGTTTTGACGGGCGCACTTTCCAAAGCCCCAACGGGGCGAAATGACATGCATTCTTTATCAGCGACCTATGTCTACCAGCGCGCCCCGTTGGGGCTTTGATTGAATCACTGCCGATTTCCCAGGCCGTTGGCCTGGGCTATCTCAGGTGGCCCCGTTGGGGCCAATTTCGCGACCAGAACACGCGGATGTCCGGAATAATCATAAATCGTCGGCATCAATTCATACCCGTCCAGGCCCTGCAATCGTTCCCGTGCCGATTTTTCCTGTAGCGCACCAATCTCAACCACCAAATATCCACCCGCCACAAGATGCCGCCGAGCCTGATCGATGAGCCGATCGAACACCGCGAAGCCATCCGGCCCACCGTCCAGGGCAAGGTGTGGCTCATAATCGCGCACGCCCACGGCCAGTTTCGGAATCTCGCCGGTCGGAATGTATGGCGGATTGCTCACGACCATCTCGAACCGCTCTTCCGGCGCCAGCGGACCGAACAGGTCGCCTTGCAGAAAACGAACACACTGCCCCACGTGCCGGTCCGCGTTTTTCTGGGCGATGGCCAGGGCCTCGGCGCTGGCGTCGATGGCGGTGACCAAAGCGTGCGGCAGATGCTTGGCCACGGCGACGGCGAGGTTGCCCGAGCCGGTGCCGATATCGACAATGCGCGGCTCGGCCATCGGCTTGGCCAGCTTCAGGCATTCCATGACAACGTGTTCGCTGTCGGGCCGCGGAATGAGCACGGCCGGGGACACTTCGAATTCGAGGCCATAGAACTCTTTCTTGCCGACGAGATACGCAACAGGACAACCTTCGAGCCGCTTGGCGATCAGCTGGCGAAAGGCCTGGCGAGTTTCGGGCGACGCGATTTCGCCGTGGCGCATGCCGTAGAGGTCGATGCGCCGGCAATCGGCCGCCTTGGCCAGCAGCACCTGGGCGTCGAGCCGCGGCGATTCGATTCCTTTCTGAGCCAGATGCTGCTCGGTCCATTGCAGCAGTTCGCCCAGGGTCCAGGTGCGTTCGGCCATGAAGGTTGTTGTATGTCCGATGCCCAGTCCTGCCCATCGTTTAGCCGCGACGCGACGTACTCGGAGCGGAGCGCGGTAGTCGCGGTTAAACGATGGATGCGAAGTTGCCGGTTCACAATATACTTATGGAAGTATCGGTTCGATCGACCTTGGCCGCATTCGAGGTGCGACTTGACCGCCATTCTCGGGATCTCCGCATTCTACCACGACAGCGCCGCCGCCCTGGTCCGCGATGGCGAAATCGTGGCGGCCGCCCAGGAAGAGCGGTTCTCGCGCATCAAGCACGATCCCGGTTTTCCTACTCTTGCTGTGGACTATTGTCTGCGCGAGGCCGGACTCGCCGTCGATCAGGTCGATTACGTCGCCTTCTACGACAAGCCGCTCACGAAGTTCGAACGGCTGCTCGAGACGTATCTGGCCTTCGCCCCATTTGGTTTCCGCAGCTTTCGCCTGGCCATGCCGGTTTGGCTCAAGGACAAACTGTTCATGCGCCGCACCATTCGCGGGCACTTGGGGCGAGCGGGGGGCGTTAGCCCCCTGATAACCGCCATGCCCAACCACGGGGCTAACGCCCCCCGCTCGCCTGGCCGGCTCGTTTTCCTCGATCATCATGAGAGCCACGCCGCCAGCGCCTTCTTTCCCAGCCCGTTCGAGGAAGCCGCGATTCTCACCCTGGACGGCGTCGGTGAATGGAGCACCACGACCCTCGGCAGCGGCGCCGGCAATCGCATCCGCTTGCAGCAGCACATCCAGTTCCCGCATTCGCTCGGGTTGCTCTACTCGGCCTTCACCTACTATTGTGGGTTCAAGGTCAACAGCGGTGAATACAAACTCATGGGTCTGGCGCCTTATGGGCAGCCTGTCTACCGGGAACTGATCCTGCGCCATTTGATCGACATCAAGCCCGATGGCAGCTTCTGGCTCGACATGCGCTACTTCAACTATTGCCAGGGCCTGACGATGACCAACTCGCGCTTCGATCGGCTCTTCGGCGGCAAACCTCGCTCGGCCGAATCGCAGCTCGAGCAGCGGCACATGGACCTGGCGGCCAGCATCCAGGCCGTCACCGAGGAGGTCATGCTGCGACTCGCCAGGACCTTGCATGAGCAGACCGGCATGAAGAACCTGGTCCTGGCCGGCGGGGTCGCTCTCAACTGCGTCGCCAATGGCCGGCTGCTGCGCGAAGGGCCGTTCGACGATCTGTGGATTCAGCCCGCGGCGGGCGATGCCGGTGGCGCTCTCGGGGCGGCGCTCTTCGTCTGGCATCAGCTCCTCGAAAAGCCGCGACATCCCCAGGCAGGCGATTCACAAAAAGGCAGCCTGCTCGGGCCCGCGTTTTCTTCCGACGAGGTGCGGCATTTTCTGCAGCGCCAGCAGACGCCGTTTGAGCATTTGCCCGAT
>Ga0182024_10019377_pt1 | contig 12553 bp, 10 predicted proteins | sample P32metaG_FD_120480 | JGI IMG/M metagenome (GOLD analysis project Ga0182024, IMG submission 120480) | Permafrost microbial communities from Stordalen Mire, Sweden - P3-2 metaG (Illumina Assembly) | ecosystem: Environmental > Terrestrial > Soil > Wetlands > Permafrost | place: Sweden: Stordalen... | reverse complement strand
TCATCCTCGAGCGGCGCTCTGAATCCCAGCGATTGGAGTGCGAACTGAACCGAGCGAACGATACCAGGGCGCGAGTCGGTGAGCGTGCCGTCGAGATCGAACAGCACCGCGTCGAAATGAGTGCGCATCAATTCCAGTCTGTAGCAGGCGGGCAGATTCGGTGCGAGGCGCTGGACGAACGGCGGTGAGGTTCGGCTATAGTCGCCTCGCGAGGAAATGACTATGGATTTTGGAACATTGATATTCACCAAGCCGGAGCGCGCGATCACGGACGTCAAATACGCAGAGGAACGCGGCTTCACGCACGCGTGGATTCCCGACTCGCACATGATTTGGGGCGATACCTACGCGTGCATGGCGCTGGCGGCGGTGAACACCAGGAAGATCAAACTCGGGACGGGCGTGGCGATAGCGTCGAACCGGATCGCGCCGGTGACGGTGCATTCGATCGCGACGATTAACCAACTTGCGCCGGGACGCGTGATATTGGGATTCGGCACGGGCCACACGGGGCGGCGCGTGATGGGTCTGCCGCCGGTCAAGCAGGCCGAGTTCCGCGAGCAGGTGCGCGTGATACACGATCTGCTTCACGACGGCGAAGCGATCTACAACACCGAAGGGCTGAGCCGGAAAATCCGCTACCTGCATCGCGATCGGCGATTTATCAACCTCGACGACCGGATTCCGCTGTACGTGGCGGCCAACGGGCCCAAGACTTTGGCGCTCGCGGGCGAGTTTGGCGACGGCGCGATTACGACGGGAATAACCGACGCCGATCGAATCGGCGTGGTGCGGAAAAATATCGCGGTGGGCGCGGCGAAGGCGGGTCGCAATGCGGACAAGATGCCGATCGTGTCGCTGACGCATATCTGCGTGTTGCGGCCGGGTGAGAAACTTGATTCGCCGCGCGTGAAGGCGATGACCGGGCACTGGGTGATGGCGAGTTTTCACGCGATCGCCGCGGGATACGCGCGGGCGGGTTATCTGCCGAAGGCGGTCGCCGAGGTGTACAAGGCGTACGAGGAGTACGTCGCGAAGATGAAGACGCCGGCGGCCGAGCGCTACCTCGAGTTGCACATCGGGCACTGCACTTATGTTGCGCCGCTCGAACAGAAGTACGTGACGCCCGAGACGATCGCGGCGACGACGATAATCGGGACGAAGGAGGAAGTCGTCGAGCGGCTGCGCTCGCTGGAGCGCGCGGGCCTGTCGCAGGTCTTCATCAATCCGCCGATGGACGGCTATAACGATTGCATCGACGAAATTTCGCGCGACGTGATCGCGCGGATGTGACTCAGCATCGCGACTAACTGGTGGCGGCGACTTCGGCGAGAGCGATCGAGTCGGCGGCGATCGCGGGAACGTAGTACGCCTCGGGCGAGCCCCACACCATCGCCGGGCGCGGGCGCGATCCAACCGCGAGGGGATGCTCGAAGACCTGCGCGATGTTCGCATTGATGCGCAAACAGTTGGGCGCCAGCGGCTGGGCGATTTCGCCGTCGCGAATCAGGTACGAGTCGCCGGTGACGGTGCAGGTGAAATCTCCCGCGCGCTGGCCGTTGATTGGGTAGGTGTACCAGATGCGGCCGACGTAGATTCCGTCGCCGACGGTGCGCACCAGTTCACGGTCGGCGACGCCTCCGCGCGCGCGCATCACAACGTTGGTGCCCGCCGAGCCGGGACTCGCGTCGAAGCGCCTGCCTCCACCTTCGCCAAGCCGGTAACCGCTGAGCGGAGGGAAGTCGAGTTCTGCAGGGGCTTTCTTGCCAAGCTTTTCGGCGCGATGCTCGTCGGTGAGCAGGCGGTGAGTATCGTAGAAATCCGAGAGCAAGCCGGTCAGCTTGCCGTCGCAGATCAATTCAACACGGCGCGTGGGGATTCCTTCGCAGGTGATTCGACGGCGAATCGCGCCCGCGTTGAAGGCCGGGTCATCAGCGAGGCTCAGACGCGAATCCATCACGAGTGCGCCGAATTTTGCGTGATACGCAGAACTGGCGGCGTGAAATGCGCCGGTCGTGAGCGAGCCCATCACCATGTAGTTCAGAATCTCGGCGACCGGCTGCGGTCCGAGCACGATGCGAAATTTTCCCGCCGGAGGCCGGGCGCCGTGGGAGAGCGCGAGCGCTCGGCGGACGGCGTCGCGGCCGATAACGCGCGCGTCGCGGCGCATCGCAGCGGTGGAATCGCCGAGCGCGGTCGCAGTGCCCTTGGCATCGAGCGATTCGACTATTGAGGTGACGGACGCGCTGAAGTGCGCACTTTCATCGGTACGAACTTCCGCGAAATTCGAGTTGAAGATCGCGATTCGATCGCTAATCACGGACACGTCGCCACCTATAATCAGGCCGGGATGTGCAGTTCGGGCGTCTGCAGGGCGTTTCGCGAATGCGTCGAGCGCGCTGTCGAGCACGTCCCACGCGGCCGTTGCGATCGCGCCGTCACCCACTCTCGCCAGATCGCTTTTTTCAGACGGCACCAGCTTGCGGCCGAGTGCCGCCGTCGGAAACCCGGAGAAATGCGGATCGACGACGGCGGCGCTGCGTGCCCGGCGGATTGCGTCGCGCACGGAGTCGGGGGTGAAATCTCCGGCTTCGAATGCAGCGCCGACTTCGTGCGGATCGCGGCGCATCGCGATCCGTAACTGGAATCCGTCGGCATGAAGCGACTTGAACTCTTCCAGGCCGCGGCTTGGAATGTCGGAAGTATAGGCCAGGCGGGCGATTCGATGCTCTGCGGTGGCGCAATAAACTTCGTAGCTCGCCAGGTCCTTCTCGCGCGCGAGAATCCGCGACGCTTCGCGCGTGAACGACTTGAGTTCGGCCAGCGGACGCATCAGTTGCCCGCCAGGCGGGCGCGCGAGCGTAGCGTCGGACCGCCGTTGGACATCCGCTTGATCTGCATCGGCTGGCCCTTGCCGCAGGTGGGGATCGCGATGAGCCGCAGATCGTTGCCGACCGCGTCCACGTTGGTGAAGAAAGTTTTCGAGTCCGCAATCACGCTGCCCGAGCGATATAGCCGCCCGACTCGTCCGTGTTCGATTTCATAAACGCGGCGTGCTGAGATTCGAAAATTCTCGCGCGACTCGGAGATCGACGGGATCTGATGGCCGCAGACGTAGTAGCCGCGCTCGACGCCGGAGATGATTTCTTCGGGTGGCGTCTCACCTGGCAGGAAAAAGGTGTTGGACATTCTGATCAGCGGCACGTGCCAGCCTTCGCTCGCACGCGCCGATCCGTTGGGCTCCGCGCCGAGCACGGCGGCGGTCGCGCGCGAATTGAGAAAGCCGCTGAAGATACCGCGCTCGATATGCATCACGCGGCGGCCGCGCGTGCCTTCGTGGTCGTAGCGGTAGTGACCGTAACCGTCGAGACTCGGATCTGAGCAGGCAGAGAGCAACGGCGACGCGACCTGTTTGCCTAACTGGTTGTCCTCGAGCGAGCGCAGGAACCAGCTGCGACCGGCGTAAGCGGCTTCCATCTTGAGCGCGCGATCGGCTTCGCATGGATGGCCAATCACCTCGTGCGAGACGAGCGCGTTAAAATGCGGGTCGGTAACCACGATGACTTCGCCGTCGGGGGCCTTGAGGACGGGAGCGGCGGCAAGCTCGCGCGCTTCGCTTGCAAGGTTGACGCAAAATTTCGCCAGCGACGGATTCGGCATCAGTTCGCCGCGCCATCCGTCGCTCAGACATTCGAGTCCGCGCTGCTGGCCTATCGAGTCGTAGCTCTCCTGGTGGCCGTCGCCGATTTGCGCGACCACGTAGCAGTCGCCCTGCGAGAACACATACGCCTGAGAGACCACAGTGCCTGCGGTATCGATGAATATTTCGCGGCGCATCTCGGTCATCGCGGCGACGACCTGGAAGGCGATCGCGTCGCCAAGTGCCGCAACCTCGTGCGACGCGTCGAGCGATATCTTTTTGAGCTCGTCGGTCGAAAGTGCGCGCGGATCGCGGAGAAAATTCGCCTCGACGTCGTCGCGGACTTTTTCGCGCGACGGAATTGGCGCGACCATCAGGCCTTTCGCCGCGTCGCCGAGGTGCGCTATCAGTTCGGCTTTTTTGCGGGCGCTGAAACGCGCGCGATCGTAGGCCTCCCCGAGTCCGCGCCGGAGTTCGGCGACGAGCTTGGCCGGACGGCCCGCGAGCGCGCCAATCTCCGCACCGGTTTGACCGTGGCCGACCGGACCGGCCCCGTCGGCGACATGAACCGAAACAAAATACGCGGCATTCTCGCTCTCAGAGCCGTCGCGCGGCTCGCCATTCACTGCGGCGCCGGAACGATTGAAGACCACTTCCAAGCGAAGATCGGCGTATGCGACCCCGCGCTTTGAGCGCGCGAATCGTCCGAGGATGCCCTCGCCCTCGCGGCGCAGGTACTCGATTGCTTCGAACAGGTCGCCGCGCCCAATCAAGAGAGCCGCATCTAGATGATGCCTTCGCGCTTGAGATCTTCGAGCTGGCCGGCGCCGAGTCCGAGCAACTCGCCGTAAACGTCGGCATTGTGCTGGCCGAGCAGCGGAGCCGATGTCACTTCGACCGGTGAATCCTCGAGGCGCACCGGACATCCCGGCATCGTGAAGTCGCCGCGCACGGGATGCTTGATCGTGACGATCATCCCTCGCTCTTTGAGATGGGGATCGTTCAGCAGCTCGACGCTGTCGAGCACAGCGCCGCATGGAACGCCGGCCTCGCCGAGGATGCGCATCACCTCGAACTTGGTGTGACGTCCGGTCCATTCGTTGATCATCTCGGTCAGCGGTTCGACGTTTTTGGCGCGGTTCCGTCCCGCGAAACGTTCTTCGCTTGCGACTTCGGGGCGGCCGATCACTTTCCACAGGCTTTCGAACATCTCGGGCGAGGTGCACAGGATGTAACAGTAATCGTTGTCGCCGCCGGGCGCGCACTTGTATATGTCGCCGGGACCGCCGCCGCCGACGCGATTGCCGGTGCGCGGCGTCGGCTTGTGCGTGACATACGTGCCCATCATCGGGACGCGCACGAAATTCAGCACCGCTTCCTGCATAGCGACTTCGACTTTCTGTCCCTTGCCGGTACGTTCGCGCTGGATATACGCGGCGAGCACGCCGACTGCCGCATGCATGCCGGTGCCGGTGTCGCCAATTGTGGGACCGGGCTTGAGCGGCGGCGAACCGGGGAAACCGGTCAGCGCCATCGCGCCGCCGGACGCCTGCGCGATCATGTCGAAGCTTTTGTATTTGCTATACGGGCCGTGCGTGCCGAAGCCCTTGATGGTCAGGTAGATGAGGCGCGGATTTATTTCGCGCAGCTTGTCGTAGCCAAGTCCAAGACTCTCGAGCGTGCCGAGCGAGAAATTTTCCGTCAGCATGTCGACTTGCTTGACCAGGTCGATGAACATCGCGCGGCCCTTCTCGCTCTTGAGGTTGAGCGTGATGCCGCGTTTGTTGGCGTTGAGCAGAATGAAGTAGTAGGAATCGACGCCCTGCTTTTCGGTGAGCAGCCAGCGGCCCTGCTCGCCCATCTTTGGCGACTCGACTTTGATTACGTCGGCGCCGAGCCACGCGAGCATCTCGGTGCACGACGTGCCGGCCTCGAACTGCGTCATGTCCAGAACTTTGACTCCGCTCAGCGCCTTTTCCATTTGCGATCCTCCTGCCGTTTGCAACTACCTGATCTAGCGCCAGCAGCGGAGCGGCGGCAAGCCGGGTAAGGACGACAAAGATCCGGTAGAGGTCAGATGCATGGTGGCAAACTCGACCGATCGACGCGCATCGCCTCGATCGCTTTGAGAACCGAGACCTCCCGAACATCTGCCCTGTGCGCCAAGTAATCTGGAAGGCCGAGCGGACCCTCGCCTCGCGACAGACCCGGAATCGTTAGCCACACCTTCCCTTCGGTGAAGCTTTCGTCCAGCCTTTCCAAAAAAACAGCACTATCAGTAATCATGACAGACATAGTTCTTCCGGTCGGCGTCACCACGAATAGCATGAGCTTGCCGGCAGATACCTTTAACAACAGCAGCCACCCACCAAGCCAGTTCAATATGCCCTTTAGGTCAGGGAACGGCTGCTGCCCCAAATAACCTGTTCCGTAAACCGGATAATTCTTTCGTTTATTAGGATCGCGTTCCCAAAGACCAAGCCGCAGCGTAGCGGCGTATTCACTATCCAGAAATTCTATGCCGAACAATTTATACCCTACTGCAAGACCGAGTTTGGCCAGCATACGAGTTCCCGTGTCTAACTTGATCACCAGAGAAAGCTTAAGGAACCTTTTCTCTTTTGCGGCAGAGATCACCTGCTCCATAACTTCCATATCGCGCGCCCGCAGCGGATCATTCGGATCGACCATGTTGGTCTTGAAGTACTCGGCTGCTGGCGGATCGAGCTGAAGGTTAGTCACAAATCGCTGTGCTCGTTTAAAGTGCGCCTTAAAAGAATTGAGGCTCACATGCACCCAGAATAGGCGACCGGATGTGAGCGCCATATACGCCCGACCAGCTGCGATTTTCTTAGCGCGCGGATCTCCACCTGCGTAGCTGGCCCACTGATCTTCGATATCGGCAGGACGAACATGAAGAATATTTGCGCCACATGGTCCGGCCCAATACTCGGCAGTTTCATCTGAACCGAGGGCAGGACTTTTGAGTTGGCCACAATAGTAAAGTGGCAAGATTGTGGAGCCGGGTTTCGTGACATCAATATACTCCCACGCTCCGATCGCTCGTTCCGACTGGCCGAACATACTTCTTATGAAGGCGCCATCGACGAAAAGACCAGATAAGTTATTGCAACGCTCACAAACGTCTTCTGTTCGCCAGAAACGATCCAGAGAGTCGCCGCCTAGTGCGTCTGGCCAGATATGCTCATCGGAAAAATCCGCTAGCGGCTTATCTTGTCCGCAGTAGACACATTTTTTAAAATTCATACGTTCTCGCTTCTTCTTCAAAAAGTAGCCAGACGAACTCTGTACGCGGAGCCCGCTCTTCCCCGGTCGCGCCGAATCCCTCGAAGCCTCACTGCGAAGCACTCGGCTCGCCATCAATGAGCCGCACTCCCGCCGCGCGGTGCCACTCGATCTAGCGCCAGCAGCGGAGCGGCGGCAAGCCTCGAAGCGTGGGTGGGGTTAAGTCTTTAATCGCGGTCTGTTAGAGATCATGATGAACAGGCAAATGGCAGACACCGCATTATCGAAGCTCGCGCGAATCCGCGAAGAACTGAACCGGATGTTCCTCGAACGGATCGATCTGATCGATGGCGCAATCGTGGCGATGCTGTCGGCGAATCACGTCCTGATAATCGGTCCGCCAGGTACAGCAAAGTCGATGCTGGCGGACGAACTGTGCCGCCGAATCGAGGGCGCGAATTACTTTCAATGGCTGCTGACGAAGTTCAGCACGCCGGAGGAAATCTTCGGCGCGGTCAGCCTGAAGGGACTCGAGGAAGACGACTATCGGCGCGTCACGACGCACAAACTGCCCGAGGCTCACATCGCATTCCTGGATGAAATCTTCAAAGCCAACTCGTCGATCCTCAACGCGCTGTTGACGATCATCAACGAGCGTATTTTCCACAATGGACGCGAGCGCGTGCCGGTGCCGCTGATCACGATGTTCGGCGCGTCGAACGAATTACCCGACGAGGACGAGCTGACCGCGCTTTACGATCGTTTCATGTTGCGGTTCATGGCGGACTACATCACCGAGGAACATGGCTTCATCCGCATGATGGCGGGCGGTCCGGAGCGCGCGCGCACGATGCTGCAATTTGCCGAGCTCGATGAGCTGCGCGCGGCAGCCGCGGCGGTGAAAGTGCCGGGCGCGATCCTCGAGGCGATCGCGCAAATCCGGCGCGAGCTCGCCCGCGAGCAGATTGTCGTGTCGGATCGGCGCTGGAAAAACTCGCTCGGCATTCTGCGTGCGCACGCAATTGTCGCGGGACGTTCCACGGTCGCCGAAGACGATCTGATGTTCCTCGCGCACGTGCTGTGGAAAGATCCGGAAGAGCGCCCCAAAGTGGTCGAAGCGCTGCGCCGAATCGTCCGCGGATACGAGGACAAGCTGCAGGAGCTGGTGTTCGAGAGCCGCGAGCTGCGCGAATATGCCGAGGGCGCGTGGGAGAGCGAGGAGCTGCGGCGGCGCGCGCTGACCGAAGCGAATGCAAAGCTCGCAAATATAGCGGCGCGCTTCGAGGTGCTGATGAAAGAAGCGTCGGACTCCGGCCGCGCGATTGCAAATGCGGAACGCATGCGGGTCGAGGTCAAGGATATTCAGCAAGCCGTGTTCCGCAGAAGCGTCGGCGATTAGCAATTCATGCCGGCCGAAGAAACAACACCTGCGATCGTGCTTCGCGCGCGCGACTACGCCGAGTCGGATCGAATCGTCACGCTGCTGACGCTCCACGCCGGCAAGCTCAGCGGAATCGCGAAGGGCGCCAAGGCGTCGCGGCATCGCTTCGAGCGCAAGCTCGAGCCGTTTTCGCATGTCGTCCTTCACTATCGCCGGCGGCCGCACGGGCAGTTGGTGTTTATCACGCGCGCCGAAGCTGCCGACTTGACGCAGCACGTACTCGACGACGACCTCGAGAAGATTGCCCTCGGCAGCTATATGCTCGAACTCACCGACGCGCTGACGACCGAGGAGAGCGAGGCGGCAGAGGCGTACCGCATGCTGTCGGAGGGTCTCGGCGCGCTCAGCACGCGCTTCGCGGACGCGGCGCTACGGCAGGCTTTCGAGATGCGCCTGCTGGGATGGGCTGGATTCGGACTCGAATTCGGGCGTTGCCGAATCTGCGCGACCATCAACGGCGACAACGGCGCGACGGTGTACTTCGTCGTGTCGCGCGGCGGGATCGTATGCGCGAAATGCCGGCCGGGACTGGCGGAAGGCGCAATTAAGCTGTCGAGCAGGGGTGCGGCAATCCTCGCGCGACTGGGCAGGCTGCCGATGGACGATTCGCCCGGCTCGGAGGCAGCGGGTCCGGACGGCGCGCTCGCGCTGGCGCGGTTCATCGGATCGATCGTGGATCGACGGCTGCGCAGCCAGGAATTTCTCGATTCAGTTTTGCCGGGCGCGGGTAGGCCCTGAAGATCATCCGCCGGTTTCGCGGGCCGGCGATTCGCCATATACCACATCGGGCTCGCCGTAGCGTCCGTTGCGATGCTCGATCACGACGATACCGCAATTCGGCGGCACGTGAGCGTCTTCCCAGTTGCCGGTGACGTGCGCCCACACTGCTCGCATGACGCCGCCGTGGCTGACGATCACGATCTCGTCGTCGGGATATTTTTTCGCGACCCGATCGAGCACCGGCCCAACGCGCTTGAGAACATCTTCATGACTCTCGCCGTTCGGCGCGCGCCACACCCACGAACGCTTCGGATCGAAGGTGGGGTCGTTGGCGATCGACTCGTACGGCTGCCCCGCGAGGTCGCCCAGGCTCTGCTCGCGAAACTCCGCCTCGTAGTCGATCGGGATGCCAAGTTCGGCGGCAATGATTAGGCCGGTTTCGCGGGCGCGCGCGAAGGTGCTCGCAATCACCAGTATCGGCTGAAACTTCAGTTTGATTCTGATGGCGGCTTCCAGAGCCTGGCGGCGGCCGAGGTCCGTGATTTTCGCCTCGCCCGACGTGGTGAAGCGCCGAATCGCGTTGCCCTCGCTCTCGCCATGACGAACCATTATCAGCTTGCCCATAAGGTCGAAATTTTCCCCGAAAATTCAGTTTGGTGCGAACGAAACGAGGTGGCTCTTCAAGTCTTGGGCTTGTCGTCGCCAACGCCGGCTGCTTTTGCGAACGCACGGAAAGGTTCGAACAGATCGATCGGCATCGGAAAGACTGTCGTGGAATTGTGGTCGGTCGCGATCTCCTTCAGCGTCTGCAGATATCGAAGCTGGAGCGTGATCGGACTCTTGCTCATGATTTCGGCGGCATCCGCGAGCCGCTGCGAGGCCTGGAATTCACCCTCCGCCGCGATCACCTTGGCGCGGCGCTCGCGCTCGGCCTCCGCCTGTGCCGCGATCGCGCGCTGCATGTCCTGTGGCAGATCGATATTTTTCAACTCGACCAGCGTGACCTTCACGCCCCACGGCTCGGTTTGCGAATCCACTATCTCCTGGATGCGCGCGTTGAGCTTGTCGCGCTGGCTGAGCAGCTCGTCGAGCTCGGTCTGCCCGCCGACGGAGCGCAACGTGGTCTGCGCAAGTTGCATCGTGGCAAACAGGTAGTTCGCGACCTCGGTGACCGCGCGCGAAGGATCGACGACGCGAAAATACAGCACCGCGCTGACCTTGACCGTCACGTTGTCCTTGGTGATGACGTCCTGCGGCGGGATGTCCAGCGTCACGGTGCGCAGATCGATTCGCGCCATCCGCTCGAGCACGGGAATCACGAAGATCACGCCCGGCCCGCGATAAGGAGTGAGACGGCCGAGTCGGAAGACTACGCCGCGCTCGTACTCGTTGAGGACCTTCAGCCCGCTCAAAATAAAAATTGCGCCGATGAAGACGACTATGCCGACTCCGCTCGCCATCGCGATTCTCCTTCGCCCCCTAGCGCGCGAGGCTTGTCGATACCCTGCGCCATCTTCCGGCGCTACGCCACCTTCTGCACTTGCAGTTCCAAACCGTTGATCGACTTGACGCGAGCGCGTGCGCCGGGGCCGAGCGCGTCGGCGCTGATTGCGCGCCATATCTCGCCATGCACAAAAACTTTGCCGGGCGCGCCGGGAGCGATCGCTTCGCGCACTTCGCCGACCTCGCCGACGATGCCTTCCGCGCCGGTAGTCGCGCGGTTGCGACGCTCGCGCGCCACGATGTACCCGATGCCGAGGATGATCAGCGTCAGCGCGGCAGCGGCCCCATATATAATGTTGTGATCAACTGCCAGGTCGGTCTTCGAAGTGTCGATCAGAAACAGCGAGCCGATGACGAACGCCGTAACGCCGCCCAAGCCGAGAATTCCGTAACTGGTGACGAAGGCTTCGGAGATCAGCATTCCGACGCCGAGAAATATCAAAAGCAGTCCAGTGAGGTTCACCGGCAGAACCTGGAACGAAGCGAGCGCGAGCAGCAGGCAAATCGCGCCGGCTACGCCGGGAAAAATCACGCCCGGATGCGCGAACTCGAAGTACAGTCCGATCAATCCCGCCATCAGCAGCAAATAGACGATGTTGGGATCAGCTAGCACGTTGAGTAGTTGCTGGCCGGGTGTCATCCGCACGCGGCGCACAGTTGCGTCGGCGAGCGCGAGCGTCACGCTGTGGCCTTCTACCTGGACCTTGCGGCCGCTGGCCTGCGTCAGCAGGCTGCGCAAATCAGGCGCGACGATATCGATGACGTTTTTCGCAAGCGCTTCGCGCTCGCCAATCGCGACGCTGTGGCGGACGGCCTGCTCGACCCAGTCTTCGTTGCGCCCGCGCTGCTGCGCGATCGTGCGCGCAAAGGTCGCCGTGAAATTCTCGACCTTCTGCCCCATCGCGCCCTTGATGTCCTCGCCGCCTTCCTCCACCGGATGCGCGGCGCCGATCGTTGTTCCCGGAGCCATCGCGGCTACATTCGCGGCTTCGGTGATGAAGGTGCCGGCGGACGCAGCGCTGGCCCCCGACGGCGCGACGTACACAATCACCGGCAAGGGAGCCGCGAGAATAGCCTTGACGATTTTCTCCGCAGAGTTCAGCAGCCCACCCGGCGTATCGAGCTCGATCACCAACGCGCTCGCGCCTTCGGCATTTGCGGACGCGAGCGAGTCGCCGATATAGGACGCGGTGGCGGGATTGATCGAGCCGTCAATCGTGATCAGCTCAACCCACGGCGGCGTACGTGCGGCAGATTTCGCAGGCGCGTCGGCGGCGTAGATTCGTTGCGATGCGAATGCCGCGATCGCGATCGCCAAAGCCGCGACAACGAAAGCGAGTCTTGAGCGAATGTTCACGACGCGGAACCGCCGCGGCGCGGAATCGGCATCCCGAGGTACTTCATCACTTCCTGAATATCCGCCCACACCAGCCGCTTGTCGCCGGGTGTGCGCAAAAGATACGCGGGATGAAACGTGGGCATGAACCGGATGCCACGAAAATCCTGCCAGTTGCCGCGCAACTTGCTGATCGGAATCTTCACCTTGAGCACCGCCTGCACCGCGAAAGTGCCGAGCCCAACGATCGCGCGCGGGCGCACAATATCAATCTGGCGAAACAGAAACGGCTCGCACGCCGCGACTTCGTCGGGCTCGGGATTTCGATTGTCGGGCGGCCGGCACTTGATCACGTTGCAGATGTACACGTCGGCGCGGCTGATACCCATGCCGCGCTCGATGATGTCGGTCAGCAACTGCCCGGCGCGGCCGACGAACGGCTCGCCGCGAGCGTCCTCGTCGGCGCCGGGCGCTTCGCCGACAAACATCAAATCCGCGTTGGGATTACCGACGCCAAACACGAGATTGGTCCGGCGCGGCGCGAGCTTGCATCGCTGGCAATCGCCGATGAACTCGCGCAGCCCGTCGAGGGTCGAAGCTTTTTCGAGTCCAGGATATTTCGAAAAGAGTTCGGTCGGCATCGGCGCGGCGTCAGATTTGCTCGATG
>Ga0182024_10019376_pt1 | contig 12554 bp, 9 predicted proteins | sample P32metaG_FD_120480 | JGI IMG/M metagenome (GOLD analysis project Ga0182024, IMG submission 120480) | Permafrost microbial communities from Stordalen Mire, Sweden - P3-2 metaG (Illumina Assembly) | ecosystem: Environmental > Terrestrial > Soil > Wetlands > Permafrost | place: Sweden: Stordalen... | reverse complement strand
TCGTTGTCTTCCACGCTGTGCACGAACACCTTCACCCTAGCCATCGGCAGCCCAGCGGAATTGCGAGTAACCCCATAAACGCTGCCGAGCGCTGTGGTGCCCGGAGGAACTTCGGTGCCAGCTTGAGCGCTCCGCGCAAACCACACGGAGATGCAAATGATCACAAATAAAGCGGTGACACTTTTGCAAAGAATCGTCGTCATTTCGGTCGCTCTCCCCTTCATCTGATTGCCCCCTCCGATATCGTCATCACTTGCCATGCCATATCGCCCTAAATTCGCGATTAGAGATCACACAACATAAGCGGAGCATTGGTTGTCGTCCAATAGATAATTCTTTTTGTTGCGATAACTTATTAGCCATAAGTTATTGCTAATGACTACCCTGTGTGTCATAACCTAAGTCTTAGCCTTGGCGACTTTGGCATTTCAGGTATTCGTACTTTCGAATACGTTCTTGCCTGTTTCTTCCTGCCGATCTCAAACCTATTGAACACGTCAACGCGCAAGGATCCTATAAAGACTGCATAAAATGTTTATTAAGAAATGGAATACTCCAAATTGGTAGGTTCTAGATAGGCTGGAACAACACTCGTCGTCGAGAACCGCACAAGTGAGGACTCTGCTAGGGCGCACGACAAGAACCTGGGGACATTGGTGCGACTCGTCCGCCAACCGATGCAGTATGCTGCACGCTATATCTATAAGATGCTAGTCGAGCACCGCCTGGAGGCTCTTAGAAGCGGGAAGACCGTTCTCATCGGTGGTCCATCCTGGCGCTTCCGCGGGATGCGAAAGGCGATGTCCGGTCGCGGCTTTGAGTGAGGTTGCCAAGGCCGCTTCCATTAGGGCCCTAGCTCTGGTGGCTGCGGTCCGGCTACGAAACAGCCCAAATCGAACTTCGGGAAGAACGGGCAGCCTGGCGTGGTTGACTTCTCTGATCCCCGTGTTCCGCACGGTTTCGCGCAGCAGCGCCGATACTCCCAGGCCAGACTCGACCGCTGCCAGGGCCGCGTCCAGGCCGGCGCTTTCAAACACCACTCGCCAGTCCCAACCGGCTCGGCGTAAGGTAAGCAATATTTCATCGCGCCATGGGCCGGCGTTTTCGCACAGGACCAAGGGCAAGGTCTTGAACGGATCGATAGAGAGATCTGTGCTGGCAAACCATGCCAGCCGGGATCTCCACTCAATGACCGGCAGGCCTGCGATCCGAGTGGGATCACTGATGATAAAGTCCAGTTCACCTTGGGAAAGCAGAAAGTCGAGTTTTGCCGGCCCAGCTACCGTGAGCTTCAACTCGACATCGGGATGAGATCTCTGGAAACGCTTGAGCGCCGGCGTTAGGCCGGCCAGTGCCGTTTCCTCGCTAAGGCCCAGACGAACCGGCCCAGAGGCGGATTCCTCGCGAAGGCGTGCCAGCGCCTCTTCATTGAGATCGACGGCCCGATTGGCGTAGGCCACTAGCAGTTCGCCGTGACCGGTCAGTTTTACCCCACCGCGGCTTCGAGAAAACAGCTTCCGGCCTATGATTTTCTCCAGCCGTAGCATCTGTTGGCTCACTGCCGGTTGAGTCTTGGAGACCGCTGCCGCAGTTCGGCCCATACTTCCGTGCTGAACCACAGCGAGAAACGTGCGCAGAAGGCTGAGCTCCAAATCTTCTCGATCGGTTGTTATCGCCATATGAGATACCTGCTCGGTCCTGACTTGGAAAGCCTGACAGTTTGAACGGTAGAATGCAGGCCATGAAGAATTCGTGAAAAATCCTCATTAAAACTTTGACTGGATTCCATAAGACTTTTGACTATCTCCGAATGGGCGCTGAATCCCAGGGGCGCTGTCTTTGTTAAGAGCGTGCTGGCAAGCTACCAAGCTCAGGAGAAAATTCAAACGGTTTAGAACATTAGCATCCTACGTCTTTACGAAGCTTCCACTCGAGCCGTCAAAGAGTGGGAGAGTCTACGTGCCGCCCACGGGTGATGCCACCTGTCGGAGACACGCCTGGCCTTTGGTAGGTCGATTCCGCTCCGAGCTACTCGCCCTTTGTGGCACGGCCAATCGTCGCCACTTCCATCGTAGTTCCGTCCACAAGCCCAGTTACCTTTACCTTGGCAGACATGAATTTCAAAAGCCGATCCTTGTCGCCTTGGAGCTTGTAAACCTTCTCGGGGGTGACCAGAACGATGTCGTCTCCCTGGCTCACCGACTCAAGAGCCCAGCTAAACTGCGTATAGCCCTTGTGCATCGGCTGGATGCCCTGGCAACGGGCGCAGCTCATCGTTCCTGTAAGTGTGATTTCGGCGGTCGCCGAATGGGCAGGGCGCACAGCGGTCATGCCCAATGCGAAAATACTAGCCAAAAACATAGCTCGATAGATAGTCCTCATGTTCGTCTCCTTCGAAACTCGTGGCCGAAAGTTCCTGTTGGTCGCAAGCTCTATTAGTGAACATAGATCGCAGGGCATGGAGAAAACGTGAAGATTTCAGCAAATCTCCATAAAATGTTTGCTTCCGCTGCATAAGGATTTTCGCTGGAGCTGGTTACTTTGGTACTTCAACGTCATCCACCTGAATCCCTCATCCTCGCCTTTTGGCCAATCTCATTCATCGGTACCGACCGAGAATCGGGGATCGGATGGGTCGCAGAATCGGTAACCCACCCAGGGTTCGGTGATGATGTATTTCGGGCTCGCGGGATCGTTTTCGATTTTCTTACGAAGCGTTCTGACGTAGGACCGCAGGTAGTCGAGTTCTGTGCCGTACTCCGGCCCCCAGATCGCACGCAACAATTTGGCATGGGTGAGAGGCGCACCCTGGTTGCGCATGAGTAAGGCCAGTAAGTCAAATTCTGTCGGCGTCAGGTGAATTAGACCCCCGGCTTTTCGCAGACTGTGGCGCTCAAGATCCATCTCCAGGTCGGCTACTCGCATTACTGTTGGTTGGGTTGCGCTGTCCGCCTCGAGTCTGCGGAGTACAGCCCGCATTCGTGCCACCAGTTCGCGAAAGCGAACCGGTTTCGTGACGTAGTCGTCGGCGCCTGCCTCCAGAGCCCGCACCATGTCATTTTCTGCATCTCGCACGGTCACCATCAAGATCCCGACCTTGGGAGCGAGCGCGCGAATCTCGCGGCAGGCTTCCACTCCACCGATCCCTGGCATGTTGATGTCGAGCAGCACCAAATCAAAAGGGTGCTGAGGAAGAATGTCGACGGCTTCTTCTCCGCTACGTGCTTCCTCGATGGCAAACCCGCTGGCGGACAATGACGTGCGAAATACTTTGCGCAAGGCGGGCTCGTCATCGACCACCAGTACATGAAGTGGGCGCGGTGCCATAGTCATGCTTTTAAAAGCCTCTATCCGGCGCAAGAGGTCGAGTTCACGCACCCGAGCCCCGTCTTTTCGAAGATAGAGCGCAAGACATGAAGAATCCGTAAAGATTTCCTAAGAAGTTTGAACGGTTTGAAAGTAGGCAGGGTGGCAATGTCGGCCAACAAGTCTCGCCGGCACGACGATGGACTAAGCCGTCTTGCCTACGTCGTCAGAATCGTTTCTTGCGATCGGCATGACCAGGCGGAATGATGTCCCGTCAAGGTCAGAAGCAGCGTCGGCTTCCAAATCCAGGTTTCCGCCGTGCGCCTGCACTATTTTTCGCGCGACATACAGGCCGAGACCGGAACCGGGCGCCACCTGGCGTGCCTCCGTTCCGCGATAAAAGCGCTCGAAGACTCTGTTGCGTTCGTTCGAGGCGATCACGCTTCCGCTATTCCAGACTCGAAGGGTTACGGATTCCTGCTGCGATTCGATCGCAATCTTGATGGCGGAGCCCGAATGCGAATACTTGCAGGCGTTGTCCAGCAATTGGCGCACCGCCAGCCGCAGCAACTCACGGTCGGCTAGGACCTCAGCGGACGCTACCTCCTTGGTCAACGACAACTTCCGGTCGGTCCAGCGTTTGGCGTATTGATCAGACAGATGGGTCACCAGTTCAACGATGTCCGTTAGCTCCAGTTGTGGCTTTACTTCTTCTCTGTCCAGCCGGGCGACTCGGAGCAGGCGAGAGGTCAACCGGCCAAGGTGTGAGGCCTCCATTTCCGCGATCTCGGCCAATTCCAATTGTTCGGGACGCAGGCCGCTGGTTTCGCGCAAGCCACCGGCGGCGGTGACGATAGTGGCCAGAGGAGTCTTGAATTCGTGAGCCAGGGCGTCGAGGACGGCCCCGCGGAACACCTCTGCCTGAGCCGCAGCATCTGCCTGGCTTGCATCGCGAAAAACACGCGCCCTCTCGAGCATAGCGGCCGCAAGCGCCGTAAGCGGGCCGGCGATCAACTCCGCGTCATGCAGGCCCTCGAATCCAACCGCTCCCATTGTGTCTCCTGCTGCGCGAAGAGGGCGGGTGAAAACTCCGGAAACCGCATCATCGCTGTCCTGCTGCGAGATGTAAGCCGTCCTAGTTCGGTCGGTGAGACCGGCGTGGGAATCGCCGTCGCAGTGAAGTTTCGTATTCATCCCATCGTACAAGCACACTGCCTGCAAGCCGAACACCGTACGAAATAGCAAGACAGAGTTTTCCAACATCTCCTCTCGCGGATTCAATGCGAGTAATCCTTGGGCCAATTGGTACAGCAGCTTCATCTCATGGCGCCGAAGCTCCGACGTTTCCGCCTCCTGGCGCAGTTGAGTCGTGAGGCGAGTGATGACCAACCCCGTGATCAAAAACGAGATCAGAGCCCAGGTGTCCGAGGAGTCGCTGACCCTGAACGAGAAAAGCGGAGGAACAAAGAAGAAATTCAAGAAAAGATCCGCGACGATAGAAACTACGGCAGAGGATAAGAAGTCGCCGAGGAGGGACTGTAATACTACAACAATCAAATAAAGAAATCCGGTGGTTGTGAGATTCAGGTTTAACCCGTAACAAATAAAAGTTACCAGTCCAACCAGAAGGGTGCCGGGGATGGCACGAGTGGCGGAATGCCAGAATCTATGGTTCTTGACACTCTGCATACGGAATCCTCTCTTGCCGGCTTCATGCTCTTCCTTCGCCATGCGACGCGTGGGCCGGCACGTCTTATGACAGTTGCACTGAGCTCGTCATCTCAAGCTGCTCGCTATGACCTAACCAGGCTTACTTGAAGTTGACGGCCGTAGAAGGCTGACGCCTCCATAAATCCTACGCCAAACATGCGATAAAACAATTCCCTGAAATCGTCTTCTGGTTTCCGGTAGCAGGAACATAGTGAAGGTGTCATTCGGGCAACTATCAGTTCGGGAAACTATCAGCGCGAGAAGCAAAGATGCGCCCGAGCCAGGCGGCGCGGTACAACCTATCAGGTAAATCACGAGCAGTGAAGGACGGCCCGTCGACTGCAATACAATTGCTGGAAGTCCTGATTAACAAAGCCGCCTCATACTCAAAGTCTGAGGGTGAGCGGTTTCGTCTGGGCAATGTTCGCACGAAATGAACCGGGTCGAGAAGAAACCCAGCCAGTCTTGCCAGTCTTCGGCTCTGATTGTCCGCCGTGAGGCGGAGCAATAAATTCGCTTGTTCAGCGTGCTCCGTGATATTTTTTTGAGGCAGAGCAAAACGAAGCCGGGCGGATCGTAAGGCTCGATCGCGAGGTCGCGATGGGAGTGGAGATTGATATGAGGCTAGTCATGAAAGGGTCAGCCCAATTCCTCATCATCCTTGCCGGGACGGGATTGCTTCCCTCGGCCATCGCCAAACCTCTTTTGTCTCCGAAGGTCATGGAGGCAAAGTCTGTGTTGATCGTCTGCGAGTGTCCGCGGGGCATGGCCGTCGCTGAGCGTCGAGCGCTCCAAGAACTGCAACGCTGGGGACGCTTCCAGATCGTGCATCAGCGGGATAAGGCCGACTTGGTCTTTCTGTTTTCCGGCAACAAGTATCTTGGGGACTACCTTACTCGCGATGGCCCCGATACAAGGCCGGTCTCGATTGACTTCACGATCATGACGGTCGTGGACGTGAAGACAGGTGAAAATCTGTGGACCGATTCTAGACGGTGGGGCAGCTGGCGCGTAGATCATGCGACCAAGGAGTTGATAGCTGAGCTCAGAGAACAGATCGAAGCACAGACCAAGAAGTGGACCATGGATGACGTACTTATGTGTAGCGTTAGCCCTGAACTCACCGTCTTTGCGGGCATGACAGTGGAACAGGCTCTTGCGAGGTCCGAATCTGGCGTCAGCCGGATCGCTGGCTCACCGGATCATCTCACGGTCAGTCCTCCGCTTGCTCCGGATTTTTGCAAGCGAGCACAACTGGTGGTTGGTCCAGACAACAAGATCGTCGCTTTTGAGGTGCTGGCCTCTCAGGCGGACGTCCTGGACGTAACGGAAGTCCTTCAGCAGGCCGATCGATTTGATTTTGCCGGTGGGAAAGACACAAATAGCGATCAGGTATACTTCAGCGCACAGAGCAAAGACAAGAAACTTCTGATCCGATTTGAAGTGCAAGGCCGCAGATCAGTCTTATCGTGGGTCCGCTATTCTTACTGACAAACGAGCCGACGACGAAGCAGCGAATACCGGCCTTTTGATGGCGGCGACATTTCGTTGTACCTCTCAGCTTCCAGGTCAGACTGACTTGCGAGCTGCGAGGCACCAATAAGACCGGCCCTTGCTCTCGGCGTACCGGTCCTTACGCTACCCCTGCTCGCGCCCATTTTCATCTTTCGTTGCGGCCGTCGCGGCCATGTTTGGCAAGCTAAGGCATTCAGCTTCAGCCGATAACTAACCGCCCCGATCTCCAGTTTGTGAGAGTATGCGTCTGGTTGAGGGCGACCGGCCAAATCCTAGCCCAAATCTGGCCTCCGGTCTCGTCGGGGAAGCCTCGCTGATGCTATGGCTCCTCGTGATGGGGGTCAGCCTTCAGCGACGGAAGGAGAAGGCGAGCGCAGCGGGGAATTGGCGAGTGCAACTCGCCACCGAACCTTGATTCGATCACTCGCGTAAGCAGAAAGAGTTATGAGCACAGTTGTAATGACTGACCGGTTGGAGTTGAATTCCGTTGCCGACACCTTGAAAAGCAGCCGCGGACCTCAAGCAGAACAATTCTCGACTCGAGGTCAGTTCTTGATTGTCCAGAAAGAGCCTGGAAATCCTCCCCCACCAGCCTGTCGAGCGGATTGCGCGCCTCCGCAGAAAAACTCCACCCGCCCAGGCACATCAGGGAGATCCGACGGCCCAATCGTCGCACTCGTTGCGCGATGGGCCGCCGCCGGACGCAGTCGTAGCGATATCCTTACCGCATGGCTTTGGAAACTTTGTCCTTCATGTCGTCCGGATCCAACCGGCAAGGGTTATCGGCCAGAGGGTGGCGAAAGTTAGTGATGAATTTCTCGGCGCTGGACGGGCCGGTTTGAAACAACGAGCTAAAGAGATTTCCCCAGGCGTCGGTGGGGTCGCCGCCAAAGTTGCGGGTGGTCCCAGGAATAAGGCCTCCACCGAACTGCCACCGGCAAGTTCCATCATCGGGAGACTGGCCGAGAGTGTAGAAAGGATAGAATTGCATGCCCTGAGCGGGCACGCTGCAGCCCGCGCCGGTGACGATATTGCAGTTGGGATCGAACGAGGGAATGTCGGTCTCGAACGCCACGCGATCATAATTCTGCAAGTGGCCGTCGGGAGCAAAAAAGAGCGGGCTGGCGAAGCGAATGGGTTGCGGGTGCAACTGCTGGTCTTTCCGCTTATCGGCAAAGGTTCCCGGCCAGTTGAACCTGTAAGATTGGCCGTCATAGTCAAGATCATCCTGGGTGCAGCCACCCACCTGAATGAACGGAGGCCCGGGAAGAAACGGCCCGCCCGGAGTAGCACAGAAGGTGTCGTCGGCGTCCAATCCAGCCGAGCCCTCCTCCTTACCTGGTACCAGACAATTCCCGGTGATGGGATCAGCAACATCACAAAACTCAAAGTGGCCGATCTCGTCGGAAAAGGTCGTGTTGTCGGTTCCACCCGACCAGGGAGTGACGGTATGCAAAGTGGAGGTGGAATACATGGGGTGGAAGTCATAGGGCGCAACCTTGCAGGTCGGAGAGTTGGGCTGGTAGAGCACCTGACCAAAGCCGTTGGCAGCGCTCGCGGCCATAAAACCCGATTGCCCGCTGGTTAGATCGTTGATAACTATCAGCACGCCGTGGGGCGTGTCATGCAGAACTAGCAAAATCTGATCGCCCGGCGCCATGGAAAGAACATTATTCAAATCTAGATTGTTCCGGCCAAAATTGGTTCCCAGTGGGTTGGGTGGTGTAAGCGGCACGCCGTTTTTGGTTATCACGGCAAAGTTAACCGACTCTTCGCCTACCTGGTTGAGGCAATCCTGGTTGTCGAGAGCGCCAGTGGCGCCGTTCAGTCCCAGACTGTCAATGTTTAGGGCTGCGAAGTAATTCGCGGGATCAATGAGTTGCGGTGAACCCACCCATCCCGGAGGATAGAATTGCATCTCCATGAAAGCTGTTCCCGGGTGCTTCCCGATAAAACGCGGCGAGTTCGGATCGGCGCTGTCAAAAATGTTTTCGTCCGTGTCCGGCTCGCACTTATCCGTGTATTCCGGGTAAGACTGCGTATCACAAATATTCATTCCAAACCAGAATGTGGGATGGAGTTCGAAATTGAATGTTCCGCCGCCGTTCTGAACCGGCGGTTTCGGTGGATCGAGGGGCAGCGTAAGCAAATAAACCGCAGAGTTACCGGAGCCGGGGACGTGCGAGTAGAAGTTGATCGCCGGCTCATCATGACCGACGTATTTAGGTGCATACTCGGTAGGAGTGTTCACCTCATGACAAAAGCCGAGATCCAAGGTTGGGCACTTCAAGCGAGCGAACCCGGTGCTCTGCCGGAGGGTGCTTTGGGCAACCCCATTCGGGCAAGAAAAAGCGGCCTGAAAAACCAGCACAGCCGAAAACAACAGAATCTTGCGCATTTCGCCTCCTAAGAAGTCGCCAACCGGATTCGTCTTGTTGGTCTCAAAAAACAGCGACGGATTGTACACCCGTTGTGCCCGTTTGGAGGCTCTTGACAATTTTTTTACGAACCACCCCATCGGCATGCCTCTTTGCCAACGGCCTGCTGGAGGCCGATTGGGCGGGGGGCAGCGTTCAACGGTTCAACGGACGTTGGCCGCCAAGACTCTGGCACAGCTGTGGAATCAGCAGCTTGCGAGATCTCTCCTACGGCCACCGAGTCGCGGGCGATCGGCTGGTAGCCCGCCCGTTTCTGCCTGGCAACAGATTCTGCCAAGGGTTCGATCCATTGGGGACTCTGCCTAAACCGCGCTCACAAGCTGCCCCGACACGACTCTTGCCGATTCCAACTTCATGGGCACTCCTCGCCATCTGGCGTGATTTGCGAAACCACAGATCGCCGCGAGCTCAATCTGCGGTACCAGATTCCGCGTCACCGCCGAATTGCGTCCGCGCCTCGCGCCCGGATCCACCATTCGGCAGCGTTCCCATGGCTAAGCCACATCCGAAAGATAGGCGTCCTGGGCGGCATAGACGGCATCTCGAACCTGCGTTGGGTATTGTCCGAACACCCCTTCTACGGCAGTGTTTGTGAGCATCACAACGGTCAGGCGCTTCGCAGGGTCGACAAACCAAGAATGACCATATACTCCGCCCCAAGCGTACGTCCCTGTCGACTGGGGTGTTCCTGCGGTCGCAGGATCGGTAACCACTGAAACTCCAAAACCAAACGCGAGGCCTGGCCCGGGACCGCGTCCGTGAGTCTGGTCTGTTGTAATCGCTTTGACGCTTTCGGCGGTCAGGATGGGTTTGCCGCCGGTTCGGAATACTTCGAGGAACGTCATGAAATCATGGGCCGTTCCATTCATTCCGCATCCGCCCGAAGGAAAGGAGCTTGGATCGAAGACGCGCGCGGGCGCAAAGCGAATGGATCCATATGCAAAGTTAACTATTTGAAAGGCCTCCATGGGTGCGGGGATGGGGGAGCCGTCCGCATAAGGTATGGCCAATCGGGTTCGATCGGTGACGGCAAACCCTGTGTCCTTCATCGCCAACGGCATAGTCACGAAGCGGCTTACAGCCTCCGGCAGCGAGCAACGGCCGGCGCGGGCGATGGTTGCTCCAACCACATCCGCAGCGACCGAATAGGCCCATGAGGTGCCCGGTTTGTAGGCCAAAGGAACTGATGCAATCCGTTCCAGGTTCTCTTCGATCGAAAGACCGGGCTGATCCAAGCCATCGGAAACGTTCGCTTTGTGATATGGGCCATCTTCCGGCTCGAAGAATCCATAGCTCAGACCAGCCGTGTGGCTCAAGAGCTCGCGGATTGTGATTTCCGGTTCGGTTCCGTCCGGAAGCGCTGGATGAAATTCAGGAATCCACTTCCGAACAGTGTCGTCGAGATTGAGTTGTCCCTGCTCGACCATGGCGAGGGCGGTTGCCGAAACCATTGGTTTCGATAACGAGGATAGGCGGAAGATCGCATTCTCCCGCATGGGAATTCCTGACTCCCGATCCGCAAAGCCGGCGGCTCGCCGATAGACCAGCTCGCCGTCATAGGAAGCGAGAACGACCGTTCCTACAATTCGCTGCTCCGCCAGCGCGCGGTCGATTACCGGATCGAGATGGGCGCTGAGGGTGGCGGTGCCGTTTTGTGTGCCAGTCATGACAGATCCTCCAAAAGGCGCCGGTGATGCGAATGAACATCATCAGGCGCGAGATTAATGCTCCATATAGTCAGATGATGACTCTGATTGATAAAGTTACAATATATTTGGCAGAGCAACACTATCATCTATAATCGGCGTTGACCATGGGAAAGAAACACTCCATGCCGACTGTGATCGCGAGGTCCCGGCGCCAGGAGTACGCGGAAGCAACGCGGCAGGCAATCGTCGACGCAGCCCGGAAACTATTCAGCACGAAGGGTTATTTTTCTACCACCGTGGACGAAATCGCCGCGCTGGCGCGAGTCGCGCCGGCTACCGTCTATGCCGTATCTGGCGGTAAGCAAGGCCTGCTGCGCACGCTCATGGATATTTGGACCACGGCGCCGATTGTGGAGACGACCGTGGGCAGCGTTGAGAACCTAGACGAAGCATCGGCCATCATCGAATTGGTAGCGGCAACCTGCCGGAGCATGCGGGAGGAGTACGGCGACATCATTCGCGTGATTCTCAATACCGCACCCCACGACGCGGAGGTAGCTGAGACTCTGTCCATCGCAACTGCGCGATACCGCAAAGCACTGATTCAAATCGGTCGGCATCTTGCGAATCTCGGCGCTCTGCGCAAGACCATGGACGTGAACCAAGCTGTGGATGTGTTGTGGTTCTATTTCGGCTACTCGGGCCTCTTCACTCTTGTCGACGATAACGGATGGTCCTACGAGCGCGCTGAAAAATGGCTTCGCGATGAGGCAAGGCGAGCTTTGCTGCGCAATCAATGATCCGCGTCCTTCGGTCAAGGGATCTTGGCGTCCGTGTTTTGAGCAATCGGCGCCTGGGGAGAACGAAGCAGAGTTTAGGCGGCTTTGAGTCTCTGGATTACGGCTTCTTAAGGATGAAGGATTTACGGCCGCGAATGAACTCTGCCTTAAGTTGGCGCTAGGGGGAGTCGCTCCACAGGCGCTTACTGAGGGCATTCAGGCCTCAGACGATACCAACCTCTCCGAACGCCGGCTGGGGAAAGTTCCGCGTTGTTGACCATAAAGGATTGGGCTGCCCGCCGGGCGATCAGGCTCGAACTTCCGACTCAGTGAAATGCGGTTTGCGCCACGGCCGCGAGATTCCTTTGTTCTTATGGGGATATCTGCGAATAAGGACGCGGACAAGGATGAGGATAAAGATGACAAGGGTAAGGATAAAGATAAAGAAAAGGCTTGACATATTATTAGTGTTATAGTTAACTATAACAGTATATTACAACAGTCGCTCAGTAGCAGGTACCTTGCCACTGAATACTCTAGGAGAATGAAACCATGAAATGCCGTCGTTTTCTGCTGTCCGTTGTTCTGATGTCGCTCTCCACCCTGGCTCTTGCCCAATCCGACGCGCAAAAGTCCTTCGACCAACTGAAAACCCTAGCGGGTTCGTGGGAAGGCCACGTGACCACCGTTCCGCAGCAAGCCGAACTAGAAGGCAAGCTCATGCAGGTCTCGCTTCGCGCGACTTCCATGGGTCACGCTCTCATGCATGAGATGACGGGAGCTGGAAGGCCCGACGATCCGATCACCATGCTTTATCTGGACGGGGACCGTCTGCTCCTGACACATTATTGTGATGCCGGGAATCGGCCCCGCATGGCGGGCAAGATGTCGCCGGACGGAAAAACGGTGGAATTCGCTTTTCTCGACGTCGACGGCAGTACCCAGTACGGACACATGCACCATGCGGTCTTTACCGTGATTGATGCGAATCATCACACCGAGGACTGGACCTACATGATGCCTGGAGACAAGCCGGTCCAGGCGCACTTCGACCTGCTGCGGACAAAATGACGAGAAGCGTATCTTTGGTAGGGCGAACTGGGGTAAGGCGATCTGGGGTAAGGCGATCTGGGGTAGGGCGATCTGGAAACCCATGA